>Ga0105046_10018791_pt1 | contig 10508 bp, 8 predicted proteins | sample MAT03_FD_78385 | JGI IMG/M metagenome (GOLD analysis project Ga0105046, IMG submission 78385) | Freshwater microbial communities from Lake Fryxell liftoff mats and glacier meltwater in Antarctica - MAT-03 (megahit assembly) | ecosystem: Environmental > Aquatic > Freshwater > Ice > Liftoff...
CCGCCTGCACTTCCGACTGGAGGTCGAAGACCGTGCGCTTGCGTTCGCCCCAGGGCTTGAGCACCAGGCCGCCGAAGCCGTTGTCCGGGAAGGTGAGTTGGAAACTGCGCTCGAACTCGGGCAGTTTCACCCACTCGCGATTGATGGCGTCGGTGTAGAAACTGGTCTGGTCAATGGTCGCGTCCGCCGGTGCCTCGACGATGCCGAACAAGATTCCTTGATCCTCCGCCGGGGCCAGTTCCTTCGACGCGAGGATGAACATCGGCACCGTGAGCACGCTCAGGATGATCCAGACGATATACACCGCGGGCCGCGCGGCGAGGGTGGTGTCGAGCACTCTTCCGTAGAGCCGGCGCAGGCGGTCGAAGCCGTGGTTGATGCGCCCCACCAGTCCGGTCTCTTCGTGCGACGGGTCAATGAGCCAGGCGGACATCACCGGCGAGAGGGTGAGCGCCACCACGCCGGAGATGAACACCGCGCCGGCCAGGGTGAAGGCGAATTCACGGAACAGCGAGCCCGTCAGCCCGCCCTGCAAACCGATGGGCAGATAAACCGCCGCCAGCGTGATGGTCATGGCGATGATCGGGCCGACCAACTCGCGCGCGCCCAGCAATGCGGCGCGGCGCGGGGTCTGGCCTTCGCGGATGTGACGCTCGACGTTTTCCACGATTACGATGGCGTCGTCCACCACCAAACCGACCGACAGCACAATGGCCAGCAGCGTGAGCAGGTTCAGCGTGAACCCGAACACCTGCATGAGGAAAACCGCCCCAATGAGCGAGATCGGAATGGCCACCAGCGGGATCAGCACCGAGCGCAGCGAGCCGAGGAAGAGGAAAATAACTACCGCGACGATGAAAAGTGTTTCGCTCAGCGTCACGATGACTTCGTGAATGGCGTCTTCGATGTACTTGGTGCCGTCGTAGGCGATGCGACCTTGCAGGCCGGTGGGCAACTCTTTCTGGATCTTCTCCACCTCGGCCCGGACGAGCTTGATGACATCAAGCGAGTTGGCGTTGGGCAGCGGCCAAACGCCCATGAACACGGCCTTCTCACCCGCGAAGCGCACTTCCACGTCGTAGTTCTCCGCGCCCAGCACGACGTCCGCGAGGTCGCGCAGGCGCACGAGGTTGTCGCCATCCTGGCGGACGACGAGGTTCCGGAATTCCTCGACGGAACGCAGGTCGGTGTCGGCGGTGAGGTTGACTTGCACGAGCGCGCCGCGCGTCTGGCCGATGGCGGAGAGAAAATTGTTTCGCGCCAAGGCTTCGCGCACTTGGGCGGGATTGATGCCGAAGGCGGCCAGGCGGTCGGGCTTGAGCCAGATGCGCATCGCGAAGGTGCGTCCGCCGAGGATGTCCGCGCGCTGCACACCCGTCAGCGCGGAGAGACGCGGCTGCACGACGCGGACGAGGTAGTCGGTGATCTGGTTGGCTTCGAGGATGTCCGAGGTGAAGCTCAGGTAGGCCGAGGCGAATTGGGAGTCGGCGGACTCGATGTTGATGATGGGCACCTCGGACTCCGGCGGCAGGTCGTTGCGGACCTGGTCCACCTTGCTGCTGATTTCCGACAGCGCCTTGGTCGAGTCGTAGTTGAGCTTGAGCCGGATGTTGATCGTGGAAAGCCCCAGCCGGCTGCTGGATTCGAGATAGTCAATGCCGTCCGCCGCGGCGATGGCGCGCTCCAGCGGGGTGGAGATGAACCCCCGGACCAGTTCGGCGCTGGCGCCCACGTACGCGGTGGTGACGGTGATGGCCGCGTTGTCGCTGCGCGGATATTGCCGCACGGTGAGCGTGCGGATGGCCTGGAAACCGGCGATCAGGATCACCAGGTTGACCACCAGCGCGAGGACCGGACGCCGGATGAAAATGTCGGTGAAGGACTTCATGGAGGCGCGGCGCGTCAGTTATTTTCGGGCTTCGGCGTCTCGGAGGCGGGCGGCACGAGGTCGTTGTTTTCCACGATGTGCATGCCGCCGCGCAGCTTGAAGAGGCCGGCGCTGACGATGCGCTGGCCAGGTTGAAGCCCGGTGGTCACCGAGACGAAATCCCCCTTCATCCGGTCCGAGCGAATCAACTGCTGCCGCACCACGAGTCCGGCGGGGCCGTTGGTGCTGGCGGGTTGCTCCTCGACCACAAACACCGAATCGCTGTACGCCGCGCGCAGGACGCCGGTGTGCGGAATGACGGTGACCTTTTGCTCGCCCGGCAGCAGCACCGCGACGCGGGCAAACATGCCGGGCCGGAGGAGCTTGTCCGCGTTCTCGAACGTGGCCTGGAGGCCAATGCTGCGCGTCGCGGCGTCAAGGTCAGGGTTGATGGCCGTGAGTGTGCCCTCGAACTTTTTGCCCGGATAGGCGTCGGTGGTGACGTTCACTTTCATGCCCGGCTTGAGCTGGGCAAGCTGCTGCTGGGGCAGTGAAAAGTCAGCATAGACCGGCGACAGAGCGGTGAGCGAGACGATGGCTTTGCCGACGTCCAGGTGCTGGCCGAGATTCACGAGGCGGATGCCCAACTGCCCGGCGAAAGGCGCGCGGATGGTCTTCTTCTCGATGATGGTCTGGATGGCCTCGGCGTTGGCTTTGTATTGCTTGAGTGTGGCATCCGCGGTGTCCACCTCCGACTGGGATGTCATGTTGTTGGTGCGGAGGTTCTGGGCGCGATCCAAGTTGAGCTGGGCCAGCGCGACTTGGGCTTCGATGGCGCGAAGCTGGGCTTGTTCGGAAGTGATGTCCTGGCGCAATAACAAGTCGCCCTTGGCCACCACGGCCGCGGATTCAAAGGCGATTTCGCGCACCGCACCGGCAAGCTGGGGCGTGATGTTTACGCCCTGCGCGGGGGCGATGGAGCCAATCGCGGTGAGGGTGTCCTGCCAGATTTCCTCCTTCACGAGGGCGGTGGAGACGGATTCCGGCGGCGGCGCGGCGGTCTTGGATTGCGCGATGAGCTTGCGGATTTGAAGCGTCTTGATGCCGGCGAGGCCGCCTATGACGAGGAGGACCAACAGGATGGCGAGGGAGATTTTGCGTATCATCGGAGCAATGCGAGGGAGTTGGAGGTTGGCAGATGCGGGGTGGAAAAGTTCATCGCGAGCGGCGCTGCGGGGCGCGGGCGACTTGAACCGCCCGGGGAGGAATCGGAGAGGCGGGGGGAAGTGAAACGGAGAGTGGGTGAAACGGCGAAACGGCGACTCTCCGATTCTCCGATTCCCCGACTCTCCGATTCACTCCTCTCCGCCGTTCCGCGCCACCCGCCTTTGCCCCCGCCGCGCCTTGGAGAAACAACTTTACCACCCGGCTGGCCTTGCGGCGGTCGAGGCTGCAATCCGGCAGCAGCAAGCGGACCATGATGTAGGTGTTAATCTGGCCGTAGATGCCGAAAGCCAGTTCCTCGGCAGTAAAGGCGCGGTCCAGTTCCCCGGCATCCTGGCCGGCAGCGACCACGGCGCGCATGAAATCGAAGTTGCGCTTCCCCTTGCACAGCTTGCGCACCGTAGCGGGCACCTCACTCGGCGCGGCAAAAGTGGCTGCCAGCGTCAGCCGCATCAGCTCCTGGTGGTTTTGGGAAAACTCAAACAGCGCGGTGCTGATCTCGGTGAGCTGGTCGGCGGTGGTTTTGCCGCGGGCCGCGCCCTCCTGCATCAGGCGATAGCGCTCGTCGTGCGCGTGATCCACCAGTGCGCGATAAAGCGCCTCCTTGCTGGGGAAATGATAGTAGAGCGCCGGCTTGGTCACGCGCGCCTCATCCACGATGTCCTGAATGGATGCCCCCGCGTAACCACGGTGGGCAAAATGCCGCAAAGCTGCCTGGAGGATGTCCTCCCGGCAGCTTTCGGGGCGCGGCTTGGTGGCTTTGACAGTCACGAACTGACCGAACGGTAGGTAAGGAAGCGGGCGGGGTCAATGCCGGGTTCGTCGGGTCGTGGGAGAAAACCCGAAACCCGAAATCCGAATGCCGAAGGAAATCCGAATTCTGAAAACCGAAGCCCTGCTGCGCCGCCGCGCGATCGGCTCGCCGTCCTCAACCTGTCGCGCAGTGAGGGCCAGCCCGGGCTTCGGGGCTCGGAACTTCGCCCCGCTCACCGCGCCTTGATCTGCGTCCAAATTTCGTCGTAGAGCCGCGTCTTCGGGCCGAGGTCTTGCACGTACTCCAGACGCGTGGCGACTTCGCCTTCCGGGTAGAGCGCTGGGTTGCGCAGGTCTTTGGGCGCGAGCAGCGGGAGCGCGGCTTGGTTGGGGCTGGAGAACTGGGTGAAGTTAGCGAGCTGCGCGGCGTGCTGGGGATCGAGGACGAAGTTGATGAACTTCTCCGCCAGGTCGCGCTGGGGCGCTTTCGCCAGCACGGCGAGGCTGTCCACCCAGACGAGCGAGCCTTCCTGCGGAATGAAATAGGTCGTGCCGGTATCTTCCCGCATCCCGCGCAAGCCTTCGCCGCTATAGACAATCGCCGCGCGGGCCGACTTGCTGAGCACCTTGTTCTTGGCACCCACGCTGGCGTCGAGGCTCTGGGCGCGTCGCTTGGTTCGCAGGATCAAGTCCCGCGCGGCCTTGAGCTCGACGAGGTTGGTGGTGTTAAGGCTGTGGCCTTGATACTTCAACGCCGCCGCCAGCAAATCACGCATCGAGTCAATCAGCAGAATCGGCCCCGGCGCGAGCTTCGGATCAAAGATCACGCCCCAAGTGGCGGGCATCGGTTTGCCATCGGCGGCCCGCGCAAAGATCCCCAGCGTGCCCCACAGGTAGGCCGCGGTGTAGCGGTTGGCGGGATCGTAGGGCGGGCTGACGAAGCGCGGCGCGAGGTTCGTGAGGTTGGGAATGTTCGCCCGGCGCAGCGGCGCCAGCAGGCCCTGGCGAATCATGCCCGGCACGAGGTAATCGCTCGGCACGACGAGGTCGTACTGGCCAGCGCCGCCGCCTTGCAGCTTCGCCAACATGCTCTCGGGATCCTCGTAGAGCTCAATCACCACCTTGCACTCGTTCTCCTTTTCAAACTGCGTCACGAGCGCGGGGTCGAGGTACTCGCTCCAGATGAACAGGTTCAGTTTCTTCGGCTCAGCGTGGGCCACCGCGGCGGCGAGCAGGACGAGGACAAAGGTGGGCAGCAGGGGTTTTCTCTTCATGACAAAGCGGGGCTTTCTACGGCGGCAGCGCAGGAGGAGGAGGCATTTCGCGCGAAGCAATAATCTTCCACCACCCGCCCGCCCAGCAGGTGTTCCTGAATGATGCGCTCCAGCACGGCGGGCGAACAGGAGTGATACCAAACCCCCTCCGGATACACGACCGCGATGGGGCCGTGGGCGCAGACGCGCAGGCAGTTGGCCTTGGTGCGCTGCACGAGTGGGTGCGGGCCAGTGAGGTTGAGTTCGGCGAGGCGGCGCTTGAGGAAGTTCCAGGCTTCGAGGGTCGCCTCGCGCGGGGCACACTTCGGCTCGGTGGCGTCCGCGCACAGGAAGAGGTGCCGCTGGTAACGATGCAACCCCAGCGAGTCGGCGATGGTGGTGAGTTGTTCGGCCACGGACGGACGGTAGCGGAGGCGTTTTGGGGCGCAAGCGGAGGTACTTTAGCTTCCGCCAATTTTCCCCATGGGCGGCCCCGGCAGCGGCTGCGGCGCGCGCAGCTTGCGGTAAATCCACGCTTCGAGTGGTCGCAGCGGTCGCAGCCAGGCGTAGAACGGCGAATAGACCAGCCGGATGCGCAGCGTCGAGAGAAACATCGTCAGCGAAGTCCGCCCCAGCGTTACCTTGGAACCGACCTTATCCGTCCATTCCGTCGGGATTTCCAGGATGCTGAAGCCGGCGCGCTTGAGCGAATAGAGGAGGTTGATGTCGAAGGCCATGTCCGCGATGCGCAGGTTGGGATGGATTTTCTCCACCGCCGCGCGCCGCATCACCTTGGCGCCGCATTGCGTGTCGCGGATGTTCATCCAGAAAAACGACTGCACGATGACATGGAACACGCGGCTGGCGAACTGCCGTTTGTGCGTCTGCTCCTGATGCAGGATCGCGCCCGGCAGCCAGCGCGAGGCGATCACGCAATCGGCTTCATCGGCCCGTTTTACCAGCTCGAGAAAGGCGGCGGGCGCAGTCGCACCGTCCGCATCCACGTAGCCGATGAGGTCCGCGAGCGGGGCAAGTTTCAACCCCTCGATCAGTGCGCCGCCCTTGCCGATGGGCGCGAGGATGTCGAGATGCTCGATCTCCGGGAACTCCTGCTCCGCCGCGCGCACCACGCCGAGGGTGTTGTCGCGGCAGCCGTTGAGCACCACCACGATCTTGAAGCGACCTTGATAATGCCGACGAAAGGCACCCGCGTAATCCCGCAAGACCGGCCCGATCCGGCCCTCTTCGTTGTAGGCCGGAATCAGCAGCAGGAGATGGTGCGGGGCGTCCGTCACGCGGCCCAAACTGCCCGAAGCCGAAGGCGATGGCAACCGCGCCTACAGCCTCATCGCCATTGCAATCGGCGAGCGGAGCGCAAAGCCAGCCACGTCCGCCCCTTTCCCCAATTGCGCTACGCCGACGAGCCGCCTCGAACCATCGGCCCCACGCAAGCCAACGGGTAAAATGTCCCGTACGGGACATTTTACCCGTTGGCCTTGCAGCGCGTATGCATGAAGGCGAGGAAGGCCCTGATGACGGGCTGGAACTCGGTGGTTTGGAGTCCCGGCTTCAGCCGGTCGGTGCCGAAACCGCCTGAATTGCTTGGCCGAAAGGCATGAAGGCCCCGGAGCGCGGGCGTCGCGCCCGCTTTGGTCGTGCTAGGTCAACCGCCGTTGGCAAAGGGGCAATCCGCTGGATCTTCGGTCGTCCCAAGCGGGCGGGACGCCCGCGCTCCGGCAGCAAAGGCCCCTTGATGCATACGCGCCGTTGGCCTTGGCTGGCCCAGCCATTTTCCTTGAAGCCACCGGGGGCGGCTTTCACATTGCCGCACCTGGGCGCGGGCATGGCATCGGCGCTCACAACGCACCGCACCCGCAACCCGACGCTCAAGCCTATCCGCTATGCACCACTCCTGGCCCCGATTTCTCCGGCAACTCCTGTCGTCCCTCACCGCGCTGGCCCCTTTCGCGGCGCAGGCCCAGCTCAGCCCCGCGCCAGCCGACCTGCCGGCCACCTGTTACCTCTTCAGCTACTTCACCAATAACGGCGAGGACGGGTTGCATCTGGCCTGGAGCCGCGACGGCTACCATTGGGCACCGCTCAACGGCGGCAAGAGTTACCTCACGCCGGAAGTCGGCGAGTCGAAGCTCATGCGCGATCCGTGCCTGATTCAGGGGCCGGACGGGAAATTTCACATGGTCTGGACCACGTCCTGGACGGGCAAGACCATCGGCTACGCGAACTCGACGGACCTCATCCACTGGTCGAAGCAGCAGGCCATTCCGGTGATGGCTGAGGAGCCGACCGCGCGCAATTGCTGGGCGCCGGAGATCGTCTGGGACGCCGCGAACCAGCGCTACCTGCTCTTCTGGGCCACCACGATTCCCGGCAAATTTCCCACGACCGCCAGCACTGCGGACAACAGTTACAACCATCGCATGTACGCGACCACCACCAAGGATTTCCAAGCCTTCACGCCGACCAAGTTGTTCTACGAGCCGGGCTTCAATGTCATTGATGCCACACTGCTGCCGGCCAATGGCCGCTGGCACTTGATCGTGAAAGACGAAAGCGCCACACCGCCCAAGAAGAATCTGCGCATCGCCGTGGGGGACAGCCCACAAGGGCCGTTCAAGGATCTCTCCGCCCCGTTCACGCGCGATTGGGTCGAGGGGCCAACGGCGCTCAAAGTCGGCGACGAATACCTCGTCTATTTCGATGCCTACCGGGATCGCCGTTACGAGGCGATGCGCTCGCGCGACTTGAAGACTTGGGAAGAGGTCACGGCCAAGATGACCTTTGTGCGCGGCATGAAACACGGCACCGCGCTGGCGGTCCCAGCCGCAGTGGTGAAGACCCTGCTCAATGCCGGCCGCAAGGAAGCGCGCAGCCCGGAGGACACCAACGCGCCAGGTTCCAAGATTTCCAAGTGACGCTCGGCACCCGGATCCCCTGCCCCACCCATGAACAAACCACGGCTCATCGTCGGCATCAGCGGCGCTTCGGGAATCATTTACGGCGTCCGGCTGCTGGAGTTGCTGCGCGGCACCGGCGTCGAGTCGCACCTGGTCGTCTCGCGCGCCGGGGACATGACGCGCGCGCACGAATTGGAGTTGAGCGCGGCGCAGTTGCGCGGTCTGGCGGACGTGCATTACGCGGACGCGGACGTGGGCGCGGCGATCGCGAGCGGTTCCTTTCGCACGCTGGGCATGGTGATCATCCCGTGCTCGATGCGGTCGCTGGCGGAAGTGGCGACGGGCGTAACCACGAGCCTGTTGACGCGCGCCGCCGACGTGGTGCTCAAGGAGCGGCGGCGGCTGGTGCTGGTGGTACGTGAGACGCCGCTGAATGCCATCCATCTGAAGAACATGCTGGCGGTGACGGAAGCGGGCGGGATTATCGCGCCACCGGTGCCGGCGTTCTACAGCGCGCCCAGCAGTCTGGACGAGATGATCACGCAGACGGTGGGCCGGGTGTTGGACTTGTTCGACCTCGAGGTCGCCGGCTTGAAGCGGTGGGGCGGGTTGGCGAAACGTGAAACGGAGAGTGGGTGAAACAGAGAATCGGCGGCTCGCCGACTCGCCGTCTCTCCCACTCTCCGTTTCGCCTCAGTCAGGCTGACTTCAAACCGAAGAGCCGCTCGCGCTGGATCATCGCCGCGACGGGCGCGGGGACCATTTGCTGCCAGGCCGGATCGCCGGTTTCCAGCCGGGTGCGGACTTCGGCGGGGATGATGCCAAGGTTGGCCTTGGACCAGTGATGCACCGGGACCATGAAGTCGTTTTCCAGCAGGTGCGCGTAGAGGTATTGCAAGGACGGCGCGACGCGGAGATTCTCAAGGGTAACAATCCGCCCGGTAGCGACTTCGAGCGCGGGATAAACGAGCAGACGGGCGTCGCGCTTGAAGAGCCGACCGAGGGATTCGAGCAACCCGCCTTCGAGGTCCGCGTAGGCTTCGCGCTCCAGGAGCTTCTTGAGGCTCGGCACGCCGAGGGCAATGCCAATGGGCTGGTGAGTGTGGCGCGCGAGGAAGGCCACGAGGCGATGGTAGGAATCGAAATTGGAAATCAGCACCGCATGGCCCAGCGCGTTCAACGTGTCCACGCGCGCCAGGAAATCGAGGTGCGCCTCGTGCGGTTCCGCCAGCAGACTGCGGAGCGTCATTTCAAATAACCCCAGCGGCAGCTGCCCGCCGACGCGCGGGTCGGTGGCCATCTGTTCCGTGGCGCTGGCGAGGATTTCCAGCGTCGTGTTGGTCACAGGCCGGAACGTGCCGCGCTCGACGACGACGGGCCGCTTGTAGAGCAGTTCGGCGGGTTGCACGACGACGCCTTCGGCGGTGAAAAGGGCGGCCGCGCTGAAGCCTTTACGCACGAGTTGCAGGCTCATCAGGCGGTTGTCCACACCCGCAAACGCCGGTCCGCTCAGGCAGATCATGTCAATCTCCGCCCGTGTGGCGGCCAGGTCGTCCATCAGCGAATCCACCAGTTCCTCGGGCCGGTGGTGATGGTAGAAGGCGGCGTGCAGGAGGTTCACGCCGAGGTGGCCGAGGGCTTCCTGCTCGCGCCAGTTGTCGGCGTCCAGCAACCGCGCATGGATGATGATTTCAGAAGGTTCCTCGCGCGGTTCGGCCTGGAAACGCACGCCGAGCCAGCCGTGGCCTTCCTCGTGCCGGCTGAAGCTGCGGGTCGCGACGGTGTCGGCGAACACAAACAACCCGCACTGATCGCCATGCGTCGGGGCCAGGCGCTCGCTGAGCAGCTTGAACTCGTAATCCAGCATCGCCTGCAAACGCTGCCGGCTCACGTAGCGCTCGGCGGGGCCGTAGATCGCGTCGCTCACGGCCATGTCGTAGGCCGAGATCGTCTTGGCCACGGTGCCCGCCGCGCCGCCGACCCGGAAGAACCAGCGCGCGACCTCCTGCCCGCCACCGATTTCGGCGAAGGTGCCGTAGCGGCGGGCGTCCACGTTGATCTGGAGCGCCTTCTGATGCGTGCTGGGAGTTTCGGTGCTCATGCGGCGCGCAAAGTGGGCAGGCGCAGCCGGGAAAACAACCTGCTTCCGCGAAGCTCTCTGCCGCGCGGGCACCCTCGCCCGCAGCAACGTGCCCCGTGCTGCGGCTCCCGCCAAGACCCTGACTCCGGGTAGGGTTACGTTGCTGCGGGCGAGGGCAACCGCGCGCCGATTGCCAGCAGCGGAAATGCGTCCGGCGAAGAAAAGTTTCAAAATAAGATGTGTCAAAATAAGACGTTGACACAGTCGCATCGGGTTTGATGAGAGGGTGCCCGCTTCCCCACGCTCAGGCGCGGATCGCTGCCCCCATTCCACGGTGCGCCCAAGGTACCCCACTCCGCCGCCCCGCGCCGCGTCGCTGGCCTGAGCCAGCCTCCCATCAGCCAATGACTGAGCAG
>Ga0105046_10018792_pt1 | contig 10508 bp, 10 predicted proteins | sample MAT03_FD_78385 | JGI IMG/M metagenome (GOLD analysis project Ga0105046, IMG submission 78385) | Freshwater microbial communities from Lake Fryxell liftoff mats and glacier meltwater in Antarctica - MAT-03 (megahit assembly) | ecosystem: Environmental > Aquatic > Freshwater > Ice > Liftoff...
TCCGCTTTTCCGATTTGGAATTGGGACGCGCGCTACTTTACGCCGCCGGGCTAATGTTTAAGGGATTTGTCGAATATGGGGCGTGCTGAATCGAGTGGACATCTTTCCTGGCGACAAGGCACGCCTTGTCCAAAAAACACCAGCATATTCACCACGCCCTCAAAATTTGTCAATTTGCGGTGTAGCATAAGCGCGTCCTAAACTGTGGTAAACACGACCATTCAAGCGGCGTCGGCACGCGCACGTTTTGGCGCGCTTGCGGGATCACATAGAACGTTTCCCACGTCGCTTCTGCGATCCAGCCGCGCCGCCCGTTCGGGAGTTCGACGCGCCACCAGTTATAATGCCCGTTACAGCTCGGACCTCCAACGATGGTCAGCGCGTTGCCGTTGTACAACTGGGCGTTGACGCCCGTATCGACCGCCGGGAGTGCGCGCAGGTTCAAGCCGTCGGCGTACACGACCGCGACCATGCCGACGCGCAAGCGGGCAGTCGGCGCGAGCGGACACATGTCGATCAAGGGTGCGGCATGGTTCACATGGGCATTGGCAGCGACGATAAAAAAGAGCAAGATCAAGCGAATGAATTTCATGATGAAGTGCATCCTGTGATGAATGATCATGATTGTAGCTGGGGTCGCGCGTTTATAACCGCACGATCACACGACGTTTGACCGACGAGAAAGAGACGCCCATGCGTTTTGAAGACGAAGCCGCCGCGATTACCTACGTTTTTCGCTCGTTGGCAGCGGCGCGCGCCGCCGACCCGACGATTGAACGGCAGCCGGACGAGATCACGCGCGATGTGACGCCTACGCGCGAACTGCTGCGCGAAGCCGATTTATTGGCGCACCCGCGCGAATACGCCGTGATCACGGGCAGCAAGGGCAAAGGCTCGACGACCGCCATCACTGCCAAACTGCTCCGGCATCTGGGGCATACGGTCGGCATGATCAGCAGCCCGCATATGGTCAGCTATCGCGAGCGCATCCGCGTCAACGGGCGCGCGATCCCCGAAAGCGAATTACTGCGGATTTTAAGCGACCTTGCGCCGTTCATCGACCGCGTCGAAGCGGCCCTGCCAGCGAAACGGTATTTTTCGCCGCAGGGGATATTTTTGGCGGTCGGGCTGCGCTGGTTCGATGAGATGGGGGTCGATGTCGCTGTGCTGGAAGTCGGGCGCGGCGGACGTTTTGACGACATCGCCGTCGTACCGAACAAGCTGTCGCTATTCACGCCGATTATGATCGAGCATCCCTATCAGTTGGGCGCGACTCTGGAACGGATCGCATGGCACAAAGCGGGTATCATCAAGTCGTATAGTTATGTCTACAGCGTGCCGCAAGCGACCGAAGTCTTGAGTGTGATTCAGAGTGAGTCTGATGCGCTCGACGCCGAATTCGCGTGGATCGCCCCGACCGACATGGGCGAATATTTAGGGCGAACCGACCGCGGGTTGATGATGCGGCTTGGTCGGTATGGCGATGTGGAACTCTCGCTGACAGGCAAGTATCAGGTCGAAAACGCGACCTTGGCAGTGCAGGGCGCGGGCAATTTGCATGGGCGTCTTGCTGGCATCGCGCACGGATCGCCAGAATATGTTGACTCGATCCGCGCTGGTTTGGGCGATGTCACATGGGCGGGACGGCTGCAAAAATTGGCGGCTGACCCCGCGATCTATATCGACGGCGCGACGACCATGATTGCCGCCCAGTCGTTCATCGAAAGTCTGGAAGGTGCGCTCACGCAGCCGTTGGTGAGCATTATCGCCACACCCGAAGACCGCGATTATGACGGCGTGTATCGGACGATGAGCCGCGTTAGTGATCATGTGATTTTAACCGATAACACCATCAACCCGAAAGTCCGTTTTCCAGAACGGGCGGCGGCGCTGGCGACAGCACAAAAATATCATGCACATGTCGAATATGCCGACGATTTGATGCACGCCATCGAACGCGCGCGCACCTTGAGCGGTGCAGCAGGCACAATCCTGATCGCGGCGGCGCAGCCTGTGGTTGGCGAAGCACTGCTGTTGTGGGGGCTGACGTATGAGGAAATTTAGCAAGCCAGTTCAACCTCACCCCTCAACCCCTTTTCCTACAAACGAGGAGCCATCGCCCGGGTGGTGAATTGCGGGGAGCGGGTGGAGAGCGCGGCGCGAAGCTGGCGACGGTGGTTAGCGAACCAAGCGCTTGACTTGAAACCTGTCCTCTCCTCAGAGAAGGGGTCGGGGGTGAAAAATCTTCGCGGTAGGGGAAGTCCTTCTCCCTGGGAGAGAAGGACTTAGGATGATGGCAATCTGCGTAAGGCGAGTTATGGAGATCAACGGGCGGGTCTGAGTCGCGCCGCTACAAAACCCTTTGCATCTTTATATTTTTCTTTGCGCCCTCATCCAACGCGCCAGTACGTCGCGCCCCACAAAATCGCGCCGACGTTCAGTTCATCCACCGCCGACCCTGTGCCGGGGATAGCGATCAGTTCGCTATCTCGATACAGCGCCGCCGCCCCGAATGCAGGGAACCCCAGAAATGCAATCGCGCGTCCACTCGGTGAGAGCGTCACCCGTGATGGCGCGCCCGGAAACGCGACCGATGCCGCGTCGGGCTGCATCGGATCGAACGCCTCCCAGAAAAATCCAGTGTCGTCCAGCCGCCCGAATGCCAGTGCGAAACTGATATCGGGCAAACGCTGCGCGGTGCGCTGTGGCAGCAGCGCAGTGGTGATCGGCGCGGCGTCCAGTTCGTCGAACAGCGCCCATTCGCCCGACGAATACAACAACGCCGGAAACGACTCGCCGCCTTGCTCGACCCACACCGCTTCTTCGATGACCGACTCGCTCGGCGGCACGAACTGACGCGCGATCAATACGCCATCGCCGCCGTCATAAAAGTTGAACAGCGTCGCGCCATCCGCCCCTGTGATCCATACCATGATCCCGCCGCTGCCCCACGCGACACGCGGCGGGTAGCCCGTGATCGGCAGAGACGAATCGAGCGGAATCGCGCCGCTCACGCCGACACCCAGCTCATAAATCACTAACTGCGCTTGCGTCGCGCCAAAAGCGAACTCGACCCATGCTAATGCGATAAAATTAGGCGACCAGGCAGGCGCAGACCGGATCAATGCGGTATCCGCCGCGCCTTCGACCAGCAGCGACGCATTATCCGGCTGCGCCGCAAGCTGGGTTGTCTCGCCCGTTGCAATCTCGTACAGATAAATATCGGCGGGCAGGTCGAAATCCGCGATCAAGCCGTCGGTCTGCACACGGTCGAGCGCATCCAAGCCAACTTGTGCCGCCGCTTTATAGGCGATGTGCGTGCTATCGGGCGAGAGCGATGGCGCTGAGATCGTGCCGAGCGTCGTAATCTGCACAGGCGGCATAGCCAGCGTGAGCGGATCAAACTGCCACAAATCGCCGCGCACCCACAAAAAGATCGGTTCGGCGTCTTGCGGCGCTTGTGCGATTGTCGGCGTCAACATCAGCATCAACAGCGCTATCACGCTGAAAATCGAATAAATCAGGCGTCGAAGAGTCAAATCTCATGATCCTTTCAAGGGCGCGCACGCTTCAATAGTTACAAATTCGTTATTTCTTCACGAATCCCATCGCAAAAATTGAGTATAATCCGAATGATATGCATGGTGACGCATCGATTCTGCGTAGCGCCATAATCAACTATAGGTCTAAAGTCTTACGGTTGAACCTGCACATCCTGATTATACTATCGCTTACCCATAGAGACTCAAGCTGGTGCGGAGCACAAACATGATGATGGTGGCAGACGACCCAACACTACCCCCGCGCTATATTGTCGAACACTTCCGTAAGGCATATCACGGCGTACATAAACGCGACCCGATGGTACGTTACATGGGCAACCACTGGTATTATGTCAACGGCGAAACCGTGCATCGCGGCACCCTCATCGAAGAAATCTCGCGCTTACGCGATATGTCGCAGCGCCAAACCCTGATCAAAGGCGATCGCACGCTGATCCAAAAATTGATCGCTAAACTACGCAATATGTAATGTGCCACTTTTGCAATGATTAAATCTTCTGTACCGCTGGTCTTTGCGCGGGCGCGACTTTCCGTTCGCGGTGATTGCGAATCGTGCCTTGCGCCAGATCATAAAATCCGCCGACATTATCCACACGTGGAATCCAGTAGCGCTTGACGCGCTGAAACTTTTTGCGCTTCGGGTTGTAGCTTTTAATGATCAGCGACTGACGCCGCATGATCACCGCCATCTCAATCCAACGAACCTCACGCTTGCCGATTTGTACGCCACCCGGATACACCGTCAAATCGGGGTGTAACTGCACCGGCTGACCCGACCGCAGCGTTTGCCCGATCTGGATCGCCGTGACATACGCGGTATGCGGGCGCACGCGGTCGGCGAAGCGTTTCAAACTGCCATGATACGGCTTGACCTTGAAGATTGTCCCGTCGCGCATCTCCAGCGTATGCGCGCCCCACTGCAACAGCGGGCGCATCCCGATATAAACGCCGCGCCCCCCTTCTCGGTAACGGATTACTTCGGGGTACGGGTACTTGAACGACTCGTCGCCGCGCACCCAGACAAAGCCTTTGGTATAAAAACGCAGTTCTTCGCTGCGCCGCGTCAGCGCATAAAACAGATACACGACCGCGCGTACAACGAACAACGCGCCGAGCAAAATCGCCGCCAGCCGCCCAACATCCAGCGCCAGACCGTCGATCAACCCGCGCGCCGCCCCTTCGCTAATCGCAAAATACGCGCCAAGCGTGGCGGCGAAACCTAACACCTGGCGAAAAAAGCGACGAACCGAGCGCCCGCGCTTGATGTCACGTTGAAAAATAAGCCTGCTTTTTTCGGAAGGGAGCGGTGCACCATCCATAATCACGTTCCCACTGAGCATGATTTTCGGGAATAAAAAAGGCATTCACACACGGTGAACGCCCTATTGATAACCTAATTTGAAAGATCGTGCCAACGGACTTTAGTCTATAGGCGCGCGTTACAGCCGAGTCCCCGAAAGCGACAACAAGGGCACCAAACGTTCATGTCCAACGCTGCGCACCAAAATACCGCCGCGCTCTGCATCCTGAAACGAGTAGAATGCGCGCACACCATCGGTAAATGCTGCCTGAATATCGCCCAGCAGCGGGCGCGGATCGTGCGTATGCGTGAACACGATGAAACGTTCGCCATCGATGCCGACAAAATCGTCCGGCGTCCCGCGAGTCGCTACGTTATCGTGGATGATGCGTGCCGCGAATTCAAAGACCTGATTGGCAGCGATGAAGCCGTACACATCCCGAAACGTATCATAGCCTTCGAGCGCGAAGCCAAGCGACAGATACGAACTGCGCTCGTAGCGCCGCCGTACTGCTTCTTCGTCGATCAGGTGTCCGGTCGGCAGTCCGGTGCGCGGCTCGTGTAGTGCCTGGCGCGTCGCGCGCATAATCGAACCCTGCACACGCAAGCGTAATTCTTCAATGTCGAAAGGCTTGGTCACATAATCATCCGCACCCATCTCCAAGCCGTGCAGCCGATAAATCGCTTCGTCGCGCTGTGTCAGGAAAATGATCGGGATATAGCGCGTGAATGCGGTTTCGCGCAGCGTATGAAAAATGCCGTACCCATCCATATCGGGCAGCATGACATCGAGCAAGATTAAATGCGGGAACTTGATCCGCGCCAGGTCGATGCCCAGACGCCCGTTTTCAGCGTGCAGCACTTCATAATGGTGATCGCCGAAGTACATAAGGAGCATTTCAGCGACATCGTAATCGTCTTCGATAATCAGCAGTCGTTTCTTCATTGTGCCGCCTGCACGCCTAGTCGTCGAGAACTGCACTGACTTTGAATTGGTTTCCTAGTGAATCGTATGCGTTTCGCAGCGATTCTTCTGGCGTCAATGTCGCCCCCGCTACATCCTCACGGAACACGTTTTTGAGCGGCAGCACACTCGCGGTCGGCGCAATATCGCTCGTATCGACCGCTTGCAGTTCCCGAAAATAATTGAGGATATTGCTCAATTGCGCTGCGTACAAGGTCACTTCGTCGTTGGTTAAATCGAGTTTGGCAAGTTCCGCGATTTTGCGGACTTCATCGTGGGAAAGATTCACACTATATCCTTCAATGCGTTAAGCAGCACACCCATCAGCATTACAGGCTAACCGTATTATAACATCACAAAACGCGCGCCGAAATAGTTAAGAGATGGAGGATTTATTGCACGCGCCCTCGATTCCGCGTAAGATGGCGGCACATCCGCTAAATTATTTACGTTTTTTCACCTCCAGAGGGACTGATTGTGAACCGTTTGTCCATCGTTCGCCCGTTTGCCGTCGTGATCAGCGTCATCATGATCGCGTTTGTGATCATCGCACCGCTGATCGCACAGGACTCTATTCCGCTCACCGTTGAAATCACCGGTGTAGACGCGACTCAACTTCCACTCGCGGTGGTCACCGCCAACGTGTTCGACCGACTGCGGACGCCGTTTTCCGGCTTGACCGCCGACAACTTCGCGCTGCGCGGTGCGCTGGCGGATGTTGGCACGATCGTCGATGTACAAAATCTGAGTGATGATAGTATTCCGTTCTCGGTTGTACTGGTCATCGATACCAGTTCGAGCATGTCAGGGACGCCGCTCATGCGCGCCAAAGAAGCCGCAACCGTGTTCGTCGAAAATTTGCGCGATACCGACCCGATTGCGTTGATTGAATTTAACAGTGATGTGCGCGTCGTCAGTGATTTCACCACCGATAAAGCCGCTCTGTTAGCGGCGATTGATGGCTTGACCGAAACTGGCACGACCGCGCTTTACGACGCCAGCACCGAAGCTATTCGGCTCGCCGCCACCGCGCCGACATCGCGCCGTGTCGTCGTGCTGTTAAGCGACGGACAAGAAGATCGTGGCAGCGAGTCGGCGCTGCGTTCGACCGCCGCCGAAGAAGCCGCTGTTCTGGGCGTCTCGGTGTTCACGGTCGGGTTCGGCTCGGTCGATCAAGCCTATATGCAGAATCTGGCAAACGCGACCAACGCCGAGTTTTATCTCGCGCCGGGACCCGATCAATTGGTGGCAATTTTCGATAATCTGGCAACTGCTTTACGCAGTCAGTATGTGATCACGCTCAATATCCCCGTCGCGCTCGATGGCACCGAATATCCGTTCGATCTGGTTGTGACCACACCCGACGGAGAAGCACTCATCAGCAGCAGCTTACGCGCGCCGATCCCCGTGCCGATTGTCACGCTGCCCGATTTACCGACTGACCCCATCACAGAACCGACGACGATTCTTGCCGATGTGCGCGCCGACGATGCGATTGCGGCAGTCGCCTACCAACTCGGTGACGTGGACACGATCCCGCTCACCGAAGCACCTTACACGCTGACAATTGACCCCGAAACGCTGCCGCCCGGCGATATCCCACTCATCGTGACGGCGACCGACGAAACCGGCGATTCTGGCACGATTACAGCGACAATCACAATTGCGGCGCTGCCGTCGCGCGTCAGCATCGAGCCGGATATTACGACGCTCGGTGACATCACCGACCCACAAAGTATCATGGCGACGGTGGAAGGACAAACGCCGCTCGCTGACTTTACAGTGTTCTATAACGGCACACCGCTCCCACCCGAAGCTTTCGCCCAGGATGCAGGGTTAATCTTCCGGCTCGACCCGCAAAACTTCATTCCTGGCGAAAATTTACTCAGCATCGAAGTCACGAACGAAGGCGGCATCACCAGCACCACCGAGTTCCCGTTCCAGGTCGCCGCACTCGCGCCGCGCGTCAATATCGTCGGTTTGACCGATGGACAGCAAATCGAGTTGCCAACCGATGTCGTGATCGATGCACAGGGACAAGTTCCGCTCATGGCGGTGACAGCATTCATGACGCGCCCAGGTGAAAGCATCGAACTCATCCCCGCATCGCCAGAGGTGCCGATCTTCCAAATCGACCCGCTCCAGTTTGCGCCCGGTCAATGGACGTTCTCGGCGACGGCGATCTTGGAAAATGAACGCGCCGACGAACAATCAGTCGATATCATCATCGTCGCACTGCCGCCAGAGATCATTGTCGATGGCTTGCAGGACGGCGACGAATTAGACAGCGACCGTGATATTACCGTCACATTGAATGGGCAAACTGCCGCCACCGATATCACCTTCACCATCGACGGCGTTGAAGCGGCGGTCGAAACAACCGAGCCGTTCACGTTTACGCTTGAAGTATTGAATTACGATCCGGGCGATCATGTGTTGCAAATCACCGTGAACACGACGAGCGGACAAAGTGCGACCCGCGAAATTCCGTTCTCGGTCGGCGGCGCGCCAGCCGCAAGCGCGACCGCACAGGCGGCATCCACGCAAGCCGCCAACACACGCCTGACAGCGACCGTCATTCAATCAACCGCGCTCGCCGAGATCACCAATGCGGCGCGAACTGCCATCGCCGCCACCGATCAAGCTGCATCAGTGATCGGGACGCAGCAAGCCGCCGAAAGTGGCACCGCGATTGCCGATGCCAGCCAAACATTCGTCGCTCAGCAAGACGCGACACAAACACAAATCGCCGATTCGACGACCAGCGCGGTCAATGCCGCGAACGTGCAAAGCACGACGGATGCACAGACGACACAACGCGCAATCGACACGCTAAACGTAGACCAGGCAACCGCGGACGCTGTCTTGACGGATGTGCAAAATACACAGGATGCCGTGCAAAGTACCGAAGTGTCCGCCCGCAGCACACAAAGAGCCGAAACCACCACCAATGCGCAAAATACGCTCGATGCACGTGCAAACGCGACCAGCGACGCCGCCACCGCGATCCAGGCTGAAGCTGCCACACGGGCAAACGCGACCAGCGACGCCGCCACCGCGATCCAGGCTGAAGGGGACGCGCGCGCAACTGCGATCAGCGATGCCGCCACTGCCGCAGCACAAGCCGTTGCTGGCGCGACCGAAACCAGTATCGCCGCTACTGCCGAAAATCAGGCGACACGTACCGCCGTGCAAGGCACGATCCTGGCGCGTCAGGCGACCAACACTGCCGCCGCCGAAAGCACCGCCGTTCGTCAGGAAATGGACGACGCCCGTACCGCAACCTCGAACGCGATTGTGACAGGAACCGTCGCGGCACGCACCGCCGCCGCCGCTGTTCGTACGCAAGCCGCCGCCGCCGCACTAACCGAACAAGTAACGGCTGACGCGGTTGGTACGACAACCGCAGACACCGAGATCGCCGCGCAAACACAAACCAGTCAAGCCGCTGTCACGCCGGAAATTGAGACGCCGACCGTTGACGCAGCCGAGACGGAGACGCAGGTCGCCGCCACGCCAACGGTCACACCGACCGAAGCGGCGGTGTTTACCGCCGTCGCACAAGCCGCGACCGAGACCACGCCGACGATCACGCCGACACTGGCACTCGTCGAAATTCCGCAAAACGACTTGTTCAGTCCAGACAATCTGCCGTTGATCCTGGTCGGGTTTGGAATATTGTTGATTTTGCTGGTGGTGATCTATCTGATTTTGACGGGGCGCCGCCAGCCACGGCGGTAGGGAAAGCTAAAAGGGAACTGCTCAGCCCTCACCCTTAAATCCCTCTCCCACAAGGGGCTGAGGGACTTTCTACGGCGTTTCTCCCCTTCTCCCACAAACGGGAGAAGGGGACTAGGGATGGAGGGGTATCTGAGCAGTTACCTTTTAACTGTTTTGGGGGCTGATGTTTTAGTTCTCGCCTGATAAGTGCGCGCGCAGCATCCACGCCATTTTCTCGTGGTCTTCCATTTTGCCGGTCAGGAAGTCGCTCGTCCCTTTATCGTTCAATGCTTCCGTGTTATCGACATCGACGCGCAGCAGTTGAATGATCGCCTCGTGGTCGTTCAACAGGTTGTGAATCATCGTATTCGCATCGGGAATGACGCCTGGGTCTTCCTGCAATGTGGCATTTTTGATAAATTCGCGCATCGTCCCGAATGCAATGCCATCCAACTGACGCACGCGCTCGGCGATTTCGTCGATGCTCTCTGCAAGCGCGTCATATTGTTCTTCAAAGAACACATGCAGCGTGTGAAAACGAGGACCCGTCAAATTCCAGTGATAATTGCGCGTTTTGACATACAACACGTGTAAATTCGCGACGTGCTGGTTAAGCAGTCGCACCACGCTGTCGCGCTGTTCGTCGTCCAAACCGATGTTGGGTTGAATAGTCGTGTTTTGTTTTGTCTCAGAAGCCATAGCGGTTCATCAAATCGGCGCGAGATACCCCTGCCTTTAGGCATGGAGGGATAGCGCCTTGTCCTTTCTTAATAGGTGTAACCGTCTGAGTGGTGTATCCCCGAAGGGAGACCGTTTTTTTAAGTTACCTATGGAAAAGGGTCAAACCTGCTCCGCTTGCGCGGGGTAAAGTTCACCTCGACAATGTTATGCGGTAGTTTAGTGTGAACGACACTGTTTGCTCCCAAGCATTCTGTTTAATCGTTCACCGCAGCGTTCGGAA
>Ga0105046_10018793_pt1 | contig 10508 bp, 5 predicted proteins | sample MAT03_FD_78385 | JGI IMG/M metagenome (GOLD analysis project Ga0105046, IMG submission 78385) | Freshwater microbial communities from Lake Fryxell liftoff mats and glacier meltwater in Antarctica - MAT-03 (megahit assembly) | ecosystem: Environmental > Aquatic > Freshwater > Ice > Liftoff...
AGCCGGTGCCATCGCCGGCGGAGCATGACGGATAGACTTGGGTTGAACTGAACCGCGCCCAAAGTCTCTATGGGGATTCAATCGCGGTACAGCTTTCTTGATGTGCAATATAGCGGCCTGCGACCGCCTCACGCAAGCGATTTCTCCTGTTTCTCGCCCAGCGTTCAGCCGCTGCCCCGTCGATACTAAATGTTCGGGTTGCCAAGGCCATCGATATCTGGGTGCTTCTTGGTCTACAAGGAGGTTCCCATGAACAAGAAGCATATCGTGCGGCTCACGTAGTGATGCCAAGATCAGCGAGGCGGTTGGTTGCCGGACGCGGACGGTCGAAAACGTGAGACAAGCCTCCGTCCTCGAAAGTTTCGAGGGGGCGTTGGTTCGCAAGAAACGGGCGACGTCGTTGGGAGGGGTGGTACCACCACCAGACGCTCTCGCTCTTGGCGGTGTGGTTCCTCGTTCTTGAAACGCGTCGGGGGAAAAAGCGCAGCGCCGGCGTTGACGCAGGTGCGGAACTCTTGCCACCGTTGAGGCCACGTCAAAGCGGAGTAGGCTAGACAGTAGAATAAACGCCGCGCCGCTCAGCGATAATCAAAGGCGCATTGTTTCACCGCAGGAACGCTTTCATTACCTGAATGTTTTGATCCTTGACACTGAACGACCAAGCCTCATCACCCGCGGCGGTTTGTTCCACGATGCGCGGGGGATACTGGTTGAAATCGACGAACAGCGTGTTGCCGTTGGGCAGGCGTTGCACCGAACGGGGCTGATTGAGTTGCTTCTTCCAACCCGCTTTGCCGGTTTTCAAATCGTATTCCACGAGTTGGTTCACTTCGGTGAGGAGGATTTTGCCCGGTTCCAACTCGGTGATGGAACCCATGTAGTTGTTCCCCTGCCCAGTTTTAATGGTGCGATCCTTGATTTCCTTGCCCTTTTCGTCGAGGAAGATCAGTTGCGGGTTTTGGCCGTTGGGGCCATTGTTCAGCACGCTGACGACGATTTCTCCGTTCTTGAGCTTACATGCGGCGCAGATATCGTTGTTACCGCTTGCCGGGTTGGATCTCAAAAATTTGGCCGTTTCCTTGCCGGCTTTGTCGTACACGGCCAAGCAATTTCCGCCGAAGATGAGCATGCCGCCGTCGTCCAAGAGTTGCAACCCTTTGGGTTGGGAGGCGATTTTGCCGTTGCCGGCGGGGTTGTCAATTTCGAACTTTTTGGTGGAAAGCACTTTTCCTTGCATGTCCCGTTCGACGATGGCGTTTTGGTTGTTATCGGCCACGATGATGCGTTCACCGGGCGTGATGACCACATCCATCGGCATGCCGATGCCGGAGAGTTTCCAGCGTTCTTTTTCATCGGATCCGTACTCCGCAATCATACCGTTCTGTCCGAACTGATAATTGAGGGTCACGAGGTAGAACTTGCCTTGGATGCGGGGCTTGATGCTCCCCGGTTCGAACTTCGCGGTCGGCTCCGCTTTGGCCCACCAATCGGCCCACGCTTTCGAGGCCTTCACTTGTGAATCGCGGGTTTTCAGGCAGCGCTCTTTCGGGGCGTCGTTCCCGGCGATTTGCACGAGGAAATCCTCGGCTTGCCAAATCTGGCTGCGGTTGAGATCGGGGAGCATTTCGATGAGCATTTGCACCCCCTTCTTTTCCGTGCCCGCGAGCAGGAAGGATCGCACCACGGCAAACCGGAAGTTCGCATCTTTCTCGGTCTTCAACAGATCCAAGATGACGGGGGTGATTGCCTTCGCCCGAACTTCCGGAGTGAACTTCGGCCCTTCGACGAGCGCTACGGCGGCCGCGGTGCGGCGAATCGGATTGGCATCCTTCAATGCCACGAACAACGCCGGGGCTGGCTTGCCATCGACTTCCGCATTCGCAATCAATGTGGCTTGAATTTGATCGATCACTTGGGGCGAATCGGCGAGGGGCAAGAAACCCAACAGAACCGGTACGATCTCGGGGTTTTTCACCCCGGCCAGCGCGCGGATCGCCGCCACGGCAACATCGGTATGCGAAACTTTTTCCATCCGCCGCAGGGCGAGTTGAGATCGGAAGATCACTTCCGGGGGATTCGCATCGTTCTTCGCCGCCAAACGGAGCGGCGCGATCGCCGGTGGGCCGACCAGTTCGATTTCTTCGGAAGCTTTCACCCGCTCTTCAAAATCTTCGTTGACGAAGCGTTGGATGATGGCTTGAATCTTGCCCAAATCCACATCGTTGAGCGTGCGTTCTTTCAAGTATTTCAGAATGCCCGCGGTATCGTCGGCCTTCAACCCCACCGATTCGAGGGATTTCTTATCGAGCGTAGCTTGGTCGGGGGCGTTGGCGAGCTTTGGATCGGCCGCCGCGCCAGGCACCTGAAAGCGATTCACCGCCACGACCGGACGGGCCACCGGCTTCTCATCGGCGACCAAAGGTACGGCCGAACAGAGGCACAACAATGGGAGGGAAAGGATTGGTCGAAGCATGCGCATTAGGGCACCCCGGTGAACGCTCGTGATATGGGCAAATTGTACTGGAATGCCCGGCGTGTCGAAATAGGTAATCCGAGAATCGACTTCGGATTGACGCGCGAGCCTCTCCGTGGCATATCCCCCAGAATAGGGGAACGCTGGGGGGTGGTGTATGCGTTGGAAAATTCGGGCGAGGGGCCTGTTCGCGGCCGGATCGATCGGCTTGGCCGGGTGTGCCACCACGCCGCCGTTGGATAATCCGTTTCAAGTGCAGCCGAGCCAATTGGGCGGTGAAAGTTCCGTGGCGCTGGCGCCGGGGCAACCGACGCCCGACGGTTACGCCGAAGTGTATGATCGCGTACTCGATGCCTTGGACGATTACTTCGTGGTGAAGCCCGCCTCCCGCTACTCGGGGGTGATCGAAACCTATCCGCGCGTGGCTCCGGGGTGGGAACAACCGTGGAAGCCCAGCACTCCGGATGCACGGGAGCGAACCTTGGCCACACTGCAAAGCATGCGTCAATACGCCGTGGTGCGGATATGGGCCGGGGAACAAGGCGGGTACAAAGTGTACGTCGAGGTGTACAACGAATTGGAAGATTTGCCGACGCCCCTCGGTTCGCGTTCCAGCCCCGCGTTCCGTGATGCCGCGTCGGCGGATCGCCGCGGCGATCTGTTGGGCGCCACCGCCATACGCACCCCAGGCGATTCTTGGATTCCCGCAGGGCCTGCCCCGCACCGCGATTATGCTTTCGAGCAAGTCATTCTGAAGAAAGTTCACAACTGGGAAGGATTCAAATAATCCGAGCCGAGTGCATTGGGTGGGCACGTGCCTGTCCATTCCCGAATGTAACGAGTTCGCATTCCACTCCATTCCCGCGGCATTCGAGCTAACAACCCCGGCGTGCATCGCGTATCCTAACCAATAGGAAACCGGTTCCGGTTGGGGCATGGCATGGCGGTTCTCTCATTGCCCGAAAGCGTCGAACGCAAGTTGCGCGAACTCGCGGCGGGCATCCGCCGCATGCGGGTTCTCCGCGGCACATGCTGGCTCGCGCTGACGCTGCTTTCCGCATTGCTTCTCGCCCTCGGGGCCGATGCCCTCTTCGATCTTTCCACACGCACTCGCACGATTATTTTCACGGCTTGGATCGCGTTTGCAATCGCGGCGGCGTGGTGGTTCGTCGCGCGGCGGGTGTACGGTCGCATCCCCAGCGAGGTCCTCGCTCAGGCGGTGGAAGCGAATTATCCGAGCCTCGCCGAGCGGTTGCAGACGTTGGTGGAATTGAACGAAAACGCCGACCCCGCGAACGGTTCCCGCGTGATGATGGCGATGCTGGCCCGCGATACCGAACGCCGAACCGCCCGTTTGAATTTCCTCACCGCCGCACCGCGCACCTACACCCTCCGATTGGCAATCGCTTCCGCATTCGCATTGTTGCTCGCCGTGGCACCGTTGTTGTTCCTCCCCGGCAGTGGGGATCGCGTTCGGCGATTGGTTCAACCGTGGCACACCGCACCGGTGGAAGTCGCGTTCCGAGTCGTGGTGTCTTCCGGCGAGCCGAGTGTGAAGCGGGGAGAATCGGTCACGCTCGCAGGTTACGCCGAACGTTTGAAGCCGGGGGAAGCGATTCCCGCCAACGCATCCGTGGTACTGCGGGAAAAGGGCATCGAAAAAACCTATCCGATGCGCGGCGACGCCAAAGCCAGTTTCACTTTCACCAAACCGATTGTGAACGGCGATTTCGAGTACAGCATCGCCATCGGTTCTCTGCGGAGTGAATGGCACCGCGTCTCGGCGGTAGATCCGATTCAAATCGCCCCGGGCACCACGATGCGAATCCGCCCACCGGATTACGCCGGCAAGAACGTTCCAGTGATTCAACGGGATGGCCTCGGCGAGTTGGAAGCGTTCCAGTTCAGCACGGTACAGTTCGATCTCAAGTTCCAACAACCGGTTCGCAGTGCGGCACTCGAATGGCGGCCCAACGGGCTGGCGGCGAACCGACCCGCCGAATCGATTGCTGTCGCGTTGAATCCGGAACGCACCGGTGCCTCGGCGGATTTTTCGATCCGCACCGATGGCGTACTCACATGGGTGTTGGAAGGTGAAAAGAGTATTCGCACCGAGATTCCTCTCGCGGTTCGAGCGGTGAGGGACGTTCCGCCGCAGTTCGAGAAATTGGCCGGGTTCCCGGCCATGGCGAAGGAAATCCGCCCCGGCGAACCGATCGCCTTTGAAGTGGCCGTGCGCGACGATATCGCCGTGGCCTCGGCGGTGATCGAATACGGCCGATTGGAAACGATCGGTTCGCAATTGCCATTCACTGAACCCTTGCCCATCGCAGGCCTAGGAACTCCAAGGGCCGAGGGGCGTTTGAATTTCGCACTCGCGAACCGCTTCCGCGAAGGCGATCGCGTAGTATTCCGATTGCGAATCTCGGATAATCGCAACGTGCCGGCGGGCAACCTCGTACCGCAAGAGATCACCTACCCGGAAAAGGGCTGGGCGACGCTGCAGATCAGCAACGCCGCGAAATCGCTGATGGAACAGGAAATTCAGGGGCAACACGCGGCGTTGCAGGTGCGGCTCGCGGCGATTCGCGCTGCGGTGAAGGAAGCCGCGGACGATCTCACCAACTTGCGGCCGGAAATGCTCGGGCGGGCGAAACTGGCGGCCGATCAATCGGTGCGGCTGAGCAACAATCGGGATCGTGCCCGGCAGAGTTCGGAGGCATTGCACGAACTGGCACGGGCGATCGACGTCGTTCCCGATCTCCGCGTCATCGCTGAAACAGCCAAGGGCATCGCAGAGCGGGAACTTCACCGAGCCGAGGAATTGCTGAGGAAAACGGGCCAAGAGATTCAACCTGCCGCCCGCGATGCGGCCGCCATCGAAGCCCAAAAGGAACTCGACGCCGCCGTCGCCAAGCTCGATCACCTTCTGAAACTCAATCGGGGAACCGGGGAACTGCGGCGCGATCGCGGCAAGCTCGCCCAACTCGCCGAGGAGCAAAAGCGGCTCGCAGAGAACCCGGCCGCCGATGCGGCGAAGCAGCAAGATTTGAAAGATCGTTTGGAGAAGGCGGTTTCCGAAAGCGAATTCCTTCGGGATGCCAACGGCGGTTCCGAACGGAAAGAACGCCGGGAGTTCGCCAAGAACCTCCGCGATCTTCACGATGCCCTCGAAAGGCTGGATGCCCGCGCCCGCGATCTCGAAGAAACCGACGGGAAGAAGCGGCTCGAAGCCGTCGCTGCGAAGCAAAAAGAACTGACCGAACGCATCGCCGAGTTGGCAAAAAAAACGGAAGCGGCCACCCGGCTATCGAACGCGCCATCATTAGAGAAACTGCCATCCGAGAATGCCCGCGATTTCATCGATCAGCAAAAGACCACGGAAGCCCTCACGGAACAGGAGAAAGCCGCCCGCGAACTCGACCGATTGGCGGAATCGTTGAATCGCGGTGCGAACGAACGTACCGATGGGAGCAAAGCCGCGGCCCAACTCGAACGCTGGCAGCGGGACATCCGCCGGCGTTGGGACGAAGCCGCGAAGGCCCACCCCGAGGGGGTGCCGGACGAACTCCGCAAGAAGCTCAAAGCCGAGCAAGAATCCCTCGGCAAATCGATTGCGCAGTTACCACTGCCCGCGACCGAGGAATTGCAGAAACTCCGCAGGGAATCGGTAGAACGCGCGGCAGAGGCGGCGAAGAACCTCACCGACGACCCCGTAACGAGCGGCGGATCGCTCGACAAGTCTGCGGAAGCGTTGGATCGTTTGAGCAAGCGAACGCCCGAGAACTCGCAAAGGAACAAAGCCGCCGCGGGCGAACTCGAAAAGCTCCGCCGGGAACACGATGCCATTTCCCGCGAAGCCGACGAAGCGCTTCGCGAGACCGCAAAGACCAAGCCGGACGAACTATCGAAGAAGCGGAAAGACCTCGCCGCACGACAAGAAGCACTCGGCAAAAAGCTCGAGCAACTCGATGCGCCGGGCGAAGAGCTCCGCCGGGATCGCACCGCCACCCAAGCCAAGAAGGCAGCGGACGATCTCGCTTCTGGTTCCGTAGACGACATTCCCAATTCGCAACGGGAAACGAAACGCCAACTCGATCGCCTCCGCGATGCTATCGAAGGCAAACCGACACCCGACCGCATCGCGGGTGAACTGGCCCGATTGCAAAGGGAACTCAGCGAGAAGTTAGAACGCAAACCAGCAGTGGACGAACTCCAACGTTTGCAACGCGATCAACGTGAGATTCAAAAGCAGTTGAGCCAACTTGTGGCCCCGGAAGCCGAAGTCGCACTCAACGAAGCCCGCGAGGCTGTTCGCAACGCGGAGGCCGAGTTGCAGAAGCCTATGCCGGACGTCGATGAACTGCGGAAGAAAAACGAATCCGCACGGGATGCCTTGGATCGCTTGGCCGAGAAACTGGGTAACCCCACTCGGAACCCGGCATCGCCGAAGATTCCCCCCGACCCAGCGAACGTTCTCCCCAACGAAGCCGATGCGAAACGAGCCAGCGAGCTGGCCAAACAGCAGCGTGAACTCCGGGAACAACTTTCCCGCACCGTCGCCGGTGGTTCGAAAGCCGAAGCGAATGTGGAACGTTCCAACGTGGAGAAGAATCATCGCGAACTCGCCCAGGAAGGCAAGCAACTCGCCGAGCGGATGGGTAAACCCTCGAACAAGAGTGTCGAGCTTCAAAAAGCTAGCGATGCGGCGAAACAAGCGGTCGAAAAGATCGAACAAGCGGCTCAGAATCAGGCTAAAGGGAAACCGGCCGAAGCCGCGGCGAATCGCCGCCAGGCACTCGATTCGCTCAAACAAGCCGTGGATGCCGTGGCCGTCCCCGGCGAGGGGGAACCATCCGGGGGTGCGTCCGAAGGAATTGCGAAAGCCGCTCGCGACACCCGCGATGCGGAAAACGCGATGAACGATGCCCTCAAACAATTGCAATCGGGCAAGCCCGCTACGGATCAAATGGCGAATGCCGCGAAAAAGCTGAAACAGGCATCCGAACAACTTGCACCGGGAAAACCGAGCGGCCCGGCGGAAGCCGCCAACGGCCCTCAGCAAGACGGCCCCGACCCAATGGGCCCAGCCTCTTCCGACGTTCGCCCTAGCGCCCTCGCCGATAACCTCGGCAAACGTTGGGGCGATCTCCCCGGCGAAGTGAAAGCCCAGATCACCCAAGAATTGAAAGCGAAGTACGGCGAGGATTACGCCCGAATCATCAAACTCTACTTCGAACAACTCGCCGAGCGAAAATAAACATGCTGCGCAGGCTCGCATTCCTCTGTTGCGGCACCGCCATGTTCGCGGTGTTACCCGGCGATCCCGCGAAGGCACAACCCAAGCCGGCTGCCGTCGCGCCGGTGCGGGACTCGGTCGAAGATTCCGTGGATCGCGGATTGGCGTATCTGGCTCGAACGCAGGCGAAGGACGGAAGTTGGCCATCGGGGATTCAATTCGGCGGCCGAGCCAGAGGCAACCCGGAAGGCGATCCGGCGATCACTTCGCTGGCTGTGATGGCCTTCCTCTCCGCGGGCCACGTTCCCGGCGAAGGGTTGTACGGCGAACGCATCGAACGCGGAATCCAATTCGTCGCGCAAAAACAATTGAACAACGGCTTATTCGCGGCCAAAAACTTCGGCGGCGTCGAGATGTACTACCACGGCATCTGCACCCTCATGCTCGCGGAAGTTGTGGGCATGACCGATGGCCGCGGTGCCGGGGAGTTGCGCGGGCGGTTGCAAAGCGCCGTGAAAATCATCCTCGAAGCCCAACGCAAAAATACCAGCAACGATCGCGGCGGTTGGCGTTACGGCCTCGGCGGCACCGATGCCGATATGAGCGTGACCGGTTGGCAATTCCTCGCGCTCCGGGCGGCGAAGAACGTCGGGTGCGATGTTCCCGGCGAACGGATCGAAGCCGCGCTCGCTTACGTCAAACGGTGCCACGATCCCAAATCGGGCGGCTTCACCTACACCGCCTACGGCCGGGTCACGGAACCCTGCACCGGCGTCGGCATCCTTTGCCTCGAACTCGGCGGCAAGGATTCGCACCGATCTCCGGAGGCCGTGAAAGCGGCGGCGTACCTGATCGGGCATCCGCTCACCGTCTCGCAACCGCATTTCTATTATGGCGTGTACTACGTCGCTCAAGCGATGTTCCAAGTCGGCGACGAATTTTGGAAGGGGTTCCGCCCGAAGCTGCACGAGTTGCTGTTGCGGGAAAACGCCCCGAATATCGACGGGGCTTGGGGCGATCGCCCCATCGGCGATTCCAATTACGGTCAAGCGTACGCCACCGCGATGGCGGTACTCGCTCTGACGGTGGAATACCGATATTTGCCGATCTATCAGCGGTTCGAGGAACCGCTCGAACGCGATGGGGATTAGGTATTACCGCTTTTTCTTCTTCGGTCGTTCGTCTTCCTCTTCGTCATCTTCCTCTTCGTCATCTTCCTCCTCGTCGTTACCATCCTCTTCGTCTTCGTCTTCGTCCTCGTCCTCGTCCTCGTCATCGTCTCCCTTCACCTTCTCGATTTCGGTAGGCTTCGGTTGAATGATGAGCTTCTTAATGATCACGCGGAGGCCGAACCACATCATGAACATCAGGAAAACGCTGTAGAACACGTTGAAACAGTTGGGGCCGACGAGGAATTGCGGGCGTTGCGTGGCGGGGTTCGGTTCTTCGCGGTCGAGGAAGCCGCCGACCATCCAACTTTCCATATTCATCCAAAAGAGCACATCGATCACAATCAAAGCGATGAGTACCACGATCCAGATGTACGCCGGCGACTGATAGGACATGACGTCTTGGGTAGTGGTTTCATACACCTTCTTCGATTTGTGCCGTTGGCGGGTCTGCATATCGTACCCGCAGTTCAAGCAGACTTTCGTATCGGGCGGATCGAGTTCCGTGGCGCAGTGCGGGCAGCGTGGCACGTCGGATTCCGTTACCACTCCGTAAGGGTTCGGGTTGTCGTCCTCTTCGTCGTCATCCTTGAATTTCAGCGGGGCGTTGGCATCCGCCGCCGGTGGAGGGGGAGGTGGCGGAACAACGGGCACGGCTTTGGCCACGGGCTTAGCGACCGGTTTGGCCGGGGTTGCGGAAGGCACTGCGATAATCGCCTGGCAGTGCTTGCATTTGACTCTCTTGCCCGCGGCAGCGACGGGAACGACCAATTTGCCATCGCAATTTGGGCAAGAGAAAGGGATCGTGGTGGACATAGCGGTTCCGCGCGACGCTCCTGCGAAGTGGAAACGGGGAAACGGCAGAATGAATGCCCCGCATCGGATATTCGTATGATATGGAACAGCCCCGGAGAACGATTGTGATTGCCCAGCTCGAAGCCCCGACCCTGCGAATCACTCCCCCGCCGTTGCCGAAATTGCAGATGGCCGCCCCCACTCCACCCCGCCTCCCCGAACCCAAGATGCCCGCCGAAACCCAACCGAAATTGCTCGTTTCGATCGCCACTTACAACGAACGCGAAAACATCGCCAACTTGATCGAAGAAATCCACCGTTACTTACCCCACGCCGATGTGCTGGTAGTGGACGACAATTCGCCCGATGGCACCGGCAAACTCGTGGACGAACTCGCGGCCAAGGATTCGCGGATCAAGCCGTATCACCGCCCCGGTAAGCTCGGCTTGGGTACCGCTACGCTGGCCGCGATGAACTACGCCATCGCCCAGGATTACGAGTTCCTCCAAAACATGGATGCCGATTTTAGCCACCCGCCACGGTTCCTCCCGGCGATGATGGCCGGCATGGCGGACCACGATGTGATGATCGGCTCGCGCTACGTGAAGGGGGGCGGCACCGAGAATTGGCCGAAGATCCGCCTCGTGATCAGCCGGACGGTGAATTCCATGGTACGCATCCTGTTCCGCATGCCGGTTCAAGACGCCAGCGGCGCCTACCGCTGCTTCCGCGTGAGCAATTTGAAACGGGCGAAGCTGGAAGAAACCAAATCTCGCGGCTATTCCTTCCAGCAAGAAGTGCTGTTCCGGATCCATCGCACCGGTGCCCGCCT
>Ga0105046_10018794_pt1 | contig 10508 bp, 9 predicted proteins | sample MAT03_FD_78385 | JGI IMG/M metagenome (GOLD analysis project Ga0105046, IMG submission 78385) | Freshwater microbial communities from Lake Fryxell liftoff mats and glacier meltwater in Antarctica - MAT-03 (megahit assembly) | ecosystem: Environmental > Aquatic > Freshwater > Ice > Liftoff...
GCAGAGGCCGGCCAGAGGAAGGGAAACGGGAAGGGGTTTGGGGATGGGAAGGGGAATGGGAATGGGAAGGAAAAAGTCAGGTGGATGCCCGGTTCAGGTCATCTGCCGAGCTTGGTCAGCTCGCACGTCCTTTCCCGGTCTGTGGATCGTCTCAGCTTCGAGTGGTCCGAGTGAGCGGACGGGAGACGTTGGATTGGCGGGTTGCGCCGTTGGCCAGCGCCCCGGTTGCAGCGCCAGTGAACACACGCATGATCGGACCACGATACGCGACTAACCTGCCCGGTGACCGCACCTGCCGTTGACCTGAGGCGATCATCGCCGTAATCCGCTGATCATGCGTCAGATACCCCCTGCTCCGCTTGCCTTGGGCCTGCTTGGGCTGATCCCGTTCGTCTGGGGCGCGCTGACCGTTCTGTCACCGGCGTTGGCGGGCTGGGGGCAGGCGCAGTTGGGCCCCCGGTTCATCGGCCCATATGTGCAGCTTTTCTACGGCGCGATCATCCTGTCGTTCATGTCCGGTGTGCTGTGGGGCTTTGCCGCCAAAGGCACCGGCTGGCTGGCCAATTCCGGTTACGCGCTGTCGGTGATCCCGGCGTTGTGGGCGTTTTCAATGACTGGCGGCGGCCCGGTATCGGCAGGTATCAACCTGATGGCCGGGTATATTGGCCTGCTGGCACTGGACTGGCATTTCTGGCGCAACGGCCTGGCCCCGCTGTGGTGGATGCAGTTGCGCATCCTGCTGACCGGCCTCGTCATCATCAGCTTCATTCCGCTCGTGTTCTGATGGCCGAGCTGTTCGCCTATACCGACGGCGCCTGTTCGGGCAACCCCGGCCCCGGCGGCTGGGGCACGATCCTGATCGCACGCGAGGGCGGTCAGCAGGTCAAGGAACGCGCATTGTCGGGGGGCGCGGCGCTGACCACCAACAACCGGATGGAACTGATGGCCGCGATTGCCGCGCTCGAGGCGCTGGAGCGGGGGTCGGTCATCACGGTCATTACCGACAGCGCCTATGTCAAGGACGGGATCACCCAATGGATCCATGGCTGGAAACGTAACGGCTGGCAGAAAAAGGGCGGGCTGAAGAATGTCGATCTGTGGCAGCGTCTGGATGCCGCCGCCGCGCGCCATCGCGTGAGCTGGGAATGGGTCAGGGGCCATGCGGGCCATCCCGAGAACGAACGCGCCGACGCGCTGGCACGGGCCGGCATGGCCCCGTTCAAGCCCGGCGCCCGGTCGGGCGCATAGTCGGGCGCATAGTCGGGCGCGAAGTCGGGCGCATGGTCGAGTGTATGGTCGGGCGCATGGTCGAGTGCATGGTCGGGCGCACGATCGGGCGCGAAGTCGGGCGCATGGTCGGGCGCGGAGTCAGGCGCATGGTCGGGCGCATGGTCGGACCAGCAGTCGAGCCAGCCGACGGGCGGTTCGTCGGGGGATCAATCGGCTGCGCTGGCAAGCGAGGCCGGCCTGGCAGACGCCGTCATGCGTCCTTGAGCAGGCGCAATGCGTCATAGATCGCGGCGTGCGTATTGCGCGCTGCCACCGCGTCGCCAATCCGCCACAGGGTGAACGCGCCGTCATCCGGCCCTTGCGGCTGTGGCGCGCCGGTCGCCATCGCGTTCAGGTCGATCTGCCCGCGATTGCAAGACAGGGGTTTCAGCGCAAGATAGAGTGCGTCCAGCGGCAAGGTGCCATGATTGACCACGATCTGGTCAAAGGCGCGCTGTTCGGTTTGGGTCGAATAGTCGGTGCCGATGGTGGCCAGCAGGCTGTTGCCCTGTCGCGCCACCGACAACAGCCGCCAGGTCACGGTAAACCGCACATCGCGGCCCTGCAGCGACCGCATGTAGGGGACCAGATTCATCCCCATCACTTCGGAGGCAAAGGTCCGGTCGGGGGTCATGATTTCGACATGGCCGCCGGCCGCTGCGATCACCTCGGCGGCCTGCAGCGCGGCGTGGTCGCCCGCGTCATCGAACAGCAGCACACGCCCCCCCGGGACCACATCGCCCGAAAGGATGTCCCAGGCGCTGACAGTCAGCTCATTGCCCGCTGCCAGCACATCCTTTTGCGGCAGCCCGCCGGTGGCGATCACCACCAGATCGGGGTCGCAGGCCAGCACGTCCGCCGCCTCGGCCAGCGTGTTGAAACGGAAGTCGACGTCGTGGGCGGCGCATTGGCCCATGCGCCAGTCGATGATGCCGATCATCTCGCGACGGCGCGGGGTCCGGGCGGTCAGCCGGACCTGCCCGCCGGGTTGATCGGCCGCCTCGAACACGCTGACCTGATGGCCCCGGGCGCCGGCCACGCGCGCCGCCTCCAGCCCCCCCGGCCCGGCACCCACCACCACCACGCGGCGTGCGATGGCAGCGGCGGTGATGACCTGCGGCATGGTCAGTTCGCGGCCCGTGGCGGGGTTGTGGATGCACAGCGCCTCGCCCGCGCCATAGATGCGGTCCAGGCAATAGGTGGCACCGACACAGGGGCGGATATCCGCCTCGCGGCCCGCGATGATCTTGGCCACGATATGGGGGTCGGCCATGTGCGCACGGGTCATGCCGACCATGTCGAGCTTGCCGCTTGCCACGGCATGGCGCGCCGTCGCCACATCGGGGATGCGGCTGGCGTGGAACGTGGGCAGCCCGACCTCGGCCCGGATCCGGCCCGCGAAATCCAGATGCGGGGCAGACCGCATGCCCTGCACCGGGATCACATCGGTCATCGCGGCATCGGTATGGATGCGGCCCCGGATGATGTTGACGAAATCGACCAGCCCGGCATCGCGGAACCGCCGGGCAATCGCGATACCTTCATCGGCGTCGATGCCGCCCGGCGCCAGTTCATCCGCCGTATAGCGGATGCCCAGCAGGAATCCCGGGCCCACCCGGTCCCGCGCGGCGCGCAGCACGGATTGCGCAAAGCGGATGCGGTTGTCGAAACTGCCGCCCCAGGGCGGCGGCATCTGGTTGGTCAAAGGCGACAGGAACTGGTCCATCAGATGGCCGTAGCATTCGAACTCGACCCCATCCAGTCCCGCTGCCGCCATCCGTTCGGCGGCATCGGCATAGTCGGTGATGATGCGGGCGATCTCGTGATCCTCGATCACCTTGGGGAATGCACGGTGCGCCGGTTCGCGGCCAGGCCCGGGCGAGACGACGGGCAGCCAGTCGCCCTTGCCCCAATGGGTGCGGCGGCCCAGATGGGTCAACTGGATCATCACCGCGCAGCCGTGGTCGTGGCAGGCGTCGGCCAAGGCGCGCATCCAGGGCACCACCTCGTCCTTCCAGGCCAGGATGTTGTTGAAAAGCGGCGGTGAATCACGGCTGACGGCGGCTGATCCCGCCGTCATCGTCAGCGCCACGCCGCCCCTGGCCCGCTCGACATGATAGGCGCGGTAGCGGTCCTTGGGCATCCCGTCTTCGGGGTAGGCCGGTTCATGGCTGGTGGTCATGATCCGGTTTTTCAGGGTTAAGTGGCCCAGGGTGTAAGGTTGCAGCAGGGGGTCGGCGGACATCGGGCGTTCCTTGGCTGGCGTCGTGTGGGGGCGCTGCCCCCGGCCTTCGGCCCCCCCCGGGATATTTCCGGACAGAAAATGCAGGCAGAAAGCGAGGCTCGCGCGCAGTCTGGCGTCAAGCGCGGGCGGCGTCACGCGGGAACCGAGATGATCGGCAGGTTCGGGTCTGCGCTGTGCCCGAATCGCGCACCCGACCCGGTGCGGCCCGCAACGGGCGATCCGCCCTTGGCCCCAGGGCGCGGCGGGGATAAGGCATGCTTTGCCAACAAGGGGTGCGCGGAATGGCGGCGATCGTTTCGGTCCGGGGGCTGACCAAGACCTACAAGACCGGGTTTCAGGCGCTGAAAGGTGTCGATCTGGACATTGCCGAGGGCGAGATTCTGGCCCTGCTGGGGCCGAACGGCGCGGGCAAGACCACGCTGATCTCGACCATCTGCGGCATTGTGCAGCCATCGGGCGGCACTGTCACCGTCGGCGGGCATGACGTGGTGCGCGACTATCGCGCCGCGCGCAACCTGATCGGGCTGGTGCCGCAAGAGGTCAGCCTGGAGCCGTTCGAAAAGGTCTGGAGCACCGTCCGCTTCAGCCGGGGCCTGTTCGGCAAGGCCCCCGATGACGCCCATGTGGAAAATATCCTGCGCCAGTTGAGCCTGTGGGACAAGAAGGACCAGCGCATCGTCACCCTGTCGGGCGGGATGAAGCGCCGGGTGCTGATCGCCAAGGCACTGAGCCATGAGCCGCGCGTGCTGTTTCTGGACGAGCCATCCGCCGGGGTCGATGTGGAGCTGCGCCGCGACATGTGGAAAGTGGTGGCCGACCTGCGTGCGTCGGGCGTGACCATCATCCTGACCACGCATTACATCGAGGAAGCCGAGGCGATTGCCGACCGGGTCGGGATCATCGCCAAGGGCCAGATCCTGCTGATCGAGGAGAAGGCCAAACTGATGTCCCGGATGGGGCGCAAGGAATTGCGGGTGAACCTGTCCGCGCCGCTGGCCGAGGTGCCCGCCACGCTGGCCCCCTACGGGTTGCAGATCGGCGCCGATGGGCGAACCCTGGTCTATGGCTATGACACGCGCGGGACGCGGACCGGGATCACCCAGCTTTTGGCCGATATCAAGGCGGCGGGTCTGGTGCTGACCGATCTGGACACCGCGCAATCCAGCCTTGAGGACATCTTTGTCGATCTGCTGAAGGAAAACGCATGAACAGCCAGGCCGTCATCGCGATCTTTCGCCAGGAAATGGGGCGTTTCTTCCGCACCATCACGCAATCGCTGATCTCTCCGGTGATCTCGACAGCGCTGTACTTCGTGGTCTTCGGCGCGGCCATCGGCAGCCGGATGCAGGCGGTGGACGACGTGACCTATGCCGCCTTCATCGTGCCGGGGCTGATCATGCTTTCAGTGATGACGCAGGCGACGTCGAACGCCAGTTTCGGGATCTATTTCCCGAAATTCATCGGCACGATCTACGAGATGCTGTCCGCCCCGGTCAGCTTTGTCGAGATCGTGCTGGGCTATGTCGGCGCGGCGGCGGTCAAGGCGTTCATCATCGGGCTGGTGATCCTTGCCACCTCGTTCCTTTTCGTCGACCTGCAGATCGCGCATCCGCTGGCGATGCTGGCGTTTCTGGTGCTGACCTGTGTCAGCTTCAGCCTGCTGGGCTTCATCATCGGCATCTGGGCGGGCAATTTCGAACAGTTGCAATTGATCCCGCTGCTGATCATCACGCCGCTGGTGTTTCTGGGCGGCAGTTTCTATTCGATTACCATGTTGCCGCCGTTCTGGCAGGCGGTCAGCCATTTCAACCCGGTCGTCTATCTGATCTCGGGGTTTCGCTGGTCGTTCTTTGGCCAGGCCGATCTGCCCGTCGGGCTGAGCCTGGCGGCCATCGCCCTGTTTACCGGCGGATGTCTGGCGTTTGTGGGGTGGATTTTCCGCACCGGCTGGCGAATCCGGCAATAACGGACCCCCGACCCTTGTTGCGCGCAAGGCGGTGGCCTACATCGCGCCCATGCGCCTGACCCTGCCTGCATCCCTGCCCTTTCTGCGCCAGCCGCCCACCGTGGCGGTGCTGCGCCTGCAAGGCATGATCGCCAATTCCCAGCGCGGTCTGGACGATGTGTCGCTGGCCCCGCTGCTCGAGCGCGCCTTTGCCAGGGGTCGGCCGGCGGCGATTGCGCTGGAAATCAACAGTCCCGGCGGGTCGGCGGTGCAATCATCGCTGATCGCGGCGCGAATCCGGCGGCTGGCGGCGGAAAAATCCATCACCGTGCTGGCCTTTGTCGAGGATGTCGCCGCGTCTGGCGGGTACTGGCTGGCCACGGCGGGGGACGAAATCTTTGTGGATCAGGGCTCTATCGTCGGGTCGATCGGTGTGATCAGCGCCAGTTTCGGCGCGCATGACGCCATTGCCCGGATCGGGATCGAACGCCGGGTGCATACGGCGGGGCGGTCAAAGTCGATGCTGGACATGTTCCGCCCGGAAAATCCCGATGACGTGGCCCGGCTGGATGGCCTGTTGGCCGACCTGCACGGGTATTTCATCGCCCATGTGAAACAGCGGCGCGGTGCGAAACTGACCGACAATCCCGATCTGTTCACGGGCGAGGTCTGGATCGGCCAGAAGGCCGTCGATCAGGGCCTGGCCGATGGCATCGGCCATCTGGTGCCGGTACTGAAGGCGCGGTTCGGCGACAAGGTGCGCCTGCGCCGCTATGGCCAGCGGCGCAGCCTGCTGTCGCGGTTCGGGCTGAACCTGTCGGCCGATGCGCTGGCCGGTGACCTGCTGGCCGGGGTCGAGGAACGCGCGGCCTTTGCCCGGTTCGGCCTGTAGGATGCTGGTCAAGGGCATTTTCCTGTTTCTGGTGGTGATCGCAGCGCTGGCGCTGTTCGGCCGTCTGCGGTTTCCCGCGATTCGCAAGGCCGCCACCTGTCCCGCCTGCGGGCGACCGACAATCGGCACAGGGCCTTGCCCCTGCAAAAAAGGATAACTGATGTTTGCGACCGTGATGGAAACCATCGGCCATTGGCCGACGCTGATCCTGGGCATTGTCATTCTGGTGTTTGGCGGCGATGCGCTGGTCAAGGGCGCGGTCAACCTGGCCTTGCGCCTGGGCATTCCGGCGCTGGTCGTCGGCCTGACCGTGGTGGCGTTCGGCACCTCTGCGCCCGAGTTGATCGTCTCGGTCCAGGCCGCGCTGAACAATCAGGCCGGGATCGCGGTCGGCAATGTGGTGGGGTCCAACATCGTCAACATCCTGCTGATCCTGGGCCTGCCCGCACTGATCACGGTGATCCATTCCAGCAAGACCGATACTGCGCGCAGCTACTGGATCATGCTGGCCACGGCGGTCGGCTTCACGGCCCTCGCCTTTACCGGGCCGCTGGTCTGGTGGCATGGCCTGATCTTGCTGGCTGGCCTGGCGCTGATGCTGTGGGACAATGTCCGCATCTCGATGGCGCATCGCGCTGCCAATGCCGATGTGGTGGTTGAAGGTGCCGATGACGACATGAGCTGGCTGTGGATCGTCGGCTACATCATCGTGGGCCTGATCCTGCTGGTGATCGGGGCACGGTTTCTGGTCGACGGTGCGGTCGAGATTGCGCGCGACTTTGGCGTGTCCGAGGTGGTGATCGGCCTGACCATCGTGGCTATCGGCACCTCGATGCCGGAACTGGTGACATCCATTGTGGCCGCAATCCGCAAGCAGGCGGATGTGGCGATGGGCAACGTGATCGGCTCGAGCATCTTCAACATCCTGGGGATTCTGGGCGTCACCTCGCTGGTGGCGCAGGTGCCGATCGATCCGCAGATCCTTTATTTCGACAACTTCTTCATGATCGGGGTGTCGCTGCTGCTGATCCCGTTCGTGCTGATGCGGCGCGACATCGGGCGGCTGACCGGGGTGGTCTTCATCGCAATCTATGCGGGATATTGTGTCTGGCTGGTCACCAACGGCACCGTGGCGGTGCCGGCCTGATGCGTGCGCTGGTCACCGGGGCCGGCGGGCGGCTGGGGGCTGCCATGGCCCGCTGGCTGGGCCTGCGCGGCTTTGATGTGGCGGTGCACTATGCCACCTCGGCCGATGGCGCGGCCGGGGTCGCGGCGGATATCGTCGCGGCCGGGCGGCGGGCGCAGACCCTGCAGGCCGACCTGCTGGACGAAGGCCAGACATCGGGCCTGATCGGGCGGGCGGCGGCGGCGCTGGGCGGGCCGCTGACATTGCTGGTCAACAATGCCTCGATCTTTGACTATGACACCCTGCCCAGCGCCACCCGGCAAAGCTGGGACCGGCATATGGAATCCAACCTGCGCGCGCCCTTCGTGCTGATCCAGGGCTTCGCCGCGCAAGTGCCGCCCCCGGTGATCGACGCGGCCGGCGAGCCGCTGGCGCAAGGGCTGGTGGTGAACATGATCGACCAGCGGGTGCTGAAACTGACGCCCGAGTTCATGACCTATACCCTGGCCAAGATGGGCCTGTGGGCCCTGACCCAGACCGCCGCGATGGCGCTGGCCCCGGCTGTGCGCGTCAATGCCATCGGCCCGGGTCCGACCCTGCAGGGCGCGCGCCAGACCGCCAGCCACTTTGCCCGCCAGCGCGCAGCGACCGTGCTGGGGCGCGGGGCCGGCCCTGCGGATGTGACGGCGGCGCTGGGCTTTTTCATCGACAGCCCCGGCGTCACCGGCCAGTTGATCTGCCCCGATGGCGGCCAGCATCTGGCCTGGCGCACAACCGATGTGCTGGGCCCGGAATAGCACCGGCCGATGATCTTGGGTCAAAGTTGTGCACGGTCGGCGCGGCCGATCACGGTTTGGTAACGATTTGGTAACACTTTCAATGATCTGGCCGCGCAAGAAAATTAACTCTATCGTTTTCAATGGGTTGGTGGACTGCCTAAAAAATAGGCGTAGCGTAGAACCCTGCCGGAAACAACGGGAAATCCGCCCTGCTGCCGATTTTTCCACCGGTTTATCCACAGATTCCGGGGATGCCTTTCCTCTTGCCCGCCCGGCGCTAAGATGGCAGCCCGGCCAGAATCAGGGAACCCTTTGCCGATGCCAGTTGACGACCCTGCCGCGCCTGCCCTGACCGGCTATGACTGCATCCAGTCCTACCTGCGGCTGCTTGACGGCTCGCCCGGGGTGTACCGGATGCTGGATGCGGAAAGCCGGGTCCTGTATGTCGGCAAGGCGCGCAACCTCAAGGCGCGGGTGTCGAACTATGCCCGCCCCGGCGCGCACAGCCCGCGGATCGAGCGGATGATCCGCGACACCGCCAGCATGATGTTTCTGACCACGCGGACGGAAACCGAGGCGCTGCTGCTGGAACAGAACCTGATCAAGCAGCTCAAGCCGCGCTACAACGTGCTGGCGCGCGACGACAAATCGTTCCCCAACATCCTGGTCAGCCACGAACACGCCTTTCCCCAGATCAAGAAACATCGCGGGGCGAAAAAGGAAAAGGGCGACTATTACGGCCCCTTTGCCAGTGCGGGCGCGGTGAACCGCACGCTGAACACGCTGCAAAAGGCGTTCGGCCTGCGCACCTGCACCGATGCCACGTTTCACAGCCGGACCCGGCCCTGTCTGCTGTACCAGATCAAACGGTGTGCCGGGCCCTGCGTCGGACTGATCGACGCGCCCGCCTATGCAGCCGCCGTCGGCGATGCGGCGCGGTTCCTGCAGGGCAAATCGACCGCCATGCAAGCGGAACTGGCCGCGCAGATGTCTGCCGCCGCCGCCACGATGGAGTTCGAGCGCGCCGCCGCCCTGCGCGACCGGATCCGCGCCCTGACCGCAGTCCAGACCTCGCAAGGCATCAACCCCAAGGGCGTGGCCGAGGCGGACGTGATCGGCCTGCACATGGATACCGGGCAGGCCTGCGTGCAGGTGTTCTTCATCCGTGCCAACCAGAACTGGGGCAATCACGACTTCTATCCCCGCCTGGGTGGCGAAGTGGACGCAAGCGAGGTGATGCAGGCCTTTGTCGGCCAGTTCTATACCGACCGCGATCCGCCCCGGCTGGTGCTTCTGTCGCATGGGCTGGACGACCCCGATCTGATGGCGGATGCCCTGGCGGGCAAGGCGGGCCACAAGGTCGAGATTGCCGTGCCCCAGCGCGGCGAAAAGGCCGATCTGGTCGAAGGCGCGCTGCGCAACGCCCGCGAATCGCTGGCCCGCAGGATGAGCGAGACGGCGACGCAAGGCCGCCTTCTGGCCGGGCTGGCCGAGGCGTTCGATCTGGACGGCCCGCCGCGCCGGATCGAGTTGTATGACAACAGCCACATCATGGGCACCGATGCGGTGGGCGCCATGGTGGTGGCGGGGGCCGAGGGGTTCGAAAAGGGCCAGTATCGCAAATACACCATCAAGGGCACCGGTCTGACCCCCGGCGACGATTTCGCCATGATGACCGAGGTGCTGACCCGCCGGTTCCAGCGCCTGCTGAAAGAGGATCCCGACCGCGAAACACTCGCCTGGCCGGACCTGCTGCTGATCGACGGCGGGGCGGGGCAGGTGTCGGCGGTGGCGGCGGTGCTGGCGGAACTGGGGGTGGACGATATTGCCATGATCGGCGTCGCCAAGGGCGTGGACCGCGATGCCGGCAAGGAAGAGTTTCACCGCACGGGCAAGCCGCCGATGGCGCTGCGGCACAATGATCCGGTGCTGTATTTCATCCAGCGCATGCGCGACGAAGTGCACCGTTTCGCCATCGGCACCCACCGGGCCAAACGGGCCAAGGCGGTAGGGGCGACGCCGCTGGACGATGTGCCGGGCGTGGGGGCCGCGCGCAAACGCGCCCTGCTGGCGCATTTCGGCAGCGCCAAGGCAGTGGCCCGCGCCGCCCTGGCCGATCTGACGGCGGTGGACGGGATTTCCCACAGCATGGCCGAAACCATCCACGCGTTTTTCCACGACAAGGGCTGACGGCAGAAACGCACTGGCCCCGCCGCGCTGGCCCCGCCGCACTGGCCCCGCCGCACTGGCCC
>Ga0105046_10018796_pt1 | contig 10508 bp, 11 predicted proteins | sample MAT03_FD_78385 | JGI IMG/M metagenome (GOLD analysis project Ga0105046, IMG submission 78385) | Freshwater microbial communities from Lake Fryxell liftoff mats and glacier meltwater in Antarctica - MAT-03 (megahit assembly) | ecosystem: Environmental > Aquatic > Freshwater > Ice > Liftoff...
TGCTGTCGTCCTTGAGCCAGGCGCTGATCGAGCGGAGTGTGACGCCCTCGGCCGGTTCGCCTTCGACGAACAGCGATCCGCCATAGGATTCGACGTCCTGCTTGGGGTCGTTGAGCCCGCCGCGGGTGTCATAGACATCCTTGAGGACCGGCGCGTTGGTGAACTGGCTGGGGATCAGGCGGTGTCCGCCGCGTGCGTTGGACTTGTCGCGGGTGTAATCGCCCGCCAGCCGCGCGAAGATGCCCTCGCCGTGGACCTCGGCCGAGAGGCGCCCGGCCCAGACGTCCTTGTCATAGTTGTCCAGCCCGGTGGTCAGGTTCTTGCCGAAGCCGTCGCGGGTCAGCCGCGCGATAGCCCCGCCGAAGCGCAGCACGCCCGAGCCCACCGGAGTGCTGGCACTGAGCACGCCGTCGGCCTGGTTATATTCGCCATAAGTGGCGCGTGCCGAGACGGTCGGAGTTGCAGGTATTCGCTTGGTCACGTACTTGATCGCACCGCCCACGGTGTTGCGGCCGTAAAGCGTGCCCTGCGGCCCGCGCAGCACTTCGATCCGCTCAACCTCGTAGATATCGAGTACCGAGGCCTGCGGGCGATTGAGGTAAACGTCGTCGAGGTACAGCCCGACCCCCTGTTCGAACCCGGCGACCGGGTCCTGCTGGCCGACGCCGCGGATAAAAGCAGTCAGCGTCGAATTGGTCGCGCGGCTCGCTTCGAGCGTGACGTTGGGGGTGGTCTGCGAGATGTCGGTGATGTCGATCGCGCCCGACTGCTCGAGCTGCGCGCCGGTATAGGCGGTGATCGCGATCGGCACATCGAGCAGCGATTCCTCGCGGCGGCGTGCGGTAACGACGATCGAGCCCCCATCTTCATCGGCGTCGGAATCGGCGACCTCGGCTTGCGGATCCTCGTTCTGGGCGAACGCCGGGACTGGCAGCGTCGTCAGTGCGACAGCCGACAGCCCGGCAAGCAGCATGGCGCGGTGGCGTGTGGAACCATTACGAATGGTGACGGCAGCGATGTGCATAGTCCTCTCCCCTGGCGGCGTTCTGATACGCATGGTGCCGCTTGCCAGCGGCCTGAGTCGCGGTATGATGAAAGTTGAACCAAGTTTCAACTTGGAACTGCGCACGAGGGGAAATGCGAGTGGCGGAGCGTGGCATTCAGGCAACATCGAGCCGCGGGGCGGCGGCGACCGGGGCGGCGGAGATGTCGGGCGAGCCTCGCGCGCCCCGTACGGAACGCGGCCGTCGCACCCAGCGCGCGCTGCTCGACGCTGCCGCTGCCGAGTTCGGCGAGCGGGGCTTTCACGAAAGCTCGGTGGTCAGCATCACCGCGCGCGCGGGCGTGGCGCTGGGCTCGTTCTACACCTGGTTCGAATCGAAGGACGCGCTGTTCCGGGCGCTGGTCCTTGATATGTCGGGGAGGGTCCGCGATCATGTCGCGCCAGTCATCGCCGAACCGGAAGGTACTTTCGAACGGGAACGGGCGGCGCTACACGCGTTTCTCGAGTTCGCGCGCGAGCACAAGGAAATCTACCGGATCATCGACGAGGCGGAGTTCGTCGCCCCCGAGGAATGGCGGTGCCACTATGAGACCACCGCGCTCCGCATCGCCGAGCGGCTCCGCGAGGGCGTGGCACGCGGAGAACTGACCGGACCGATCGACGAGGTTCACGCCTGGGCGGTCATGGGGATGAACGTGTTTCTGGGCCTGCGATATGGCGTTCAGGACGGCTCACGCAAGCTGGACGAAGTTTCGGCGCTGGCCAACGCGCTGCTGCGGCGCGGGCTGGAGCGGTAGGCGGCTGCCCCTCTCCATTGCAGGAGAGAGGCCTTCGTGCCAGACTGTCGCGGTTACTGCTTGCCGAAGGTGGCGAACTGCTCGTTGCCGACGAAGCCGAACTTGGAAACGCCCGAATCTTTGATGATCTTGAGCACCTGATTGGCGATCTCGTAGCTGGCGTATTCTTCCGGCTGGAACTGCAGCTCGGGCTCGACCGCCATCGACTTGGTGGACTGGAGCAGCGAGACCAGCTGGCCGGTCGAGGTCGGAGTGCCGTTCCACAGGATCTCGTTGGCCTGGGTCAGCACCAGCTTGTTCTTGATCGGGTCGATCTGCTGCTCTGCCGTTGGCGGCTGCGCCTGCGGCAGGTCGATATTGACCGCGTGGGTTGCCACCGGAATCGTGATGATGAACATGATGAGGAGCACGAGCATGACGTCGATCAACGGCGTCGTGTTCATTTCCATCATCGGCGAGCCGTCGTCCTTGCCGGCGCTAATTGACATCGGGAGTACTCCTGTCGTTCGTTCGGTGCGGGCGGCGCTTCGCGCTCACCCGCAGTGAGAATTAGCCGTTCGGCCAATCAACCATTGGGATCGACCGGATTGGCGATGAAACCGACACGGGGATAGCCCGAGATCTGCACGTTGTAGATGGCCCCGGCGATACACTTCCACGGCACGTTGATGTCGCCGCGGATGTGGACTTCGGGAATTTTTTCGGGATCGATGTTCTCGGCCCCGCCCTCGCGCTTGACGATCGCGTCGAGCCGCTCGAACGCCTGCTTCTGCAGCTCGGTGTTGTCGACCAGAATGGCGTTGTTGAAATAGATCCGGCACTGTCCGCCGCGCGACGAGCCGGTGTAGCCCGGATCGCGCGGGCTGCGCCCGGCATCATCGGTCGAGACCACCGCGAGCAACAGGTTCTCGACCTTGTCTTCCGATTCGTCGGAAGCCAGAACCGGCACCTTGAGCTTCTCGATCGTCTGGATCGCGATCGGAATCGCGATCAGGAAGATGATCAGCAGCACCAGCATCACGTCGACCAGCGGCGTGGTGTTGATGTCCGACATCGGCGTCTCATCGACGCCTACCGATACCGCCATGCTGTTTTCATCCTGTCTTGTCCGGGCCCGACGGCGCAACCTTGGCCAGTTGGCGTCGCCGTGCCCCTTGATGCCGCCCGCGCCGGGGCGACCGAATGGTAAATACGTTGCGTGCCTCCGGTCGGACGGCTCTCACCGCCCGACCGGGATGCGCGATGCTTCAGGCCTTGGGCGCAGGCATGGCCGGCTTGGCCACTGGAGCCGCAGCCTTGGGCGCAATACCCACGACCGCCGGGCGGACCGCACCCTTCGAATTGATGTTGGCCAGAATATCGGTCGAAAAGGCGCTGAGTTGCTCGGCGATCCGCTTGTTGCGCGCCTGGAGCCAGTTGAAGGCGAGCACCGCCGGCACCGCGACGAGCAGGCCCAGCGCGGTCATGATCAGCGCTTCACCGACCGGACCCGCAACCTTGTCGATCGAGGCCGACCCGGAGATGCCGATGGCGATCAGCGCCCGGTAGATGCCGACCACGGTTCCGAACAGACCGATGAACGGCGCAGTCGCGCCTACCGACGCGAGGAACGGCAGCCCGCCCGCGAGACGGGCGTTGATCGAATCTTCCGAACGCGCCAGCGAGCCATGCAACCAGTCGTGCGCTTCCATAGAGTCGGTCATCTTGCCGTGCTGCTCCTCAGCAGAGAGGCCGTCATCGACCAGCTGGCGGAACGCGCTGTTCTTGTCGAGCTTGTTGGCCCCTTCGCGCAAGGAATTCGAGCGCCAGAAATTGGCCCGCACGTCGCGTGCCTGGCCCATGATCTTCTGCTGCTCAAAGAACTTGGTGAACAGGATGTAGAACGAGCCGAACGACATGACCCCGAGGATCACAACGGTGGCGTAGGCGATGAAGCCGCCCTGCTCGAGCGCTTCGGCGAAACCGAACTTGTTCTGCGGCGCAGCGGCAGTGGTGGCCGCTGCAAGAGTGTACATGAGCATGCGGGTCTTCCTCTCAAACAATCACTGAAATGGGTATGAAACTGTGCGAAAACTCGATCGATCAGCGGCCAGGCCGGACATCAGCCCTTGGGGATCACCCAACGCACCGAGTTGGCATAGCTCCCCGTCGTGGGCTTGCCGTCGCCATCGGTGGCGGGATTGAAACGCGCACGGCGGGTAATGTTCTTGCACGCCGCATCGTCGAGATCGGGACTGCCGCTGGATCCGGTCACCTGGCAATTGGTCACCCGACCGTCAGGGCCGATGTTGACCCGAAAGCGGGTCGTGCCCTCACGCTCTTCGCGCAACGCCCGACTGGGATAATCGTCGGTCGTCGCCCAGCTTGCGGGGCTGCTCTTGGGGCTCGCACCCTTGGGCTGGACGCGCGGCGGCGGCGGTTCCGCCGGTGCCGGCGGCGGCGGGGCAACCACCGTTGGCGGCAGGAATACCTTTGGCGGCGTCTGCACCGTCTGCACCTGCGGCGCGGGCCGACTAAAGGTGATCGGCGGTGGCGGCGCGACGATCGGCGGCGGCGGCACCGGCTGATCGGGCGGCGGCGGCGGCGGCTCTTCGGGTTCTTTCTCTTTCTCGACGTCGAACGTCTCGACGCGCTCCTTGATCTTCTGGACCGCCTCGTAGGCAAGTCCGGTCACCAGCGCGTAGCCGACGATAACATGCAGAATTGCAACGACGATGAGCGCAGTGACGCGGTTGCCGCTCATCTCTTGGTCAGCGTATGCCATCCAGTTCCTCTGCTCCTGACTGCCTGTCGCGGAAAAGCACCGCGACACCGTTCCGCCACGCGACGCGCTCCGTCAAGAGCGCTGTATCGTTGCGGCCCGTTAGAACCATTTTACCTACCCTGCCGGGCAACCCCGTCCGCAACCAGGCAGCGAGGCCCGGGCGCGGTACATATCGGGCGGTTATGTTTTTCTCGCCCGATGCCGGGAAGCTTAACCTTGAAGCCGGAATGGCGCAAATGCTTTATCCGTTAACCCCCGATTCACCGTCCGACCCCTGAAAAGGGCGCTGAACGCAACCGGGCGGCAGACTAAATGCGCGGCGAGCGCCGTGGTTCCGAGCGTCGCGCCCGATCGAAATTTCACCGGACCCGAGGATATGCCGATGCTACCCCGACTTGCCGTTTACCTCTGCCGGATAGCAGCGGCTCTGCCCGTGCTGGCACTCGGCGCTGCGGGTTCAGCCCAGTCCAAGGCCGAGGCACCGGTCGCGAGCGCAGCCGCAAATACTTTGAGTTATGCTGATCTGGTCGACCTGGCCGATCTGGCCCCACTCGTTGCGCGGGTCGAAGTGCGCGATGCGGTGACGCTGAAGCCCGAGCGGGCGGGTGCTGTCCGGCCCGGCTACGCGCGGCTCTATGTCAAGGCGCGGACGAAAGCGCTGCTGGTCGGCACGGGACTGGGCGAATCGGTCAGCTACCTCGCCGACGTGGCGCTCGATTCCAAGGGCCGGGTGCCCAAGCTCAAGAAGCGCGAGGTGCTGGTCTTCGCGCGACCTGTCACGGGCCGCCCCGGCGAACTGGGGCTCGTCGCGCCCGATGCGCAGCTGCTGTGGACCCCGGCGCTGGAGCAACGCACCCGCGCGATCCTGACCGAACTGGTCGCGCCCGATGCGGCCCCGCGCGTTACCGGCGTGCGTGAGGCGATGCACGTCCGCGGAACCCTGGTGGACGAGGGCGAGAGCCAGATCTTCCTGGCCACCGAGCGCGGCGATCCGGTTTCGATTACGGTGCTTCGCCGTCCCGGTGCGGCTCCGGCCTGGGGCGTTGCGTTGGGCGAAATCGTCGACCAGGCAGCGCGCCCGCCCTTGCCCGACACGCTGACCTGGTACCGCCTTGCCTGCTTCCTGCCCGCCACGGTCCCGCCCTCGACGGTCCTTTCGGGGACCGATGGCGACCGGCGCCAGGCGGCTGAGGACTATCGCTATGTCCGCAGCCAGCTCGGCCCCTGCCCGCGCACCCGCCCGGCCGACTGGCGGCGGTAACGACCCCTAGCGTCGCGTCGCTGCGCTGCTAAGGGGGCGGCGCTGCAAGCACATTGCAACGTTTGGGGGACTGCACCGACATGGCCGAACCGCTGCGTATCGCGCTCGCCGGGCTCGGCACGGTGGGGGCTGGGGTCATCCGCCTGCTCGAAACCAATGCCGCGCTGATCGCGCGCCGGGCCGGGCGGCAGATCGAGATCGTCGCGGTTTCGGCACGCGAGCGGGGGAAGGATCGCGGGGTCGACATCGCCCGCTATGCCTGGGACGACGACATGACCGCGATGGCCGCGCGGCCCGAGGTCGACGTGGTGGTCGAATTGGTGGGCGGTTCGGACGGCCCGGCGCTGACCTTGGCCCGCAACGCGATTCGCAGTGGCAAGGCGCTGGTAACCGCCAACAAGGCAATGATCGCGCATCATGGCGTTGAATTGGCCGCTGCGGCCGAAGGCGCGGGCGTCGCGCTCAAGTTCGAAGCGGCGGTGGCGGGCGGAATTCCGGTCATCAAGGGACTGCGCGAGGGCGCGGCGGCCAACGCCATCCTGCGGGTCTACGGGATTCTCAACGGAACCTGCAATTACATCCTGTCGACGATGGAGGACACCGGCCGCGACTTCGCCGACGTGCTCGCCGAGGCGCAAGCCAAGGGTTTCGCCGAGGCCGATCCGGCGTTCGACATCGACGGGGTGGACGCGGCGCACAAGCTGGCGATCCTCGCCTCGATCGCATTCGGAAGCCGGATCGATTTCGCTCCGATCGCGCCGGTCGGCATCCGCCGGGTGCTCGCCGCCGACATCGCCCAGGCCGATTCGCTGGGGTACCGCATCCGCCTGCTGGGGATGGCCGAGACCGAAACCGGTTCGGATGGCCAGTGCCGCCTGTTCCAGCGGGTCCACCCGCACCTCGTCCCGCTCGACCACCCGCTCGCCAATGTCGACGGGGCGACCAATGCCGTTGTGGCCGAAGGCAATTTCTCGGGGCGCTTGTTGTTCCAGGGCGCGGGTGCGGGCGACGGGCCGACCGCCAGCGCGGTGGTCGCCGACCTGATCGACATCGCGCGCGCACTGAACGCACCCGGAGGCTTTGGGAGCGAAATCGCCGCGCCGTTCTCGATCCCGGTGGCCGAACTCGAAGCGATGCCTCCCGCCGAGGCCGGTCACCGGGTGGGCCGGGCCTATATCCGCTTCGTCGTCGCCGACCGTCCGGGCGTGCTGGCCGAGATCACCGCGGCGATGCGCGATGCCGGAGTCTCGATCGAAAGCCTGATCCAGAAGGGGCGGTCGGACGCTGGACAAGACGTGCCGGTGCTCGTCGCGCTGGTGACCCACGACGGCCCCGAAGCCTGCATCGCCGAAGCGCTGCGCCTGCTCGACGGCTCGACCAGCCTCGTCGAACCGCCGCTGGTCATGCATATTCTGGAGGAGTGAGGGCGAGCCCTCAGGGCTCCGCCTTCTGCCCCGTCGCGATCAGGTCCGCATCCGAACCCACCGGAGCCTCGGGCAAGTCCTTCACGTCGACATAATAGACCGGCGGCGCCGGGCACGGCGGGATGAAGCAGCCGGTGGCCACCACCGTGCCGGGATAGCGCGGCGAGAGATCGGGCGCGCGCGGCAGGCCATCTTTGGTCGAGCGCGCCGAATCGAGATCGCCGCGCAGGGGCAGCCGGTCCCTGTCGGGATCGACCTCGCCGCAGACCACGATGTCGTCGCCGGGCCGGGCGGGCAGATAGCAGCGCTTGTCGCGCAGGTCGGTCTGGCGCTTCTGCCCGGTGACCATGTCCTGGACGCGGCGATCGGTCTCCGATTCGACATTCTGCGCCAGCGCGGGAAGCGGCAGCATCAGGAGCAGCAGGAGCGGAACCGCAAGCGTCCGCGAGGATAGTACCGACAACCTGAATTCCCCGCCAAAGCCGTTCGGGCGCTACCCGCGATGTTTCCCCCGCCGCGTAAAATGCTCTAGGGGCGAGCGCAATCCTCCCCTTGCCGCCTGAATTGGAAGTGAATGTGACCCCTGCCGCCGCCGCCAAGACCTCGCTTGTTCCCCCCACCCCACCGACCCAGCCCAGCGCGATGCTCGACCGGGTGCTGGTGCTCGAAATGGTCCGGGTGACCGAGGCGGCAGCGATCTCGGCCTCCAGGCTGATCGGGCGCGGCGACGAGAAAGCCGCCGACGCCGCTGCGGTGGAAGCGATGCGCGCTGCGCTCAACGAACTGGCGATGGACGGCACCGTGGTGATCGGCGAGGGCGAGCGCGACGAGGCGCCGATGCTCTACATCGGCGAAAAGGTCGGCTCGGCGCAGGGCACCGGCCCGAAGATCGATATCGCGCTCGATCCGCTCGAAGGCACCACGATCACCGCCAAGGCCGGACCCAATGCGCTGGCGGTGCTGGCGATCGCCGAAGAAGGCTGCCTGCTCAACGCCCCCGATGTTTATATGGACAAGCTGGCGGTCGGCCCCGGCTATCCCGCCGGCGTGATCGACCTCGACCGCCCGGTCAGCGAAAATGTCGCCGCGGTGGCTTCGGCCAAGGGGGTCAAGCCCAGCGAGCTGATCGTCTGCGTGCTCGACCGCCCGCGCCACGCAGCGCTGATCGCGGAACTGCGGGCGATCGGCTGCGGCATCCAGCTGATCCCCGACGGCGATGTCGCGGGCGTGATCGCCACGACCAACGAGGACACCGGGATCGACATGTACATGGGGTCCGGCGGCGCGCCCGAGGGCGTGCTGGCGGCAGCCGCGCTGCGCTGCGTCGGCGGGCAGTTCAAGGGCCGCCTGCTGTTCCGCAACGAGGACGAGAAGTCGCGCGCGCGGCGCTGGGGGATCACCGATCTCAACAAGCAGTACGACCTGTCCGAACTGGCGCGGGGCGACTGCATCTTCGCCGCCACGGGAGTCACCGACGGCTCGCTGCTGGCCGGGGTCAAGCGCCGCAAAGGCGGGATCATGACCACCGAGAGCGTGGTGATGCGCGCCAGCTCGGGCACAGTCCGCTGGGTCAAAGGCGAGCACCGCACCCGGCGGTGATTGCGACATGACCGCCGCCCCGCCGAAGGTCACTTACGCCTCCTACCTCGATCTGGAGCGGCTGCTGGCCGCGCAGCACCCGGTGTCCGACGCGCATGACGAGCTGCTGTTCATCGTCATCCATCAGGCCAGTGAGCTGTGGCTCAAGCTGTGCCTGCACGAGCTGACCGCCGCGAGGCTGCGGATCGAGGCCGACGACCTGCGCCCGGCGTTCAAGATGCTGAGCCGGGTGGCGCGCGCGCAGACTCAGCTGATCTCGAGCTGGGACGTGCTGGCGACGATGACCCCGTCGGACTATTCCGCCGTCCGGCCCCATCTGGCCTCGTCGAGCGGGTTCCAGTCGGCGCAGTACCGGATGATGGAATTCATCATGGGCGGGCGCAATTCCGCGCATCTGGCGAGCCATCGCGAGACGCCGGAGGTGTGCGCGGGGCTGGAAGCGGAGCTGGCCCGGCCCAGCCTTTACGATGCGGTTCTGCACCTGCTGGCGCGGCGAGGTTTTGCAATCCCGGCGGACGTGCTTGAGCGCGATATCGGCACCGTCCCTCCTGCGTCGCCGCAAGTCGAGGCGGTCTGGGCAAAGATCTACGCCGATCCCGAGGCGCACTGGGACCTGTACGAACTCGCCGAGAAGCTGGTCGATCTCGAGTACCATTTCCAACGCTGGCGGTTCGGCCATCTCAAAACGGTCGAGCGAATCATCGGCTTCAAACGCGGCACCGGCGGGACGGCGGGGGTGCCTTATCTGCAGGGCGTGCTGGCCCAGGCTTTCTTTCCTGAGTTGCTGTCGGTGCGGACCGCCCTGTGAGCCAAAAAATCTGGGACATTTCGCAAGTGCTGCGCCCCGGGCTGCCGGTCTGGCCCGGCGACACCGCTTTTGCCCACAACCCGACATGGACGATGGGCCATGGCTCGCCGGTCAACGTTTCCGCGCTGACGCTCTCGACTCACAGCGGCGCGCACGCCGATGCGCCGCTTCACTACGATGCTGGCGGTGCGAGCATCGATACGGTTTCGCTGGAGCCCTATCTCGGCGAATGCCTGGTGATCGACGCGCGCGGGTGCGGCCCGCTGGTAGAGCCGCGCCACCTGCCTCCGCTCGACGGCGCGCGGCGGGTGCTGCTGCGGACCTACGAGGCTTTTCCCCGCGATGCTTGGGACAGCAGCTTTACCGCAGTGGCCTCCGCGACGATCCGCGCGCTGGCGGCGCAGGGCGTGATCCTGATCGGGCTCGACAGCCCCTCGCTCGATCCCGAGACGTCAAAGACGATGGACGCGCATCACGCAGTCGCCGCTGCCGACATGCGCGTGCTCGAAGGGCTGGTGCTCGATGACGTGCCGCCGGGGCGCCATGAACTGATCGCGCTGCCGCTGGCCATCGCCGGAGCCGACGCCGCCCCGGTCCGCGCGATATTGCGGGCGCTGACATGACGCTCGACGCAGCGCGCGCGCTCGATGCAGCCGACCCCCTGCGGCCCTTCCGCGACCGGTTCGTCCTGCCCAAGGGCGTGATCTATCTCGACGGCAACTCGCTCGGCGCGTTACCCAGGGCGACCCCCGCGCGGATCGCCGAAGTCGTCGCGCGCGAATGGGGCGAGAGCCTGATCCGCAGCTGGAACGATTCGGACTGGATCACCCTGCCCCAGCGCATCGGCGGCAA
>Ga0105046_10018797_pt1 | contig 10507 bp, 7 predicted proteins | sample MAT03_FD_78385 | JGI IMG/M metagenome (GOLD analysis project Ga0105046, IMG submission 78385) | Freshwater microbial communities from Lake Fryxell liftoff mats and glacier meltwater in Antarctica - MAT-03 (megahit assembly) | ecosystem: Environmental > Aquatic > Freshwater > Ice > Liftoff...
CTGCCTGGCTGAGCGACGCCAGCCTGCCCCTCGAACACGGTGTCCGACTCGCTGATGGCCGTCACGCCTGGCCGGCGACGTGGGAGAACCTGCTGCGCTTGAAAGACCCGATTCTGCTGGCCGATCCGCGTTCGACCGTGTTCCCGTCGACGGCGGGTGGCCTCGAGCGACGTTCGCTGGGCATCGGCGCCCGCTTTACCGCGATGCACTGGCCGGCAGTTGAATGGGCGATGGCGCATCTGGGGTTGCCAATGGTCGCAAACCAGAATTCGATTCCCCGCGAGTTGGTCTGGGACGTCGCCGCCATGCAGGCCGGAACTCTCGCCCGCGTGCCGTTTCCGTTCATTGGTGGCTCAGTGCCGGAAGGCCATCAGGGACAGAGCGTGCAAGGCATGAGCCACGGAGCCGTGTTGTCCAAGCTACGCACCGGCTTTCACCGCCGGCGCATCCCGTGGGGCTTCAATGCCGACCACCAGCCGGTAGGCGGATCCTTCGATGCGCGTGAACCCGGTCTCGCCGCCGGCTGCTGTCTGGCCAGCTCGATCACCTTCGATCTCTCGCCTGAACTGACCTCGCCGTCACCGGCCCCGCCCACGCCTTCGGCCATGCGGACGCGGATCGCCGTCCGGGTGGCAGCAATCGGACTGGTCGTGAGCGAGGCCGTCCTCGACATCGAACTCGGCAGGCTGTGGGGCGCGATGCTGAAGATGCAGCAGCGGGACCATGCCTATCAGGCGGCTCGCCAGCGCTTCACGCATGGCCGCGCCTACATCCGCGAGCTGTCAATCGATGAGTTGCCTGGCCTGACCGAGCCGGCCACCCTGGCCGTTGCCTTGGCCTTGTGCGAGGCACTGGACGTGCGCGCCGACTACGTCGCGCCCGCCTTCGGATTCCAGAAGAACTTCCCCTTCGACGACCAAGTTGAACTGGAGCGCCGGGTTGCCGCGGCATGGACGGTGTGCCGGGCTTTCGGTTGTTCGATCGGATTCCACAGCGGCAGCGGCAAATCCGCCGAGAATTACCAACTGGTCGGCCGCATCACCGGCGGCAACCTCGAAATCAAGACCAGCGGACGCTACACCTACGAGTTCGGCCGGGCACTGGCTGCCTCAAGCGATCCTGCCGATCGCGCACTGTGGGCCGATTGGTGGGCTTTCACCCGCGACCTATCCCTGCGCTGCGCCCACGGCGGCGGCGAGGCCGAATCGCGCATGGCGCGCAGCTTCATCGCCCATGCCTTGACTCGTAGCGGCGTAGCCGAAGCAGCGGCGATTGCCGCCGACCCGGTTCGCTGTCGCGCCGCGCTTGCTGCGCTACCGGCGGATCCCGAGGCGATGACCTGGTTCGAATACAACTTCTTGTTCGTGCTGGCGGCTGGTGGCCGGGCTGATCCGGCTGCGCTGGGCGATCATGGTGCGGATGGCTATCGCCAGCGCGCGCGCTTCTACGCGGTGTCAGCGCAGGCCCGCTTGGCCTACCTGCGCAACGTCGCCGCGTATGTCATCTTCCTCGCCGATACCACCGGTCTGGCGGGCGCTGGGATCTGCGCTGCGGCTACGGTCAGGCTCAGCCGGCCGACGACGTTGGAGGCGTTCCTCGCCGATATCGCGCCTTGAGTATTGAGAAGCCGCCTCGCTGGCAAATCGGCGTCCAGCGCTATGCTGTCGCGATGCTGCGTATCCTTGCCTTGTGCTGTCTTCTGAGCTTTGCTTGGTGTGGAGAATCCTTGCTCGACCCGGCCGAGGCACGTTGGACTGCGGCTGTGACCAAGGCCAGCCAGGGCTGGACAGCTGCGGTAGCCAAGACGGATGCCACCGTCCTGCGCGAGGCCGAGCGCACCGCGATCTCCGCAGTACGGAAGAATGATCCGGCCGCGGCGACGGCGGCCTGGAGCGAAATCCTGCGCATCGACCGCGGCAACCAGAAAGCCCGCGAGGCGCTAACCGCGCTTGGGCAGTTAGATCCGGTGTCGACGGCGCTGGCTGGCGAGGCTGGCGACGACCTGCTGGGCAATGGCGCGCCCCAGTCGAACGACAGCGAACTGCGCAAGGCCATCGAACGGCGGACCAAGACGGTTGCTGACGAGACGGCAAGCCGCGATGCCGCCTACGCCAAGGCAGATGCTGTCGCCGTGGCAGAGTTCGAACGTTTGGCCGTCCGGGCGGTCGGACGGGGTGATCTGCCAGGTGTCAGCGAGGCGTGGTACGCTGTGCTTCGGCTGTCCCGAGAGCACGCCAAGGCGCGCGAGTTCTTCACCGCTTCCGGCCGACTGGCCAGCGTCCTGGCCGAACTGGAACAGGCCGGCGATCCGCATCGCGTGACCATGTCGGTGCGTGGCGCCGCCGCTGCATTCATCTGCAATCAGCGGACGATATCCGGCCGCGCCGGTCAGTGGACGGTCGAGGATGCCGCCGGCGGCAAGCCCATGACGGTCGGAGGTATGACCGAAGCACCCCGCCTGCCCTGGCTGACCCTAGACGGTTCGATCACCGGCTCGCTGCCCGATCCAACCCTGCTGCGCACGCTTCCGTTCAGCGTCGCAATCTGGCTGCGTCCCCAAGGGCCGCAGGTCACCAATGCCGGGATCCTCTCGGACTATGTCAGCGGCAGCTGGAACGGGTTCCTCATTCAGTTCGAGGGTGGCTCCATCACCTCATGGTACCTGCGTGACCGCGGCAACCGGGTCTCGTACTGCACCGAGCTGGACGGCAAGGCTGGTGTGCCTGCGGCATCGGCTGTCTGGACCCACGTTGTCGTCACGGTCGACGACAAGGAACTGATCCTGTATGGAGCTGGCAAGCTGGTCGGCCGCTCGCCCTGGATGGGCAAGGCGGGGTCGACCTCATCGGCGATTCCTCTGATGATCGGCCGCTACACGGCGCCGTTCCGTGGCGACATCGCCAGTATCCTGCTGTGGAAGCGGGTGCTGACGGCGCCAGAGGTTGCTGACGTGATGGCCGAAACCGCTCCGTCAGCGCGCTGACGCCATTTCCTCGACGCTCGGGCAGGTGCAGATCAGGTTGCGATCGCCGAAGGTGTTGTCGATGCGTCCGACCTGCGGCCAGAACTTGCGGTCGCGCACGAAGGGCAGCGGGAAGGCGGCCAGCTCGCGGCGATAGGCGTGGGTCCAGCTGTCGGCGCAAATTTCCGAGCTGGTGTGCGGCGCGTTCTTCAGCGGATTGTCGATGCGGTCGGAGCGGCCCTCGGCAACCGCCATGATTTCGCCGTGGATGGCGATCATCGCTTCGCAGAAGCGCTCGATCTCGTCCAACGGCTCGGACTCGGTCGGTTCGATCATCAGCGTGCCGGCGACCGGGAAGGACAGCGTCGGGGCGTGGAATCCGTAGTCCATCAGGCGCTTGGCGACATCCTCGGCGCCGATGCCGGTGGTCGCCTGTAGCGGTCGCACATCGATGATACATTCGTGCGCGACCAAGCCTTTGGCGCCGCGGTAGAGCACCGGGAAATGACCGCCGATGCGATGGGCGATCCAGTTGGCCGAGAGGATCGCGACCTTGGTCGCGTCGGTTAGGCCGTCGGGGCCCATCATGCGGATGTACATCCACGGGATCGGCAGGATCGAAGCGCTGCCCCACGGCGCGGCGCTGACCGGACCAGGGTCGGTGCCGAAGCCGCCGACCGGCACCACGCCATGCTTGGGCAAATACGGCGCAAGATGACGCGCGACGCAAATCGGCCCCATGCCCGGACCGCCGCCGCCGTGCGGGATGGCGAAGGTTTTATGCAGGTTCAGATGGCAGACGTCCGCGCCGATCAGGCCAGGACTGGTCAGCCCGACCTGGGCGTTCATGTTGGCACCGTCCATGTAGACTTGACCACCGGCCTCGTGGATGAACGTGGTGGCGGCCGCGATGCCGGCCTCAAACACGCCATGCGTGCTTGGGTAGGTGACCATCAAGCAGCACAACTTGGCCTTATGGTCGGTCGCCTTCTTCGCCAGGTCAGCGAGGTCGACATTGCCGTCGGCATCGCAGGCAACCGCCACCACGCGCAGGCCGGCCATTGCCGCGCTGGCTGGATTGGTGCCGTGCGCACTGACCGGGATCAAACAGGCGTCGCGGTGGCCCTCGCCGCGCGAACGCTGGTAGGCGCGGATCGCCAGCAGGCCGGCATACTCGCCCTGGCTGCCTGAGTTCGGCTGCAGCGACACCGCGGCCAGGCCGGTGAGGTTGGCCAGCCACTGTTCAAGCTGGCCGAACAGGCGCTGATAGCCCTGGGCGGTGCTCAGCGGCGCGAACGGGTGCAGGCCGCCGAAGCCCTTCCAGCTGACCGGCATTAGCTCGGCGGCGGCGTTGAGCTTCATGGTGCACGAACCGAGCGGGATCATACTGTGGGTCAGCGACAGATCGCGGTTTTCCAGCGATTTGAGATAGCGCATCATCGCCGTCTCGCTGCGGTGGGCATGAAACACCGGTTGGCGCAGGAACGGCGTGGTGCGGGCATGACGGCCGAGCTCGACGCTCGGCAGGCCCAGTTCAGCGGGCGTGAAGCGCACCTCTTCGCCGCCATTGAACGCAGCCCACAGGGCGGCGACATCGGCCGGACCGGTGGTCTCGTCGAGCGCGACAACGACATGCTGCGCATCGGGTAGCCGCACATCGATGCCACGGGCATCGGCGGCACGGTTGATCTCAGCGGGCAGGCGCGGGCCTTTGCCGATCTTGATGGTATCGAAGTAGATCTCGGTGCGGATCTCGTAGCCGAGGCGGACCAGTCCAGCGGCAAGCATCCGGGTCAAGCGGTGGACGCGGTGGGCGATCGCGGTCAGGCCTTCTGGTCCGTGCCAGATGGCGTAGGCCGCCGCCATGTTGGCGAGCAGGGCCTGGGCGGTGCAGATGTTGCTCGTCGCTTTTTCGCGGCGGATGTGCTGTTCGCGCGTCTGCAGGGCGAGGCGCAGGGCGCGGTTGCCGTGGCGGTCCTTGGATACACCGACCAAGCGGCCAGGAATGGATCGCTTCAGCGCCTCGCTGACTGCGAAGAACGCAGCGTGCGGGCCGCCATAGCCCAGCGGCACGCCGAGCCGCTGGGTGTTGCCCAGGGCGATGTCGGCGCCGAAGGCGGCGGGTGGCTCGAGCACAGTCAAGGCGAGCGGATCGCAGGCGGCGCACAACAGCGCACCGACCGCATGCAGTTTATCGGCCAGCGGGCGGAAATCGCGGATCGGGCCATCGGTGCCCGGATACTGGACCAGGGCGCCGATCACGTTGGCGTCGATATGCGCAGAGCGATGGTCGGCGACCCGAATCTCAATGCCAATTTCCCGTGCGCGCGTGCGGACCACGTCGATGGTCTGCGGGTGGACCTTCATCGAGACCAGAAATACCGAGCCCTCGGGCTTGTTACCGGCGCACAGATGCATCGCCTCGGCGGCGGCGGTTGCCTCGTCGAGCAAGCTGGCGTTGGCCACGCTCAGGCCGGTCAGTTCGGTGATCAGGGTCTGGAAGTTCAGCAGCATCTCCAGGCGACCCTGACTGATCTCCGCCTGATACGGCGTGTACTGGGTGTACCAGCCGGGATTCTCCAGGATGTTGCGTTGGATGACGGCTGGCACCTGGCAGTTGTGGTAGCCCATGCCCAGATAGCTGCGGCGCGGCTCGTTGAGCGCGGCCAGGCCTGCCAGCTCGGCGGTGGCCTCTGCTTCGCCGGCAGCGGCAGGCACATCAAGCGGGGTTCGCCGGCGGATTGCTGCCGGAACCACGGTGTCAATCAGCGCATCGAGTGAGCTGAAGCCCATCTTGGCCGCCATCGTCTCGCGTTCGCCGGGGGTCGGTCCGATGTGGCGGGAAGCGAAGCGGTCGGGGTGCTGGGCCAGGGTCATGGGGCAGGATCAGAGCAGAGGGGGTCCGGGGTCAACTGCCGAGCTAGGCCACCTCCAACTATTGCTCAGGCCCAATGATTGACCGGTCCTACTCCACCGCCCAGGCCCGGAGCGCTGGCGATGGCGTGGTGGATGAAGGCCTTGGCGCGTAGCGCGGCCGGTCGCAGGGTGTGACCGAGCGCGAGATGCGCGGTCAGTGCTGCGGCGAAGGTGCAGCCGGTGCCATGCGTCGCGCTGGTCGCCAAGCGTAGCGCCGGCAGTTCTAGCTCGCCGTCGCCATCGACCAGCAGGTCGGCGCTCAGGCCGTCCACCCCGGCTCCGCCCTTGATCAGCACGGCGGCCGCCCCGCGATCGCGCAGCACGAGGGCGGCGGCGCGAGCCGAGGAGGCGTCATGCACCGGCAGGCCGCTCAGGGCGGCGGCTTCGTGCCAGTTCGGCGTCACCACCGCTGCCAGCGGTAGGAGCCTGGCGACCAGCGCCTGCACCGCGTCGTCGGCCAGCAGGCGGTGGCCATGCTTCGAGATCATGACCGGGTCGAGGACCAGCGCCGGAGCACGCCGCTCGGCCAGAAAGGCTGCGACCGACTCGATCAGGACGGCGCTGCCGATCGCGCCGGTCTTCAGGGCCACCGGCGGCAGATCGTCGAATACCGACTGCAGCTGGGCCACCACCAGATCGATCGGCAGGCTCTCGACCCGGGTCACGCCGCGGGTGTTCTGTGCCGTCACCATGGTGACCACGCTGGTGCCGTAGCAGCCGAAGCGATGGAAGGTTTTGAGATCAGCCTGTAGTCCGGCCCCACCCGAGGGATCGGATCCGGCGATGGTCAGGACGATGGGCGGCTTAGCGGAAGGCATCGAAGAAGGCGAGCTCCAAGTGCATGGCCCGTCGATAGAGGGCGCTCTGACGGGCAGGGTCGGCGGTGGGCCAGTCGAGCACCGCTTCCAGCTCGCCTGCTAGCAGGTCAATCGCTGGATCGGCGTAGGTGCGCACCCAGGCATGGTAGGGACTGGCCGGGTTCGCGGTTGGCTGCAGCTGCTGCCCAAGCCAGGCATAGAGCCGCAGGCATGGGGCCATCGCGGCGGCGATCTGCGGCACCGCTTCGCAGGTCGCCGCGGTGTCGAGGAAGCTGGTGTAGGCGGTGGTTGCCGCCTGCGGACTGACCGCCGTCAGCTCGATGCCCCACTGCGCCGCGTATTCGCGATGCAGGTTCAATTCGTTGGCTACGCCTTCGCCGAGCCGCTGGAACAGCTGGCGCGCGGGCGTCTCCATGCTGCGGGCCTGGGCCGAGGCGTAGGCCTTCGCGAAGGCGGCGAGGAAGAATGCGTCCTGTGCCACGTAGTCGACGAAACGCGCTCGTTCGAGATTGCCTGAGGCAATGCCCTGCACGAATCGATGCGACAGACAGACGTCCGCGAGGTCGTGGTTGGCATTAAACAGCTGGGTACCGCGCATCGCCCCACGCTGGCGTGCGCTTCGCTGCTGGCAACCGTCATGCGCCCCGCTATCACCCGACGCCGCACCGGGGGTGGCCCAGCAGGGCCTGAGATCCGCAATCCAGCGGGAACCCCACGAACCTGATCCGGATCATGCCGGCGGAGGGATGGTGCAGCGCGACTCCTATGGTCGCGTCCTCCGCTGCGTGTTCCGCGGAGTCCCCATGTCCACCGCCCACATTCTTGCCGTCACCGTCTGCGGTGCCTTTGCAGCCCTTGGCATCTGGTATGCCCGTCGTCGCACTGACGCCGAGAGTTTCCACTCTGCCACCGGCAGCAGAGGTGTGATCACTTCGGCGACCTCGCTGGTGGCCTTGTGCGCCGGCACCTGGGTGCTGTCCAGTCCTGCGGAGACGGCGACCTGGGCCGGTCGCACCGGCCTGATCGGCTATGCTCTCGGTTCGGCTGCGCCGCTGGTCATCCTCGCCTTTCTCGGCCCGGCGCTGCGCCGTCGTCATCCGGACGCGCCGTCGATCGGACTGATGGCGCGGGCGCGCTGGGGCGCCCCGGCCCAGCTGCTGGTTTCGGGCATCGCTCTCGTTTACATGTCGGTGTACATGGCGGCAGAGCTGACCGCGGTCGGCGGCGCCTTCATCGCGGTGGCCGGAATCGATCCCTGGTTCATCACCTCGCTGGTCGCCGTGACGACGTTGTCCTATGCTGCTTGGGGTGGACTGCGCGCGACCATCTTCACCGACGCGGTGCAGTTTTGGTTCGTCCTGCCGTTACTGGTGACGGCCTTCGCGGCGGCGATCGCCGGCATGGGTGGTTGGCAAGCGGCCAACGCGCCCCTGGCGGGCAGTCCGCTGATGGAGCCGCTGTCGGCGGCCGGTCTCGGCATGGGCGTCTGCCTGATGCTGGCGATCCCGGCCGCCAACCTCTTCGATCAGAGCCAGTGGCAACGCGTCTATGCCTGTCGCGATGCAGCGACGGTGCGCCGCGCCTTCCTGATCGCCGCGTGCGCCATCGCCCCGATCATCCTCGCCGCCGGATGGTTCGGCTTGTGGTATGCTGGCCTGGGTCTGACCAGCGGTGGCAACGGTGCGGTCTTCGCCATCATTGCCGCGAAGACGCCGCAATGGGTTGCGTTGGCGGTGCTCGCCCTCGCCCTGCTGCTGGTCATGAGCACGCTCGGCAGCTTGGCTAACGGCATCGCCAGCGTCGTCGCCCATGACCTCGCCAGCTTCCGACCCAGCACCACGCCGCAGCGCCGTCTGGCCATCGGCCGCTGGGTCACAGTCGGCGTCGCTCTTGCCGCGCTGCCAGTAGCGGCGCAGCAGTTCAGCGTCACCTATGTCTTCCTGGTCGCTGATCTGCTGTGCGCAGCTGCTGTGGTGCCGGTGTTCGCCGGTCTGTGCGGGCTGCGCCTGCCGTTGCGTGGCTTGATGGTCTCGAGCATCGCCGGTCTGGCGGCGGGTGGCGTCTGCTTCCCGCGCACCGATCTCACCACCCCGATCTACGATGTGCGGCCACTGCTGCACCTGCCTGGGGAGTTGAACGCCTTCCTGGTCAGCTTCGGCTTGGCCATCCTCGTCTCGCTGGTGGTCGCGGTGGCCTGGCCGAGGGAACGTCGCGCCTGATCAGCGCCGGCCGCATTCACGCGACCAAACGGTAGCGGCGACGCAGGAACAGCGCGTTGCCTTGGTGCCACAGGCGCACCATGGCCGTGTCGGGTCCGCCGTCGGCGGACTCCAGCACGTTGCCAGGGACCCAGCGCTGTTCGCCAGCGCCGTGCGTAACCCGGCCAGTACGGCCTCGTAGGACGAGCCGCCGCCCGTGCGTGGCGGCGAGCTCCACCGCAAGATCGTGATAACGGGTGAGCACGTCCCAGCGGATCAGCGGCTCGCCGCCAAAGTAGCCGACCAACAGTAAGTCGCCGCAGTGGTCCAGCGCCCACTCCAGAGCACGTCGTGCGATCGCTTCAGGCATGCTGCGGTTGTCCTTGGCGCCGGCGTAGCAGTAGCAGTAGCAGTAGCCGCAGCCCAGGTTGCAGGCATGGGTGAGGACGAGGGTCAGCTCCATAGTTCAGGTGTCCGCGTCAGGGACGTCGGGCAGTTCGATGTGCTCCACCTGGATTGTCGGAGCCCTGGCGCCAAGCATCATGGTCGGGACTGGCGTTGGGGATTCAGGTGCTGCCATGTCGCCCATCATCACGGCTGGTTCGACCGGTTCAGGAGCAGAGCGCTCGCCGCGCAGCACCCTGGGCGGATCCTCAATCGATTGCCGATCGCTGATCGCTGATGCCGGTGCCGGTCCCGGTTCCAGATGGTGCGGCTGCGGCCGGGACCAGCGTCGTCCTGTTGGGCGTCGCCTGCGCCTGCTGGGCGCTTGGCTATCCGCGCAGCCGGCCAGGGCTACGGCCGCCAGCACGGTGAGGGCGTGCCGTCGGAGCAACGGATCGGCCAAAAGCTGTGACCGTACGGGATATCCAGGGTCAACAGCGTGGGGTGGTGGTCGCAGCGACAGCATGTCGTGGCCCTCCGGGCTCTCTACGGCGCCGGGTGCGGCGCATTAGCCGGGGGTTGAACGTGGCTCGACGATGGTGGATCATCCAGAATGAACGAGCCGCGCATCCTGGCCTTGTCAGTCATCCTGATCGGGATCGGCCTGGGCCTCAGCCCGCAGTCCGACCGCTTCACCTGGCTGCTGGAAAACCTCCCGGTGCTGATCGGCCTGCCGATCCTGATCGCCACCTACCGGCGCAGACCTTTGACGATGATGCTCTACCGGCTCCTGGCCATGCACGCCGTCATCCTGATGGTCGGCGGACATTGGACCTATGCTGCGGTGCCGGCTGGCGACTGGGTGCGCGATGCGCTGGACCTAGCGCGAAATCCGTATGACCGGTTGGGCCATCTCGCCCAGGGATTCGTCCCGGCCATCCTCATCCGCGAGTTGTGCCTGCGTCGCGGACTCGCCATGCGCGACTGGTTCGGTGCGCTGCTGATTATCTTCGCCTGTCTTGGCTTCAGCGCGCTCTACGAGATCATCGAGTGGCAGACCGCGGTATGGAGCGGTGCGGCCGCCACTGACTTCCTCGGCACTCAGGGCGACGTCTGGGATACCCAGTGGGACATGGCCTGCTGCGGCATTGGCGCAGTCCTGTCGCTGGCCCTGTTGAGCCGGCTGCATGACCGCCAGCTGGCAACGGCCACGGCTACCGCGACTGCTA
>Ga0105046_10018799_pt1 | contig 10506 bp, 7 predicted proteins | sample MAT03_FD_78385 | JGI IMG/M metagenome (GOLD analysis project Ga0105046, IMG submission 78385) | Freshwater microbial communities from Lake Fryxell liftoff mats and glacier meltwater in Antarctica - MAT-03 (megahit assembly) | ecosystem: Environmental > Aquatic > Freshwater > Ice > Liftoff...
CGTTGACTCATCATCCAGTAATTCCATTTGCGAAGCGATGCGTCCGGAGGCGGCACAAATGGCGGTTCCACGATTCTTCCGTTCCAACTGCGAAGTCTCTCGACAGTTGGGACAACGGGATCTACGGCAAGTCGGGTGTCTCGTTGCGATTCCACTTGTTGCAAAGGTACGTCGTACAGAACAGTCCCAAACGAACACAGCCACCCGATAACCATTGCAGCAAGTCCCCAGCCAGCAAGTCGCATTGCCGAAGCGGGCCCGCAACTCCTGACGATGTCACAGGCCAGTGTCCCGCACAGTGCTGGTATCGACCATGTGAGAAACCCAAGCGGACCGCCGTCAATGCCGCTCGGATTCGAATTCACCCAGTCGAAATTAAACCACCACGAAAGTGTGACATGCAGGATTGTGGACAAAATGGCATAGAGCATCCGCACTCTTGAAGAAGTCGTGATCACTGGAAGAATCCACAGCGAAGTCGCAGCGATGTGCATCAGCGTCTGAAACCAGTTGCGTTTGCCAAGCCTCGCCAGTACCTGTCCCCAGGGTTCCGTTTGAAACATTTCCACGATGCTCGAAAAATCGCCGATCGAATACCAGACGACCGCGACGCAGCCCAATCCCAGAATTCTGCGAACGGCTCTGCCCCACGGCATTCGACCATCCTTCTCAATGCGTCTGCCCAGACTTAACCGCATCGCGAAACCGGCTGCGAACAGAAACTGCGGCATGATGGTGTCGGCATAGCTGCAGTAATCATGCGTGTGCCGCAGAATCCGAGGGCAAATGGCGTAGCTGCCCAGAAAATTCACGAGCAACATTCCCAGCATCGTATAGCCACGGAACTGGTCAAGTGATGTGAGTCTGGACGACGTGATGGTTTGCGTGGCTGACATGGCGAAGCTCGGTGCCCGGCGCGACACATGGAAACGTGAAGCACGAACTATATCGATATCGCCTTCTGCGCGAAGCGGTAATTTCTGCTGTGTAAATAATCTTCTGCCAGCCAAAGCCACGCCCACATCTTTGCAGCGAGTGCCTCGCGTTGCAAATGATTGAGATTTTGTTTTCCTGAGAAGATTTCTCTCATCCGGCGAGCGGGGGACGTCAGTCCCCCGATTGCGATTCCTGCAGATTGCGATTCCCGCAGCTCACGGTGCTCGCCGTTGTCTTGCACGTGCGTCAACTGGCGGAACAGAAAAACAGAATTGCAAAAACCGGAGACTGACGTCTCGCGGCTCGCCATTTTCCGTCACCTCCACCTGGGTTGCGGGCGAAGCCCGCGCCAAGTTGAGACTAAACATTTTACGGCGCGTAGAGTATAAAGTACCGGATCCACACATTTCCTGACAGGAGTATGGCGATGAGCATTTTGAGACAAAGCAGAATTCTTCTGGGAGTTGTTGTTGCACTTGAGTTCACGTTCATCCTCGCAGGGCCGATGGTCCATGCGGAGGACACATCGCAGGTGGTGACGGGAGTGGAACGGCAGCCATTTGTCGCGGCAACTCGACGCCTTGTCGAAGCCATGGACTTTGCCGGCGCGCCGTTCAGCGGTGTTGTCAGGAAACAGATAGGGGATGCCGCAGCGATGCCTGAAGACAAGGATGCCATAAAGCAGTTGCAACGGATTCTGGATCCGCTCTGTCTGGCCTTCGTGAATATCAACGCCGAAAGCCGTGTTAAAGTGGCTGAAGGTCCGGTGAAAAAGGAGCTGATGCAACAGGGATGGCGGGCCTTCCTGATCAAGGTACACAATGAAGCGGGGATCAACCCGGTGATGTTGGCGGAAAGCCCGAACGCATTGCCGGTTTATCAGCAGGGACGCGGGTCTCGTGAAGAACCGCGGAAGAATCAGACACTGGTGAATCCAGAAGACGTCCCCGATCGTTTTCTCGACCTCAATATGCTGCAACGTGAACCGCTGAAGGACAAACTGTCCGGCTTGCTGGTGGAATATCGAGTGTTGCTGCTTTACAGCCGCGACGCGGGGCAACGTGAAGCATCACTCTCGTTTCACATCGGCGCTGGAACTCAGGATATTGGTTTCCGTAACGCAGTTCCGATTCTGTTTGACTGCAAATCAGCGGTCGCACTCAAGTTGCAGATTCATGATGTTGATGGCGAACCGACAACAGCGAATTTTATCATTCGTGACGCAAAGGGTCGAATTTACCCGTTGCCGTCGCGCCGACTCGCACCGGATTTCTTTTTCCATGATCAGGTCTATCGCTCCGATGGTGAATCCGTCATGCTGCCTCCAGGCGACTATTCCATCGTCGTGAATCGAGGCCCCGAGTATCTGCCGCAACGACTGAATGTGGCGGTGACGGACGATGCCGAACAAACCGTCGCCATCGATCTGAAACGCTGGATTCATGTTGCCAAACACGGCTGGTACTCGGGCGATCATCATGTTCATGCCGCTGGCTGCGCTCACTATGACAGCCCGACCGAAGGCGTCGGCCCCGAAGCCATGATGCGGCATATTCTGGGAGAGGACCTGAACGTCGGCTGCGTTCTCAGCTGGGGGCCGTGCTGGTACACTCAGAAGGAATACTTCAACGGTCAGGTTTCAGCACTTTCCACGCGCGACTACCTGATGCGATACGACGTAGAAGTCAGCGGTTTTCCCTCGTCGCACGCCGGACACCTGTGTCTGCTCAAGCTGACGGAAGATGATTATCCCGGCACAACGCGTCTGGAACAATGGCCAAGCTGGACGCTGCCTGTCCTCAAATGGGGACGCGATCAGGGAGCAGTCGTGGGTTACAGCCACAGTGGTTGGGGACTGGCGCTGCCTGACATTATGCCGGACGGATCGCGGAAGTTTCCTGGCCAGCCGTGGGGCGGCGCTCCGCGTGAATGGCCGGGTAAAGCCGTCACAAAACTGCCGGATTACGAGATGCCACGCTTCGATGGCATCGGTGCCAACGAATTCGTCGTCACAACGGCTCACGGCGTCTGCGATTTCATTTCAGCAGTTGACACGCCGGCCATCTGGGAACTCAATATCTGGTATCACACTCTCAATTGCGGCATGACAACCCGAATCAGTGGCGAAACAGATTTTCCATGCATCTACGGAGACCGCGTGGGGCTCGGTCGCATCTACGTACAGCTCGACAAAGGGCAGAAACTGACCTATGACACCTGGATCGAAGGCCTGCGCGACGGTCGAAGCTACTGCGGCGATGGATTGAGTCACATCATGAATTTCAAGGTGAATGATGTCGGAGTGGGTGATCGAGAAGGTCTGGCGGTGAGTGAATTCAAACTCACGAGCCCGTCGTCGGTCAACGTCACATTCAATGCGGCGGCGATGCTGGAAGAAACACCCACAGAATTGACCGAGTCCATTCGCAGAAAGCGTCTGGATGAAAAGCCGTATTGGCATCTGGAACGTTGCCGCCTGGAGAATTCTCGCAACGTGCCGGTGGAGATTGTGGTCAATGGTGAAGTTGTGGCGACGCAGAATCTGTTAGCCGATGGACATGTCGAGTCGATGAGTTTTCCCATCGAGATCACTCAATCGTCCTGGGTTGCCGTGCGTATTCTTCCATCGGTGCACACGAATCCCGTGTTTGTGCAGGTTGGCGACAAACCCATCCGAGCCAGTCGCCGCAGTGCCGAATGGTGTCAGAACGCCGTAAAAGTCTGCTGGGAAGCCAAGCAGAACAACATTCGCGTTGAAGAACGCGAAGCCGCCAAACTTGCCTATGATCAAGCCGAAGCGATCTACGCGAAGATCCGGGAAGAGGCAGCGGAATGAATTGTAGCCATCACGCTCCGCGTGATGAGCCCTGGTCCTGAAACGTGACTGAATGACCAGGCAGATCAAGAGTCAAATTACGTCGATCTTTCCGTTTCACAATGCCGCCATGATTCATGCAAAACGCATTTTGACAAAGGCTCTTCTCGGCGGAGCGAGACGGCTACATTTTTCAGTTTCACGTTTGGAAAATCACTGATGGAGATTTCGTGCGAAGCCGTTCAGGCAAAGGGACTTCGTGGCGATTCGTTTCTGCTTTTGGATTGCCGCGAGCAGGACGAATGGGACTTTTGCCGCATTGACGGTGCGATGCTGATTCCGATGAGCGAATTGCAAACGCGAGTGCCGGAGCTTGAACAGCGTCGCGATGCGGAAATCATCGTCTACTGCCACCACGGCGTTCGCAGCCTGCGGGTCGCCATGTGGCTGCAACAGCAGGGCTTCAGGCAGGCGGCCAGCATGGCTGGCGGTATCGAGGAATGGTCGCTGAGTATTGATCCGGATGTGCCACGGTATTAAGTAAGCACCCACGCACACGTCAGGATCGCTCGAGAAATAACTGTCCGATATGAAGTGAGCGGCAAGGCGCTCACTTATTGATCGAGCGATCCTTATTGGGCATAATTCGTTTAACGGCGAGCCGGAGGCGTAGGCAAATTACCAGAAAACCGACGCCTTCGGCTTGCCGGTTAAACGAAGAAACTTATGCATGGATGCCTATATGCAATGCTACTCGATCACTATGCTCCGCTGCATTTCAAAGTTGGCATCGCAAAGTTCAATCGAAAGTGGTTGCACAAAGCCAGCTTCGGTCAGACTGGCTCCGATCTGTCGGAACGCATCGACCGTGGATTGATCGCTCCAAACGCCATCATGAACGACAAACGAAATGATTGTTTGATTGCCGTCGCGACGAATCCGCACACTGCCGCCTGCACCGCCAAAAAAACCCAGTTCTTTCAATGCGTCTGCGAGGCGATTGGCATCCTCGACCGTTGCGTCGCCGGCGATGTAGATCTCGTCGTTTTCAAATTCAATCAACTGTCCATGATTTGCAAAGAGCGCACCAGGTCCGACGCCTTCAGCGATCAGCGCAGCACCGAGAACCATCGGCAAAATCACGACAAGGCCGAGGAGCCCGATACCTGCACCCTTCCATGATGAGGCGATCCTTCCGCCCGCTCTTCGCTGCTTTTCCAGCTCGCGACCGTAGAGCTGTTTCCCCACAAAGTACATCATCAGGATCTGTGGCAGAGTCATCACGGAACGAGGTACATTCACGTGATCCGGCAAACGTATCATCAGGGTGAAGAAAGCAACCATAATCAGAAAGGTTACCCCCACAACGACGAACGCTGTATTCCGCCTGCCCAGCCGCCACAGACTGATGGCGATCACAACTGCTCCTGCTATTGGTGTCCCCAGAAACGTCGCGGCAACCACACCGGACAACGGATGCAAGGGGCTTAAAGATGGAGCGACATCTGTAATCGGCGTCACCGAAAAGTTCATCGCATCCGGATCATCCGGAGCGGCGTAAGGATTGTGACTCATTGAGGCGATTCCAAAGTTGAGCGGAATTAGTGATTCTCAAAGTACCCGACACGATCTACACGCGCGCCTTTTCAAGCTCACCAAGTTCGCGAAGTGCAATCTCTCGTTTTTGAATTGCCGCATCGGTGGCGGCAATCGAAGAAGGATCCAGCACACGCGAACCAGCGATGACCGTCTCAGCAAGCTGCTCCGGTTTGCGGGAACCAACGATGGCGGACGTCAGTTCAGGGCGACGCAGAACCCAGGCAATGCTGAGTTCCGGCAGCGTCCAGCCCAGTCCAGCCGCAATCCCCCCGAGTGCTTCGACAAACGCAAGATTGATTTCCAGTTGGGGGGACTGAAATCGAGGATCTCGGCTGCGATGATCTTTCGCTGACAGACCCGCCATGCGTGCAGCGGAGAACGCGCCGGTCAGCAAGCCCTTTCCCATCGGGCTGTAGCAGATCACCCCGATGTCTTGTTCGCCACAAAACGGCAGGATTTCGGCTTCGACTTCGCGCGCGATCATACTGTACGGCGGCTGAAGTGAAACGGTCGGATGTAGTGCCTGCACACGCTGCATTTGACTTACGGAAAAATTTGACACGCCGATCTGACGCACTTTACCCTGCGCCTTGAGGTCCACCAGTGTCTGCCAGCCTTCTTCAACTTCTTCATCAGGTTCCGGCCAGTGAAGTTGGTACAGGTCGATGCAGTCCGTTTGCAGCCGCTTCAAACTGGCTTCGCACTCGGCAAGGACGCTGTCACGGCGGAGAGATTTACCGATTTCTCCGTTACCGAGCGCTACGCGACCGCATTTCGTGGCGATGAGCGGGCGATCGACGGCCGGAATCTGCTGCATCGCCTTCGCGACCAGTACTTCACTGCGACCTTCGCCGTAAATCGCGGCCGTGTCGATCCAGTTGACTCCCAATTCCACAGCGCGCACGATCGTGTCGATGGCTTCCTGTTCGTCCTGGTCTCCCCACCCGAATTTCCAGTCGCCGCCGCCGATGGCCCATGTACCGAGACCGATGACGCTGAGTTTCATTCCACTGGAACCAAGAGTGCGATACTGCATGATGGGTTACCTTCTGGATCTGTTCAAATTCGTGATGGCCGGGAATCAAGCAGCAATTCTGGTGTGTTGCAGCCTCTCCGCACACACTCTGCTCTTAGGATCGCTCGATCAATAAGTGAGCGGTAAGGCGCTAGGTTTAAAAAGTAGCAGGCACTTTCCAAGTGCCGTAGCCGTTGGAATTGGTCGAAATAGCGGACGGCACACGGCGTGAGCCTGCTACTTTTTCCCAGCACGATTCTCCAATGCAGGCTGATCGAAAGGACGCAGCGGAAAAACATCCGACCGTTGATGCTGCTCCGTCATAAGCCTGGTCAGTTGCTCAACGATGTCCGCGTGTTCGGCGGCGACATTGTGTTGTTCGCCGATATCTGTGGTGATGTTGTACAGTTCGACATTGATGTTTCCACGAGTCATTCCCTGTCGCACGGCTTTCCAGTCACCAACGCGAACCGTTTGTTGGCCGCCGTAGCCTGGATATTCCCGATACAGGAATGGTCGCTGCGACTGAACTCTGCCAGTCAGAGTCGCAAGCAGGCTGAGGCCATCGGTCGCCAACGGAATCTGTGGTCCCGCACCAATCGCATCCAGAATCGTCGGCATCCAGTCTTCAAACCCACTGACATAATCAGTTACCGTGCCCGCCTTCACATGGCCCGGCCAGCGCACGAGCGTCGGAACTCGCACGCCGCCTTCGTAGAGTGAACCCTTGAGTCCGCGAAGTTCGCCAACACTCCTGAAGAACTCATAATCGACTTCCTCTTCCAGATGCGTGGTGCCGTTGTCAGAACTGAAGATTACGATCGTGTTGTTTTCCAGACCGAAATCCTTCAGTCGCTGCAGGACTGCACCAACGTCGCTGTCGAGATGGCTGATCATCGCCGCATAGGCCGCGCGCGGTGTGAAGTGCGGCGTGTAACCACCTTTGGCGGCCGTGAATGGAGGATCAGTCCAGCCAAGTCCTGTGTACGGCTGCAGTTCGGCATCCGGAACGTGGAGCGCCACATGGGGAAGTACCGACGGATAGTAAAGGAAGAATGGTCCGTCTCGATGCTGATCAATAAAGCGTAATGCCTCCGCACGAATTCGGTCAGGAGCGTATTCCTGACCTTTGAACCTGTCGTAACTGTGCGGATCCAGAGCGTCATCGCCGTCGGCGAGTTTTGCATGTCCGGGAATCGGCGGGGTGTTGTGGAGTGGCATCCGTTCGCGGTCGCTCCATAGATAGTCGGGGTAATAACTGTGAGCGTGTCGTTGACAGTTGTAGCCGAAGAATCGGTCGAAGCCCTGACGCAATGGTTCGCCTTCCGATCCTGGGCCTCCAAGTCCCCATTTTCCGAACGCTCCGGTGGCGTATCCTTCCGCTTTCAATAGTTCTGCAAGCGTCACCGCCGAATCCGGGATCGGTTTCTGTCCCTCAGGCTGCATTTCGCTGTTATCCCGGACATGTGCGTGTCCGGGATGAAGTCCTGTCATCAGCACACATCGCGACGGAGCACACACGGCATTGCCGCAATAATGCTGCGTCAGTTTCATTCCCTGCGTCGCCAAGGCATCCAGATGCGGTGTGCGGATTTTCTGTTGCCCGAACGATCCCAACTCCCGGTAACCCAGATCGTCGGCGAGAATGAAGACAATATTTGGTCGAACGGCGTCTGCTGCATGAACTTCCCTTGTGACGCACACAATGCTGAGTACGGCGACGAGTCCGCGAATCAGCACACTCTGGTCAAGAGATGTCAGTCTTTTCATGACGCTGCCCTTCTTACGCACGGTCGGCCAGTTCGTGAACCTACGCCTTATTGCAGGGTGGGTCACTGTCCCCAATTTATGAATCTTGTACAAATCCGCAACAATGACCAGACAATGGCGAACCACTTTCGCTCTCTTTTCGAATATTCAGGGGCTAAAAAAGGGGTCAGGAACCAATAGCCAAATGGCCCACAGGGTGCTTCGCACTATTGGTTCCTGACCCATTTTTTTAACATCGAGTCTCAATGAGTCCCCAGGAATGAACTTTCCCAAAATCCCAGCCTGGCTGGAGCTGCCACTGCTCAAACGTGAGCTGATTGAGAACTCGCATAAGAAGCGAACGTACGTGCTTCGTATTCTGGTCGCGTTGATTTTCATGCAGGTCATGTTGCTTTTCTACAGCCGACAGATTGCCCGGCACACGAGTGTGCTGCAGGTCATGGGCCAGGGCCGGGAACTGGCTGCGATTCTTCTCGTTTGTAATCTGGTGGCAATATACGCTCTGCTTCCGGCGATGGCTTGCTCAGCCATCTCTTCGGAACGAGAGAGACAAACGCTGCCGCTGATTCTGATCACGCGGATCACACCCGGTGGCTTAATCGCGGAAAAATTTCTTTCGCGACTTGTTCCGATGATGTCTCTGATGCTGATCACCCTTCCGATGCTGAGTATCGCCTACATGCTGGGTGGACTGAGACTGGAGTCAGTATTCGCGGCATTGCTCGGTTTGTTCACTGCCGCAGTACAGGTCAACAGCGCTGCGATCATGTGTTCGGCATTGTTTCGAACAGCGCTCGAAGCGTTTTGGGCGACGTATCTTCTGTTTGCAATGATGGCGCTGGGGCCGATCGTGTTGAATGAGATGGGACTACTGCCGTACGTCAACTGGTTCCCTGTCTTTGGCAACGATGTGATCTCGGCAACGTTTGTGCTGTTTCTCGCGATGTCCGTGAGAGCCATCGAAGGATACGCGAGCATCAGCGACGTGTGTTTCAGCGCCATTCCGCCACTCATGGTCGCTGCTGTCATGCTGGTGATCAGCCGCTTTGCGATTTCACATGGCCAGCAGGATGCACCGCTCAGCTTTCAGACGTTCGCGAAGCTTGGACGTCGAACGGCATCATTCGCGTTTCGCGTCATCACGCTTCCGGTCCGACGACTGTTCCGCCTGATTTCCGGAACTCCACAGGTTAAGAGTCAAACTTTCCTGGATGACGCAAGACCGCCGCGCGCGTTGCCGACGGTGTTCCCCGTCGCTTGGCGCGAACGACAGATCTCAGCCCTTTCTGGCTGGCGGTTGCATGCCACGCTGCTTTGCACAGTCATGGCCCTGGAATGGGGTTGGCTGATTGCCGAGAGCCATTACCACTATGAAGACATCTGCGTGATTGTCGATGTGGGATTGCTCATCGTGAGTCTGTTGCTGGTGATCGGTATCACCTGCCGCACGTTTGCATCAGAACGAGAGCGTCAGACGCTGGACCTGCTCCTGACATCGCCGCTGACAAACCGCGAGTTGCTGAAAGAAAAACTTTCTGCGGCCAATTGGACGACCTTGTTTCTGCTGATTCCCATCTTTTTCACGGCGATCACGCATCTGCTGTTCGGAAAGATGATGGTATTCGATGAATCCGCTGCCGCGAACAATTATTATCCCATGCGCGAAGCGTCGATGTTCGAAGGTGCCTGGTGGCAAGCTGCCGGGAGATACCAATTCGGCCTGTTTACGCACGCTGTGCTGTACATGACACTCGCAAAGTGGATCGCCGTGTATTTCAGCTTAAGTTTCAGCTCACAAATGAAGGCCATGCTCGGCACAATCCTGAGCATTCTCGGGCTTTGCATCATCCCCGTAATGCTCTTCGTGCTTCCATTGCTCCTGCTGGGAACCGACCCTGACCAGGCAGATCTGCCCATTTGGTGTTTTACTTCCCCCGCCATCATCCCTGCTTTCAATGAGACCAACGAATTCTACGCCTTGTTTCGCAGCAGTTGGTGGCCCCGTTCCGAATACTTCACGCTGCTCGTCAATCTTGCAATCTACGGTACACTGACGCTGTTGATCCGGAACTTTGTGATTTGGAGACTGCCCGCGCTGTTGAATCGCAGGGACTGAGCTTGACCGGGACTGCGGACATAAGCACCCATGCGCAAGTTTCATCATTTAACCGCGTGGGCAACGCCCCGCGCTTTCGCGAGGTAAAGGTTGGTGCTTAAGCGGGCGCAGATCATTGATTCAAGTTGATCGTAGTTGTCAAACCTCTGTTCCACTGGCGTAAAGCCAGTGGGGACAGACCTGTCGCGTTCGTGCCGCTCCTGTTTAGTTGCCAAACCTGCGGTCCACTGGCACAGGGCCAGTGGGGCCGAAAAG
>Ga0105046_10018803_pt1 | contig 10504 bp, 7 predicted proteins | sample MAT03_FD_78385 | JGI IMG/M metagenome (GOLD analysis project Ga0105046, IMG submission 78385) | Freshwater microbial communities from Lake Fryxell liftoff mats and glacier meltwater in Antarctica - MAT-03 (megahit assembly) | ecosystem: Environmental > Aquatic > Freshwater > Ice > Liftoff...
CTCCTCACTCCTCACTCCTCACTCTTCACTGAATTTATTGCGGAGTGGACTGGAGTCTGGATTCCAGCACGGTCTCATAAGCCGTCCGACGCCGGTTCGAATCCGGCCTCCGCAATTGTTCGTAATGCGAAATGACAAATGACAAATGATAAATGACGACCCGTTCCGGCTTCCATTTATCATTTATCATTTTCAATTTTTCATTTCGACAGAAGGGGGCGAATGTGCCAAGGGCAGGCGAGTCTGTCTTGCAAACAGACTGTGGTGGGTTCGATTCCCACCGTCTCCACTGATTGAATTGGAAGGTAGCCAGTACCTGGTAGCTGGGCCGGCCTGCTAAGCCGGTGACCCTTCACGGGGTTTGTGGGTTCGAATCCCTCACTTTCCGCTTCATAGTAGTCGTCACACTCCGTGTGACGACATGCCCGCACACGGAGTGTGCGGGCTACTATGTGCCCTGGTGGTGAAAGGGAATCATTCCTCGCTTCGAACGAGAGGTTCCGGGTTCGAATCCTGGCCGGGGTACTTGGGAAGGATGAAGGGTGAAGGGTGAAGGATGAACCAGCAGTTTTTCATCCTTCACCCTTCACCCTTCATCCCTTGATTCGGATGGGCTACCCGATTGGCGACGGGTCTCGCTTGGAAGGCGAGTGAGCCGCGAGGCCTTGTGGGTTCGACTCCCACCCCTTCCGCTTCGAAGGCAGTAAGGAGTGAGGAGTGAGGAGTGAGGAGACAACGACTTGTATTTTCTCCTCACTCCTCACTCCTCACTCCTCACTGCTTTACTGACGGTGTCTGTGGTGTAACGGCTTGCATGCGAGGCTGTGACCCTCGCGGTGCTGGGTTCAATTCCCGCCAGACACATGGTTGATGAACGCCGGTGTGGCTCGACACAGAAAGGCACCGCACTCGTAATGCGGTACATGTGGGTGCGAACCCCACCGCCGGCCCTTGGGAAAGTGAAGAGTGAGGAGTGAGGAGTGAGGAGAAAAATAATTCTTCTTACTCCTCACTCTTCACTCTTCACTCCTCACTGAATTCTGTCCTCGGAGTGTGCCGGTTGCACGCGACTCTGCGAAGGTCGCGGACCAGGTTCGATTCCTGGCGGGGACACTTTTCTAAAGGATGAAGGCAGAAGGATGAAGGATGTCGTGATTCATCCTTCATCCTTCTGCCTTCATCCTTTCAAAGCGACGCTCGAGCCAGTTGGACGGGCCGCCGGCTGCAACCCGGCAGAAGTGGGTTCGATTCCCACGGGCGTCTTTTGTACTTGGCGAGCGTCGAGGCGTAAGCCCGACGTGCAAGTCACAATCACGTCGGGCTTACGCCTTGATGCTCGCCTTGAACCTACTCAGAATCCGTGCTGTTGACGATGGTACGGCCCGTCGAAATCGATCGTTGACTTGAACCGCTCGTGCCGGCCGTCGCCTGAGTGTTCCTTCACCTTGGCCATCAGCTTGTCGAGTTCTTCTCCCACGACCGGCTTGAACTCGCGGGCGATTCTGATGTTCTGCTTCAAGATGTCCATCGAATCGATGCCGCATACCAGCGAGGCGATGTCTTGAGACAGCGAGAAGCGAATCGCCTCGTCGACCGTGCAGACCTTGTTAGCGACGATTTTGCCGCCCGTTTCCAGTAGGCCGCCTCCCAGGCTCTTCATGCCGATGGCCGCGATCTTCTTCTCTGCAAGCTTGGGCAAGATCTCCTTGATGAAACTGCGATAGTGATAGTCGCAGACGTTGATCGGCATTTGCACCGTGTCCCACTTGTGTACAGGCAACATTTTCGCATGAATCACCGGCGACTTATGGCCGGTGAAACCGACGTAGCGGACCTTGCCTTCCTTCTGCATCTTCAACAGTTCAGCGAGGCCGCCCTTTTCGATCACCCATTCCGGATCGTTGTCCCAGTTGATTTCGTGCATCTGCATCAGATCGATTGTGTCCGTCTGCAATCGACGCAGGCTGTCCTCGATCTGTTTGCGAACCTCCTTGGCTTCCCGCGAGCACACTTTGCTCATTAGGAAGATCTTCTTCCGCCACTTCCCGCTGTCGGCAGCGAGGCCCTTACCCATGATCTCCTCGGACCCGCCGTCGTGATAGTCCCAGCAGTTGTCGAAGAAGTTCATGCCTTCTCCGATCGCTGTGTGCATGATCTTGATGGCTTCAGCATCTTCCTTGACCGAGCGAATGTGCCAGCCCCCGAGACAGATGATCGAGACCTTCTGGCCCGTCGAACCGAGTGGCCGCATCGGCAGGCCGGTGGAAGGCTTGTCGTCACCGATCGCATCCGACGAAAGTGCGATGGCGGCCGTTCCGGCTATGCCGGCCTGAAGGAACTCACGACGAGATTCAGTGCTCATGGGATTCTCCTCGGGCTCAGTTGTTGTACTGGTTATTCATTCGGGATAAACACGACCGCATCGATGATCACAAAGCCGTCCACGCCCGCGTTTGAAACCACGACCTTGCCCACTTTACCTTTCTCGAACTCGAAAGTTCCGAGAGACACGAAAGTCTCCGAAGCGTTCGGTGCCTTGCGTTGATTCACTTTGACGGTATTCGTTCCCGAGGCGTGATGCACTACGACTGGCACATTCGTCGCCCGATTCGGATTCGGCGAGTAGCACACTCTCACTTCATACTTCCCGGCCTTCGGCAAATCGGGAGCAAACGTAGCCGATTGCTTGCCGTCCTTCGTTCCGCCATCGTGCCGATAGCCGTCACCGACAAACGGGCCGACGGAACTGCTTTTCGATTCGAAGCCTTTGCGCTCGGCTTGTTCGTCATCCACGACAATCCCATTCAGTGTCTTCGGGTCGATGCCGCCGACTGTCTTGGCACGAGGCAGATCGAGAACCTGCTTGTCCTTCAGCAATCGCTCCTTGAGCTTGGCGTAGTCTACCTTCTGCACATCGACCTTGGCGTCAATCGCCAGGCACGCGGCCGTCGCCGCACTCTGACCGAGCACCATGAACACGGGCTCCATCCGAATCGAACCATAAGCGATGTGCGTACTGGAAATGCAGACGGGCACCAAGAGATTCGGACACTCGCCGACTTTTGGGATGATGGACTTGTAGCTAATCTGATATGGCCCGCCGGGGCTGACCTGCACGTCCCCCTCGTTTTGCACGAAACCTTCGGGTGTGACGTAACGGGCACAGTTGTGCGAGTCCATGTTGTAGGAGCCCATGCCGATCGGCTCCGGCGTCACACGAATTCGCCGACAGTCGGCCTCGGTCATCACGTAATCGCCGACCAGCCGACGGGCCTCGCGGACGTAGATCTGGTGCGGCCAGTTCCCGTTGTCGGTGAACTCGTCCTTGGCCAAGCCCCACTTGGCCATCTCGTCGCGAATCTTCTGCGGCACACGTTTATGGTTAGCGAGCGACCACATCAGGCCCTTCTGATACGACTCGTGTTCTTGGATGATCTTTGTGCGCTCGGCATGCGCGGCATCGGCGTACTTGTAGTTTTGGCCAATAAAGTCCGTGCTGAAGGCACAATTGTTGTTCGTGTCGGTCTTGCCGTTGGGCAACATGTCGGGCTTCATGGGAAAACGCAGATCGCCGGCCTCGAAGTTGCGGAAGAGCAACTCGTACTTCGCCTCGTCGTAATCGGCAGGCTTCGGGAACGGTACGGAATTCTCCTTCACGTTGCTCATGCACATGCGGAAGCAGAATGCCTGAAGCCGCTTGTCGGCTTCGCCGTCCTTGGGCAAAGGATCCTTCTCGATGCCGAAGAGTAATCCGCTCTTTGAATCGCCAGGCTTTACGAACGGATCGACCTTCACGGTGAAGCGGTGGCTGTGCGTGTTGGCCGCCTTCTGCACGCCGTTGAGGGTTTCGCCGTACTTGGAGTTGGCCTCGCGACCGATGGCATAGCTTACACCGGCTCGCTTCATCAAGTCTCCCTCGTAAGTGGCATCAATGAAGACCTTCGCGGCGAACTTCTTGCCCGATTCTGTTAGCAAGGAGCCGATGCGATGGCTATGCGAGTCGAAGCCGACGTCTTGTACCCGCTCGCCTTGGACCACCCCGACGCCAAATTCCTTCAGCATCTTCAAAAGCATTTGCTCCGCGACATACGGCTCGAAAGTCCACATCGCGTCGTCGGTCGGGCGGTATTGCTTGTAGTCCTCGCGTTTGCCGTGCTTCCACGATTCCGGCTTGTCGTAGTGCTTTTTGACGCGCTGATAAAACTCGCGGGCGATTCCGCCGACTGCGGACTTGTCGCCCGAGTCGGTCCAGCCCAGCCCGCCTGAGGTGAGGCCGCCGATGTGCTTGCTCGGTTCGATGAGCACGACCGTCTTACCCATGCGGGCGGTCTGGATCGCGGCCGCCACGCCGCTGGCAGTGCCACCATAGATGCAGACATCAGTGTCCGCACGAACTGTCGAGGCCAGTAGCAGCAAGGGGAGCATGACGCGATGCATGAGATCCTCGTGAAGGGGTAGTGCCAATGATATAGCGAGTACCGTAGGCTGAAGTGGATGACACCATTCCGCCACATTGGCACGCGGCACATTCACCTGGACGCGACCGATAGCACCAACAACCGGGCTGCCGAGTTCGCTCACGACCCCGCCAACTCGGGGACAGTGATCACGACCGATGTGCAGACCCAAGGACGAGGACAACATGGCCGAGTTTGGCACAGTCAACCAGGCATGAACGTTCTGCTGTCCGTCCTATTGTTCCCACCGATCGAGTTGAGAAAGCCAGCTGTGCTGACCGCACTTGCAAGTGTCGCGGTGGCCGAAACCGTTTTTGAATTGGTCGGACAAGAGCCCACAATCAAGTGGCCGAACGATGTGCTTGTAGGGGGGAAGAAGATCGCGGGGATTCTAATCGAGAGCGGAGTGAAGGGAATGAGCACTGAGTACTCAGTACTCAGTACTCAGTACTTCGTGGTGGGCATTGGCTTGAATGTGAACCAATCGAGCGTGGACTTTACGAGCCAAGGCCTGCCGGAGGCGACCTCCCTTGGCCTGCTCGCCGGCAAATCGCACGATGTAGCGACAGTCACTCAGTTTCTCATCCATAAGCTGGATGCGGCTTACGAGAAGGTGCTCAGTGGCAACCTAATCGATCTGGAATCGCAATGGACGAAGAGGCTCGACCTGCACGGCCGCAACGTCACGGTCGAGAAGATGGGTGCCAGTGAAATCGACGGGCGACTGCGCTCGCTATCGTTCGACCGCGTGGAACTGGAGACATCGACGGGTGAAGCCTGCCGGCTCCGTCCCGAAGAGGTCCGTCACATTCGCCCGCGATTGAGTTAGGGCCAATTAAAACAATGCAAACGTATGTCAGAGCCGCGCACGCAGCGCAGCGGAGTAAGCGGATGGCGACGTCCTGCCGCTTACTCCGCTGCGCTGCGTGCGCGGCTCTGATTGCTCACCATTTTCCGATGGGTCCTGCCGCTTACTCCGCTGCGCTGCGTGCGCGGCTCTGATTGCTCACCATTTTCCGATGGGCTTAATAGCCCGCCTCGTCGTTGTTGCCGCTCCATGCCGATGAGAAGACGTCTTGCAACGTCGCCTCCCCGATCAGGCCCCGCATTCGTTCGAACACGTCCGATCCGAGCAGCACATAGCGTCGCCGCGATGATGGATCTATCGCGTAGGAGAGTGGATTGGAAGCCGTGGAAATTTGGCGGCTTTGTTCTTGAGTGAGAGTCACCGTCATGGTTCGTCCCTGAAAAAAGAGTCGTGACAGAAAGCCTTGGAGCTGCCAATCCATCAAACGCTTGGCCACACTTCTTCGCGGGTCGGAGGCGTCGGATCGCTGAACTTGGCCCGAAGGACTTCAACAGAGTACCCTCGAAAAAACGTTTGTCTACCCTAGATCTTGCAGCTGAGTAGAAGTCTTCATTTTCTTGTCTGGGCAGAGGAAGAACCTATACTAACTCTCCGGTCGAATACGGGAAGCACTGCCTGCGTCTAAAACGTAGGACGCCGCTCTCCTACCTACCTTGTCGTCCCCAACATGTTGCAATCCGAGGCTCCATGACGTCGATTTCCCTTGCCGCTATTTTGCTTACCGCGATGGCCCCCGCACCCAAAGGAAGTGCCTCAGCCGGCGACTGGCCGCAGTGGCGTGGCCCGAATCGCGACGGGCACTCCACTTCAACCGGCCTGTTGCAGAAGTGGCCCGAGGGTGGCCCGAAGCTCGTTTACAAGATGGACAAGATTGGTGCGGGCTACGGCAGCCCGGCTATCGCGGCAGGCAAACTCATCATCATGGGCACGGAGAACCTTTCAAAGGAAAAAACGGACGGTGATACGGAAGTTGTGTTCTGTCTCGACCCGCTCACTGGCAAACAGATTTGGAAGACGCCGATTGGTGACGTCCAGAAGTTCGACCGTGGCGGCGGCTCACGTGGCACCCCGACGATTGATGGAGACTCCGTTTATGTCCTCGATCCGAAGGGTGTGTTAGTCTGTCTGAAAGTTGCGGACGGCACGAAAGTGTGGTCCACGGATCTCATGAGCAAAGAAATCGGTGGTGGCCGCCCAGGATGGGGCTTTAGCGAATCCGTACTTGTCGATGGCAACAATGTGATATGCACTCCCGGCGGCGGCAAGGGAACACTTGCCGCACTCGACAAGAAGAACGGAAATGTTGTCTGGCGATCGGAAGGGATCAAGGATCCGGCCGGCTACTCCTCGATCATCATTGCCGAGTTGGAAGGCGTCAAGCACTATATCCAACAATCGATGAAGGGGACGTTCGGCGTGAATCCAGCAGACGGTAAGGTTCTCTGGAATGTCATCAACAAGGCCTACGCGGTTGCCGTGGCCCCGACACCTGTCTTCTACAAAGACCATGTCTTCGCCACGGCTGGTTACGGAGCCGGGTGCAAGTTGATCAAGCTGAGCAAAAGCGAAGCCGGGATCAAGGCAGAAGAAATCTACGATTCCAAGATCATTGCCAATCACCATGGTGGCGTGGTGCAAGTGGACGATTACCTTTATGGTTCCAACGAACGCAAATGGATCTGCCTGAAGTTCGTGACCACGTCCACGAGCCCTGCAGCCGAGTGGATCAGCGACAAGCAAGATAAGGGGTCGGTCAGTTACGCGGACGGCTGCCTCTATACCTACGGCGAAAGCAAGGGGGAGGTCGTCCTCGTCAAAGCGGATCCGAAGGATTGGAAGGAAGCCGGTCGCTTTACGGTTCCGGAAAAGAGCGAATTGCGGCCAAAGAGTGGCAGGTACTGGGCTCACCCGGTTATTGCCAACGGCAAGCTCTACCTGCGCGATCACGAGTGGCTCTTCTGCTACGACGTGACCGGCAAGGAGTAACCCCCTGCTGCCTCCCGACGATCATCGAGCGGAAGGCGTCCGGGCCCTGCTGAAAAAAGTGGTGCCCGCTAACGGCTTCTATCGTCAGAAATTCGCGGGGCACTCTCTCGACGACCTCGAAGGATTGCCCTTCACGACCAAGGCTGAACTGACACAAGATCAGTTACAGCACCCGCCTTATGGATCGGCCTTGAGCTTTCCGTTGGATCGTTACACGCGGCTGCATCAGACTTCTGGGACGTCATCCGGTCGGCCACTCCGGTGGCTGGATACCCCCGAATCGTGGGAGTGGCTGCTGGGGAATTGGGAAGCTTGCCTGAGCCACCTCGAACTCAGAACCGACGATGTGTTTTTCTTTCCGTTTTCGTTCGGGCCGTTTTTGGGGTTCTGGACCGCCTATGAAGCGATCGCTCGAATGGGCCATCGCGTGTTACCCGGCGGAGGGATGACCAGCACGGCTCGCCTGCGGTTCCTGATGGATCATCGGGCGACGATTGTGTGTTGTACGCCAACCTACGCGTTGCATCTGGCCGAATTAGCGGCCAGCGAGGGAATCGAACTGGCCAACTCTGCCGTGCGGATGTTGATCGTCGCAGGCGAGCCGGGGGGCTGCATTCCGGCGACCCGGGCCCGAATCGAAGCGGTTTGGGGGGCTCGTGTTATCGATCATTACGGCATGACCGAGATCGGTCCCGTGGCAATCGAACCGATGGATTCCCCTGGAAACATGCTCGTCCTGGACGGGCGATACCTTGCGGAATTGATCGAGCCAAACGGCACGAGAGCCGCGATGGAAGGCGAGTTGGCTGAGTTGATCCTGACCAACCTCGGACGTGCTGGTTCGCCGTTGATTCGGTATCGAACGGGCGATCTCGTGAAAGGTCGATGGACGACACGCGGTTTGCTTTTGGAATCGGGGATACTGGCCCGAACGGACGACATGATTCACGTGCGTGGGAACAATCTGTATCCTTCCGCAATCGAATCCGTAGTCCGTCGCTTTGCGGAGGTCGCTGAGTTCCGGATTGTCATCGATCGTTCCGGACCGCTCGCCGACCTGTGCGTGGAAATCGAGCCGACGAAAGGGAACAACGATGCTGGTCTCGGCGATGCCGTGGCTCGAGCAATCCGCGATGAGTTGCTGTTCCGTGTTCCGGTAACGATGGTGGCATGTGGAATGCTCCCACGTTATGAAATGAAGGCGAAACGGGTGGTCGAGAGAACGAATCCGTGATCTGGTTTGAAAAAACTTGCTCACGCAAAGGCGCGAAGACGCAAAGAAGGAAGACCGAAGCCGAAATTGTGCGGTAGGAGTAGCAACGCTCGAAGTCTAGGCGTGGGAAACCTACAACGTCTATACGAGATTCAGGCCGGAATAGGAGTCAAGCCATGATGATCGCCGCAAGCGAACCGATCCGGACCATGGCCTTAGGACGATTGCGATGTCTGCTTCGTCAACGCGTGACTTCCGGGCGTGCCGTGCAGGGCGAATTCGAGCTTGAGAATCTGTCGTCTGCGACCATCGAGATACCGGTTGACATTCACCCATTGCAATATCTCAATCTTCGTGTCAGGAACAGCGCTGGCGAAACGGTCTCGCAGGGATGGTATGGCGATCAGTTCTCGCCTGGTTCGTCCCCTTCGACCGTCCGCTTACTCCCAGGAGAGCGGTTTACGCAGGAGGTTTCGTTGCTCGCTACTGTGCCAGCCGCCTTTCGGAAGCCTGGCGATTACACAGTCGAGGCCTGTTATGACACCCCAGAATTTCACATGGTTTCGGAACCGCTCACACTCACGATTACATGAACCGCAACAGAGGAATATTCTCCATGTCCGCACGACTTGGGCTCGGCATATTTGCACTGCTTCTCGCTCCCGCGCTTGCATCCGCCGGCGACTGGATTCACTGGCGTGGCCCAGAGCAAATGGGTTTCGCTCGCGATACCGGCCTGCCTTCCGAATGGGAGCCGTTCACACCGGGCAAGTACAACCTGGTTTGGAAATCTCCAGTCGGCTTCCGCTCGACGCCGGTCATCATGGGAAGCAAGATGTACGTCATCTCGGCCCTGGGAGATGTCCCACGACCCCAAACTGATGCCGAAAAGCTCGTCACCGGTGAGCGCATCATGTGCCTGGACTCCACTAGCGGCAAGGTTCTCTGGGAACAACGCTTCAACGTGTTCCTTGCCGACATTGTGACCTCACGGCTCGGTTGGGCACCATTAAGCGCCGATCCGGAAACCAAGAAGATTTACGCCCATACCTCGGGCGGTTTTCTTGTTTGCCTCGATGGTGAGTCCGGCAAGATTGTCTGGCAGCGTCAACTCACCGAAGAGTTCGGCCGCGTGACGGGCTATGGTGGCCGCGTCGCCGGGCCGATCTGCGATTCGGGCCTGGTCATTGTGAGTCTGGCTCAAGGCTCGTGGGGCGCATTTGCCCGCGGTGCCGGGCGATTCGTCGCCATGGACAAGGACACAGGCAACGTCGTCTGGTGGGGAGAAACCCCCTTCGACCTGATCGGCACTTACAACAGCAACCCGGTCATCGCTAACATTGGCGGGCAACGATTGCTGATTTCGGGCTCAGCGGATGGTGGGCTGCACGCGTTTCAGGTTCGAACCGGCAAACGAGTTTGGAGTTACAAGTTTAGCAACGGCGTGATCAACCCATCGCCGCTCGTCGTCGGCAATTACGTTCTGTGTTCGCACGGTGAAGGCAACCCCGAAGGTGGCGAGATTGGCCGCGTGATTTGCCTCGATGCATCGAAACTCAAAACGAACAAGGATGGCAGCACCAGCCCCGAAGTAGTTTGGCAGTTCCGCGACGGAACCAAATTCGGTCTGGCCAGTCCCGCGAGCGATGGCAAGTTTCTCTACGTTCCCGACGATTCGGGCAAACTCTATTGCTTCGACATCGCCAAGGAGCCAACCGGGGCAGCAAAGACCAACAAGTTCCTCTGGAAGTTCAACTACGGCACCCTCGCTCGTGGCTCACCCCTCGTTGCCGACAACAAGATCTATATCACCGGCGTCGATGCACGTTTCGTGATTATCGAGTTGGATGGCAAGCGACTGCCTACGAAATCGCACGAGGTAAAATTCAAGGCCCCGCCGGGCGGGACGGGCCTGGTCGAAGTGCATAGCACTCCAGCAGTCTCGGATGGCCGCGTGTTCTTCGGAACACGAGATGAATC
>Ga0105046_10018805_pt1 | contig 10504 bp, 10 predicted proteins | sample MAT03_FD_78385 | JGI IMG/M metagenome (GOLD analysis project Ga0105046, IMG submission 78385) | Freshwater microbial communities from Lake Fryxell liftoff mats and glacier meltwater in Antarctica - MAT-03 (megahit assembly) | ecosystem: Environmental > Aquatic > Freshwater > Ice > Liftoff...
TATACTTTTGCAACAACCCCACAATCACCCCCATTGTCGCCCAGCCAGCAAAATTCATTTTTGTGTAAATATTGAACACTTTTGCCCCAAATCCCTTAAATTAGCATAGTTCCTCCGATCTTTACCCCATACAAGCACAAACACCTATGCGCAAACTCTGGATACCCGTTTCCCTTTTCTCTATCTTCCTTATCCCGATCCTGTGGTCTTTTGAGCCAACACAGGAAGTAGAAGCCCTGCTTGAAACGCCGCCCGATGGGGATGTGGTTGAAGCGAATGTAGTGCAACCAGATGATGCGGTGTCGGAGCTGTTTGACCAGTACCCAAAAGATTATTTTATGCCACCGGTGGCGGGCCCCTTGCACATGACAGGCACTTGCGGGGAGCTGCGTTCCAACCATTTCCACGCTGGCACTGACCTGGACGGGCAGGTTGGCAACCCTGTTTTTGCTGCCGCTGATGGCTTTATTGACCGCATCAAGGTGCTGGAGAGCGGCTACGGCAATGTGTTGTACGTGAAGCATCCCAATGGCTACACCACGGTTTATGCGCATTTGGATCGTTTCAGTTCGGAAGTGCAGCGCTATGTGAAAGAAAACCAATACCGCCGGGAGCATTTTCAAATTGAGCTGACACCGCCCGATGGCAAGTTTAAGGTGAAAAAGGGGCAAGAAATCGCGAAATTGGGTAATAGCGGCAGTTCTTCTGGCGCCCATTTGCACTTTGAAATCCGAAACGCCGCTTCGAAAACCCTGAACCCGCAGTTGTTTGGGCTGCCTATCGTGGACAATATCCCGCCCGACCTGCGCGATATGAAGGTTTATTTTTTGAACGAAAACAGGTCAGTACTCGGCAGCAAGGCATTTTCCTTGCTGAAGGACAAAAAGGCCAGTGGTAGCACCTCGGAAGATACGGTGCTGGTTGGTGGCTGGCGCATTGGTTTTGGCATCAAAACGTACGACCAAAGCACGGGATTTAAAAACGAAAACGGGGTGTTTTCTATCGCGCTTTGGGCCGATGATCAGTTGGCCTACGAGTGGAAAGCCGAGTCTTTTGATTTCGGCGAAACCCGCTACTTGAACGCGCACATCGACTACTCCGCCAAAAAGCGCTATGGGGCGTGGTTCAACCGCTGCTTTGTGCTTCCGGGCAATAAACTGAGCAATTACACCCAAACGCCAAGTATGGGCGCTATTACCATTTACAAGGAAAAGCCTGTAAAAATCGGCATCAAGGTCACGGATGCTAAGGGGAATTCCAGCCTTTTTGTTTTTTGGGTGAAACGCGACGATTCGGCGATGGAATCCTTTATCAGTGAGCCGTATCAAATCGAGCTGCCTTATGATGCCGACAGCCGTTATGATGTTGATGGGTTTTCAATGGTCATGCCAAAAGGCGCTTTATATGAAAACTTGTTTTTCCAATACAGCACCACGCCCGACGAAAGCAACGGCATTTATTCTTCCATGCACCATGTACACGACGACAAAACCCCGGTGCAGCAATATTTCGATATCAGCATCCGACCAACAAATATGCCACCTGAATTGCGCAGCAAAGCGGTTATTGCCAATTGCGGCGATGGCAAGCCCGACAACTGCGGCGGCACCTGGGTGGGTGATGTGCTGAAAACACGGGTGCGCAATTTTGGCGATTATTGCATCATGGCCGATACCGAAGCGCCCAGTATCAAACCCGTGATTTTCACGACCGATATGCGCAAAAAGAAATCAATGGCGTTTCGTATCAGCGATAACTTCGCCGTTAGTGGCACGGCAGATGGTATGAAGTACCGCGGCACCGTGGATGGGAAATGGGTGATGTTTGAATACGATTCAAAACGCGCCCGGCTGACCTACGATTTTGATGAGCATGTCGGCGTGGGCGAACATGTGCTAAAGCTCAGTGTTGTAGATGACAAAGGAAACGAGCGGGTGTTTGAAGGGAAGTTTATCCGATAGCCATAATGCCATTCCATAACCCACCATATTTCTATATTTCAAAACAATGAAAAAAACGCTTTACCTGACCTGCGCTTTAATGTTTTCCATCACCATTTCTTTCGCCCAAAGTGGCATTATATGGAATGCAGAAAAGAACCTGGCGCCTTCGGCCTCGGGAAATGACCACCCGCGCATGGTGCTCAGCCGGAGCGGCAGCCCGATGGTGGTGTGGAACCACGACAGCCGCTGCATGTTTTCTCGCTGGAACGGGACGGGGTTTACAAGCCCGGTGATGTTGAACCCAGTCGGGATTGACGTAGCTGGTGCCGATTGGATGGGGCCTGATATTGCAGCGCATGGCGATACGGTTTATGTAGTATTCAAACAAACGCCGGAGAATTCAGCGGATGCGCATGTTTATTGCCTGCACTCTTACGATGCTGGTGTCACGTTTTCTGCGCCCGTTCGGGTAGAAAATATTAAGGACAGCCTTTCCCGATTCCCAACTGTTGGGATCGATGATGCCGGGCATCCCATTGTAGGTTTTATGAAATTTGATGCCAATTTTTCCGACTCCCGCTGGGCGGTGGCGCGTTCCAATGACTTCGGCCTTACGTTTGAAACGGACTTAAAAGCCAGCGGCTGGAGCGATACGGATGCCCTTATTTGTGACTGCTGTCCGGGCGCTGTTACCTGTTCCGGCAATACCGTTGCGATGCTCTACCGCGACAACAACTCGAATCTCCGCGACACCTGGGCGGGTATTTCTACCGACAATGGCAACAGTTTCACGTACGGCCTTAATATCGACCAGCAGAATTGGCAGATTTTTGCTTGCCCTTCAACCGGGCCGGATGGGGTTATTTTGGGCGATACAATGTACAGCACTTTTATGAACGGTGCCAGCGGCAAGAGCTTGGTATATTACAACAAGACGGCTGTTACCGCTCAAAATGGATCGGCAGGCATTCCACTTACAGGTTTGTTTCCAGGCCTGACCCAACAGAATTTCCCCCGCATTGCCGGCGAAGGCAATGCCCTGGCCATTGCTTGGGTGCAGACGGTGAGCGGTGCCAAGCAGTGCGTGCTGCGTTTTACCAACAAAAAAGCGCAAGGTTTCCCGGCGGCTTACGATACCATTGCTTTGGCCAATGCCGTCAATTGTGATGTGGCGGTAGGTGATGGGAAAATATTTGTGGTATGGCAGGATGGCGGTACGGGCACCATTAAATATCGTTCGGGGGTGTTTACGAATACTTCTGCCACGTTAGAACTAGCGGAGAATAACGCTTTGTCTATTTTCCCCAACCCGACGAATGGCAGTGTGCAAATAGAAAGTGATGCCGTAATGGATAGGGTTGTGGTGGTGGATATGTTGGGGCGGGTGGTGTATGTGGCGATGCCAGGGGCGCGGCGTGTTGAGCTGCTGTTGGGTGCACATATCGGGTCACAGACCCTCACGAGCGTGGTCGGGTCACAGACTCTCACGAGCGTTTATTTTGTGACGGTTTGGGTGGGTGAAAAGTTGGCGGTGAGGAAGTTGGTGGTGTCGGGAGTGCGGTAGTGTGCATGTCGGGTCTCCGACGCTCACGAGCAGGGTACGCTTTGCCGGTTGACTCAAGCCCCCAAACAGGATAGAAATAAAAATGGGTAGCAAAAGTGTCTTCGTGATTTTTAAGCGAAAATTTTTGCCTCAGGTGGTTGCAGACCTTAGTGGGCTATGTCCTTGATTTAGCGAATGTACATACGCTTCGCGTTTGGCGGGCACTAACTTTGAATTTTATAGAATACTAAACAGATGTGTCATTCCGAGCGCAGCGAGGAACCTGATTCTATATCCTAACACAGATTCCTCGCTGCGCTCGGAATGACACATCTGTTTAGTATTGAATATCGAAATTAAAGAGGAGCAACTGCTTTGCTGCGATATTCATCCATGTCAAAGAAAAAAGTATAAAAACGCTACTTTATCCCAAAATATGCATCATAAATCTCCTTCTCCCCCGCTGATCGCTCCCACGCCGGGGGACTAAAATAAAAATCGGGCAATCCAGCTTTTTTGAGTGCCGGTTCACAGGGTTCGTAAAAATCTTTAGTGCCATTTTCCGCTTTATTTCTCGAACAGCAGCCATACTGAAAGCCACATTGGCTTTTGGTGATCTTTACAAAGTTTTTACTGGCTTCTTCCGGGCTTTTATAAAAACCGGATGCTTTTAAATCGCCTTCTGCGTCCCAAAAGAAACAAAAATGTTGCGGGCAAATGGATAAATCGGGTTGTTGGTGGGGTGGCCAGGCTGTCATGATATAGGTGTTGGGTATTTGCTTTTTGGATGTATTTTAGCCCATAACGTTGGAATCATCAGGAACGTTCCTGCCGTTGCGCTATTAATCGCTGCTTTGGGAAAATATGGCCGCCAGATTCATACGCCAACTGGTGGACGCGGCACTAGGTGTTAGGATTTGTCGTAGTTGATTTTCACATCGATTTAAGAAGCTCAATAAAGGGATATTCATAGCTTGATTCATGCCAAAGAATAGCTTACTTTTGTACTCTAAAATCGTCGTTTTATGCACTTAACGCTTGAAGTTAAAAGCCAGCAGGAATTACAATTAATATTAAAATACCTACAATTGCTGCCTGGTGTTAAGGTAATAGCTGAACCCAAAAATCAATCGGAAGCGTTTTCTGAAACTCCCGACTTGCAAAAACCCAAGAGGGATTTTTCAAAATATTGGGGAAGCATTCAAACTGGGCTGGCAGTTGAAGATATTGACAGCAAACTTAACGAAATTCGGAGAGAATGGGATCGGGATTTATCTTAGACACGAATATTGCCATCTATTTTCTTGATGCGAAGCTTTCCCCTGAGGCTCGAAACTATGTTCAGTCTGCCCTCGATTCGGGTACAAGCCATTTGTCAGTAATTTCTAAAATGGAAATACTTGGGTGGGAGTTTTCTTTTGTTGAAGAGGAACTAAAGGCTCGGCAGTTTATCAATGAACCTTCCTTTGCTCAATTTGACAGATGAAATTGTAGAAATAACGATTGGTCTTCGCAGAAAATGGCCAAAGACCAAACTTCCAGATGCAATTATTGCTTCCACGGCACTCTCACACAAGCTTACTTTGCTTTCGCGAAACACAACAGATTTCTCAAAGATTTCAGGGCTCGAGCTAGTCAACCCCTTTGAGCGCGAAAGTTATGATGAAGGCTAAACGACACCTCACAGCTCCTTCTCAAAACAAAAACTGTTCTCCACCCCCACAAACTGACCATAATTTGGGATACGAACATAGCCGTTTTTCAAGTAAAGCGCAATCGCTTCCGGTTGTTTGAACCCAGTTTCAAAGCCCGCCGCCAAAACTTCCGAGCTTGTTGGGACAGCAATTTTCGCATGTTGATCCGAACGCTGAAACCATCGCCGTACTTCTAGTCGCCCAGGTATTTTTTCCAAAAATACGCAGAACTGCGTAAGTGATACACGCAGTTCTACGGTGTTTTCCCTTTTCGGATGCCTGCACCTTTGCCCCATCAATTTCACCACCCCAAATTATACTGAAAAACAACGAAAACGTTCCTCTCTTTCTCCTATCGCGCCATGTTGGCCTTTTCGCTACTTGTACATTTATCCTTACTTTTGCACCTATTTTGTTACTGACCAGTGTCTCCATTTGGGTATCTGGCCGACCGAAGCGCCAACTCAAAACAGCGTCGAAGCCCGTCCAGAAATTGAGCCCGGTGCCAGCATTGGTTGGGGCGGGTTAGAGGACATGTCTGTTTCTTTCAAAGACGCACGAGAAAAATAATTCCAATCCAATGGGTACATGTTTCCAATGCACAACACAGTATATAAACAATCAATTTTCAAACCTTTTAAATTTAAACAATGAAAAATTTTCAATTCGCATTCGCCTTGTTCATCGCTTTTGTTGGCAGTTCTTTCACGCTTTCAAATCTTGCCTCGAACTCAAAAACAGTATTAGCCTCGGACTACTTCCTGGAAATTGACGGGGTCAAAGGAGAGGCACGGGATGGTGGACAAATAGAAATTGAGTCATTTACATGGGGCTCAAATCAAACTTCCGTCAATATATCTCGCGTCAGAACGGCGACGGCCTCTCCCGCCATTCAGCGTTTGGCAGTACAGGGCAAGCATATTAAAAAGGCAGTCCTGCATGTCAGAAAAGCCGGAAGTGATGAATATCTTACCTACAAATTGAAAGATGTTCTTGTTAGCAGCTATCAAACTTCCGGATCGTCTTCACGGCCTATGGAATCGTTTTCCTTAAATTATGCAAAAATAGAGTAGGGTTTAGGGACGCAGCGGGAACGAATGGCGCGGGTTTTCACGATTTTGTTCGTGGAAACCCGTGTTTTTTGTGTTGTATTCGTATCCATCATTATTGAGCCGCGGGCTGTTTGGATGTGGCCCAAAAGGTGCTGCTGGTATTTTAGTCTAATTTAACCTGCCATTTAAAAACTTTGCACGATTTTTGACCGTTAATATTGCTAACAATCAATTCGATACCACACCCACCCCCGAATATTTTCAATTTTACCCAAAACCATTAAACAAACACCATGGGAAATAATCTGATGCAGTACATGGTAGATTTTACGCTGCCAACCGAATTGCCCGAAGAATTTGTCACCAATATTCCACGTCAACGCAATGCCGTAAATCGCTTGCTTGGCGAAGGAAAGATCCTGAATTATTCCCTTTCGCTCGAACACTCGAAACTTTGGGTCGTATTTGCTGCCAGCTCAGAAGCCGAACTTCTGGAGATGGTGCAGGGTCTTCCACTGACCCGATATATGAAGATGAAGATCAGTGAGCTCACGTTTTACAACGCATCCAACCCTTACGCACCAGTTTTTTCTGTTAATTAAGCATGACTTTCCGGGAATGGCTGTTTCCTTTTAGCCACGAATTAAAAGTGACTGAACGCTATACCGTGCTTCGCGCCGAACCGATTCTGAATACCATAGATCGGCTTTGCTTGCGCGTTGAGGAGCGCTTTCCCGATTCCGGGCTGTCAAAAGTTTGTCAGGAGTTCCACCATTTGGCTGTTCGCTCCGAAGTTATGGCTGGTAACCTGGCAGCTCCGATCTGGCCTGTCAGAATTATTGCCATTTTGGCAGTGCTGTTACTCCTCGGCCTTTTTTCTTTTGCCTCCTACCAGGTGATCCAAAATTTTCAATTCGGAACGGAGGGTATGGCAGAGTTGCTACAAGCCAGCGAATCGGTGGTGAACGAGTTGATTTTTCTCGGCCTGGCCCTATATTTCCTGGCAGGCTTGGAATCGCGCCTAAAGCGTGGCTCGACGCTCAAGGCATTGCACAATTTGCGCAGCGTGGCGCATATTATCGACATGCACCAGCTCACCAAAGATCCCTCCCATCAGTTGGTAAAAATATTGGATACCGAATCCTCGCCCGTCAGGGTAATGAGTCGGGAAGAACTTATTCGCTACCTGGACTATTGTGCCGAAATATTGTCGCTCAATGCCAAAATAGGGGCGCTATTTGCTCAAAATGTGGACGACCCCATTGTACTCAATGCAGTAAATGACCTGGAATCACTGACCCAGGGATTGTCGGCCAAAATATGGCAGAAAATTATGATCCTTGATTTGTCTGATGGCTGACAGCTTGATGCAAAGCAGCAGCAGGACAAAGCAGCGGTTAAATGTTAAAGATAAATGGTTGTTTAGAAATATCAAATATTCGCCGTTTGTTTGTCCTCCACTCCCGCTCCAAAAAACCGACTATTTCGGAGACAGTGCAGGCCAATTTTTATGCGGCAAAGGCCGTTTTTGGCAAGGGATTTTACAAGTTTTGACTGGTTTTAGTGTTTAAAGACGCTTTTTATACGAATTATTAAAAAATAATTTGTTATCAGGTAAGCGTTCTCTAACTTTGTGCGCCTCTTTTCCTCAAGTACCATCGCTTTTTGAAGGCGAATAATAACCAACCAGGAAAATCACAGCGCAAAACGAGTAACCCGTCAAAATAATCCACTCGTTGTTTCCGCTGTAGATTGTTCAACATTTTGAGGCACGGCAATCGATGATTCGCCTGGTAAACACCAACCTTTATGGGCAGGAAAGAAAAGTTTATTTACAACATTCATACCCTTACCTACGAAAAAGTAGTCGTACCAATAAAAACCCGCATCTGGCAAGCCTTCGGCTTTTTCTCCGTCGTGACCGTCACCTCGCTTGCCATGCTTTCTGTTTTTTACACTGTTTTCCCCTCGCCGCGCGAAGCGGATCTCATGCGGGAAATAGGGCAAATGGAATCCAAATACAAACAAATGAGTGAGCAAGTCGGCGTTATGTCCAAAGTGCTCGGCAATATTCAGGATCGCGACGCCAATGTACACCGCATGGTATTCGGTATGGATCCGATCGATCAGGATATCTGGTCTGCTGGCGTAGGTGGCCACGAAGCACACCCTGAGCTTGAAGCCTTCAAATATGGCAGCCTTTCTATAGGAGATGCCTTAGGTAAGATCGACCTGCTTAGTCGACAATTGTCCGTTCAAAGCAAATCATTGGATACCATTCAGAATCTCGCCAAAAATCAGGAGAAAATGCTGTCTTCCATCCCATGCGTAAAACCTGTGCGGGAAGACAAATTGCAAAAAAGCATCGGTACCCTTTCCGGTTTCGGTTACCGCATCCACCCAATTTATAAATTCAAGAAATTCCACGCTGGCCTCGACTTCCCTGCCCGCGTTGGCACATCCATCCAGGCGCCTGGCGATGGTGTCGTGGTAGAAACCGGCTGGCACCAGGGCTACGGCAATTGTGTGAAAATCAGCCATGGATACGGCTACGAAACCTTGTACGGACACATGAGCCGCATTACGGCCAAAGTGGGTCAGAAGGTTACCAAAGGCCAGAAGATCGGCGAAGTTGGTGATACAGGGCTATCTACCGCCCCGCACTTGCACTACGAAGTACACTACAAAGGAAACCCGATCAACCCGATCAATTTCTGCATGGACAACCTGACACCACAAGAATATCAATTGATGGTGGCAGCTTCGCAGAAAGCAAATCAGTCGCTGGATTAAGCGATATACAACGAATTTTTCCGAATCGGAACGATAAACAGCAGTATTGGGGGAGCGCTTTCGCGCTCCCTTTTTTGTTGAAAAACGTAGCCGATAATCGCTGGAACATGGCTCCAATTATATCCTTACTGAAGTACTTGGAAAGGATGATTTCGTTTTTCAGGAAGGCAATTACATGCAAAAAATCAGGTGGTTTTCAGCAGCAAAATCAAGCAATATCCTCTGGCTGGCAGCTATTGTCATCCTGGCTGCTGCCCTGCGTATTTGGTTATGCAGCACTGATTCCTATTTGCATGAATGGGATGAGCGGTACCATGCCCTTGTTGCCAAAAACCTGTTGCTCCACCCCTTGAAGCCAACTTTGTATGCAGTTTATACTTCAAAAACACCAGAAATTGAATTTGTTCGGAGTCGTTATGCGGCTGATTTGGTTGGCATTATTAATACTACCCATCCGATATTCTGTAGAACGAACCAAGATTTTTTTACCCCGAGAAACCAACCCAATTTGGGTGGAAGGGCTAAAAGAATTGGCAGATGGAGGAAATCAGGATCCGGCCAAAACTTTAATTTTCAATGATCCCCATTATATAGAAGCCATGTTTTATACAGGAATTACCGCGTACAGTTGGATGCCCATTGAAAAAGTGCGGGAGCTAAAAGCAGCAGGCTGGCGCGTTTATGAGCCCAAGGACGGCAGGTATGTCCCCTGGTAGGTAACTTTCAGTTTTTACGACTCCGTTTGCTCCGAAGCAGCAGGGGCTGTCCGATTCAACAACGCATTCCACACCACATCCTCTGGCACCGGTGCCTCTATTTCAATGAGCTCGCCCGACATGGGATGCTCAAACGATAATTTCCAGGCATGAAGGTGGATGGAACGGTCGGAATTACCGCGCCGGGCACCGTATTTTACATCACCTTTGATGGGGCAACCGATGGCCGCCAATTGCACCCTGATTTGGTGGTGCTTGCCCGTTACAGGCTGAACTTCCAATAAAAAATAGTTTTTGCTTTTGCTGATAACCTTGTACTCAAGCTCGGAACGCTCGGTGTCGGGCTGCTCTTCAATATGGGCAAAGGCGATGTTTTTATGTTGATTTTTCGAGAGAAAATGCACCAGTGTGCCAGATTCCTGTGGCGGCTCGTTCTGCACCACGGCCAGGTAAATTTTCTCTACAGACCGGTTTCGAAACTGATCGGTCAGCATCGTCATCACCGCTTTGGTTTTGGCAAATAGCGCAATGCCGCTTACGGGTCGGTCGAGCCGATTGACCAAGTGCAACGTGCGCCGGCAATGCCTTTCAGCCATGTCGAGCAAGCACTCGTCGCCCGTTTTGTCTGGCTGCGAAGCAATGCCCGAGGGTTTGTTGCAAGCGATAAACCATTCGTTGTTTGTCAGTATGTCGAGCATTGCGGTTTATTTAATCTCTTCGTAATCAATGTAATCACCATCGTCGTCATCGTCGCGGCGCTGAA
>Ga0105046_10018810_pt1 | contig 10502 bp, 10 predicted proteins | sample MAT03_FD_78385 | JGI IMG/M metagenome (GOLD analysis project Ga0105046, IMG submission 78385) | Freshwater microbial communities from Lake Fryxell liftoff mats and glacier meltwater in Antarctica - MAT-03 (megahit assembly) | ecosystem: Environmental > Aquatic > Freshwater > Ice > Liftoff...
CGTCGAAGCCGCCCTGGAAGCGGCCCGCGAGGCGGGTCTGCTGCGAAGCCTGAGGGAGGTCGAGACCGCAACCGGTCCCCACATTCGGGTCGATGGCCGCGAGGTACTGCTGCTCTGCTCGAACGACTATCTCGGCCTGGCCGGAGACGAACGGGTACGTCGGGCGGCCGCCGAAGCAGCCGAAGTCTGGGGTGCCGGTGCCGGCGCGTCGCGACTGGTCTCAGGCAACCTCTCGCCGCATCTTCGGCTCGAGCAAGACCTGGCCGCATTCAAGCGGACTGAATCCTGCGTTCTGTTCGGATCCGGTTTTCTGGCGAACATGGGTGTGGTCGCCTCCCTTGCCCCTGCCGGCGGGGTCCTCTTCTCGGACGAGCTGAACCACGCTTCGCTGGTCGACGGCTGCAGGCTGGCAGCTTCCGAGACGGTGATCTACCCGCATGCCGACATCGATGCTCTCGCCCGAGGCCTCGAGGAGAAAGGCGAGCGGCCGGCGACGATCGTCACGGATTCGGTCTTCTCGATGGACGGTGACCTGGCCCCTCTGGAGGCAATCGTGGACCTGGCCGAGCAGCACGGAGCCCGGGTGGTGGTGGACGAGGCGCACGCGACCGGGACGATCGGGCCCGGTGGCCGCGGCCTGATTGCCGAGCTGGGACTCGAAGACCATGTGGACGTGACCGTCGGCACTCTGTCAAAGGCGCTCGGCAGCTACGGCGCCTATGCATGCTGCTCCGAGGTCATGGCCCTTTACCTGATCAACAGTGCACGGCCGCTGATCTACTCGACCGCGCTTCCGCCGACCGCCGTCGCGGCAGCCACCGAGTCGCTGCGCATCCTTCTTGAGCAGGAGAATTCGCCGGACTCCCGGTCCGGGGTCGTAGCCACGCTCAGATCACGGGCCAGGTTCTTTCGGCAAGCGCTCTCGGCGGAAGGCTTCGATGTCGAGGCATCTGAGATTCCGATCGTTCCCCTGGTGATCGGTGACCCGGCCCGGACCATGGCCGTATGCGAAGCCGCGCTCGAGCACGGTGTGTTCGCCCAGGCCATCCGGCCACCAACCGTGCCGGATGGCACTTCGCGGCTTCGACTGACGGTGATGGCAACACACACCGAGGAAGACCTGCGCTCGGCTGCGGCGATCCTCGCTGCGGCGGTCAGTTCGGCCGGACCGCAGGACTGACGGTCATCAGCTTCAACCCGATTCTTTGCTGCCTTGATTCGGCTTCTTGCCGTTGTTCTTCTGCTTGCTGCCGTTCTGCTTCTTCTTGTTGTTCTGCTTGTTCTTGCCGGCCTGGCCGTTCTTCCTGTTCGGCTGGGGCTTGTTGGCCGGTTCGGGCTCGGGCAGAAGTGAGTCGGCAAAAAGGCTGATCGCGGCGGCGGTCTTATCCGGGGCTTCCACCTGTGGTGAGTGGCCGACGCCCGGGATCAGCAGGGTCTGGACGCCCGGTATTGCCGCGTAGGCGCTGATCGACTCGCGGGCGGGGTAGAGCTGGTCCTCCTCGCCGAAGATCACCAGCAGCGGCACGCCCACGGATTCGAGGCGTTCGTCGAGCGGTTGCGCGTCGGTGTACTTCGTCGACTCGTCGTAGGTCGAGCTGTACGAGGGGTACGTCAATTGGCGGACGTCATCCACGAACTTGTCCGGCGCGTCATAGCCGGGGGCGAAAGCCTGGGCGACGTTCCTGCGGACCATGAAATCAGGGGAGATCCGCCACAGGGCTGGCCCGACGAGGGGCAACTGCGCGGCATTGGCGGCGCCACTGAGGCCACCGTAGCTCGAATCGGGCGCCATGTCGAGAACGGTGATGCCGGCAACCAGCGCTGGCGACTGCTCAGTCAGGGACGTCGCCACTTTGCTGCCGAGGGAATGGCCGACGATGACCGCCTTGCCGACACCGATGCCGGTCAGCGCCTGGGCGATTAACGAAGCCTGGTTTTCAATCGAATAACCACTGTTCGGTTTGGCCGAGCCGCCGAAGCCGAGCATGTCGATGGCGACCACCCGGTGATTCGGTTCGAGCAGCGGAATCAGGTCATCCCACCAGTTGATCGCGCCACCGGTTCCGTGTATCAACACGACCGGAAGGGGCGCAGGCAATGTCGGATCGAGTGGCCCCGGGGTGAGGCCGGTGTCCACCGGGCCGGAAGGAGACCCGGTGTCCAGTACCTGGAGCTCTCCCGAAGTCGTTTCGACAAGCGTTGCACCCTCAACCGTGATCGATGCCGGTTCGGTCTCGTTATTGAGGGCATACGCGTTCAGTACGATCAGAATCAGGAACGCCAGCAGCACGGCGATCCCGATCTTCAGGCTGCGGCCCATCCGGGAGCTTTTGCCCCGGCTCGAACGTGATGAAGTCTGTGGCATCTGCGCTGTTACCCTAGTCCGGCTTTCGGTCGGGTCACCCGGTCCCGGATCCGGTCAAAAGAAAACCGTCTACTTGCGGGGATAAATCATATGGAGAAGTTCGTCATACAGGGCGGTGTACCGCTCTCGGGAGAAATCACCGCCGCCGGCAACAAGAACGCCGCCCTGCCGATCCTGGCCGCCTGCCTCCTCACGGAGGAGGAAGTGGTGATCGCCAATGTTCCCCGCATCCGCGACACCGAGGCCCAGATTGCCCTTCTGGCCAAACTCGGGGTCGAAGTCGAATGGGTCGGAGACAACACGGTGCGCCTTTGCGCGAAAAACGTCACCGACACCAGAATCGACGAAAAGCTCTCCTCGGCGATCCGTGCCTCTTTCCTGCTGGCAGGCCCGCTGCTGGCCCGCTTCGGCGAAGTCCACATGCCGCCGCCCGGCGGGGACTTCATCGGCCGCCGTCGCCTCGACGCGCACCTCGACGCATTCCGTGAACTCGGAGCAAGGGTCGGCGGCCAGCGCTGGATCGAACTCAATGCTCCCCCCGGTGGCCTGCGTGCCGCCGGGATCTTCATGGACGAACCATCGGTGATGGGAACCGAGAACGCCCTGATGGCCGCCGCGCTCACCCCCGGTGAGACAACCATCCTCAACGCCGCATCCGAACCGCATGTCCAGGACCTGGCCCGCCTGCTGGTGAAGATGGGCGCGCCGATCTCGGGCATCGGATCGAACGTGATGGTCGTCTCGGGCAAGGACAAACTCGGTGGGGCCGAACACACGGTTACGCCGGACCACATCGAGATAGCCAGCTTCATGGCTCTGGCCGCCGCCACCGGTGGTGAGCTGCGCATCCACGAGATCGAGCCACTTGACCTGATCATGATCCGCCGGCAGTTTCGCCGCCTCGGCTTCCAGTCCGTGGTCGAAGGCCGTGACGTGATCGTGCCGCCTTCGCAGAACCTGGTCGTCCAGACGGACGAGGGTGGTGCCATCCCGAAGATCGAAGACGGCCCCTGGCCCGCCTTCCCGGCTGACCTCACGTCGATCGCCCTTGCCCTGGCAACCCAGGCGGAGGGCGAGATCCTGATCTTCGAGAAGATGTTCGAGAACCGCCTCTTCTTCGTCGACAAGCTGGTTGCCATGGGTGCCCGGATCACGCTCTGCGATCCGCACCGCGCGATCATCTCCGGCAAGAGCCGGCTCCATGGAGAACGGGTCGACAGCCCGGACATCCGCGCCGGCATGGCGATGCTGATTGCTGCGCTCGCTGCCGAAGGAACTTCCGAGATCGGCAACATCCGCCAGATCGACCGGGGCTACGAGAACATCGAGGCCCGCCTGAAGTCGCTCGGTGCCCACATCGAGCGGGTCGAGGACTAGGGGCGCATTGATCCACCCGATCCCCCCAGGAACCCGGGACGTTCTCCCGGACGAGATGCGGGAACTGCGCCGCCTCCAGATGGCGCTGCTCGACGTCTTCGAGAGCTTCAGCTTCGGCGAGGTGCGGACGCCCACGCTCGAATACGCCGACGTGGTCGATCGCGGCGACGACCTCGACGCCGGGGCGTACCGTTTCTTCGACGATCGTGGTGAGCTGCTGGCGCTGCGCACCGACATGACAGTGCCGATCGCCCGGCTGGTCGCTACCCGCTTCGGCGAGGTCGAACCGCCCTATCGCCTGAGCTACATGGCCAACGCCTACCGGGCGGTGACCCCGCAACGGGCCCGGCTGCGTGAGTTCGGCCAGGCCGGGATCGAACTGATCGGGATCGAAGGGGCTGACGGGACCGCCGAAGTGGTTGAAGTCCTGACCCGGGCGCTTGAAGCTGTCGGTCTGAAAAAGTCGGTCATCGGACTTGGCGATTCCCGGCTCTGGGGCTGCCTGCTTTCCGACTTTTCGGCCGACCCCGAACTGATCAGGGCGACCGAAGCACGGCTTGCCGACCACGACATCGTCGGGCTCGAGTTCGACCTCGAAACCGCCGGCAGCCTCAGCCAGGAGCAGATCTCGACCCTCACCGGCCTGATCCAGCTCCGTGGCGGCCCGGACGTGATCGACCGCGCCCGCGGAATGGGTGGCGATTCTTTCGAGAAGAGTCTGGACAGCCTGCAGGCGACCTACGATGCGATCAACGCACGCGCCGGCGCTGACCGCATCCAGGTCGACCTCGGGCTGCTGCGCGACTTCGGTTACTACAGCGGCTCGATCCTCGAGGTTTACGACCCTTCGGTCGGTGAAGTGATCGGTGGTGGTGGCCGCTACGACGGACTGATGGCCAAGTTCGGCGTCGACCTGCCGGCGGCCGGATTCAGTCTTTACGTCGAGCGCATCCACAAAGCCCAGCTCGAACAGGACCGCGCCGATGTTTGATTCACTGAAATCACCCGGCGGCCCGCTCAAGCTGGCGGTACCGCGTGGCGCGATGCTGGAAGAAACGCTCGACCTGCTCGACCTGATCGGCATCAAGACCGGCGAGGTCCGTGGTGACTCGCGGTCACTCGCTTTCGATGGCGGTGAACTGACCCTGGTCACGATGCGTCCTTACGACGTGCCCACCTACGTCGAAGCCGGCGCCGCCGACGTCGGCATCACCGGCAAAGACGTGCTGCTCGAACAGGCCGACCGTTCGGTCTTTGAGCTGGTCGACCTGAAGATCGCTTTCTGCCGCATGGTTCTCGCCACCCAGAAGGGCGACCGCAGCCCGGCCGAGCACCAGCGCCGCCTCGGCATGATGCGGATCGCGACCAAGTACCCGCGGATCGCCGAAGAACACTTCGAAAAGCATGGACGCCAGGTGGAAGTGGTGGAGGTGAAGGGATCGATCGAACTGGCGCCGCTGGTCGGGCTGGCCGACGGCATCGTCGACCTGGTCGCGACCGGACGAACCCTGGCCGAGAACAACCTCGAAGTCCGCGAGGAGATCGTGACCAGTACCGCCCGACTGGTCGCCAATCCGGTCTCGTACAAGCTGCGCTCGACCGAAGTCGACTCGCTGGCGTCCCGCCTGAGGGAAGCTGCCGGGCAGGGGCCGGACCGGTGAGGTTCCGCCGTCTCGAGTGGGCGGCGCCCGACGAGCTGGCGGCCGGCATCCGCGAGTGGTTCGGCGGAGGGCGTGCGCCGGCGGATGTTTCAGCGATCGCTTCGGTGGTTGCCGAAGAAGGTGATGCCGGCCTGCTGCGTCTGACCGCCGAGTTCGACGCGACCGAGGTCACGCCGGAAACGCTGGTGGTCGAGCTCGACGAAGCCGATGACGCCCTCGATGCACTTGATCCGGAGGTCGAAGCCGCCCTGAGGATCGCGATCGAGAACGTCGCGATCGTCGCTTCAGCCCAGCTGACGGAGGGTGAACGCGAGGTTCTGCTGCCGCAGGGCCAGACCGTCGCGGTCGGTGAGGTCCCGGTCGCCGCGGCGGGCATCTACGCCCCAGGGGGTCGGGCTTCATATCCGTCGACGGTGGTCATGGGCTGCGTCACCGCCCGGGTTGCCGGGGTTGAGCGGCTCGTACTGGTTGCGCCACCGGGAGCAGACGGCAGGATCAACAAGACCACGCTGGCTGCCGCAGCGATCTGCGGGGTTGATGAGATCTACGCGGTCGGTGGCGCCCAGGCGATATTCGCCCTGGCCCGCGGGACTGAATCGATCAAACCCGTGAACGTGATCGCCGGACCCGGCAACGACTGGGTCCAGGCTGCGAAGAAAGCGGTTTTCGGCGAGGTTGGAATCGACTCCCTGGCCGGGCCCTCCGACCTGATGGTGATCCTCGGTGAAGACACGGACCCCGAGCTTGCCGCACTCGATCTTTGCGCCCAGGCCGAGCACGGTGCCGAGAGTCTGCTGCTCGCAGTTGGTCCGAGCCCCGAAGTGATGGACCGGCTGCAGGTCGAGGTGGAGAAGATCGCCGCCGCACAACCGAGTGTTCAGGACTGCCGGCTGGCCATGGTGGTCGCACCATCGGCCGAGCTCGCGGTTGACCTGGCCAACGCATTCGCGCCGGAGCACCTCCAGTTGATGGACGAAAGCTCCGCTGCGCTGGCCGGACGGATCAGGACTGCAGGCTGCGTATTCACCGGTCCGGAAGCGGCCACTGCCTTCGGTGACTATGTGGCTGGGTCCAACCACGTGCTGCCCACCGATGGCACCGGCAAAATCTTTGGCCCACTTTCTCCGGCAACCTTCCGGCGCAGGACGGCGCGGGTAAGCTTGAACGCAGCGGCAGTCGCGGAACTGGCCGGGCCACTTGACGCGCTCGCGAGGGCCGAAGGGCTGCCGGTCCACGGAATGTCCGCAACCGCGAGAAATAGCCACGGCGAAAGCGAAGAATGAGCAGACAGGCGAAAATCCAGCGCAAGACCAACGAGACCACGATCGACGTCTCGATCGACCTCGACGGTGGTGAGTCGGTGGCTGAAACCGGGGTTGGTTTCTTCGATCACATGCTCGACCTGCTCTCCCGCCACGCCAACATCGGACTTCAGGTAAAGGCCAGCGGCGACCTGGAGACCGGATCCCACCACACGGTGGAAGACGTCGGCATCGTGATCGGGCAGGCGATCGACCAGGCCCTCGGTGACCGGTACGGCATCCGCCGCTACGGCGCCGCCGTGGTCCCGATGGACGAAGCGGCAGCGGAATGCGCTCTCGACATCTCGGGACGACCGCTTTCCGTGTTCCGGGGCAAGATCCCGGTTACTTCGATCGCCAACTACGAGACCGAATTGACGGAAGAGTTCTTCCGGGCGGTAGCCAACGGGGCAAAGATGACCCTGCACGTCGATATCCGTTACGGATCGAACGTCCATCACATGATCGAAGCGGCTTTCAAAGCATTCGCCAGGGCACTGCGCGTCGCTGTTTCGATCGACCCCGACGAGAAGGGCGTGCCCAGCACCAAGGGCACGCTGAATACTTGAGCGCCGCGCCGGTACTTGCCATTCTCGATTACGGGATGGGCAACCTGCGCTCAGTCGAGAAAGCAGCCGGCAGGGTCGGTGCCGAAACCGTGATTACCTCCGAGCCGGAGGCAGTCAGGTCTGCCGACGGCGTGATCCTGCCCGGGGTCGGGGCTTTTCCGCGGGCCATGTCCCGGATCCGGGAGATGCGGCTCGACGAGTTGCTGCGTGAGCGGGCCGATTCTGGCACCCCGATCCTCGGGATCTGTCTTGGCCTCCAGTTGCTTTTCGATTCTTCGGTCGAACTCGGCGGCGATGAAGGGCTGGGCCTGCTTGCCGGACCGGTCACACAGATTCCGTCCGGTGGCCGGAAGATTCCGCACATCGGCTGGGCGGCGGTCAGCTGGGAGAAACCTTCGCCACTGACCGATGGCCTGCGGCCCGGGGAGACCTTCTACTTCGTCCACTCGTTTGTTCCCGAGCCCGAACCGGATGAGGTCCTGGGCACTGCCGGGTACGGCGGGAGTTTCGCCTGTGTCGCTTCGCGTGGCAATACCTACGGGGTCCAGTTCCATCCGGAGAAGTCGAGTTCGGCCGGCCTCAGGCTGCTCGGCAATTTCGCGGGAATATGCAGCTCGCAGCGGGACGGAGCGGCGGCATGATCCTTTACCCGGCGATCGACATCCTCGGTGGCAAGGCGGTTCGTCTGCTGCAGGGTGAATATGACCAGGAAACCTCGTACGACGATGATCCGGTGGACGCCGCCAGGCGCTGGGCGGACGGCGGAGCCGAATACATACATGTGGTCGATCTCGATGGGGCGCGTGCCGGCGAACCGGTCAACCTGGCGACCGTCGCGAGGATCGCATCGGCGGTCAAATGCCCGATCGAGGTAGGCGGAGGTCTGCGCAACTCCGCAGCGGTGTCGTCGGTGCTCGACGCAGGTGCAGCGAGGGTTGTTATCGGCACCGCGGCGATGCGTGATCCGGAGTTCCTCTCGGAAGCAATCGAGACCCACGGGGCGGACAAAGTCGTGGTGTCTGTCGACGCCCGTGGCGGCAAGGTATCGCTCGCCGGCTGGACCGAGAGTAGCGGCGTCGATGTCGCCGATGCCGTGGCCGAACTCAGCAAGCGGGGGGTCGAGCGTTTCCTTTTCACGCCGATCGAGGTCGACGGAATGATGACCGGTCCGAACCTGCCCGAACTGGCCCGGGTTGCCGCGGCGACTTCGGCGAGCGTGATCGCATCCGGTGGTGTCGGTGAGCTGGACCATCTGCGTCGGCTGGCCGCCGAATCGCCGAAGAACGTTGAAGGCGTTATCGTCGGCAAGGCCCTCTACGAAGGACGTTTCGGTGTGCGTGAAGCGATCGAGGCGCTGGCGGGACCATGAGTGACCTGAAACGGGTGATCCCCTGCCTCGATGTCGACCAGGGTAGGGTCGTCAAAGGGACCAACTTCGTCGACATCCGCGATGCCGGCGACCCCGTCGAGCTCGCTTCCCGCTACGACGCAGGCGGGGCCGACGAACTCGTCTTCCTCGACATCACCGCTTCGCATGAGGGCCGTGACACGATCGTCGACCTGGCCCGCCGGACCGCGGACAACGTCTTCATCCCGTTTACGATCGGCGGTGGCATCAGGTCAGTCGAGGATGCCCAGGCGGTGCTCGACGCCGGCGCGGACAAGGTCGCGGTCAACTCCGCCGCCCTCAACCGGCCGCAGCTGCTCACCGAGATGGCCGAGAACTTCGGTTCGCAGTGCGTGGTCATCGCGATCGACGCGAAGAAGGTGGGCGACCGTTACGAAGTCTTCCTGAACGGCGGTCGTAAACCAACCGGGCGTGATGCCGTCGAATGGGCTGTCGAAGCCACCCGGCTGGGCGCCGGAGAGGTCCTGTTGACCAGCATGGACCGGGATGGCACCAACATCGGATACGAACTGGAACTGACCCGCCTGGTCGCCGAAGCCACAGACGTTCCGGTGATCGCTTCTGGCGGCGCAGGCGAGCTGAGCCACCTGGTCGAAGCGATCGCTGAGGGCAAAGCCGACGCGGTGCTCTGTGCGTCGATTTTCCATTACGGCCAGTACACGGTCGGGGACGCCAAGGTCTACATGGCGGCAAACGGTGTGCCGGTTCGAACCTGAGTCTCGATCGCCCGGCTGAGCATTTTTGCCCTGACGGGCTAGGTGCCGAGTTTCGCTTCCAGTTCGGACGCGCCGTCTCCGTTGTCGATCCTAATCCGCTTCAGTTCGAAGGGTTCGCCCCTTTGGGCTAGTCCGGGGTCGACTGTGGTTGCTCCACGGTACCCGGCCGCTTCGACGGCAGCGACGACCGTGTCATCGTATTGGCCTGCCGGATAGCAGAAGTTGATGATTTCGATTCCGAGGTCCTTCTCCAGGATTCGCTTTGAATCAACGAGTTCGGACTCCAGCTGTCCGGCCGTGATTGAGGGCAGGTCGGGATGAGTGATCGTATGAGATGCGATTTCCCATCCGGCCCGGATCATCTTCTTCACCTGCTTGATGGAGAGATCTGATCCTTCGGCTTTGAGGTTGAGCTGTCCGGCCCAGCCGCGTCGTCTGAGGATCGGCATCGCGTCGAGGTACTGGCCAAGGTACCCGTCGTCGAAGGAGAGCACGACCGGCTTGTCGGGGAGGGTGCCACCTTCGTACCAGGCGTTCTGGACCTGGATCAGCGTGACGGCGGTGAACCCGTTCTGGTCAAGCCATTCCACCTGGTCGCTGAAATCATCGACCGACAGATACAGATCCGGGTAGGTGACCTCTCCGGCCGGCTCGCCGATCACGTGGTACATCAGGATCGGCACCGGGGACTTGCTCTGCTTCCAGGTCGGGTCGTGCTTCGCGCCGCCCGTCGGTGATGCGGTTGCCTGATTCTCCGAGGCTCTTCCGGCACCACCGCTGTCGCGGCCGGAGGCAGAGCCAACAGCCTTGCTGCCGCCCCCGTCGCTTCCGATAAGGAGGATGACACCGGCCATGCCTATCGCTGCAGCCAGCACCACGCCTCCCAGGAAACCAAGCCGACGGCGGCGGACCTGCGCGCGGCGGAATTCCTGTCGCCTCCGGGCGATGCGCTCGGGGACCGGGGCGGCCATCAACCCTTGTTCTGGTTGCCGGACTTCTTCTTCGAAGCTTTGGCCCTTTGCGCCTTGCGTTTCCGCTCGGCCTGCTTCTGTGCTTTCTGCTCCTTCTCGGAGATCGGTTTCAGCGCATGGATGCTTGAGTAGCC
>Ga0105046_10018813_pt1 | contig 10501 bp, 6 predicted proteins | sample MAT03_FD_78385 | JGI IMG/M metagenome (GOLD analysis project Ga0105046, IMG submission 78385) | Freshwater microbial communities from Lake Fryxell liftoff mats and glacier meltwater in Antarctica - MAT-03 (megahit assembly) | ecosystem: Environmental > Aquatic > Freshwater > Ice > Liftoff...
GCGGGGAGGGGCTGGGGGTGGGGTTTTTCGGCGTCAAAGCCGAAGGGAACCTTGTCGAGATCATTTCGCCCTTTAGGTTCCCCTTTCCCGCTAAAGTCGGGAGAGCCTGTTTTCTCATGCCCAGGCAATCTCAAAGAGAACTTAACCGGTCACAACACCTGCGCCAACCCATTCAATAGCGCGACGCGCCGATCCACTTCGTCGGGTGATGCATCGAGCACATGCAGCGCACCGTAGTCCTGGATGCACAACGAGGCGGCCACGCTGCCGCGAATGGCGGCGCGCAGAGGATCGCCGTGGGCCACAAAATCAGCCATGAACCCGCCACAAAAGGTGTCGCCGGCACCGGTCACATCGATGGCTGGCACGGATACCGTGGGCACATGCCATTGCCGCGCAGCTTGTTTTGTCGTGGCACGCGCGTAGACCAGACAGCCCTTACTGCCTAGTTTGATCACGACCCAGCGTGGGCCGCGCTCGGCAAACCATTTTGCACGAGCCAGTGGCCCCTGTGTGTCATTGGGAAATAAGCTGGCTACTTCCTGGTCACTGGGCAAAAATACATCGACCTCGCTCAGCATCGCTTCGATGTGCGGCATCAAATTGGGCCACATATTGCGCTCGCCGGGGTCGATGCTGATGAGATCCACCCCACGTGTGCGCGCGGCCTGTGGCAAATGCAATTGCGCATAAAAGTTCATCGGCGCAATATGCAAGGCAGTCGTGCCGTCCTGTTGCACATTCTGATCTTGCAGGAATTGTTCCAGATCATCCGCTGTCACGGCTAGTGCCTCATACGTATTAGGATCGCCCTGCCCCGGCGTGGAGTGGACATAGCCCTCCAGCGCAGATGGCAGCGGCAACCCCAGCCGCGCAAAATGCCGCTCGGGATGGGTATCGTCGCGCGTGTTCGTATCCACATAGGCATAGAACGTGCGCAGCTCGCGTTGGCCGCCGATGTTGCGAATGCCGTCAGTCAAAAAGCCGGCGCGCTGCAATTCCTCTGTCCATCTGGAGGGCCAGTTGTCTCCAACCCGGCTCAATATCGCAATACGTTCATCGCGAGACTGATCGCCGGATTCATGACGCGCCCACAGCCGGGCTCCCACGGCCCCGAAGATCACGTTGCCGCCCATCTGCATCAGCCGCACCTGTTTCGCCGCAGTGATGATGAAATCGGTGCGCAGACCGCCGCAGAGTATTAGCATATCAAGCCCAAATGCGATGCACTGTGGACATGAATGCGCGAATCTCGTCGCTGCCCCAATCCACCGGCAATCCGTTTTGGGCCGGCACACCTTTTTTGATGAACGCGCCGTGGACGACGATGTGATCGGCGTGAGCAAAGCGGGCCAGATTGTGGGCCGTGGCACTCCCGCCCAGGATCAGCGGCACACCCAGATTCATCGGTGCAATCTGGTCGAACATGCTCACGCTGTCATCGACGTTCAGGCCGGTGAGCACGAGTCCATCGGCCTGGCCAAACACCACCGCCTGCCGGCACGCCTCGGCCAGCGGCAGCGGACACAGGGGCACGCCCACCCGGTCATAGATATCGGCGAAGATTCGAATGTGGGCCGCATTCATGAGCGCGCGCTGCTGAATCGCCTCATACGCGCAACCCGTCAACATGCCCTCGGCCTTGATCATGATGCCCATGTAGACCTTGATGCGCACAAAGTCGGCCCCCATGTCCTGGGCAATCTGCAATGGCTCTTTTGCGCCGTGCTGCATCAGGCACACCCCCAGATGCAAATCTGGAAATGCCTTCTTTAACTCCCTGCCAACCGTGGTGACCGTGTCTATGGTTTCCGGCAAAATGGTTGGCGCAACCGGCGTATCATGCACGTCTTGCAAATAAGCCGCCCGCACGCCGCCCTCGTAGGCCAGCCTGGCATGTAGCAGCGCGTGGTCTATGATTTGAGTAAGGGAATAGGTCTGTGGCCGGCGCGAGTGCGGCGACGGCAACAGGTGCAACGCCGCGATAATGCGCGGCAGAGGTGATAGTGCTGGAGCTGGGTTAGACGACATGGGCTCCATTATCAAGGCGATCAGTATTGAAGGCATTCCGATGGAACCTCTCTACAAAAATGTCATTTATTCAGACACTGTTCAAGCGAATTTTGCCAAAGGCGTGGGCCGAGGACATGGAAGCCGAATCTCGTAAATGGATGATCCGGTGCAATGGGTGCGGCTATCAACGATCCGTGTGGGACGTCGGCGGCATTCGCTGGCGGGCCTATTCCGTCAACAAACAAATCATGGCTCGATGCCCCGGATGCGGTCAATTGAGATCGGCTAAAGTCTTCAAGGTCGAGGATTCAAAGCCCGCCTCGTTCGGCTAAAAATCCTCTCCGTAAACCTGGCGGGTCTGCGCTGCGAGTCGGCCAAAACAGACTGCGATGAACCTTGAATAGTTTCTAAAACAATCCAGGCTGTGTCGGCAAAGCTGAATCCGGATTGGTCTCAGTCGCATCCCACTTCGGCAACGGCGGCAGTAACACTCGTTCACTGAGGAGCTCGTGAAACATGTGGCCGGCATTGGGCGCATACGTGTCGTCGGTGTGATGGGTGAAGAAATACACATCGTCGCCGGCCCGCAGCCACGCGGCCACATGCCCGGCCCACTCGGCCAACCACGGCGTATTGCGCTCGAGCTGTGGGTGGCCGCAGAAGCGCACAAACGCGAATGAGGCCGTGCGGGCAAACTTGGGCGGGAAGTTGGGTTTGCGTAGCTGGGCTTCTTTGGACTCGGCGCTCTCAAATTCGCTGCCGGCCGCGCTGCGCAAACCGCGCGTGTCGAACTCACACTTGGCCATATTGAGCCGGTGCAGCAGATCGGCCAACGCCTGTTCACCTTCGCCGCGAAAGAAATCGATGTGACGCGGCTCAACGGCCAGCGCCAGATCACGCGGCCACCGCTCCAGATACGCCGCCAGCACCGGCATGGAGCGCACGTTGAATGTGGGCGGCAGTTGTAACAGCGTCGCCCCACAGCGATCTTGCAGCCAGCGCAAGCGATCCACCAACGCCTCAGTCTCAGGCTCGGCGTTGACGAGCCGTTTGTGGTGGGTAATCGCCTGTGGCACCTTGAAGCAGAACCGAAAACCCGGCGGCGTCTGATCCCGCCAGCGCTCGACATTCTCGACGCTGGGCAACGCATAAAACGTCGTGTTGCCCTCGACGGTGTTGAACCGGCGGCTATAGGTCGCCAGGAAATCTTTTTGTTTGGTGCCAGCCGGGAAGAATTGACCGACCCAGCTTTTGAGCCCCCACATCGGGCAACCTAAATACAGTGTCATGAGCGATCTGGTAAACCTCAAACTTGGAATGGAGGCTTCAGCCGACTCCGTGCGCGAGGACGCGCCTTGCGGAGTCGGCTGAAGCCTCCATTCCAAGGCCAGGATCAGAATTGAAGCAACGCATCAAAATTGTAATTCGATTGCTCCATGTTTCTCAAGCGCTGCTCGGCGCGGTAATAGGCGTTGAGCAAGGCCCGTTTACGCTGGGCGGGTTTGATTGCTTTCGCACCCGCCGCACTCAAGCCGTCCCGCACCACATCGGCCAGAAACAGTTGCGCCACCATCTGCTCATAGGCTTCCTTGTTGAAGTAGGTGATGCCGTTATAAACATGGGTGCTGAGGAACAGGCGCGCCTCGGGTGTGTCGAGCAAGTCCGAGGTTTGCTGAAGCGCGCCGGCATCGGCGTGAACCATGAGCTGGGTCAGCGCCATCAGCCGGCGCGCATCCCAATCGTTCAGACCCAACTGCTGGTAGGTCTGGGTTGTCAACCGGGCCAGCAACCAGTCATTGAGCCAGGCGTAGCTGTGCCGCGCGGCCTCACCCTCGCTGGCCTCGCCGATCAAGGTGTCATCGATGGCGGCTTTACTGACCGCCAGCTCACCCAGCCGGTGGGTAAACGCCCAGGCAAATAGGCCATACCAGGTGTCAGGATCATCAGTGAGGTGCTGCGAGAAATAGTCCACAGCACGCTTGAGGCGTTGAGCCGTGGGTGAAAGCGTTTTGTCGGTGGGCGGCTCCATCGCATCGGTAAAGGTGGGCAGCGCCAACACGGCCACCACATCATCGTGAATGGCTTTGGCGATGGGTTCGTGATCCACCTGAGCTGCCACCTGCTGGCCGACCGCGCTCAACAGCGCCGCAATCTTCGTATCCAGGGTTGCCCACAACGTCTGAGCGTCGGCAACGAGGTCGATATTGGCACTGTCCATGTCGGCGAGCCTGTCGTCGACGTCGACGACAGGCTCGACCTTACCATTTGTCGTCGAGTCCGCGACTTGCACCACCTCGGCCGGCTTGGTCATGGCGCTATATAAATCCAGCGCCACGTAATCGCCTTCCTCGTCCACCAAAATAACGTGGGTGCCGTCATCAGTAGTGCGCGCCGCCACCTCAGTGCGCGCCGCCACCACCTCATCGTTCACGGGCAACGGTGTTTCGAGGCCCGCCTCCGGCACATCTCCCGGCGTGTTTTGCACCTGCATCAGCAATTGCTCGAACACAGTCGAGTTGACCAGTTGCCGATATGCCTCGTGCACGGCCACAAAGCGGATTTCGGCCGCGGCCTCCTCAATGTTCGCCACACCCCGACCCTGCAAGTGCGCGGCCAGTTCGGCGTAGTGGCCGTGGGTGTCCACCACTTCGCGCACGTCCACAAATACCTGGCACGTGTAGGCTTCCAGCTCGACATACAGGCCGCGCTCGCACATCTCCTGGCTGTTGCGAATGAACTCCAGGCCACTGATCTGGTCGCGCAAGAGGGTGTAATAGCCCGGCTCGTTGTGCAGCCGAAGGCCATCGCTCAGGGTCTTTTGCACCAACTGACCGCTGGCTTTGTCGAGCGTGGCGGCGCTGGTGCGCACCCAGCCACGGGCCGTGGCATAGCGGTTGTGATAGATCACGAGGGCGCGCTCTTCGCCGCTATAGCCAACGAATGCGTTGGAGTAGGCGATGACGTCTTCGTTCACGCCGCTTCCAGCGCCGCTTCCAGCGCCGCCATCGGCACCCCAAAAGTCATATAGCAAAAAGTGGTCGACGTTGGCAAAGATATAGCGCCGGTGCAGCAGTGGGAAGATCTCGCGGCGGTGCCGGTCGATGAGCCATTGATCTGGCTGCTCGTCCCACTTTGCTCGACGATACTCCACGCCATACTTTTCGCCGTAGCCCTCGAACTGGCCGTGGCCAAACATGGGCATGCCCGGCAACGTCGCCATCAGCACGCACACGCCGAAATATTTGTCACCCTTGTCGAACTGCTCGCGCGCCGTTTTCTCGTCATGGTTGGTCATGAAGTTGACGTAGCGCTTGAGAATCTCGGGGTCGAACTCGATCGTGTTCTTGATGAGCTGGCGATATTTGGCGTTATCCTCGTCGCGCATCATGTGCATGAAGGCGCTGTTGTAAACGCGGTGCATGCCGAGCGTGCGCACAAAATAGCCTTCCATCAGCCAGAATGCCTCGGCCATCAACAGCGTGTCTGGAATCTCCACCGCCGAGCGGTCCACCACTTCGCGCCAGAATTCATTGGGCATCAGCTTGTCGAACTCGTCGGCCGTCATGCCAAACGCGGCGCGGGATGGAATGCCATCGCCGGCACCGGGGTCCGGGAACCACAGGCGCTTGACATGCTTCTTGGCCAGCGTCATGGCCGCGTCGAAGCGAATGATCGGAAACTGGCGCGCGATGGTAAAGATGGTCTGGATCACGGCCTCGCGCACATCGCCATTCAGGTAGTTCAACTGGGCCGTATCGTTCCACGGCGTCGAGGTGCCATCGTTGCCGTGATAGATATATTTCACCTGGCCGGTCCAGTTGTCCACGCGCTTGAACACCACGGCCGCATCGCTGTGGTTGTAGTAGTGATCCTCCAAAAAGATGCCAATGCGCGGGTCGTGCGAGAGATCAGGGCCATCAAACGTGTAGCTCGGATACGGTGAATAGTCGAGCGACAGAAAATATTCGGGGTGATTGACCATCCAATAGGCGTCGATGCCCATGTGGTTGGGCACCATGTCGCTGGCGAGACGAATGCCGCGCACCCAGGCGCGGCCCGCCAGTTGCTGGCACGCTTCATCGCCGCCCAGATCAGATGCAATCTGGTAATCCAACAGCGAATAGGCCGAGGCCACCGTGTCGGTCTGGCCCATCATTTGCTTGATGCGCCGGCTGGCAATGCTGCGCTCCCAAAGGCCAATCAGCCACAGACCGGTCACACCGGCATCACGCAAAAAGTCCAGCTCCTCGTCAGGGATCTGATCGAGCCGCGAAATGTCGCGGCCATATTTCTGGCTGAGTTGGCCCAGCCACACATATGTCGTTTTGGCGATCAACACGCAGCGCGGCATCCACTCACGATCGGGCGTGAAGGCTTCATATTCGGGCATGCTCACGCCAGCACTCAGACCGCGATAGTCGGGCACGGGGATAGAGCCCCTGGCTGGCGTGAAATCGACAAAACCAGGGCGGCCACCGGGACCGCCGACACCATCGAAGCCGCCTTCAAAGAAGCCGCCTTCAAACGGCCGCAGCTCCTCGCGAATTAAATCGCGGCTGATGAGCATGCGGGTGCCTATTTGCCGAATGACCACGGACAGGCCGGTCACGCGCTCGAACCGCTGCGAGATGAAGTCGAGTTGGGCTTCCAGCGAATCAGGGTCGATCAGCGCCGGTTCACGCAACAAGTCAATCAATGTTTTGTCCTCGCCGGGAAATTGAGGCTGGCGGGCGAAGAAGGCTTGCAACTGGGTGATGGCGGGGCGGTAGACCGTGTTGCGCAGCAGGGCCGTGTCGTCGAACAACTCGCCAAAATTTTTGGCAAAGGCCGGGTTGGCGTTCGACAGCCACAGCATCAGCAATTCTTCCAGCGCGTTGGCCTGGTTGAGCGGGCTCGCCAAATAGTCATCGAGTAAAAGCTTGCCCTGATACACAACCACCGGCGGAAACTGCGTGCAAAACTCGCGCAGCAGGGTGGCGACTTCGGCCACGCCCAGGCTGGTTTCCAGCGCGGCCAGCGCCTCGGCCATCACGCCGGGCTTCACCTGCTCGCGATATTGCGCGACCACCAGATGCAAAATCTCGTCGATGAGGCCCATCGCGTTCAGCTGGCCGACACGCACGCGCTGCTCGACCGGCCGCTGTGCATTCAGCGCCTCGGCAAACCGGCGGGCCGCCTCAAAGTTGGCAAACACCACATTGCCGTCGGTCTCAAACACGCTCAGATCAAATTGATAACGCTCGCGCACGGCCCGCGCCACATGGAATTCGCGATGAGCCTCATGAGCCGAAATAGCCGTTTGTCCGATGGGTAGAGATGCCAGCTTCAACATTGACATGTACACGTCCTTACGATTTAGATAAATTGTAGCGTCTGTCCTCGGCAAGGGCGCGGCGTTGTGCTTTCCTGGTTTCGTCATGTTTTCGGGAACGCACATCCGACGCCTCGGGAAAGCAATCAAGCACCAAGCGCGGCCCTGTGGTGCGAGGGTCAAAGTAGAGGGCGAATGCGAGTCATGATAGAAAGCCATCCCCGAATGCCGTTATTCCCGCGGAGGCGTCCCCGCAGCGGGGCGGAATCTATGCGCAACCCCGACGTTACCGTGATGGGAAGGTCTAGATTCCCGCCTCTGCGGGAATGACGTTGCTCTGTAAAGACTTTCCTCAACGCTACACACTTTACCGGTTTTATTACCTGATCTTCATACCTGACGTCTGAAATCTGACATCTTCCGCGCATACAATCACGGTTGAATGAAGCTGCTGATTGTGGTGATACAGGCCGATGACACGCCGCGCGTGATCGAGGCGCTGACGCATAGCGGCTATCGCGTGACCAAGATTGCGACGGTGGGCGGCTGGCTGCGCAAGGCCAACACCACGCTGCTCATCGGCCTGCACGACAACCAGGTCTGGCACGCCACCAAAATGCTCAGGCGGCTGGCCGGCCAACGCACCGAATTGCGCCTCTCGCATGGCGACCCAGCCGTGGGCCTTGCGCCCGATGAAGTCCTGGTAGAAGTGGGCGGGCTCGCGCTGTTTGTGCTCGATGTTGAGAGAAGCGAACATCTCTGACCTCAATTTTGACTTCAATCGCGCCAAAATCATTTTCCTCCCGCGGATCCGATCACCCATGTCCATCCGTTTGCCTAACTAAATGCACTATTGTCACCAATAGGCGCAGGATAGAAATAAGCCTGTATCAAGCAAATATCTGGAGGAAACATGAATATATCGAGAAGCCGAACGATGTGGCTGGGTGGCGCTGTACTGTCACTGAGCCTGATCCTATCGGCCTGCGCCGCCCCACCCGCAGCCGCTCCAGCAGCACCTGCCGCCACTGCTGCACCAGCCGAGCCAACCTCAGCGCCCACCACTGCTCCCGAGCCGACGGTTGCGCCGACCGAAGCTGCCACCGAGGCACCTGCCCCCACCGAAGCCCCAACAGCCGAGCCCACCGTTGAAGCCACCGCTGAAATGACGGCGACAGAAGCCATGACGAGCACCGAGGCGATGACTTCGACTGAGGCCATAACCGGCACCATGCCCATGACTTCGACCGAGGCCATGACCAGCACCGCTGCGATGACGGCGACTGAGGCGATGACCGAGGCCATGGCCGGCAGTGGTATGGTCGCAGTTGGCGACAGCATCTTCGGCAAGATCCTGGTGGATGACAAGGGCATGTCGCTCTACATGTTCACTAAAGACACGGCCGGTGATGGCAAGAGCACGTGCTACGAGCAGTGCGCCGTGGCCTGGCCGCCGTTGCTCACCTCAGATGCCGGAAAGGCCGGCGAGGGTGTAGATGAATCCCTGCTGGGCACCATCACCCGCACCGATGGCACCGTCCAGGTGACCTATAAGGGCTGGCCGTTGTATTACTGGTTCCGCGACTTCGCCGAAGGTGATGTGTTCGGCCAGGACGTCGGCACCGTGTGGTACGTGTTGGCCCCAGATGGCGAAGTGATCAAGACCTCGGGCGAGAAGATCGCCGTAGCTGAGACCAAGCTCGGCACCGTTCTGGTGGATGAGGCGGGCATGACCCTTTACATGTTCACCAAGGATGCCAAGAACGAGACCGTGTGCTATGACCAGTGCGCGACCAACTGGCCGCCCGTCCTCACTGAGGGCGCGCCACACCCCAGTGGCGAAGGCGTGGATGGCAAGCTGTTGGGCATGATCAAGCGCAAGGACGGCAAGCTTCAGGCCACGTATAACGGCATGCCGCTGTATTACTTCGCCAAGGATGCCGCCGCCGGCGACACCACCGGCCAGGGCGTGGGTGATGTGTGGTACGTGCTGGATGGCAAGGGTGAAGTGATCAAGTAGAGACGTGTTTCGTAATCATGCTGTCGGATTCGTCGACGTTGACGTCGAGGTCGAGGTCGAGGTCGACGAATCCTAGAGCCATACCCAATCAGGTTTGGCAAGCAGACACACAACACAAACAAAAGTGCCGCTGGGAAGCCTAACTTCCCAGCGGCGCTTTTGTGTATGGGTTCGGTCACAGAAGATGTTCCGCAGAACGTCTCTACTCGATCAGCTTTTCCAGCCGATCCACAAAACCTTCCAACACTTTGAAAGCACGCTCCATCGCATCGGGCTTGGTCATATCGATGCCGGCTAATTTAAGGGTCTCCAGCGGATACTTGCTGCCACCGGTGCCGAGGAACTTGAGGTATTTATCAACGGCCTGCTTACGAGCCTTGCCCTCGCTCTGGACAATCACATCGGCCAGTGCGTTGGCGGCGGCGATGCCGCTGGCATATTGATACACATAGAAGTCCGAGTAGAAGTGCGAGAACTGCGCCCAGGCGATGCCTTCGCGGGCCTCATCGACCTGCATGGCATCGCCATAGCCGCGCTTGAATAGCTCGGCCAAATACTGCGACATATCGTCGGCACTCAGCGCATTACCCTTCTCGATCTGGCCATGCACATGCTGCTCCCATTGCGACAGAATCGGCATGAGGAACAGATAGCGGTGGAAATTTCCCATCGCCTCTTCGATGAGCGCGATCTGGAAATTGCGATCCTGATTCTGCTCCACCAGGTGAGCCCGCACCAATGCCTGATTAAAGTTGGATGCCACTTCGGCCACAAACAGCGAATAGTCGGCGTAGACAAATTGCTGGGTTTTGTTAGACAGCAAGCTGTGCATCGAGTGGCCCAGCTCGTGCGCCAGCGTGCTCATGCTGGACAGACCCGCAGTCTCGCTGAAGCTCATCAGAATGAAGGGGCGGGTGTGATATGAGCCGGATGAATACGCGCCGTTACGCTTGCCCTGATTGGGATACACATCCACCCAACGCTCGCTGGTGCAACCGCGCCGAATAGTCTCGACGTATTTCTCACCCAGCGGCGCCATGCCGTCACAAATCCAATCCACGGCCTGCGAGTAGGTCGCACGCACCGGCTCACTCAGCGGCGCAAAAATATCGCACGGCTCAGCCTTGTCCAGCTTGAGGGCGCGCCGGCGAATGTCC
>Ga0105046_10018816_pt1 | contig 10500 bp, 5 predicted proteins | sample MAT03_FD_78385 | JGI IMG/M metagenome (GOLD analysis project Ga0105046, IMG submission 78385) | Freshwater microbial communities from Lake Fryxell liftoff mats and glacier meltwater in Antarctica - MAT-03 (megahit assembly) | ecosystem: Environmental > Aquatic > Freshwater > Ice > Liftoff...
CGGAACGTTCCCGGCAACGACTTTCACGTGGGCGAACACACTCTCAGGCAACGCTTCGCCGTAGAGCTTGTGCAATGGCCCCAACGCTCGCAATCCCGCCCGCATCGAGTCGCTGAAACCCGGACGCAGTAGTGGCTCCTTTCGGTCGCCGAGGCTTCGATTCAAAAACAACGGCGATGTCAACTCGATCTCCACCTCGGGGATCATCTCGATATCGCTGGCACCGAGTGGAAGTGACACGATTTCTCGTCGATCCGGATTTGGCCCCGGCAACACATGGAACGGGATGTGATCGTCGCCCAAACCCAAGCCGAGGTCTGCGCCATCAATTCGCAACGACTCCCAAACATCATCGACGTACCCGATTGCCCGGTGGCCGATGAACGTGATCGTCAGGGGAAACATGAAGCCTGCGTCGCCGAACTCGGGCAACGCAAACGCCGGTGCGATCACAATGGGGCGAGCGGCTTGTTCCTGGCCCATCGGCATTTGCAAACCCGGTGGCGGATCGGGTTCGTACGTCTCGCCTTACGCGCAGCCTTCCTGAAGTGGGCAACCCGTGCAATGCGGCCAGCGAACGAGCTGTTCCGCAACCGTGTGACGGCAGACGAACGCTTTCAGACGACCGCCAATGAGGCCACGAATCGCAGATCCGATTTCTGAAATTGGGTCGATTTTGGGTAGTCAAAATCGACGTAAGTCCGAATTGTGAAGTCTCCAAAACCGTGTTTTCGGATGTTTTCCGGTTTTTGGCGACCCAAAATGGCACTTTTAGATCGCAAAAAACGGATTCGTAATTCGGGACTGATTCCAGGGATGGGTGGGTAGTGCCTGGAGACATTCTACTGCTATCGTGTCGAGCGAAAGGCGATGGCTCGAATCTGAATCTGATGGTCTTTCATCGTCTTGCCGAGTTGCTCGAGTTTTCCCGCCACTTCGTCTTCCGGATTCGCGCGATCTTCCACGACAGTGAAATCGCGCGTTTTTTGCAACACGCGCACGCCGGTTCCTTCGAGGCTCAATACGGATACTAACGGTAGCAACGGCCACGGCTCTTGCGGACTGGCGAGTAGGATTTCCACTTCGTGCAATAGAACCGCGGGTTCGCCCGTGAGGATGGCCACCATTTCGTTACCGTTGCCGTCGATTCGGATTCCTTGCTTGATGTCGCGGGGAAATGCGAATCGTGCGGACGAATCGACGGTGAAGGACTCGGTCAGCCGACGCCATTGACCGGTACAATCGCGAGTCAACAGTTCGGCAGCCCCCGGTGGCGCTACTCCCTCGATGCGGACCAACCGACCACTCGGCACCGGAGCCGGATTGGGCAGAGGGAGATACCGATCGCCAACTCGTACGTTGACCATTAAGCTCAGCGTCTGTTCGATTGGTACGGCGAGAACCGGAATAGGCGCGGGTACTCGGCGGTTCGTTGCGAACCAGCCGATTCCGACAGTGAGAATCACGATACCCAGCCCGAGTAAGACCCATTTCGACCGCGAACGATTCCGAACCTCATATTGTTCTAACTCGTCCGCGATAACTGCGGCGCTGGCTGGCCGATTCTTGGGACTGCTCGCCAAACAGCGTCGGCACAAATCGGCGAGTGGTTTTGGAACTTTGGGGTCGTTCAGCAACGCGAGGTCGTAATGCCCCTGCTGAGCGTTGCTGAGAATTTCCGGGAAGCGAGCACCGGGAATCGGGCTTTTCCCAGTCAAAAGGTAGTGGAGCGTCGCCCCGAGTGAAAACAAATCGCTTCGTACCGAGATTTCCGGGTCGCAGCCATTGGCCTGTTCCGGCGGCATGTAGCCGACACTTCCCGAAATCACGCCGGTGTTTTCCTGGCTCGCCTCGTTCCATGCCCAACGGAACTTCGCGAGACCAAAATCGAGGAGCTTCGGTTCGCCATCGGCGCTGAGAATGATGTTTTGAGGCTTGATGTCGCGATGAATCATTCCACACGAATGGACGACTTCCAGCGCACGCGCCACCTTCGCGAGCCATCGGGCTGCGTCTCTCGGATCGACGGGCGATTCCTCAATGCGTTGGGAGAGCGTTCGCCCCGGCAGGAACTCGATCACTAGAAACGGGCGACGACCATCGAAATCGAGGTCGAAAATGCGACACAAGTTCGGATGATCCAGCGATGCGAGTGCGCGTCCTTCTGCAAGTAACTGCTCGCGGTCGAAGATTTGCTCGTTGCGACACCACTTGATTACTACTGGGATTTGCAGCGTCGGATGCACACTCTGGAACACTTCGCCTTGGCCGCCACGTCCGAGATGTCGCAGAATTGGGTAACGACCGATGCGATCAGGTAGCGACGAATGTGCGGTCGCTACGGGCTGGGAAGCCGACGTTTGCACCTTGGTGTGCTCGATATTCGATGGGTTCGCTGCGGGCCAATCGTCCGTCGCACTCGCATCGATCGTGGAATCCGACCCGAATGCCCGATCGACTTCGAGAAGCCGCTGAATGCGCCCGGCGAGTGGCGGGAATCGCTCAGCCATGCTGTCCGGGGCGATCGCTTCGCCGCGATCCGTCCGTGCGCGATACTCGGTATAGATCAAATCGAGTACGATCTCGTCGTGCGAGAGAGTGTTGCCCGCTAGTGTCAGATAATCCTCGGCCCGCGCGTGCAAATTCCGTTCGATCCGCTGACGGAGATCGTAGCAGCATAGTGCAAGTCGATCCGCAGCGGGCAGTTCGCCGGAGGATGCAAGTTCGGAGGATGCTAGAAAATCGGCCAATGTCGGTACGTGGGATTCTTGCCAAACCAAGGCATAGCGAACGATGATCGATGCAGCGGATTCGAGCAATCTCATGACAATCCTGGCGTGAGTTTCAATGCGATGAAAACGCGATCGATTGCGCGCATGAGTCGTTTGCGTACGGCATCGGGATGTTCGCCCGTTCGCTTGGCGATCTCGTTCCAGTCTAGCCCTTCCCGTCGATACGCGGCGAGTCGCTTTTCTTCGGTACTCAGCATCCGCATCACTTTCTCGAGAAGTTCGTTGCCCATCGCGGCCGTACTGGGCGTCTCTTCATCGTCGGTAACGCCTTCTAACGAGGACGTATCGAGTTGCGATTGCGGCTCCAACCGCCGCACCCGCGCATGTCGTGCGTGGTTCCACAACTTATGGCGAGCCATCGTCAGCAAGAGGTTAATCAAGTCTTTCGGCGATTCGAACTGGTAATGGTCTTTCCGAATTCGCGCGAAAAAATCGAGCATCACCGACTGGTAGATATCGCTCGTATCGACGATCGATTGGACCAGTGGCTCGCGTAGACGAATGCGGATCACACGTCGAATTTCGTCGCCGTAGGTCTCGATCAATCGATTGCATGCCGTGGCTTCGCCCGCTCGTACCTGCGTCATCAAGTCGACGAATGCAGCATTGGCATCCATAGTCATCTCGCAATTTCAGGACGAATCTGAACTGCTATTATCGCGAGATAAACCGCTTCGACGAGTCTTGTGTCCTCGGTTGGATAACAAATATCAAAGTACTCAGCACGCGAACCTTTCGGATCGGACACCAAATTTCGCTCTCATAGTCGACGTAAGTCAGAATTGCGGAAGTTCCAAGTCCGGTTTATTGACTGCGCGAATGCCTTGGGTGCGGACACCCAAGGCTCGTCCGTGTCAAAAATGATCGGGATTTGTCCGATGTTCCGCGCTTCCGGTCTGATTCTGGTACGATTGCCACAATTACCATAACCCACTGAGAATTTCACATGTCCCGTTGGCTCACGCTTCGAGTTGCGTTGTGTTCCCTGTTCTTGGTGGGGCAGACCGTCTTTGCGGAAGAACCCAAGGGTTACTTGGTGGCGATCGAGAACGACAAATTGATCGTTCGCGCCATCGGTGTCGAGCAGCTACCGGAAACCGCGGTGGGTTTTTATCTCTTCAGCGAAGAGGGTCGGGATCGCTGGGTCTTTCTGTTGAAGGGCTGGCAGTCTCGTCTCTCGCCGGAAACAATCGCGATGACGATGGCCAACGATCCGAATTGGGTGCGCGGGAGCCGAGGGCCATCGGGCAGTTCGGAGGCAGCACTTTCCCTGGCACGAGGGTTTCAACTGCCACCCGCGAACCCAACAGCGAGTTTACGGGCTGTGCCGTTCTACACGCCGATCCAGGAATCGCAGATTCTGAGCTACTCGCCGATCGTGCGGCGCGTCCCGAAAAGCAAGACCGCCCCGTATCCCGCCGAGAAAGCCACACTCACCAATACGGTGAGTCAGGAGAAACAGGAATTGCTGTTTCCCGAAGGCGAGGCGAGTACCACGCTGAAGAACTTGAAGCCGGGCACTTATCGCCTGAATGCCGAAGCGGGCGATGCGGTCACGTTTACGATTGTCGACCCGGCAAAAGTGGGAAGCGATCTCGCGGCCATCCGCGAGTTCGAAGCCGCAGTCGGTGCCGATTCGCCCGCCGCGATTGTGTTTCAAATCGAACGAATGATCTCGGACAAGAACCCCAACGAGCACACCAAGGACCAGGCCAACGCACGCGACAAAGATGGTTATCCCCGCTATTTGGGCGACGTGCTCGATCTCACGGATCGGGCGCGAACCGCGCAATCGACGCCCTATTTGATGCGGGTTTACGATCAACTCTTCGAGATGGCGCAACGTAAGGCAAACGTGAAGCCGGAAGCGAAACCGGCTTCCGCCAGCGGCCTCATCGGCATCCCGCAACTCGATGCGGCACGCGATGCGATCGTGGCCGGCCGCTGGCAAGATGCCGACAAATTCCTGGCCGAAGCGGAGAAACTCCAGACACCGAAAGACCGTGCCAAAGGCCTCGCACTCCATTACCGTGCAGTGCTGATGGCAGAGGGTGGTCCGAAACGGGCTGCGGAAGCCGAGGTGTTGTACAAGCAGTCGCTCGAATTGTTGCAATCCGCATCGGCGACGGATCGCGTGCGTGCTCATGCGAACTACGCGGCCTTCCTGCAACAGCAAGCCCAAGACTCGCTGAATCAGTTCGCATTTCAAACGGCGTCCGGCGTTCAGGCACCGTTGTTCCACTCGTTGCAGTTGTCCGTGGACGCCGGCCGAGAATACGAAACCGCCGCAAAACTGGCGCCCGCCGCCGCCCGCCCCAGCATCCACTACAACCAGGCGCGTTTGCTGTCCCTGCAAAGCGACTTGGCCCGAACCCTGGATGAAGACGGCAAAAGCCCAGAAGTGGCCGCAATCGTCCAAAACCTGTCGCGCCAAGAAAGCGCGTTGCTCGAGCAAGCCCTCGCGGACAAGGGCGACGACCCGCTCGTTCGCGGAAACATCTTCGAGTTGAAGGCACAAATTGCCTTTCGGAACCGCAATCCCCAAGCCTGCGAATCCGCGGCGAAAGCGGCCATCGCCATTTACGCGGCCGAGGGTTCGTTCCTGGGATTGGAGCAGGTTTACCGACTGTTAGGCCAAAATGCACTGGCCGCCGGGGACCGAGAATCGGCACTTCGGGCGTTCATCGCTTCGCAGCAGATCAGCGAATTACTCCGAGATCGGCTCGTGGGGGATCGTGCGGGTCAAACTCAAGCCGGCTTTTTCTCGCGGCGCGCGTTCGTTCTCGACAACATCGTGGAATTGCTCTTGCTCGCGGGTGGCCGCGATGCCGAAGCCGTTCGTTACCTGGAAATGGCAAAGGCCCGCTCGCTGCAAGACACCCTCGCGAAGCGACGGGTCGGCCCCGATGTCGGGCGATCCGTTCCCGCCATTCTGAATGCGTTCCCCGAAAAAACCGTCGTGCTCGAATACTTCCTCGGTCGCGAAAAGGCCTGGGTGTTCACGATCGCGCGATCGCAAGGTATCACGGAAGTGAAAGCCCACGAATTAAAGGTCGCGCCCCGCGAACTCCTCACGCAGGTGCAGGCGTTCCTTCGAGAGATTGAAGGTTATGCGCCGAAGATGCTCAATAAATTCTTGTCTACAAAGTCATTCGACAATAATTGGCAATTTCAACTGCATCAATTTCGAAAGGATCTCATACCCGACAGTGCGTTACAGATCGTGAAGCAAGCCGATTCGGTCGTGATTGTCCCGCAGCATCTCTTGCACTATTTTCCGTTCGCGGCACTGGTCACGGAACCCGAACCACAGGCCAAGAATCCGGACAACAAGAAAGTCGCCAAGCCGAGGTTCCTCGTCGATGAACGCTTCGTTCTGTCGAGCGCTCCGTCGCTCACCACGTGGGACATGCTCCATCGTCGGCCTGCGGTGGGTATCAAGGAGGTGAACGCTGTCGGCCTCGTTCAGGCTCCCGGCGAGAATCCCCTGCCGGGCGTCGAGACGGACCTCAAGAATCTCCAAGCCGCATTCGGTAAAGTCAAAATCTTACAAGACCAACAAGCGACGGTGTCCGGCGCGCGAAGTCTGCTCCAGCGTCCGGGCCTCTTGTTGCTCGCAACACACGGTTTCAACGAAGCCGATCAGCCACTCGAAAGCTTCCTGATTCTGCTACCCGATGCGGAGAAATCGCGTTCGACCGACGATGCGAACGACGGCAAACTTCGCGCAAGGGATATCTTCGACAAGCCCGTCGGTCCGGACCTCGTCGTGATGTCGGCCTGTTACACGGGACTCGCGGACCGCTCGCCGTTGCCTGGCGATGATCTCTTCGGCCTCCAGCGGGCATTCCTCTTCGGCGGCGCGCGAACCGTCATCGGAGGCTACTGGGATGTCTACGACGGTACCGCACCCGAACTGCTCGGCACCACGATGAAACTACTCGCGCAAAAACGTGGCATCGGGGCGGCACTCAAACAGTCGCAAATCCAGTTCCTCACAAAATGCCGCGAGAGCGACAAAGCCGAACCGTATCTGCACCCGTATTTCTGGGCGATGTATAGCCTCCTCGGCGACGAGCGAACCGGGGCCGGAAAATAGTTTCGTTTCTGAATTCCACACACGATTCCTACAAGAGGTCGCTATGTTTCGCGTCATTTCCCTTAGCGGTTTGTTCCTGGCATTTACGGGCATCGCGATTCTGGGGCAAACCGCAGCCATCGATCCGTTCGAGAAATATCTCACGCGCGCCAGTGCCGATGCGGCACTCCAAAAGCTCGAACCGAGTGCGCTAATGGAAATTTGCGAAAAGATCGCGGCTGGCGAAGCAGCACTGAAGAGCAAGTATCCGTTGCCGCTTACGGGATTGCTCAAAGTCACGCTGCGCACCGCAACGATGAACCGAGACACCGCCACGCTCGGTCGCCTCATCACACTCGCGAAAAGCCTTAATAACGACGAGATCGTACTTGCCGCCACGCTGGCAAAGAGTAACCGCCGCAGCGGTAACGACAGCTTCATGGTGGCGCTCGATCAGATGCCGGCCGACGAAGTTTCGGTGGTCCGCGGCTGGATGGGGCAAATCTACAATGCGACCGCGATGGGAAGCCGAGAGGACCTCGAGGATATGCAGAAGCGATTGGAATCGAATGCGCAACTCGACAGCCGCATCGTGGCCGAACTCTCGAAGCGCGTGCGAACCGCGTTGACGGCATTACCCGCTCAGACGGATGTTGAAGACAAGTTGGTCAGCGATAGCCGGAAAAACAAGAAGAAAGAATCGCCAAAGGAAACCGAGGAACCAGCCAAGACCGAGGAACCGAAAGACGATGAGCCGAAGAAGCCCGTGGAAAAGCGAACGCCGCCGAAGAATTTCACCGAGGCGATCGCCGCACTGGCCGATGGGCCGGATGCACTCGTCGACGAAGGATTCGAAGGCAAAATCGATCTGGCAAAGCTCGGCAAGCATTTCAAGAACCAAGATGCGATGGGCCTCGCCGATGTCGCCGTTCGCATGGCCAAAGAAGAACAGATCCTCGAACGGAAGCACCAATTCATCCCATCCGACATGATCTTCCGCGCCGCAACAGCAATGGCCATGCTGAAGGACGATGAGAAAACACTATCCCACATCGAAAAAGCGATCCTCAAGATTCGCGGAGAAAAGTCGGACGACTACACGCGATTTCAAGCACAGAAACAGTTGGCATTGGCGAGCCGAAAAGGAACCAAGCCGGTGATGGTGTCACTCGATGACTTGCTCGAACCCTCATCGCAGATCGTACAGTCATCCATACAGATGATCGATGAGGCGATTAAAACGTCAGATCGCAACACACTGCTTGCACTGCAAACTGGTCTGTCGCAATCGAACGACTTGACTGCCGAACAGAAGAAGCCAATCCTCGAACGCCTCCAATCGGGGCTGGCCAAACTGCCAAACACGATGGACGAAAGCCTCGAAATCCTACGTCAACTCGGCGAAGCCAGTTCGCGAGCGGAGCAGAAGTTACCGATTCTCAACAGCCGCCTTCTCGCATTCGCAACGGCGCACCTAAACAAAACCGTCGGCAACGGCACGAATGAAGCCTTCTACCAGATGGCCATCCAGTCCGTGACGCCGAAAAAACCAGTGGCTGCCAAAGTCGAGATCAAAAAACAAGTGTCGCTCAAGGACGCCCTGCCCGGCGACATTGTAAGAACGCGAGCCGTGGGGCGCGACGGTTATGAATATGCCATCGTCTCGAAGCGGTTACCTAATGGCACAATACTGACCGCATACACGCAATCCCTGCTGCGAAACGCAAAAACGGCGGTGGTGAAGTTCACATTTATCGACACCGCGAAGGACAAACAGTTGGCGATCTTCCGGCCAACGAACGAAACAAACTTCACTCGTTAAGGGGCGGATTTCAAAAATCGGTCGTCTCGTGGTGAAGTGAATCCGGGTTGCGGCTCGTGTGCGCCGCACAACACTTTCTTCTGATGGAGTCTGTCGAATGTTACGGTATTTTCTCTCGACCGTATTTGCGGTCACAGCGCTGTCGACTCTCGCAATCGCCGAGGATCCCAAGCCTGCGGAACCGAACAAGGCGACCGAGTCGCGTGTGGAGTTACCAGCCGCAGCCAAAGACGCTGCGTTCGAGGCCCACCTGGACCTGAACGCTCTCGGGGCCGCATGGTCCGCCGGTGATGCGGACACGCTCGCCGCACTGGCCACCAAACTGTCCGACGGCGAACGCGCCCTCGGCAAGCCGCACCCCAAACTGTCGGCGGACAAGCTGCACACCGAAGCCATCAGGGCGGCAATCGCCAGCAAGAACGTCAAGGCACTGGACCAAATACTGGCCGCCGCCGAAAAAGCAAAACACTCCGAGCGTATCGCTGCTGCGAAAGCCGCGAAGCAGTTGATCCGCGCGACCCGAGCCACCGAACCCGCCCTGACCCCGAACGACAAGCGGACGGACGAGACGAATATCCAGTTGCATCTTTACTCCGACGCAATCAGTAACGCCAAACGCACGGGTGACTCGGAGACGCTTGCGGAACTGGAAAAGTCGATCGCCGATAACCCCTATCTGAAGGGCGACACGGCGACGGCGATGCATAAAGCCATCGCAGCGGCCCGGACTGAGATCCCCGCCGACGACGCGGGTGCCGATCTGCTTCGCCAACTGGCCGCCAACAGTCGCGGTGGGGATGTCGCCATGCCCGGTGTACTCGCCATCGACTTCAGCGGCACATCGCCCGTGTTTCCACCCGCCAGCAAGATGGCTTCCTCGGCTGGTACGACAGCGAATCCGATTGGTGTGGGTCAACTCGCCATCGATGTCGCACCGAAGGCGACACCGGCGGCGAAAAAAGTGACCGTGAACTATAACGTGCTGAATCGCGTCACGAAGTACAATGTGGCGTACGCCGTGGTTAGCCCTGGCAACAAAGCCCTGGTGGCGTACTTGAAGCCCAACTCCTACACGAATTGTTCGTGTACCTTCGCTGCAGGTGCGGGCACCCCCATGATTCGTATCTATCAGGTGGGCGGCAAGCCAGCGAAAGACTTCACCGTCGCAAACGGTGGCAAGTATGCATTCCAGATCAAGCCCTCCACCGGGTTGATCGAGAACTTTTTCCGATAACGTGCAGTTGTGAGTTCCGTAACCTGAGCGTCACTCGCTGACGCTCGGGTTGTTCCCGTTTCAACAGGAGTGGCGTACATGCATATCTTCTCACGATCGATCGGGTTTTTCCTGTTGATTTGTAGCGTGACCACTTACGCCCAAACGCCCCCAGAGAAGAAGCCACTGACAGCCGAGCAACAAGAGTGGCTGAAGGAAGCCAAGAAGTGGGGCCAGGAAACCGCGAAGCTCCACAAAGCTGGCAAGCTCGAAGAAGCGATCCAGGCGGCGGAGAAAGTGCTCGCGGCAGAGGTGAAACTGTACGGGGAAGTACACGTTGAGCCGATTGGGTCGCTGATGCTGATTGCCACTTGGCACGAACAGCTTGAACATTTCGACCAAGCGAAGATAGTGCGCGAGCGAATTCTGGAATTGCAGACGAAGAGGTCCGACAAAGTGGATTGGCGAGTGATCGATGCTCGCTTGGCTGTGGCGAATGTCGAACTCTTGGGCAAGTTGAATCCAGAAAATCGCCAACAACTCCAGAAATCCGAGCAACTGAATTCTCGTGCCCTTCAACTCTACCAAAGTAAAC
>Ga0105046_10018817_pt1 | contig 10500 bp, 8 predicted proteins | sample MAT03_FD_78385 | JGI IMG/M metagenome (GOLD analysis project Ga0105046, IMG submission 78385) | Freshwater microbial communities from Lake Fryxell liftoff mats and glacier meltwater in Antarctica - MAT-03 (megahit assembly) | ecosystem: Environmental > Aquatic > Freshwater > Ice > Liftoff...
GCCGGCCGCGCCACGATGCCCCATCACCCGCGGCCGCGGACCTCGTCGGTAGCTCATGGCGGCGGAGGCTACCGCAATGGCAACAACCCGTTGTCATCAGGGCACCTCCCGCTTCGCGCTCGGCCGCTTAGGCGGCGGGCGGGAAGCGAGAGTATCGGCGGGTGATGCAAAACCAATTTCCGCCCGCCGCCTTATGTTGCGCGGACCATGAGCAAGCTCCTCCGCGGCGTTCGGCGACGCGCGCGCGCCGAGCCCGCCGCCTCGCGCGTGGGCTTCGCGCGCCGATGCCGACGTCGCCATTGCGACGATCCGCCTGGAGGCGGGCGCCGAATGGGTCCTGCCGCCAGCGGCCGACGCGCGAACCAGCCGGACGCTCTACTTCTTCGAGGGTCCAGCGGTCGAGGTCGGCGACCACGTCCAGCGGACGCCCGCCGCGCTCACCGTTCGCCCCGACACCGAGGCGAAGTTGCGGGCGTCCGAGGGCGGAGTCGAGCTGTTGCTGCTTCAAGGGCGACCCATTGGCGAGCCCGTCGTTCAGCATGGTCCCTTCGTGATGAACGCGCGCGAGGAGATCGTGCAGGCAATGCGCGACTACCAGCGCACCCGCTTCGGGGGATGGCCGTGGAGCGCGTCGGACCCGGTCCACGCGCGACAAGAAGGTCGCTTCGCCAAGCATGCCGACGGTCGCATCGAGCGCGCCGAGGACTGACATGATGGTTTCACGATCATCAGCTCCGATCGCGAGATTCCCTGCGACGCGACCGACGCGAACGCGACGCGCATCTTCACGTTTGCGATTCCGCCGGGACCCGACGGCGGCTTCTTTTCGGGGCACGAGATCGCCGTCGCTGCAGCGCTGCTCATCGACCCTCTACGAATCTACGAAGCAGAGAGCCGCTGCATCCGCCTTCGCCCCGGGCGCGCCTTCACGCTCACCGACAGTGACTCGCACCGGCTCGACGGTCGCTACGTCCCGCCCGCTCCCGCGCTTCCCCCGAAAACTTCCCCCTCCTGCACGCGGGTGCGAAGCTCATGGGGCCATGCGTGCGTCGTCCGCCTCCTTGTTCGCGTCCGCGAAGAGCCTCGGGCTCTTCTTCTGCCTCTCGCTCGCTGCCGCTTGCGGTGGTGCTCCGAGAAAGTACGAGGCGGATCCCAACTGGGCGTCGAAGGACACGATCTCCACGGAAGATGACGCGTCGGCGTTCGTCGACGTGCGGGCGCCGCAGATCGCCGACGTGAACTTCGATTGGGTCGGCGTTCGCCCCGATCTCGCGATCGCGCGGACCCAGCCGCGCAAGGCCGACTGCAGCTGCCTCTCGGTCGAGATTGGGCAGCCCTTCGATCCAAAGTTCACCTGGGAAGGAGCTCCCCCGAAGATCTCGGGCAACAAGCTCGCGGTCGCGGTGAGCTCGTTCGGGATCGACTGCCCGGGCGGCCCCCAGGACCAGGCGGAGCGTCGGCCCAGCATCCGCGCCGTCGATCGCCGCGGAAACGACGTGATCATCGAGATCGAGGACATCTCGGTGGAGCGGCCTGTCGCTTCGGGCGCGATCTTCAATCCGCCTGGCGCCGGCGGCGCGGTGTACATCCGGCCTCGAAATGCGGGTCTTCCGTACGCGCGACCGAGCTCCGGATCGCTCTGCCGCGCGCTCTGAGCCGCGTCCGCTCGCTGCCGGCCGCGCGCTGACGGCCCTTTACAGCCCCTGCCCGTCGCGGCACCTTTCGGATCATGGGCATCTTCGACCGGATGGGGCGCGTCATCTCGAGCAACATGAACGCGTTGCTCGACAAGGCCGAGGATCCCAAAAAATCCATCGACCTGCTCCTCGAGGAGATGAAGGAGCAGGTTCGCGCGGGCAAGAAGGAGATCGTCGAGGGCCTCGCCGCGGAGAAGATGCTCCGCAAGAAGGTCGACGAGCTCGATGTCGAGGTCGAAAAGTGGGAGCGCCGCGCGGAGCTGGCGCTCAAGGCCGACGACGAGAAGCTCGCGCGTGAAGCGCTGGTCCAGAAGAAGCGCGCGGTAGGCGAGCGCGATCGCGCCGAAGCGCTGCGCGCCGAGCAACGCTCCGCCGTGCTGTCGATGAAGTCCGAGCTCGAGCGGATGGAGACCAAGCAGAAGGAGCTGGAGGGTCGCAAGGGCACCCTGGCCAACCAGCTCCGGCAGGCGCGCGGCGGCAGCGGTGGCGCCGAGGGTCTCGGTAGCAAGGTCGGCGGAGCCGCTTTCGACGAGTTCCGTCGGATGGAGGCGCAGATCGACGGCCATGCCGCCGAGGCGGATGCCCATCGGGAGGTCGACGACGCGCTGCGCGACGGCAAGATGTCGGACGGCGATCTCGAGTCGAAGTTCGCGGCTCTCGAGCGGGGCGGCACCGGCCGGGATGCCCAGCCCGGCGGGCCTGAGGTCGACGACGATCTGGCACGCTTGAAGAAGAAAATCCGAATCGGAAGCTGAGCCCTTTGCCCTCTCGATTCGTCGTCGCGCTCCGCGCGAACAAGCCCGATCTCGACCAGGCGTTGCGCGTGAAAGAACGCGCCGACGCGCTAGGCGGCACGTTGTGCGCGTGGGGCGCCTACGAGCTGTGCTTCAGCTTCGAGCCCTCCGATGTCGACGAGGCCATCGCGCTGGCGAGCGCCGCCTCGACCGTCGAGAGCGGGGCCTTCGCGGCTGCCCTCGCCTTCGGTCGCCTCGAGACGGTCGTTGGGTCCACCGCACTCGCCGAGCTCGGCTGGGGCGCACCGATGTCGGACGCCACCGCCATCGTGGAGGGCGCCGCCCCCGGGACGATCCACATCCACGTGAGCGCGGTCGCCTCGGTGGAGAGCACGTTGCACGCTGGGCTCCTTGGTGCGGTCGTCACGTTCCGCCGTCCCAGTGGCGCGGCGCCGCAAGCCCGCCCGCTCATGCCGAGCACGGCGACGCCGCAACCGCCATCCACCCGCCGTTCGACGGGCCTGTCCGAGATGCCACCGGCCCCCGAAGTCCGCGCGGCCGGCGATCTGGTGGTCGACGCGATCCGGCGCGGTGATCTCGCCTCCTTCGAGAAGCACGTGGAGGAGCTGCGCGTGGGGGGAGCCTCGCCAGAGCTCATCACCCGCCTCTCCGGTCTCGCCGCGCTCGGGCGGGGCGCCACGCTGGATGCGCTGCGCACGTTGCGCATCGCTGCCGAGTCTGCCGAGCCAGAGACGCGGACCCGGGCGTCGCTCGCCTACGCGGTCGCGCTCGGCGCCGCCGGCCGAAGTGACGAAGCGCTCCTCGCCGCGCTCGGTGCACTGGGCGCGGCACGCACCCTCGAGGATCGCTTTGGCGAGCGAGCGTGCGCGCGCTTCCTCGCGCAGCTCAGCGCGTCGGGGGGCTTCACCGACGCCTCGCTGTCCTGGGAGCGGGTGGCCCTGAGCGCCGCAGCCACCGCGACCGGCGCCGCCGTCGGGAACTGACCCGGCCACGCGACGACGGGGCGGCCGTGAGGTATCGCTGCCCTTGACCTCGCGTCCGACGGGGGCGAAACCCCCCGCGATGGCAACGTCGCTGTTTCCGCCGAAGGCTCGCCTCGCATTGCTGGCATTCGTTGCCGGAGGCGCGATCGCAGGGGTGACGTATCGCTCGTGGGCGATGCAGTACAGCCGCCCCAAGCCGAAATTTTCGCCGTGCTTCATGGTCGCGAAAGGGGTCCTTGCGAAGCCCGAGGTCGAGAGCGGTACCGAGCCGCACGAGCTCGAGAACGGAGAGACCGTGTACCTGACGACCCGCGCGGATCGCGCCGTGCGCTGCGCCACGATCATGGGCGACGGCAAGACCACCCACAAACGTCTCACCGCCCTCATCGTCGAGGAGAATCCCGAGGCGCGTGCCAAGCTGCTCACCAGCTACCTCGACGGGTTCCCCAAGGACGCTTCCGGTGACTTCGAAGCGTCGGCCTTCGGGCTCCTCACCGACGTGACGTTCGCCGCTCTGCCGGCAAGCGATGCCAACCTTGCTGAAAAACGCCGAGTGAACGACCTCGTCGAGTGTCGCTACGACACGCCTGCCTGCCAGTCGCGCCACCCGATTCCGATCGTAACCTGGCTCGCCGCGGGCGTCGGCGTCGCTGGCCTGATCGGCGCGATCGCGGGGCTGGTTGTCGGCATCCTCGCGCGCCGCGCCGCCGCGCGGTCGGTCGACGCGGACGCCCCGGCGCCTCGCAAGAAAAAGAAGAAGAAGGAAGCTGCGGCGAGCGCAGCGGCATCGTTGCTTTCGCTGCTCTTCCTCGTCGCTTGCCAGACGGCGGCTCGACCCGCCGACAAGCCGACCGCGCAAGCTGGGCCCGCACACTCGGGCGCACCTGCGAAGGAGACGCCGGCCGAGGCGCCGCCCACCGTGCCGCCCAGTCAGCCGGTCACCCCGCCGCCGGCTGCCACGACCACCGAGCCGGTCACCTCGAATGCATCGCAATCGTCGCCGCTGATGCCACGCGAAGCCCCGCCGAACGGGGCGTGCCCGGGCGACATGATCCTCGTGGAGGGCGGGTACTGCACCGACGTCGAACACCATTGCTTGAAGAGCTGGTACGACAAATCCAACAAGAAAGAGGTCTGCGAAGAGTTCGCGCCAAAGGCCAAGTGCACCGGGCCCACGGTCAAAAAGCGGTTCTGCATCGACCGCTTCTCCTGGCCGAACGTGCGCGCCGAGCGCCCCGAGGTGATGAACAACTTCTATCAAGCCCAGGTCAAGTGCGCCGCCGTCGACAAGCGTATCTGCACCGAAAGCGAATGGACGATGTCGTGCGAAGGGCCGGAGATGAAGCCCTTCCCCTACGGCTGGAAGCGCGATTCGACCAAGTGCAATGGCGACCACATGTGGGACGAGCCGCACATGTTGGCCGTGGGCAAGCGTGACCCCAAGGAGCTGGCCCGCCTGTGGAAGGGCGTACCCAATGGCGCGCAGCCCGAGTGCATCAGCGACTATGGCGTCCCGGATCTGCCTGGCAACACCGACGACATCGCCTCCAGCGAGACGTATTCGTCAGACTATCGCGGCAAATTCGACAGCGTGACGACCGGGGGGCCTTGGTACAAGGGCACGCGCAACCAGTGCCGGCCCAAGATCTACACCCACGACGAGGGCTTCTATTACTACTACCTGGGGTTTCGCTGCTGCGCCGAGGCCGACGGCAAGCCGACCGATCCGCGGACACCCAAGCAGCGCAAAGACGACTGGAAGTTTTCGCGCGTCGAGGGCCTGGGTCGCTTCACCGTCACGCAGATGAAGGACAAGCTGGAGCAAAAGAAGACCGGAAAGTGCTCCTGCAAGGACAAGGACACGCTCTGCAAGACGATGTGCGGCACGCTCCTCGGCCCGGGCGCCAAGGACATCGATCTCAAGGCGCCTCGCGAATAGGCCAGCCTTTTCTGCGTCGGCTCCGACGCGTACCGCGAGAAACGCTAGACCCCAGTCGATGGTCGAGTAGGGTCGCCGCCATGCGAAAGCTCGCGCTCGGACTCGCTGCAGTTTCCATTGTTTGCGCGTCTTCCTGCTCGTCTCCGGAGCCGAAGACCCCGCCCGCTCCCGACCCGCCCGCCGATCCGCCCGCCGCCCAGAAGAAGTCGGTCCCGGTGTCGCTTGCGCAGGTCGGCCTCTCCAAGCCGGCGCTCGATCAGCAGACCGCTGCCTGCGACGACTTCTACCAGCTCGCGTGCGGCGGCTGGCTCGCCTCCACCGAGATCCCGGCCGACAAGTCGCGCTGGGTCCGCAGCTTCAACGAGATTAGCGATCGCAACGAGCTCGAGTTGCGCACCATTCTCGAGGAGGCTGCGAAGAAGAAGGGCCAACCCGGGATCGACGGCCAGATTGGGTCGTTCTGGTCCTCCTGCATGGACGAAGCGGCGATTGAAAAGGCCGGCACCGCTCCCCTCAAGCCGCTGACCGACGTCATCTTGAAGGTGACCGACGCAAAGACGCTCGGCGTGGCCATCACCGAGCTGCACAAACACGGGATCTGGGCCTTCTTCAGCATCCACTCCGAGCAGGACCACAAGGATGCAACGAAGATGATCGCGTCGGTCGATCAGTCCGGCCTCGGCATGCCGGATCGCGATTACTACACACGCGCCGACGACGACGCCAAGAAGCTCCGCGAGGCCTATGTCGCGCACGTCGAGCGCACCCTCGTCCTCTATGGTGTGAAGGGTCCCGCCGCCAAAGCGGCGTCGGTCGACGTCATGCGCATCGAGACCGAGCTTGCCAAGGTTTCCAAGACGCGCGTCGAGCGGCGCGACCCCAAGAGCCTCTACAATCGACTCGACCGCGAGGGCTTGAGCAAGGCTGTGCCCTCGCTTCCCTGGGCCGAATACGACCAGGCCATGGGCGTCCCCGATCTGCGCGAGATCAGCGTGACGGCGCCCAAGTTCATGGAAGGGGTGGAGACGCTTATCAAGAAGGAGCCGCCTGCTGCATTGCGCAGCTACCTGACCTGGAGCGTGCTCAATCAGATGTCCGCCGAGCTGCCCCAGGCCTTCGTCGAGGAGGACTTCAAGTTCGTGCAGACCATCACCGGCCAGAAGGAGCTGCGACCGCGCTGGAAGCGCTGCATCACCGCTGCCGACGCCGCGCTCGGCGAGTCCCTCGCCCAGGCGTTCGTCGCAAAGAAGTTCGCCGGATCGAGCAAGCAGGCCGCCGAGACCTACGTCCGCGAGATCGCCAAGGCATTCGGAGAGGAGCTGGGGACCCTCGGATGGATGGACGCGACGACGAAGGAGCGGGCGCGCAAGAAGCTGACCGCGATGGCCTATCTCATTGGGTATCCCGCGAAGTGGCGTACCTACGATTGGCCGGTCACCGAGTCGTACACGAAGAACGCACTCGCGACGCAGGCCTTCGAGCGGCGCTACGACATGAACAAGATCGGAAAGCCGGTCGACCGTGACGAGTGGCAGATGACGCCCCCCACGGTGAACGCCTACTACGATCCGCAGCGCAACCACATGGTGTTCCCGGCGGGCATCCTGCAACCGCCGTTCTATTCGGTGAATGCCAGCGTGGCGGTCAACCTCGGCGCAATGGGAATGGTCGTCGGCCACGAGCTGACCCACGGCTTCGACGATCAGGGCGCGCAATACGACGACGCCGGCAACCTGAAGGACTGGTGGGAGGCCTCCACGCAGGACGCATTCAAGTCGCGCACCAAGTGCATCGACGAGCAGTACAGCGCCTACGAGGTCCTGCCCGGCGCCAAGATCAACGGGCAGCTGACGCTGGGCGAGAACATCGCCGACGCCGGCGGGGTGAAGCTCGCCTTCCACGCCTATCGATCGATGCGCAAGGACGCGCCGGAGGAGCAGATCGCCGACGGCTACACCGAAGACCAGCAGTTCTTTCTAGCTACTGGCCAGATCTGGTGCGCCAAGTACCGCGACGAGGCGGCGAAGCTGCAGGTCCAGACCGATCCGCACTCCCACCCGCGCTACCGCGTGAACGGTCCACTGTCCCATCTGCCGGAGTTCGCGCAGGCCTTCCAGTGCAAGCCAGGCTCGAAGATGGTCGCGACCAAGTCTTGCGCAGTTTGGTAAACAGGAGCGCCTCGCGCAGCTCTATTTTCGCGAGTAGGTCAGCGCGTAGGTGACGGGCATGGGGAGCTTGGGGCTGCTCAGCGTGACGTCGTGCTCCACGTGCCCGTTGCGAACAGGAGCAACAGGACGAGGCGGGGAACTGAACCGCGAAACTCGCCCAAGGTTGACGCGCGCCCCGGCCCCCATCGACGATCGCCCGATGGGGCTCGAGCTCTTCTTCCACCCGCTGGCCTCCTTCTGCTGGAAGGCGCTGATCGCGCTGTATGAAAACGGGACGGCGTTCGAGCCGCACATCGTCGACCTCTCCGACCCGGCCCAGAAGGCCGAGCTCGAGCGGCTCTGGCCCCTTTGCAAGTTTCCGGTCCTGCGCGACCACGATCGCGGTCGCGTCGTGCCGGAAGCGACGATCATCATCGAGTACCTGGCCCAGCATCATCCGGGCAGCATCGCGCTGATCCCCAAGGATGCCGATCTCGCGCGCGAAGCGCGTCTGCGTGACCGCTTCTACGATGGCTACGTGCACGAGCCGATGCAGAAGATCGTGCTCGACAAGCTGCGCCCCGAAGACAAGCGCGACCCTTATGGCGTCGCCCAGGCGTCGAGGCTGCTCGATACCGCGTACGCCATGATCGAGGCCGAGATGGTCGACCGCAAGTGGGCGATCGGCGACGACTTCACCCTGGCCGATTGCGCGGCAGCGCCCGCGCTCCATTACGCCGATTTGATCCACCCGCTCGGTGAGGAACACCCACAAGTATCGTCGTATCTGCGACGGCTGACCTTGCGCCCGTCCTTTGCGCGGGTGCTGCAGGAGGCGGAGCCGTATTTTTCGATGTTTCCAGGCAGTCGGTGAGCGGCAGTCGGTGAGCCGCGGTCGGTGAGCCGCAGTCGGTGAGCCGCAGCCGGTGAGGGCAGAGCGCGCTCGCGCTGCGAGCGCGCTCCGACCCTCACGAGCGCGGAGCTGCTCAAGCCGCAGCGAAGCGGAGCAGCGAATGGCTCAACCCGAGGCCGTCGGTCGCGCCCGCGAGGACGAGCCCGGCGCGGCGCGCTGCGCCCTCGATCTCGGTCGCGCGGTACATGCGGCTCACGCCATTGGCGACGGCGGTGAAGTAGGGCGACGAGTGGACGAGGCAATAGGCGGCGATGTCGTGCTGCTGCCGATCCCAGAACGTATCGAGGATCCACACGCTACCGCCGGGCGCCAATGCCGCGCGCGCCTTGCCGAGAATCGCTTCCACCTGCTCCAGCGAGAAGCAGACGAGGAACTGGCTCATCCACACGGCATCGACGCCGGACGGCAGCGCAGCGGCCGCCTCGCGCACGTCGAGCGGGTGGAAGCTCGCGCGCGCCAGCAAGTTCGCCTTTCCCAGCTCGCGACGCGCCATCTGAAGCTGGTTGGGGAGATCGGCGAGGACCATTTCGAGCGCGCCGGCGCGGGCGAGACACGCTTGCGCGAAGCGCCCGGTGTTCGCGCCGAGGTCCACCAGGCGCGCCGGCTCAGTGCCGAGAACGACGTCGAGGGCCCGCTCGAAGGCGCCATCCGAATAGAAGTGATCGAAGCGAAGCCACGCTTCGCGGGTCTTGTCGGGCAGGCCAGCGAGGGCGTCGTAGACCGTCTCGCCCTCGGCGATCTTGCCCTCGATCTCGCGCAAGCCACTCGGCTTGCCATCGCGGATCGCCGCGTCGAGGTGGAGCATCGGCTTCCAGCAGACCTCGTGCACGAAGTCCATGTTGGCGCGCGTCATCGGGTCGTGCTCGATGAACCAGCCGGTCTTGGTAATCGACCAGCGATCGTCATCGCCGAGCGAGACGAGCCCACCACCCAGCCCGCACTCGAGGAGGACGGTGACGCCGTAGAGCGTGAGCCCGACGTCGGCCGCGAGCTCCTCGGCGGACGAAGCGCGCGGCGCCCGCGCCTGCAGGGCCTTGAAGACGCCGAGGTCGCGCAGCGAGCGCGCGACCTGGAAGGTCATCGGCGCAAAGGCGATCTTCTGGGCGTCGAAGAGCGCGTCGAAGCTCGACTTGCGCGGCGCTCGGAGGGGTCGACGACCAACCACGTATGCCGCGTGGATATCACAGGGCGTCGCGCGCCGCTCGCCGCCCGCGCAGCGCGAGGAGCCCGACGGCCGCGGCGAAGAGCAGGGCAGCGCCGTGACGCGTGGAGCCTGCGGGCGCGCCCGCGACGAGGCACCCGCATCCATCGTCCTCGCTCGAGGCGCCGTCGCCAGCGCCGCCCGCGCTGCCGGCACCGGTTGTGCCCGATGCAGCGCTCGGCGCCGCCGAGGTGGCCCCCGGGCCGCCGGGCCCGGTATCGCCACCGCCGCTCCCCGATGCCGCCCCGGACCCGCCCGGGCCGTCGCCTCCGCCTCCGCCTGAGCTGCTACCCGAGCCGCCGCCCGATCCGGTCCCGACGGTCACGCTGCTCGATTCGCCGATCGGCGGGGGGAACGTCGTGCAATCCCCGAGCGAGTGCTCGAGCGCGCCCAGGGTGGTGCCACCCTCGGGCCGATCGCGCAGGCAGTAGTCATCGGGGACGTCGGCGCGCGTCGGGCCGGCACCGATCCAACCGGCGAGGACGCCTTGGTTGAGCATGCGGAGATCGCCATTGAGCGGAGCGACGTAGGCGCTGACGAAAGTATCGAGCGACACATTCTCCACGTTCACCCCGGCGGTGAAGGTGGCGCCGTCGCGCGCGCGAATGACGCCGCCAAGAAGATTACCGTCGGCCTCGCCGGTGCTCGATGCGAAGCGAAAGTCGACTCCGGCGGTGCCAATGAGGGTGTTGGACACGATGCGCGTGTTCGATGCGAGGTTCAGGTAGATGCCGACGTCGCTGCAGTTGACGATGACGTTGTTCCGCATCACGCCATCGCTGTGCTCGGGGTCGCACGGCACGTCGGGGTCGAAATCCGGAGCGCAGAACTGGGCGCCGGTGCCACCGCCTCCGAAAGAAAGGCC
>Ga0105046_10018818_pt1 | contig 10500 bp, 11 predicted proteins | sample MAT03_FD_78385 | JGI IMG/M metagenome (GOLD analysis project Ga0105046, IMG submission 78385) | Freshwater microbial communities from Lake Fryxell liftoff mats and glacier meltwater in Antarctica - MAT-03 (megahit assembly) | ecosystem: Environmental > Aquatic > Freshwater > Ice > Liftoff...
ACTTCTGACTTCGGTCCCTGAGCTCTCGGTTGGTGAGCTCTCGGTTGGTGAGCTCTCGGTTGGTGAGCTCTTGTCGAACCATGTCGAACCATGTCGAAGGGCTGACTTCTGACCTCCGTTGGCCAAATTTGAAACACAAAAAAAGCAGCCCGGTGAACCGGGCTGCTTTTTTTAGATAAATTCGTTCAGAAAGGCCAGAACTGGTTATCGTACCAGATACTTTCTTTCAGGTCCTCGTTGAGTTCATGAAGAACCTTGTGGTGGCCACGTTCCCAATCGGCAAGCCAGGTAAAGAGTTCCTTTTCGTTGGGATCGGTTGAAACTGCTGCCTGTTTTGAATAAACTTCAATAGCCTTGGTTTCCATATCAATGGCAGCAGAAATGGCAGCGGCTTCGAAACTGGCTGCACTAATCTGTTTCTTGATATCGCCCGAAAGTATGGCATCGGCAACGCCGGCATCAAATTTCAGTTCAATTTTTGCAAATTTCTTGTCCTTGCTGTAGCTGGCAAACTGTTTTGACAGAAACTCAACATGGGTCTGCTCTTCTTCAGCCATCATGGTAAAAATCTTCTTTACTTCAGCACTTTCTGTTTGCTGGGCAACTTTTTCATAAAAAGCTTTACCGCGTTTCTCCATCAGAATAGCGGTCTTCAAAATCTCGGTTGATCTGGTTTCCATAATATAATTGGTTATCGGTTTTCTGTTGGTTCAGTCTGGCAAACTTACTAAAAAGAAACCAAAGTAAAGGTATCTTTGTCAAAGGTTTTCAAACTATTAAACATTTCACCCGGCATAAAGTTTGATGGCAGAATTAGCGCCGAAATCATTAAATTTGTCCGTAAATTCAATCTGTTTTTGCAATAAAATCAATCAATCCGGATTCATGAATGACAACGAGAAAATTCTGCGTGAACTCTTTACACACTGGAGCGGCGAAGAAGCCAGGCTGGTTACAGCTTTGCCTGCATCCGGCTCCGACCGGCGATATTACCGGATTTCCGGTTCCGAAACCGATGCCATTGGCGCCTGGAATCCCGATGAAAAGGAAAACAACGCCTTCGTAGGTTTTACCAGGCATTTCAGTAACCTGGGACTACCGGTTCCTGAGATTTTCGCATTCCATTCCAACGGACATGCCTATCTCCAGTCAGATCTGGGCAACGAAACCCTCTTCAGCATTCTGACAGAAGAAGGCCTGAGTAACCGGGTAAAGGACCTGTACAGGCAGGTAATCTCCTGGTTGCCTCAGTTTCAGATAAATGGCATCAACGGGCTCGACCTGAGCCTTTGCCACCCCCGTAAAGCTTTCGACCGGCAGTCAATGCTCTGGGATTTGAACTACTTCAAGTATTATTTCGTGCGGTTGGCCGGACTCCCTTTCGATGAGCAGGCCCTGGAAGATGACTTTGAAAAACTGATCGCCTTTCTATCTGAAGTCCGCTCAGATTATTTTTTGTACCGTGATTTTCAGTCGAGAAACGTGATGATTGCCGGTAACCGGCCATTCTTTATTGATTATCAGGGTGGCAGGCTTGGGCCATTGCAGTACGACATTGCCTCATTGCTGTTCGATGCCAAAGCCAATCTGCCCAACGATTTCAGGGATGAACTGCTGAACCTTTACATGGACGCAGCTTCCGAATATACCACCATTGACGCTGACCAGTTCAGGAAGTACTATTCGGGTTTTGTGCTGATCCGCATTCTTCAGGCTATGGGCGCTTATGGCTTCAGGGGGTTTTACCAGAAAAAGGAACACTTTCTGAAAAGCATTCCTTATGCCCTCGATAATTTAGACTACCTGCTGAATCAGCGGCATCCCGGTTTTGAATTCCCAACCCTTGAGAAACTTCTCAGAAGCTATATTGCCAGCGATATATTGCGCAACTATGCAAAGCCCGGCCTGAAAGTGCGCATCATCAGTTTCTCGTTTATGAAAGGGACCCCGGCCGATACTTCCCTAAATGGCGGCGGCTTTGTCTTCGATTGCAGGGCATTGCCCAATCCTGGCCGGGAGGAGGAGTTCCGCAAACTTACAGGACTGGATACGGCCGTGGCTTCTTATCTGAATACTCAACCGGAAACCGGATTCTTTCTGGGGAATATTTACAATATTGTTGATCAGGCAGTTGAAAACTACCTTGCCCGCGGATTTCACCATCTGATGGTCAGTTTTGGCTGCACCGGTGGCCAGCACCGTTCGGTTTATGCTGCCGAGCAACTCAGCAAGCATCTAAACAAACGCTTTAGAATGAACACATTGGCTGAACATACCCAAAAAAATAACTGGCCGGTTTAATCGACAAAGAACCATTAAATATCAAAATACGAGCTTACTCCGAAAAGTCAATAAAGAAGAATAGACACCAAGTTCCCAAAACACCAATTTACACAAAATATTGTATATCAATATATTAAAATTGGTGTCCGCCAGCTGTCGGATAGTGTTTTTGTGGCTTGGTGTCAAATAATTAGTTTTCTGAGTGGACTCAAATAATAAACCACATCTATGAGTAAAACAATGTGCGAAAAGGGCAAAAAAGGCGAACAGGATTGCGACAGTCCCAAATTCAAATGCAAAAAGTGCGGGGCCCTGGTCAAAAAAGAAAAGCAGGTCTGCAAACCCAAAGAGATATAGGTATGTACCCTCCCGATCCAATGAAAGAACCTTTCGACATAGAACCCTTTAAGGCTGAGCATGAAGTCATCAGGTTGACGATCGCCCAGATTCAAAAGGATTTCGGCATGTTCGGCATTGATGTTGACTTTCCGGTGGATATGGAAATGGTTTATCACGATCTTTTCAGGGAACTTGATTACCATATTTCGGATCTGCTTTCGCGCAACGTTCAAAAAGTGTCGGCCCTGCTTTATCAGATCGACCTGAATGAAAAAGCCATCCTGGCTGCCTGGGAAGCGCACCCTGAATTTACCCACGCCCAGGTGATCACCGAGTTGATTATTTACCGCGAACTCAAAAAAGTACTGTTTCGCAACTACTATAAGCAATACAAACTGAAAGACCTGCCCGAAGAATGAAAGCCATGATCCTCGCTGCCGGCCTCGGAACCAGGCTCAGGCCCTTAACCGATCAATTGCCAAAAGCCCTGCTTCAGACCGGACCCTATACCCTGTTGCAGTTTGCCATCCTTAAACTGAAAAATGCCGGATTCAGTGAACTGATTATCAATGTGCATCATCATGCAGATGCGGTTATTAAATATCTTAACGAAAACAAAAATTTTGACTGTAACATCTCCATTTCTGATGAGCGCGATCAATTGCTGGATACAGGTGGCGGCATTAAAAAAGCTTCCTGGTTTTTCAACGACGACCAGCCTTTCCTGGTTTACAATGTGGATATTGTCACCGATCTGAGCCTGAAGCAACTTTACCAACACCATCTCGAATGCCTCAATCTGGTTACCCTGGTGGTTCGCAGAAGGAAAACCTCACGCTACCTTTTATTCGATGAATTTATGCAGCTAAAGGCTTGGGAAAACATAGCAACAGGAGAAAAGCGGATTGTGCAGATGACCCGTGAACCGTTAAATCCGCTTGCATTCAGTGGCATTCATGTTATCAACCCGAAGTTATTTGACCTGATGGAAAAGCAGGACCGTTTTTCGATCATTGACACTTACCTCCGGGTTGCTGCGAAGCATCCGGTGGGAGGATATTTTGACGAAAGCCCCCTGTGGGCAGATGCCGGTAAACCCGACAGCCTGGCCGAAGCCAGTAAAGTTGCAGCTATGATCAGATTCTGAATAAAGAGAATACTTTTCTTGACTGAATAGTTTTGATGATATGGTAAAATTCATTCGAACCCAATAAAGGAGCCGGGTTGGTTGCTTTCCGTGCGTTTGAATGCGTTAGAAAAAAAGTAAAGAATAACAATATGAATCAACCCTTTCTCGAACAATTAGCTGAAAAGATCAGTACCTCATATACAGGTATGGGCAGCCGCCTTTGCATTGTAATGCCCAACCGCCGGGCAGGGCTCTTTCTGAAACGCTACCTCGTGCCCAAAGATCAGAAACCGATTTGGGCGCCTTCCGTTTTTTCGATCGAGGATTTTATTTCGCGCGTTGGCAATCTCAACGTGCCTGATCCGCTCACCTTGTTGTTTGGGTTGTATGAAGCGCACTGCAGCATTGAGAAGGAAAAAGCCAGCGGTTTTGATGATTTTGCAGGCTGGAGCCGGGGACTGATCCGCGATTTTGAAGAGATTGACCAGTATCTGATTGATCCGGCGGGTCTTTTTGGCTTTCTAAGCGAAACCAAAGCCATGAGCCTCTGGAATTTGGATGGCCAGCCATTAACCGATTTCGAAAAGCAATACCTCCGGTTTTTCTCTTCCCTTTCAGCCTATTACGAATATTTCAAAGCCAGCCTGCTGAAAACAGGCCAGGCTTATCATGGGCTTGCCTGCCGGCAGGTTGCCGAAAATCCCGGGAAATACCTTGACCCGCTACCCTGGGATTTTGTCATCTTTGCCGGATTTAATGCCATCACCCCTGCCCAGCTTTCAATCATCAGGTATCTGATCAGCAATGGTAAAGCCGAAATAACCTGGGATGCCGATAGTTATTACATTGAAAACCCATCGCAGGAAGCCGGCCGGTTCCTGCGTAATTACCTGAAAGACAAAACACTTGGCAACCCGGGCACCCTGAGCCATTTTTTTGAAACCGGCCAAAAAGAAATTCACCTGGCCGGCGTGCCGCGCAACATCGGGCAAACCAGGCTGGCAGCCAATATTCTCAAAAAATTAATTGATTCCGGGGGGCAGGAAATCCTGAACAAAACCGCTATCGTACTGGCCGATGAATCGCTGCTGTTACCCTTATTGAACGCCATTCCTGCCGAGGCCGGTTCATTCAATATTACCATGGGTTACCCCTTGCAGCAGTCTCCTCTCTACGTTTTTTTCGATGGATTGCTGAGCATGCACCTGAACGCTACCAGCGGCAAAAATCCCGGATTTTCCTATTTCTATTACAAAGATATCCTTGCATTGCTTCAGCATCCTTATACACCAATAATTTCAGGTTCCGCCTGGATAAAGGATGCAACCGACAGCCTCAGGTCCGGGAAAAGTTCTTATGTGAAACTTTCCGACATATTTATAAACCAGGGAAACGGCAGCAACCATCCAACGGAATTATCATCGCTGTTCAGCAAAATAAATTCACCGGCAGAGCTGACCAGTCTGATGATCAGCGGTGTAGAAATGCTGAGGACCGGAATGGAGAAAAAGAATCTGAAAGGAGAGGTGAATTACGGAGCCGATGGAGAGATCCTTTTTAATCTGGCTTTGATCCTGAACAGGCTGCATACTATGGTGACAGAAACCGGGCTGGTGGGCGAATTGCGCACCCTTCAGAGCCTCTTCCGTGAAGCAGCAGCCTCAACACCTGTTCCATTCTACGGCGAACCACTTGAAGGTGTGCAGGTTATGGGAATGCTCGAAACCCGAACCCTCGATTTTGAAAATGTGATCCTGCTTTCGGCCAACGAAGATACACTGCCTGCCAAAAAATCCTACAACAGCTTCATCCCCTTCGATATCAGGCAAAACTTCGGCCTGCCCACCCACCAGGACCAGCAGGCTGTATTTGCTTATCATTTCTATCGCCTTCTTCAACGTTGCAGCAACGCCTGGCTCATCTACAATTCCGAAGCCGACGAACTGGGTGGCGGCGAAAAAAGCAGGTTCCTGAGCCAGGTTCAAACCGAAATGCCAGCGGTGAACCCGGAAATCATGTTCACAGAAGTCAGGCCATCTTCAATAGCGACCATAAATCAACCGGTGCCGATATCCATCGAAAAAACGCCTGAAATCGTTGAAAAATTAAATAAACTGGCCGAAAGCGGATTTTCGCCAACCTCCCTCAGCACTTACTTAGCCTGTTCGCTCAAGTATTATTTTATGTTTGTACTACGCCTGGGCGAGCCCGAAGAAGCCGATGAAAGCATCGACTACCGTACGCTTGGCAACGTCATTCATAAAGTGCTCCAGGATTTTTATACGCCTTTTATCGGCCAAATGCCGCAAAAAAACGATTTCGAACAGATGCAGGCAAAGGCTGCCGATGCCATCGCGGAAAAACTGAACAAAGAATTCCCGGGTGGCGATGTTACTACCGGGCGCAACCTGCTGATTGTAAAGGTCGCCAATGTATGGATCAACCGCTTTCTGAGCCTTGAAGCCGGAAGTAATTATAATGTGGAAGCCGGCGACCGTATCCTGGCCCTCGAAGAATCGCTGAAAACCATGCTTCAGCTTGACCTTCCGGATATCGGGATGAAAGAGATTCTGATGAAAGGCTATGCCGACCGCATCGACCAAATCGGCGGCATTACCCGCATTATTGACTATAAAACAGGGAAAGTAGAACCTGCTGATTTAAAGCCCAAATCGGTGGAATCGCTGTTTGAACCATCTGCAAAGCCAAAAGAAAAGGCATTTCAGTTGATGTTTTACCTCTTCCTTGCCGGGAAGTCGCCCATCCTCAATCATGGATCAAACAATGTTGAGGCTGGCATTATCAGTTTCCGCTCGCTAAAAGAAGAGTTTCTGCCACTTATAATTCCCGGCAATGACCAACATGCCGCTCTTCAGGAATTTGAGCAGGGCCTGAAAAACCTGCTGGCTGAAATCTATGATATCTCATTGCCTTTCACCCAAACCGAAATAGAAGAGCACTGCAGCCTGTGCCCGTTTAAAACCATTTGCCATAAAACGGAAGAGAGAAAGAGATGGTAAGGGATTACAACGAAAAACTAAAAAACAACAGGTGGTTTTAGTTTTTCAGCAGACTCTATTTAAATCATACACTAAATTACTTCTTTGAACGGTATTCAACATGTCGCTCCGCAGCAATCAACAAATCTTCTTCCTGCTTATTCAAGATTAACTCCCCCCCTAAACGCCCGCTGGCTAAGCGAACCATACAAATTCTCCAGTTCCTGCAAACTGCTCTGGTATTGGGCTTTCAGGGCTTCGGTTTTTTCTAAGATTTGAGCAAATTGGATTTGCGAGGTCAAAAGCGGGTACGAGATCTGCTCAATGGCTGTAAGCGGGTTGCTGATACCGCCACTCCAGAAGTTCTGCCAGAGTTTGGCAATCAGGGATTTTATATTGGAGTTGTTTTGAAGCATTGCTTATTTTACAGATTTATTTGGTTTATAACGACATAGGTCAGAATTGCAATTCCGAAACTTAGCAAGGTTCCGATAAGTACATATTCTGTTTTTGAAGTGTTTGATCCTTCATACCGAAGTATTGATTTAGCGGCAATCAGAAAACCCACAGCTTCAAACTCTCCATATAACAATAAGGTGAGTGTCAGCATTCGTTCAAGGTTTCCGATAAGTTTTCCCGCATTTAACATGTCATTCCCTTGGTTATCCGGTAATTTCAATTTGTACAAATCAAAAACTGCCTTAATAAAAATATTGGCTGGCTTTGTGCAGAGAACAAACCCGGCAATAATTAACAACTGGTGAGTTGTTATGGGCATTATAAAAAGGGGTGTAATTAAAAAGTAATACTTAAATAGCAATACTGAACCCACAATTACCAATATATGTATGGTTTGATCAATAAAAAAAGTATAGTCCTTAAAATTGCCCTGAATTGATAATTTTTTTTTGAATCCATCAATTAAATAATGAAACAGGGCGATTACCAGCGAAAAAACAATAAACTTAAATTGAAAGGAAAGAATCAATGAAAAAATCAAAACAATGAAAGTGTGCCTCAGGAGATATTTACTTTTAAAGCCATGATCAATTTTATCTTTTACCCAGGCTTCTTTTTGAAAAGTAAAGTCTGCTAATAAATGGGCTATAATCTGAAGAATTAACAGGTCGTAAATTGTCATAACTATACCAGTTTTTTCTTAACAACTTCTTCAAATCGCTCAACAGCTTTTTCGATTGCATTCCAACCGGCTCCTGTAGAATGCTCATTGATAGTCGATTGCCCCTTTTTGAGCAATCCTTTAATCTCAGATTCAATTTTCCCGATCAGTTTCAGGTAAAGGACTTTACATTGCTTTGCAGTGTTTTGGCTTATTAATACGTCTAATAGAGAAAGAAGAGGTGTAATTTCATCATCAAAATCCTTATTAGTTGTTTTTAAAAATAGCGTATTTTTGATAATAACTTTTTCTTTGTTATAGGTTCTGCTTTCACTTATCAACCTGCCTGAGAAATAGATAGCCTCTCCATCAATGATACCTTGTTCCTGGTCAAGTCTACTCAATTCACCAATACCCATTGCCAGGCGAATACCATGCGTTACAAAAAACTTTATCCTTTTATCCTTTTTGTATTCTTTATCCTTTAGGTTGATTGGTATTGATTTTACAAAACACTTGATTATCAGCAATACCCTTAGTGCATCTGAAGTATTAGGAACATAGCAATCAATATAATCATTTCCTTCTGTTAAGCGGCTATATACCTGATATTTCTCTCCTAATTCTGTTATAAGTGATTTCAGGGAGTTCCCAAGCAGTTGCCTATCTTTATTATTAAGACTTGTTGAAGCAATAATATCACCTGAAACAATTGTCGAAATCATACTTCAACAGATTTAAATTTTAAATATCATCCATAGAATGAGTCCTACTTTTGGGTTATTGTTTGTAATGCATTAATCGATTTTCCAATGATAATTAGTGAAATAATAGTATTCAACTTTATCATTGTATGTATATATTCCACGAGTCCACATGTCTATCATTTCTTCTTGTCCAAAATAGTTTTTTCTGGCACTATATTTTACCCGATCAAGTAAATTATCGTAAACATATTTTGAAATTGATAAATGGCTTGGACTTTGACTGTTATCCCCCAACACGGTTGACTTATTAACCGCATTACCTATCCAAAAAATGTCTTTGTTATGCTCTCCCCCAACTCCTACCTTGGTACAGAGAATATTGCCATGATCTACTCCAATTCCAAAATTGAGTTTTGAATATTTTTTTAGCAACTCATTTATTCCAGCTTCGCTGTTATCAATCATGTACTTAATCTGCATGGCACATACTACTTCGGTTGTAATAGTTACTTTCAAATTACCATGAAAGAAGATCAAAGCACTATCACCATTAAAACTTCTCACATTAACGCCATGAGTATTGGCAATTTTTACTATCGTATGAAAGAAAGCTATATGTAATTTTGCTACTGTTGTTCGATTGGGGTCATTTAGAACCTTTGTTGAACTACGCATATCAATAAATAAAACAGAGCCTGTAAATTTTAGCCCTGTATTCCCAAAAGTTAGTTTTGGATCATCAATTCTGGGGACGTAGCAAATATCGGTTATTTCGAACTTTTCTTCAAGAACAGCCTTGACCTTTGATATTATATCATTTTTTAATGCCATTTTAAAGTTGATTAGAAGATATTATGAAAACACTAACAGAGACTACAGATGCGAATAGCCAGAAAAGTGAGGTATTCAAATTCGTTGTTTTATTAATTAGTATTCCTGAAATCTCATATTGTTGATGAAGAATATCTTTAAGCATACGTTCCTCGTTTAAATCACTATACTTTGCATGAATTTGGTCTTTTCCTGTTTTGAAGATGTGGTCATAATAAAATAGTGATGATTCATCTATTTGATAATCTTTCGCCTTTCTTGGTTTCAAAACCCCGAAAATATTTAAACAAACGACAAAAATCAAACTTACGAAAGTCGAGAGGCCCGATAAAAATGCTATTACACTGAAAAATGTTATATTGTCAGGCCCTGTAAAAATCAATCCATTTATGAATTGAACAAAACCTGTGAAAATTAAACCTGTCACTACTAAAATAGCTCCGGATTTCTGGTCAACAAATTTGATCAAATCCTGAATATTCTTAAATGATTCTAACGCGAATGTTATTTTGTCCATTTCACTATGTTGTTTGATTGTTTTATCTATGGCTCAATAGTAATGCTTCCATAAATTTTCACTACTATGGTTATGCGACTAATTTTAAAGAAAATCCGAGTATTTCATCTATTTCCTTAGGATTGAAAACTCCCCGGATACCTTCCGGATGTATCATAGTAAAGGGGGAATGGATCAGATCTTTCTTTTGTAATTCGCCTTTTTCCAGCACAAATGTCCGTAACAATTCGAGAAACTGCAATTGCCGGCTTGACAAATAACTATGACTGGCAATAAATGAGTCGAAAGATTCAGCAACGCTTTCAGAAAAGCTCCTCAGCACTTCCAGCCCTAAAATATGCCTGATAAATTGAGTGAATTCGGCTTTCCGGTTGTCGTAAATCCTACGCAACAGGTCGAGGGTAATATGCGGATGCTCGTCGTGCAGTTGTCCGGCCAATTGTTCAGCTTCATCATCTGATAATTTGATACCGAGTTTAATTTTTTGCAGCAAGGGATTGCTGTTTGTGAGTTTCTGAACCTTCTGCTCAACCAGTTCGCGATAGTTTGCCTCGCGCAGTGCTTCATGCTGAGGG
>Ga0105046_10018819_pt1 | contig 10500 bp, 6 predicted proteins | sample MAT03_FD_78385 | JGI IMG/M metagenome (GOLD analysis project Ga0105046, IMG submission 78385) | Freshwater microbial communities from Lake Fryxell liftoff mats and glacier meltwater in Antarctica - MAT-03 (megahit assembly) | ecosystem: Environmental > Aquatic > Freshwater > Ice > Liftoff...
ATTGAACAGCAATTGCTTCGCCAATTGGGAGCCGTATCCCGCAGGCCAATGTCGGAGCTGACCGAGCCGGTTATTGTTTTGAGTCATAACCTGACGCCATCGGAAACGGCCAATCTTGATCGGCGTTATGTACGAGGTTTCTGCACTGAAACCGGGGGCCCCGGTGGTCACACCGCGATTGTGGCTAAAGGGCTCGAGTTGCCTGCGGTCGTTGGCATTGGTGACTTTCTGGAAGGCATCCGGGCTTCGACGCGAGTGATCGTCGATGGAGACCGCGGCATCGTCATTCTCGATCCTGACGAGGCGACACTAAAACGCTACGAGGAAGGTCGCGAGCGTCGACGGTCCTTAGCGCTGCGGCTCGCAGAACTGCGTGATTTGCCTGCGGAGACAACAGACGGCGTCAAAATTTCGCTCTCGGCAAACATCGAATTCCCCCACGAAGTTGCTGCCTGTCTTGATCGCGGCGCGGATGGGATTGGACTTTATCGGACCGAGTTTTTATACCTATCAAGTGACGAAGAACCGAGCGAAGCAGATCACTATGCTGCGTATCGCCAAGTTGTCGAAGCGATGCAAGGGCGTCCCGTCATCATTCGGACACTTGATCTTGGTGCCGACAAGATGGGCAGCCGGCCTCTGACCGAACCGGAACCGAATCCGTTCCTTGGGCTGCGATCGATTCGTCTTTCGTTAAAGACGCCTGATCTATTCCGTCCCCAGCTTCGTGCGATCCTTCGCTCGGCGGTGCATGGCGACGTTCGTGTGATGTTCCCGCTGATCACAACCCTTGCCGAACTGCGACAAGCCAGAATGCTGGTGAACATCATTGCCGAAGACTTAGCGGAAGAAGGCATTCCCCATCGCAGTGACTTGCCCGTCGGCATGATGGTTGAAGTCCCTGCGGCGGTATTGATGTTGGATCGTTTCGTGAAGGAAGTTGATTTCCTAAGCATCGGAACGAACGACTTGGTTCAGTACACCTTAGCCGTTGATCGCAGCAATGAATACGTTGCAGATTTGTACCAATCAAGTGATCCAGCGGTACTTCGGTTGATCGAGCATTGTGTCAAGATCGCGGACGGTTCAGGCACACCGCTTAGCGTGTGCGGCGAGATGAGCAGCAATCCTGCACGTGCCCTGTTGCTGATTGGCATGGGTGTGCGAAGCCTCAGCGTGCCGCCAAATGCACTTCCGAAAGTTAAAAAGGCCATCCGCAGTGTTTCGATCGAGCAGTGTCAAAGCATCGCCGAGCGAGTGATGACCCTTGACGCGGCTCGTGATGTCGATCTGTATTTGTTGGAGCGACTTAGCAAACTCGCACCGGAGCTGATAGTGACGTGATGATCGAATCGGTGTCGTCCAGCGTTGTTGACGAACTACTTCCGCAAGTGGTCCCGATCGTCGTCCGTGATCGCTTTCGTATTCGATTCGCAAAAACGGGTCTGCTCCGTTGGATCGGGCACCGCGACCTGCAGCGATTGTGGGAACGCATGCTCCGGCGCAGCGATTTGCAATTGGGCATGTCGACCGGCTTTCATCCGCGAGCGAGAATAAGCTTCCCTTCGGCTCTTGCCCTCGGTATCGAAGGGCTTGATGAAGTGGTCGAGATAGAGCTCGCTCAGTCGATCCCTGTTGAAGAGCTTCGCAGTCGACTGATCAAAGACGGTCAGCCTGGACTGACGATTGGCGAGATCAGGTTGACGGCTATCAACGGCGGCAACGGCGGCGGGTCATCGTACTCACCGGGACTGGGCAAGGCGATTCATCATCGCAGCGAGTACGAGATCGAGATTCCCGAAACCTTTGATCTCGCCGAAGTAGATCGTTGCATCGAGCTTGTGAAATCGCTGGACGAGATCTCAGTCGAGCGAAAGGACAAGGCGGTGTCGGCATCGATTCGAGACTCGTTCCCATCGATCGCTCGCCGGCAAAACCTGATCTGCGTAACGCAGTTCGAAACCGCTGGTGTTTGCCTCAAGGTGACTGAACTTCTGGAGGCGATGCAATTAAACGAACTTTTGCCGAGCGGCGCGATCATCCGTCGCACACGGCTGCACCTGACAGACGAACGAACATAGACATCCGTAAGTATCGCTATTGTGGCGAATCGCTGCCGACGACCTCGGCTTAAACTGAATAAATTTTCACAAACACCCTCATAAACCTAATCCAAAGGATTCCCTTCATGAAAAAAGAGATGCTCATCAATGTGGCTCAACCCGAAGAGAGCCGCATTGCAGTCATGGAAGATGGCCGACTCGAAGAGTTGTACATCGAACGCAAAAGTGTTGAAGCTTTTGCAGGTAACATCTACCGTGGCAAGATCGTCAATCTTGAACCCAGCATTCAAGCCGCATTCGTCGACTTCGGCGTCGGCAGAAACGGCTTCCTCCACATCAGCGACGTCGAACCTCAGTACTTCCGCCAAGGCGGCTACGACCCTGCTGAAATCATGCGTGAGTCTGACGAGCTCGCGGCCAAATCGGCCGAGCGAGCCCGTGAGAGCGGTCGTGGTCAAAAACATGCGTTCAAAGGTGGACGCCCACGAAACAAACCGCCGATTCAAGAGATTTTCAAACGTGGTGACGAGGTCCTGGTGCAGGTGATCAAAGAGGGCATCGGTACCAAAGGTCCGACGCTTAGCACGTACATATCGATCCCCGGCCGATACTTGGTCTTGATGCCGGCCCTTGGCCGAGTCGGTGTGAGCCGCAAGATCGAAGACGAAGATGATCGCAAGCGACTTCGCAAATGCTTGCTCGCAATCAATCCGCCGAAGGGCCTCGGATTTATCGTGCGTACTGCCGGTGCTCAGCGTCAAGAAGACGAGCTCCTGCGCGATATGGAATACTTACTTCGATTATGGAAGGCGATCGTCAAGCGAGTCGAGACGCAGACCGAACCAGGCGCGATCTATGAAGAAAGCGACATGATCATCAAGACGATCCGTGATATCGTCAGCACTGATATTGATGTGATCTACATTGATGAGCAAGAGGCGTTCGAAAAGACGCGTGAATTTCTTCGGATGGTCATGCCGCACTTCGTCGATCACCTTCAGTTTTATGATGGCCGCGAACCGTTGTTTCATAAGTACAAGCTGGAGGAAGAGATCGCGAAGATCAATCAACGCAAGGTTGCACTACCCGGTGGTGGTTCGATCGTCATCGATCCGACCGAGGCTCTGGTTGCGATTGACGTCAACAGCGGTAGCTTCCGCGGTGGATCCGATTCGGCCGACGAAAACGCGTTTCGACTCAACTGCGTCGCCGCAAAGGAGATCGCGCGCCAGCTTCGCCTTCGCGATCTCGGTGGCGTGATCGTCAACGACTTCATCGACATGCGGCGCGAGACTCATCGGCGCAAGCTGGAGCGAGTTCTTCGAGATGCGATGGCCAAGGACCGCGCGCGAACCAAGATTCTGCGCACCAGCCCGTTTGGCCTGATCGAAATGACTCGCCAACGCATCCGAACCAGTGTAAAACGCAGTATCTATACCGATTGCCCCTGTTGTTCGGGGCGTGGCGTTGTAAAGACAGCGGAAAGCATGTCGATCGAGGTTGTTCGAATGCTTGCCTTGGCTTGCCGAAACCCGCACATCGTTCGCATAACGGTTCGGGTCAATGACGAAGTCGCTTCGTTCTTGAACAACAAGAAACGTCGCGAAGTCATGTTGATGGAAGATACGGGTTCAATGACGGTGCAGATTCTCGGCAGCGAAAGCCTATATCCTGAAGCGCTCGAACTCGATTGCCGTGACAAGCAAGGTGAGCGTGTTGAGATCGACAGTTGAGTAAAAAAAATGTTTGGCCAGCCTGTTACTGCCGATGATCGCCCTCTCTGAAAAACTGACGATTGCGATCGCTGCCTTGCCGCCACGTCGAGACACCGCGAGGCAGCTTGCACCTTCGCTGGCGTATGGGCGACATCGTGGACCGGCTCCCAAAACCGCGCGCCGCGCTGCGGTTTTGCTTGCACTACTTAAACGTGAAGATGGCTCGATTTTCTTGCCGCTCACCATGCGGCCAAAAAGTTTGAAGCATCACGGCGGCCAGATCTCGCTCCCGGGTGGAAAGGTCGAGTTGGGCGAATCGGATTTGCAGGCGGCGCTGCGTGAGTTCCACGAGGAGCTCGGATTGCCGCTGGTGCATCCGCTGTGTTGTGGATCGTTGTCTCCTTTGTACGTCTATGGCAGCGACAATCTTGTCAGCCCACTGGTCATGGTCGCCGAAGCCCCCAAAACTCCATGGCAACCCGATCTACTTGAAGTCGATCGAGTGATTGAGTTGCCTGTCGAGGTCTTGCATAGCAATCATACAAGAGTGCGGGTAAAACGAACTCGTGCGATCCTGCGTGACAACCAATCGATCGGGGAACTGAAGTTCACTGCGCCCGCATATCGTTATAAAAATTTTCGTATTTGGGGAGCAACCGCCATGTTGCTGGCTGAACTCGGCAGTTTATTAAAGGCGTTCTAAGTTTATCTGTCCACTTTCGATTGCGAAAACAAGTTGAGCCAATCGCGTTACCTAGTCGATCTTTGGTGCGGGCGAGCATCGGCCGCTGAGCCTGGCGAGCTCGAAGCGTGCTGCGAAGCATCACTTCGTGAGGACGAACGCGTGCAGGCGAATCGTTTTCGCAGATCCACGACCCGTAATCAGCACGTCGTCGGACGAGGCATGGCGAGAACCCTCCTCGCCGGTCAAACCGTGGCCCCACAAGACATTGAGTTTACCTTCAACGCTCATGGCAAACCCGACATCGTTGCTCCGCTATCCGTCAAACGGCCATTCAATATAGCGCACACCGAAGGCTTAGTCGTTTTTGCGTCCTGCGAGGCGGGACGAATCGGTTGTGATGTCGAACGATTGTGCCGAAATACCGATGTTGCGATTGCCCGTCGGTACTTTTCGACACCGGAAGTCGATTACGTAATGAGCTACACCAACGATGACGACCAGCGTCTCGCGTTCTTGCGTGTCTGGACGTTAAAGGAATCTTTTATCAAAGCGATTGGCCGTGGTTTATCGATACCACTTGCGGATTTTGCATTTGAGGACATCGATTCAATCACGCCAAAAATCAGGATACTGGGCAAGAACTTGGGTATCGCTGATGGTTGGCGATTCGCGAGCATATCGCCTGTTGAAGGATATGTGGCAGCGGTTGCGATCGGCGACCTAGACGTGGATACGATCGCCATTCAAGTTCGTGACTTTCAAGCGCCGCCGGTGGCGCCCAATCAGGAGGGCTAAGCGATGCCATCGTATCTGTCGCCAGAATCACTTGAGCAGATCCAACGACTGGATTTACGCGCGAGAATGGTCGTCAAGGGATTTCTGCAAGGCTTGCACACAAGTCCGTTTCATGGGTTCTCGGTTCAATTCAGCGATCATCGCCGTTATCATCCGGGCGACGATCCAAAGCTAATCGATTGGCTCGCATATGCCAAGACGGACAAGTATTACGTCAAGCGATACGAAGCCGAGACTAACTTAACGGGCTATCTCGTCGTTGATCTCAGCGAATCAATGGGTTTCACGCAGTCCCAATCGATGACAAAGTTTGAATACTGTGTTTGCCTAGCCGCCGCGCTGTGCTACTTGATGACGATGCAACAAGACCCGGTTGGGTTGCTGACGTTTGGCGACAAGTTGAACGCGGCGTTGCCCGCGAGAAGCCGTCGCGGCCATCTTGCCGATGTGCTTGCGCATTTGACGAACTTGAAACCAGCCGGAACGACGGACTTACCGGGAGCGCTCAATCGTGTCGCTTCAATACTTCGGCACAACAGTTTGATCATGTTGTTTTCCGACTTGCTGGGTGATCCCGGACCAACGCTTTCAGCGCTCGCCCGACTTCGACACGCAGGGCACGATGTCATCATTTTTCATGTACTCGACCAAGCCGAAGTTGATTTTCCGTACTCCGGGCCGATAGAATTCGAAGACCCAGAGAGCGGCGAACTCGTACAGGTTGATGCAGACGGGTTTCGCGATCAATACTTGTCTGAAATGCAGGCGTTTCGCGAGACGTATCGTGCAGGCTGCGGTAAGCTACAGGTTGACTATGTGCCGCTGAGTACGGCGACTCCGTTTGACAAAGCACTTACGGAATATCTGATCAACCGCCAGGCTCGATTCTGATGACATTCCTTAGCGCCGGATTGCTCGCAGGATTACTAGCGACCGGGCTTCCAGTCGCACTCCATCTCCTCGCTCGGCAACAACCCAAACGAGTGATCTTTCCAGCGACGCGATTCCTGAAGCCATCGCTGCATACCCATCGCGATCGCTTGATAATCCGTCGTTGGTGGTTGCTGGCGATGAGAATCCTTACCGTCGCTCTCTTGGCAATTACGCTCGCTCGCCCGCAGATTCACATAGTTACTTCCGAAGCATGGCTTATCGTGGGAGCCATTGCAGTCGTGGGAATCGCTTTGTTTATCTTCGCGTCAATGGCGGTTATCGGCGATCATGCCAAGGCCCTAAGGTACGGTCTAGCGATCGCAGGCTTGCTCGCCATGATCGTTTCAGCATCGTACGCCGGTGTCACATTTTCACGCGCTCCGTCAGCGATCGTGAATGATTCATCTCCCGCCGCAGTGGCAATTGTTATCGACAACTCGATCCGCGCATCGCGACTTGTCAACCTCGATGGACAAGAAACGTCTATGCCGGCTTCAGCATCAAATTCCGAATCAACCTCAATCCTTGATGCGATGCGAGATGTTGCCAAATGGTTTGTCGGTGAGCAGACGAGTGATAGCCTCGTCGCGATCCTGGACCGAACGCCGCGTCCCGCAACGTTTTCGATTGATCAGGCGACTGCGGTGAGCCGTATCGAACGGACCCTCACGACGACGCAGACCATGCCGCTAGTGGAACGTGTTCGATCGGCAATCGCGCTCGTTCGCTCGAGCGAACTGGAACGTAAATCGGTGCTTTTGATCACGGACCTAACGACACCTTCCTACGATGAGAAACAGTGGGAGGCAGCGAGCCTGCGAGCTCTGCTGGAAGAGGAACCGGCGGTTACGCTTCAAGTTTATGATGTTGGCTCGGAGTCGAAAGCCAATCTCTCGATCGGTCAGGTCGAAATCGGCGATCCTACCCCGCCTCGCCTCGCCAAGACCGACTTATCGGTCGTCATCAACACGCCAACCGCTACAAGTTCTGAATCATCTCGATCACTCAATGTGCAACTTGATCTCTATGACCTAACATCACCGGCAGCAGCAGGCATGCCGGTCGTTCGTGACTCCAAGACGGTTCTCCCGCCACTGAAAAGCGTCGATCGGGCGACCATTGAGACCAGTGGAAATGCAACCAAGGTTTTGTTGTCAGTGCCACCACTTGAGATTGGAACTCACCATGGCGTGATTCGTTTGAACGTCGAAGATGAGCTGCGAGTGGACAATGAACGTTACGTCACGTTCGTCGTGAGCGAGCCACGCCGTGTGCTCATCGTCGGTGGTAGTCGGGATGAAGCCAACGTGCTCGCTGGGGCAATCACGGCACCTCTCGCCATGGATGATCCGCTTGCCGAGTACACGATCGAGATTAGCGAATTCACGCCCTCGGATCGCGAACTGTGGAAACGATTCTCTGCGGTTATCTTGATTGATCCACCAACGCCAACTCCACCTGCTAGGACTGATCGAGAGATGTACTTGGCGTCCGGTGGGCATCTGTTGAGCTTACTGGGGCCGGCGACGAACAAACCTGATGAGTCGAGTGACACGTTTCCGGCGGGCATCGCTCGCGTATGGCGAGTTCCTTCGCCAGGAACGTTCCTCGAAATCACTCGTCCATCGCATCCATCGGTCGATTCGCTTCGCGAGATTGCCGGAGGTGTGCCGTGGGGTGCCTTTCGCGTTTCACAGTATTGGCAACTGCGACCGAGTGAATCCGATGTTGTGATTGCAAGATATGCAGGCACTGATCATCCCGCGATTGTTGAACGGACATCCGCCGCTACCGAAGGTGTCAAGCAAACATTCGGTGGAGGCGTCCACCTCATTTGCACCACACCACTGCCAGCGCTCGCTGATTCGACGCGAAACTGGAACCAACTTTTCTCAGGTGCAGACGCATGGCCTGCATTTTTGCTCATTCGCGACATGGTTGATTCGCTTGTTTATCGCGATCGAAGTATTCAGAACCTTTTGGTCGGTCAATCGACTCGCCTCTCGGTTGGCGGAAATGAGAACGGGCAGGCGGGGGAAGAATCGACGCGACGTTTACAACTTTTTCCGCCCGCTGAACCACCGGTTCCGATGGTGGCCGAGAACGATACGGTGACGCTCAGCCAGCTCGCGACGCCGGGAACCTATTGGTTGAAATCCAAAGGGCAGGTAACTGGTGTCAGTGTCAATCTTCAAGAGAGCGAAACCGACTTGTCGCGAATCGATCCGTCGCTGTTTGATCAGTGGCTCGGTGGGGAAAACTACTTTCTTGTTCGCTCGCGTGATGAGATACGACAGGCGGAAGGACGAGGACAACCGACTCGCTCGCTTTATGCGGTCGCTTTGATGCTAATGCTCGCCGCGTTTGTTTTCGAACAGATTCTATCGAACCGTTTTTACGCGTCGCGAGCTGACCAGATGAAAGCATCGGTAGCGACATGACAACGTTGAAGCTGGATCCGATTTTCGAATCGATCACTGCGTTGATTCTATTGAGCGCTGCAATCCTTGCATTGCCTTGGATTTTGCCCGTCGCCGGTCGCTCGATTGCGGACTATCAACGCCGAAGATTGCAATGGTTTCGAACCGGAACGGCCATCGTCTTGTTGCTTGCCGTCCTACGTCCATCGATTGTGCGAACCGATTCGGTGCCCACCGAAGCGACGATTGTAGTATTGCTTGATCGATCGCGCAGCATGACGTTGCCGGCCACGCAAACCCAATCGCGGTCGGAGCTGCAAACCGAACTTTTTTACAGGTTAAGCTCCGTGATCGGCAAACTCGATCAAACGCTTTCCATGAAGACGTTCAGCTACGCCGCAGGTGTGACTGAACTCGCGATGGAAGAAAAAACGAAAGAATTGCTCGCCAAACCGCCGGACGGTAACGCCACAGATATCGGCCGAGCGATCGACGCAGCGATTCAAGGCAGCGCGGGAAAGCCGCTTGCAGGAGTTGTGCTTTTGGGAGACGGTGTCGAGGTGTTGCCGCCAACGGACCTTACAAGCCCAAAGATAAACGATACTCAGGTCTCCGCTCGCCTACTTGCGAGTCTGGATGTACCGCTGTGGACAATCGCGATAGGCCCTCCAGGAGATCTTGGTCAAGTAAGAGACGTCGAAGTTGCCGAGCTTGCGGAGTCTTATGGATTGTATTCCGGTAACGAAGCGAATGTCGATTTCGTCGTTCGCAGTCGAGCGTTAGCCGGCAAGGCGTTCACGACCCGAGTCACCTTGACGAATGAAGTAGGTGAAAGAAAGCCTGTGGAGCTCGCCGTTCGATCGATTACGTCCGATAAAGCCGAGGACTCGATTGCAGTTTCACTTCCAATTGTTGCGCCGGAGCCAGGTCGATACCAGATGGAGGTTCAGATTGAACCTCAGGATGGTGAAACATTGCTCAGCAACAATTCGCAAATCTCATTTGTCGATGTCCGTCAGGGCGGAGGGCGAGTGCTGTACTTAGAGGGCCAGCCGAGGCTTGAACAGGCTGCCTTACTTCAGTCACTCCGACGTTTTCCGGACTTGCAAGTTACCTATCGCTGGATTGCTGCCGATACCAAGTCAAAATGGCCAGTTGATCTCGGTTTGGTGCGAAACCCCAATGCATTCGATGTCGTCATTCTGGGTGACCTATCTGCAGATGCAATTGGAGTAGAGCAACTAAAGTTGATTGCGACGCGTGTGAGCGACGGTGGTGCTTTGATGATGATCGGAGGCCTTGAAACCTTTGCGCGTGGCGGTTACCAAGCATCGCCCCTCGCAAATGTTCTCCCCGTGAAGCTGGACTCCAAGTTGGATGATTTTCGCGGCGAAGTGCCGATCGTCGTTTCAATCGTTCATCCGATCACTGCACTCGTCGCATCAACGAATTTGCAAGATCAGGCAAAGGCATGGAACGCATTACCGCCGCTGATCGGCGCGAACCGGTTTTCAGATACCCGTGTGGCACCTGGTATCGAAGTACTGCTAGAAACTTCTGACGCCGATCCATTACTGGTGGTGGGAGAATACGGCTCGGGACGCGTCGCTGCGTTTGCCGGTGACAGCACTTGGCGATGGCAACGACAAGGGAAAGCGACCGAACATCGACGCTTTTGGCGACAGATGCTGTTGTGGTTGCTAAACCGTGATTCAAACTCATCCGACGCCATCGACATCGATCTTACAAAACGTCGTGCGGAGGTGGGGCAGGAAATTGATTTTGTAGTCAAAAACCAGGTTTCATCGAGAGAAGCAACTCCGATGCTTGCGATAGTTTCCGAAGATGGTTCAGAGATCCCAATCAAGGCAGATGTTGTGGTGCAAAAA
>Ga0105046_10018820_pt1 | contig 10498 bp, 9 predicted proteins | sample MAT03_FD_78385 | JGI IMG/M metagenome (GOLD analysis project Ga0105046, IMG submission 78385) | Freshwater microbial communities from Lake Fryxell liftoff mats and glacier meltwater in Antarctica - MAT-03 (megahit assembly) | ecosystem: Environmental > Aquatic > Freshwater > Ice > Liftoff...
CTCCAGCACCTCCACATCGCTCGTTGAAAGCTGCAGGCTCATTGCGCTGCTCAAAAACGCTGCCGCCTCTTCTGCGGTAAAGCGCAGATCAGCCGCACGCAATTCTGTCATTTCCCCACGACCTCGAAGCCGTGCAAGTGGCAATGGCGGATCGGCGCGAGTGGTGACAATCAGGTGCAACCGGGGCGGTAAGTGATCGAGCAGGAAAGCGAGTGCTCGGTGAATAGGTTCCGAGTCGATCACATGGAGATCGTCGAGTACCAAGAGGAGATCGTGCTGAACGGCGGAGATCTCGTTGATCAGAACGGTCAACACCCCCTCGATTGGTGGTGGATTGGGTGTTCTCAGGAGAGAGAGCGCCTGCCGCCCGACCCCCGCGCTCGCCGAGTGCAGTGACGAACAGATGTACGTCCAGAAGAGGATCGGATCGTTATCGGCGGCGTCAAGTGAAACCCAGGCGACCGTTCGCGCACCGGGTTGTGGTGACCCGAGCCACTCCGCCAACAGCGTGGTTTTACCGAAACCAGCGGGTGCAGAGATAAGTGTCAGTTTTCGCCCGGGACGTCGATCCAATGCCGCGATCAGGCGCGGTCGAGAAATCGAACCGTGCCGCCATTCGGGTACGTGCATTTTGGTCGCCAGAAGTGGCAACCCGACGTCCAAATCCACCTTGTAAGTCTCCATGCTTGGATTATGCGCTAAGCTCAACCAACACGCGTGAAATTTGACGTCTGCGATCACTCCTGAATGAAGCGCTGGGAGAGAGCTGGCATTTATCAATCAGGGGCACAAATGACACGAAAAGGGCGTCAGGTTGCCATGAAATACTTCACAAAGAGGGTGCCGGGTAGAGAACTCGAACCTCCACGGCCTTGCGGCCACCAGCTCCTAAGGCTGGCGTGTCTGCCATTTCACCAACCCGGCCGCGCAGCCATGGACATGCCGTTTTTTAGCTTACTCTGAACTTCCAATCACTTACTTAGGTCCCTTAACTAGCAGCTCTGAAATGTTGATCGGCCCAGGAAGGACCGATGCACCTTGGGGTGTTCTTCCAGTGTCAAAAACGGTCTCCCAAAATTGGGTTGTTTGCTTTCCTCCGAACGCGAGAATCGAGAGTTCGCGGTTCGCCCACAACGGGAGCGTGGAGAAGTTTTTTATGAACACCGTAAGTCGTTCCCAAAGCTGCTCAGAGTGTCGAATCTGGAACATGCGATTCTTTGGCAGAATTTTCCCATCATTTAGAAGATAGTACTGCTCCATTACAGCTTGTACGTATCTGAGCCATCCGCCCATAACGTCTTCTTTACTCATTCGAACAGCTCGCAAATGATCTTCCGAGACGTCTTCACCTTGTTGTAGTTTGGCCTCAAGCTGATAAGTTCCCCGCTCAAAATCATAGCGGTTGACGTAAATAGCATCCGCAACAATATTCATCAAGCGCACTATTTGCTCAATTTCCAGCATTCGCGGGTTTTCACCGGTTTCAGTACCATGTCCCATCGGGGTGCCGAGCATTTCTTGCCCAACAAAGCGCGAATAAAAAGTCTTGTCGATCGTGCTATAGGAAATCGGTTTTTCGGTACCCTTTCCTGAGAATTCAATATATTTTCTTAATCGATTCTCTGGGTGTTGCATTATCTGGTCTCTTACGGCGTCAACCACATAGCGTCGAATTGCTCGCGCTTCACCGGAAAAATGACTAACTAGTTCTGTTTCAGAGAACGACTCGTCATCGATTCCTATGCCCTTTGCGGACTGAAATCGCCGCATTCGATCGGCCAGCAACTCACTTCCCAAGTGCCTCAAAATCGACTTGTCAAACGCAACTTGACGAAGGGTACTGCCAGCGTTTGTATTGGTTTCAATTAGCTGATCAGTATCTGGATTCAAAAACACCCGCACGGGAAGAGTCCGTTGGCCCAGAAGGATTTGGGCAGAAGCCTTGTGTTGTCCATCAAACAGCATCACTCGCCCATCGCCGTCGGCCTCAAGTGGAACCCAGCCCAAGGCAACATGAAGTTGAGGATTGCCTTTGAAGAATTCTTCGATAAGTCCACGAAGACTTCGACCAATCCCTCTTGGGTTTATTTTCGAATCATGGTGAATATATTCGATGGGCAGCAACGTGAAAAAGTAATCCATTTTTGCCAGTTTGTCAGTAAAGACCTCCGCTTCGCGCAATCGGATTCCGTCCTCTCCTGACAGATGTTTAAAGCTAAAGCGGACATTCCCGTTGCTGGTTCGAGAAATCGGCAAATCATATCTACCACCATTATGTGCCGAAAGAATGTCTCCGAGATCAGGCACTTCTTTTCCGGTAGAGCGAACTTCACGTGAAATTCGCTCAAACTTCGACAGGACACGGGCAACCCTGAGATCACTGGCTTGTTTACTCCGATTGCACGAGGCATGCGTCAAAGCATAGTTCGTTAAGTTGCTCTTGCCGTCAGGACCACTTCTCGGAAGGATGTGGTCGATATCCAAGTTGCCCTTCTGCAACTCCAAGTCCATTTGCTCTTCGCAAATGAAGCAACATCCTTGCTGGATCCCAAACAGTTTGCTGATTAATTCATTCCTATTCTCTTTCGGGAAACCTACCGGAAAAGTCGCTACCATGGTGCCTCCAATAGACTCGACAACTTTGATTCGGTTACCAACATTAACAAGTTCGTCTTCGGGGTGCCGGGTAGAGGACTCGAACCTCCACGGCCTTGCGGCCACCAGCTCCTAAGGCTGGCGTGTCTGCCATTTCACCAACCCGGCCGGGCCGTTTGAGGCGCTCCATAGTGTACGGCGATGTCGCCTCCAATGTCACCGACTCATCAAAAGCATCGCACCACTGCATTTTGCACAGCATTTTCCGTCAACATCGGAGAATGGCAACCGCGAACACTCCACGACTTTCGATTTGATCTTCGGTATCTTCGGCGAGCAGGGTTCAGGCTCCAATTGCGCACCGTGAATCATGCGGATTGCTTAATCACAGTGCGCAAATTCACGACACTTCGCGAAAATTTTTTATGTGGTTATCCGCACTTCAGCTGCCACCCCTGACAGTTCCAGGTTGACCACGGGAACTTCTACGGCGACTCCACGAACGTTCGATGCCTATCGTGAAATCTTCGAGCGACGTAACTTCGGCCGGTGTTTGACGAACGCGATGATCGTCGCTCTGGCGACGACTGCCTGGGGAGTAGCTGTCGCGGCCTGGTCCGGGTATGGCTTCGCACGGTACGACTTCCGGTATAAATCAGCACTGATGGCATTTGTCCTGATCGCGCAGTCCTTTCCACGCATCCTGCTCGTTATCCCCTATTTTCAGATGGCGAACAAACTGGGACTCAAGGACACGTACCTCGGAATTATCCTCGCGTACAGCACGTTCATTCAGCCGTTGTGTCTCTGGATCATGAAAGAGTACTTCGAGCAGATTCCGCGAGAACTGGACGAGGCGGCACTCGTCGATGGTGCGACACCGTACCGCGCTTTCTGGGATATTATTCTGCCGCTGGCCCGGCCCGCTCTCGGCGCGACTGCCATCATCGGCTTCCTGACCGCCTGGAACGAGTATGAGTCGCATTGGTGTTGATCAGCACAGAACGAGTGCGAACGTTCTCCGTCGCCGTCGCGTCGTTCATCGGTGAGTTCACGACTGAGTGGAACCTTGTTATGGCGGCTGCGGCTGTTGGCACCTTGGCGGTCGCGATTTGCTTCCTCTTCTTTCAGAAGCAACTCATGCAGGGACTTACTGGAGGTGCGGTTAAGGGCTAACCCTCTTTCCTCGCGAATCTTGAAACTCCTGAAAGGGTCTCGTGTTGGACGAAAGACTCGCTATCACCGGAATACGTACGGTGACGGTCGGCGCAGGCTGGCGAAACTACATCTATGTTCAGGTCGACACCGATCAGGGCATAACTGGTCTCGGTGAGGCATCACTCGGAGGCCAGACCAACGCCGTTCTCGGGGCGATCAAAGATCTGGAACCACTGCTCATCGGAGCCGATCCGTTTCGAATCGAGCACATCTGGCAACAGGCGTACCGGCACGCCTTCTGGCGCGGAGGCGTAACCTTCCTCAGCGCGCTCGCCGGGATTGAAGTCGCGCTGTGGGACATCAAGGGCAAAGCGCTCGGCGTTCCCATTTCAAAAATGCTCGGTGGACTCGTTCGTGACAAAATTCGCGCTTACGCGAATGGGCCCCGCGGCAATACTCCTGACGAACTCGCCCGTTCCGCCGCCGATCTCGTCAGTCGCGGTTTTTCCGCGCTCAAGTTCACCCCGTTTGAAGCCACTCCAATGCTCGCCGGCAGCCGGTACATCAAGGCCGCTGTTTCAAATGTCCGGGCGGTTCGGGAAGCAGTCGGTCCTGAAGTGGAATTGATGATCGATGGCCATGGCCGTCTTTCACCATCGGTCTCTGTTCGTGCGGCCGACGCTCTGGCCGAATTCAATCTCATGTTTTTCGAGGAACCGTGCTTGCCGGAACATGCGGCCGCGATGACGCGGATCGCGAAGAAATCTCCAATTCCGATCGCGACGGGTGAGCGCCTCTCGACCAGATGGGAGTTCCAGGAACTGTTGGCTTCCCGCACCATCGGCGTGCTTCAACCTGACATTATTCAGACTGGCGGGATCGCCGAAGCGCGAAAGATCGCGGCACTTGCTGAAATGCACTTCGTCTCAGTTGCGCCGCACAACCCATGGAGTTGGGTCAATACCGTCTCTTCACTTCATCTCGACGCGGTGACTCCGAATTTCCTGATACAGGAAGTCATCACCGAACCTGAGCCCTGGAAAGACGCGGTGGTGCTCACCCCCCCAGAGATGGACGCGGAAGGATACTTCCGACCGCCAACCGGACCGGGTTTGGGAATCGAACTCAACTTCGACGCGGTCAAGCGCTTTCCACCAGTCGTCGGACGACCACCGGCACTCTGGCACGATGACGGTTCGGTCGCTGACTGGTAGCTATCAAACAGATCGGGAGCACCGTGGAGCACTCACGACCGGCAGCAGGCCGCCCTGAACTCAAACTCAAAATTACGGAGGTCATTCCGCACATTCTCTTTGCCGGAAGGACCAATCTCATCTTCGTCGAAGTTCGCACCGATGGCGGGATCACCGGAGTCGGCGAAGCCAGTCTCGAAGGGAAAACCGAAGCTGTCGTTGGCGCAATCAATGACATCAGGGAGTACCTGATTGGCAAAGATCCGACGCTGATCGAGCACCACTGGCAAACGATCTATCGACATTCCTTCTGGCGTGGCGGGGTGGTCATCGGCAGTGCAATTTCCGGCATTGAACAGGCGCTTTGGGACATCCTCGGCAAATCGCTGGACGTTCCCGTGTATGAACTCCTCGGCGGCCGGGTGAGGGACAAAGTCCGGTTGTACGCCAACGGTCCTCGCGGTGAATCACCGGAGGAGATCACAGAATCGTGTGTCCAACTGGTCGAGCGCGGGTGGGGAGCGCTCAAACTCGCACCATTCAGCGCGGTGACTGGAATCGCCGGTCAGCCGGAACTGCGGGCAGCTCATCGTCAGATGCAGATGATCCGGGACGCCGTCGGCCCAGATATCGACATCTTGATCGACTGTCACGGGCGATTGACTCCAACTTCTGCGGTTCAAATGGCACAGGTTCTCGAGGAGTTCGATATTTTCTTCTTCGAGGAACCCGTTCTTCCCGAGGATCCCCGGGCTATGGCCGAAGTAGCCGCTTCGATCAACATTCCGATCGCCACGGGTGAGCGGCTCTTCACAAAATGGGGGTTCCGCGACATTCTCGAACTTGGCGCCGCGCATGTGCTGCAGCCGGATCTCGCACATTGTGGCGGGATCTGGGAAGGTCGGAAGATTGCGGCGGCCGCCGAAGCGTGCTATGTCGGGATTGCACCGCACAACCCGTATTCATGGTTACTGACGATGACCAGCGTCCAACTCGACTTCGCTACACCCAACTTCCTGATCCAGGAGTTTCTGGTCGACCACCCGCCAGAAACGGAGCGGCTCTTCGCACAGCCCTTTGCGTGGATCGGAGATGGTTGGGTCGAACCGCCGACGGCGCCTGGTCTCGGCGTCGAACTCGACTGGGACGTGATTCGCGCGCATGAGCAATTGGCGTACACGAACACGTATCAACCCTCACTTTGGCATGTCGACGGCTCAGTAGCCGACTGGTAGTTCAGCACAGCAGCACTTGTGCCGAAGACATCACAATCGCGAAACGGGCATGCGACGATCCGTTGACAACGCCCTTTTGATCAACTGCATCAAAACACTCCGGTCAGCAATCTGACCGGAGTGTTTTGTGACCTGGAATTTAAGTTCGTTTTGCCTATTCGTCGATGGTGACAACTCAGGTGGAACCATCAACCGTAATTCTCTGTCCACTTTGAATCAGCCTCGTTACGCCCGCCGCCCCGACGACGGCCGGAATACCGTACTCGCGGGCAACAATTGCGGCGTGACTCAATGGTCCACCCGTTTCTGTCACAAGCCCGGCCACCGTACCAAAGAGCGGTGTCCACGTCGGCATTGTGGCGATAGCGATCAAGATTTCTCCTAGCTGAATAGACTTCGCCTCGTCGAGCGTTCGTGCAACTCGTGCGGTTCCGGAGACATGGCCGCGAGACCCCGGTTCTCCGCGGAGTTTTCCAGTTCCGGAGGTTTGCTCGATCGGCAAACCGAAGAAGCGGAGCATCGCGCGATCCATCGGATTGCCACTCGGCGGCGGACCAGACGGGGCCGCTCCAACAATCAGCGGCGGAACGAGCCTGGCGGATGCTTCGAGTTCAGCTTCCCGCTCAAGTACGAGCACCCAGGCAGCGCCGATCTCTTTCTCCGACAACATCCGCGACGAGAATGACTTCACTTCATCGTGGGTGAGCATGAAGATATCGTCGGCTTTTACGAGGACGTCATCGGCGACCATTCGCCGACCCAATCGCATGAAGAGCAATCGTGACTGCGCCATGGCTCGCTGTTGGATGTAAAAGTTGCGCTCCTCCTGCAGGAAGTTCGCCGCCCGGGAGGCCTGTACCAGAAACTCGAATTGACCCCGAACGGACTCCGGTAGCTCCATGATCTGTTCGCGGGCGGCATTGAGTGCCTTGACGCCATCCGTTACAGCCCGTTCATGTTCTGCGCGCGCGTCATGACCGGACTTTAAATATGATTGAAGGTTTTCGATCGCGATCGTCGGGTCCTCCAACCAGGTCGGGCCGGTGAAGTCGAAGAGGTCCTGACGAAGACCATATTCACGAAGATAATCGCGGAGCGCCGCCTCGTAGTATTCGCCGATCGGAGCAGATCGCAGTGCGTCGATGACTCCCTTGGCCGGAGTCGAAAGAAGCAATTGATCGAGTCCCGCCACCTTCGCCGCCGCGGCCAGGTCGGACAAGCCCGCGCCCGCTTTCTTACTCTCTGATGGCAACCCGATCAGCAATTGATGGGCGTCCTGCTCGGATCAACCGAAAAGGTCCGCGTAGAACTCATCGAACAACTGACTCGCGAGCAAAACGGGAATAACGATTGTGAAGTGCGTCTTCCAAAGATCGACGGCGACAGCCGCCACCTCATCGAGGAGTGACGGTAACTCCTGACGCGCACAGGTTTCAACGTTCATGGTCTCCAGGAGCCGAAGGTTGGTTTTGATCTTCGGCAAATGCTCGTTTTCCCAGCGGGAGAGCATCACGGGTAACTCGGACTGCATTGACGCTTCGGCACGTTCCCCGAGCTGAATTGCCTCAATCTCATCTTTCGGAATGATCGGCAAGAACGCCTGAAACAGATAGTTATTCTGAAAAGTCAATTCAGCGCTCTGGAGCGGAACGTTTAGATCACGAACCGCCCGGGTAAACCCTTGTGCAAACGCCGGCCCCATCACGGTCTGAAACAACTTGCTAATCGGCGCCGGAAAGTGCAGCACGTCGGACATATAAGTGTATTCAGGATTCTCTTTTTCACTGAATGTGACCACAAACGCAGTCGCTCTCGCAGAAACTGCAGAAACGCTCATTTCGTAAACTCCAATAGGGTTGGTTCAAATCAAGAACTGAATAGAGATTCCAAGCGGAATGAAGACTGCCGTGATTGCTGGCCTAGCGCCGTAATAGTTCTGGCCTCGAAGAAATGGACTCTTCAGTTGGCAATACCTCCTTCGAGGTCGGCGGCATAGCCAAGTCGTTTTGCCAGTTTGCGGGAAGTTATTGCAACTTCGAGGACTTGAGAGTCGTTCAGCGACTTCATCGTTCGGAGCATGCGCGGCACCGGAAGCTCGCGAGATCCGCCTCCACTCTGACCGGGCACAATCATCAGTGCTTTCTCGCCAATCAGAGACTCCCTGACGACATTCGCTTGATCAACGGCAATGTGGTCCGGTGTCACCATGCCCGAAACCAGCGCCTCGCCCAGTCCCCGGTTTCGTTGATGATCAGGCGATTACTCGTCCCTTGAATCGGGTCAGTTGTGAAGACCACGAACGACACATCTGAGCAAACCATCCGCTGGACCACGACGGCAATCGACGAAACGTCGTCCGCCTGCTCGACCTGCAGGCGATATGCGAACGCCCGCTCGGTCCAACGCGAAGCCCAACAGCGTTTGACCGCATCTTCGAGGAGGGCCATCCCCTCCACACCCAGAATGGTCTCGTGAAGACCGGCGAAAGAGTGATCCGCGGAATCTTCCGCCGTCGCCGATGACCTCACCACGACCGCCAGTGTTTCGTTTCCGCCGAGGGTCAACCGGTCATACCCTTCGGCTATCTGTGCCTTCAGGGTATCGGGGGTCAATGCCGACTCAATAGCCCGTCGAATCGCCGGAAGTTCGCATTTGGAGACGCCCGAAGCGCTCGTCGCAATGCCGATGTGCCGGGCTGCCGCCGCGTATGCGCTGGTCGTCAACGCGAAAGCCGGTGGCACCTCGGCGCCAAGCGCAGCTAACCGACTGAAACCCGCGCCTTTTCTACCTACGACGGAACGTTCGACCGGATTTCCGTCACGCCAGACAACTTCTGACCCGGTTCGATATGAACCATCCATTCCATTACCTACACTTACTAATTGCGCATTTTGCTATTTATCCGTGCTATTCCATTAGACTCCGCTCAAACTTGGAAGAAACCAGAAGTGTTTCGGCTTACGACTCCTTTCCATTGGGTATCCCGTCCCGTTCCATGATCAGATAGTAGATCGCGGTCATTCGGATCGCACTCCGTCATTCATATGGTTTCCGCCGAAATCTTCCGCCAACCGATCTACGTCGTCCAACGTAGGAGACGATCCGCCGCGCTTGCATGAATTCCCGCTTGATCTACACTGCAGTGATAGTTTGAGCATGCATTCGCCGTCAGAAAGGTGGTTCTTTGTGTACTCGCGCATCGTCGTTCCGCTTGATGGTTCAGTACTCGCCGAGCACGCGCTCTCACACGCAAAGGAGTTGGCGAAGTCGCTCGATGTCCCGATTCACCTTCTGCGCGTTGTCGACGTGACGAGACTCGAACGCTACGGTGCTTACGGGCTCGCGCTCGAATATGCCGGTCTCGCCGAGGTCGCGCAGGAGGAGGAGCGAGCGGCACGCGAATACATGCAAACAGTCTCGGAAGGAGCGACGGAAGCAGGGCTGAATATCACGATCGAAATTCTTCGCGGGCTTGTCGTGCCATCGCTAACGCAGGCCGCGAACGCCGACGATCTGATCGTCATGGCCTCTCACGGCCGGACCGGCCTTTCACGTTGGTTCCTTGGCAGTGTGGCTGAAGAGGTGGTGCGCCGGTCGGCGAGCCCCGTGTTGATTGTGCGTAGTTCCGGCGTAGAGGACGGTTCTCCGATTCGCTTGCTTTGAAAGAAGAGACTGCGCGGTCCCGGAACATCGACCAGTTCGCCCGCTGTTGATTCGGCGACTCAGTGCGTGGCGCTGAAAACGATTCACATTTTGTCGAAAGACTGCTAATCTGCGTTGCTCCTGTCACACTTATTCCTGTTTCGAAAAAGAGAGGCGATCATGTCCAAGCTGTTCGAGGATCTCGGGGTACGACCGGTGATCAATGCTGCGGCGACCTACACGAAACTTGGTGGATCGATCATGCCACCCGAAGTGCGTGCGGCGATGATCGAGGCTGCCGACTCCTTCATCGATCTCTTCGATCTCCAGGCGAAGGTCGGGCAAAAACTCGCGGAGTTGACCCAGAACGAGGCGGCTTTTGTCACTTCAGGAGCGGCAGCCGGGATTGCGATGTGCGTGTGCTCCTGCATGGTCGGGAATCAAACGGACCAGACATTTGCATTCCCCAGCCTTGAGGGTGTTGAGAAGACTGACGTCGTCGTGCTCAAGGCGCAGCGGAATGGGTACGATTACGCAATCACCCAGACTGGCGCCCACGTCATCGAAGCCGGTTCCTCACTCGCGGATCTTGAAGCTGCCCTCTCCGACAAAACGGCTTGCGTCTTCTGGTTCGCCGGAGACGCGTTTGCCATCGAAGGTGTTGGATTGGAGCAG
>Ga0105046_10018822_pt1 | contig 10497 bp, 8 predicted proteins | sample MAT03_FD_78385 | JGI IMG/M metagenome (GOLD analysis project Ga0105046, IMG submission 78385) | Freshwater microbial communities from Lake Fryxell liftoff mats and glacier meltwater in Antarctica - MAT-03 (megahit assembly) | ecosystem: Environmental > Aquatic > Freshwater > Ice > Liftoff...
ATTTGAAGCTCGATCTTGCAGTGGAGAGAAGGCCGAAAATCAGCTCCAACATGCGCGAACGGGAGCCTGCCTCGGACGGGAAAATTATCAATGATTGCGCGTCGCACGGCGTTTTGAGGAGGCGCAGGTGCAGGGAGCCAACAAGTTTCGTGTGCTGCAAACCGATCTAGGTCCCATTGCAATTTTGATTTGCTACGACGTGGAGTTCCCCGAGCTGTGTCATTTGGCGGCTGCACAAGGCGCGCTGTTGTTCTTCGTGCCTTCAAACACGGCGGACCGTCAGGGGTATTTGCGGGTACGTTCACACCCTCTGACATCCCGTTCGCACGCGATGCGATCGCGGTTGAATCTTCAGCGAACCTTGAGGCCGTGTTGACGTACGATTTAGACCTCGAAAGTCTGCGACGGGCACGACGATCTGGCACGGTCCGAAACTGGGAAGAACGCCGCAAAGATCTCTACCGCGTGCAAGTTACCATCGACGGCGAAACAACGGATGTGTGACCGCTATTCCGCCTCGATTTTGTAGATATTTCCTGCCGCGAGATCGTGAATGTACATCTCGCCGTCGCCATCAACACCGAAACCATTGATCCCTTGCAAGCGGTTCTGCGTGTTCACGAGATCGGTTGTGAGATCTGCTTCACACGTGACTTTGCCGTCTTTTATGATGAAAGACTTGACCATGTTTTGCATGTGCTCGCCGAAAATGTAGCGGCCATATAGATCCTTCATCGCTTTGCCCCGGTAGACACGGCCACCGATGATGGCGCGCGAGCAAGGCCCTTCGCCATCGCGGCACGCACCGCCAAGACCTTGGTATGAATCTGGATTGGTGGCCCAACCGGCGCCACTGTGCTGCATTTCGTACACCGGCAAATAGCCAATCGGCTTCCAGGCTGCACCGGTAAACCATGGAAACGGATGCATGCCTTCCATGCCGGACTGGGGTTGACTCGCATCCGGTCCCATCGTGGACGGGTAGCGAAACCCCCATCCAAAGTTAAGCTGAGACTTTCCGCGCGGAATCCAATTGATCTCCTCCCAGCTCTGTTCACCGACATCGCCGATATAGAGATCCCCATTGGCTGAATCAAAGCTGCCGCGGAAGGGGTTGCGGATGCCGTAAGCCCATGTCAACGGATCGGCCCCGGCCATCTCCAGATTGCCAGTGGGCTTGGTCGTTGGGTTGTCGACGTCGATGCGCAGGATCTTGGCCAATCGGCGCCTGGGATCTTGGCCCGCTGCGCTCTTGTCCCACCCACCACCGCCATCGCCCACGCCGACGTAAAGCAACCCTTCGGGTCCGAATCCCATGAATCCGCCAATGTGATGATCATCGGGGACATCGACGGTGGTGAGGATCTTGAGCGTCGCCTTGGCCCGATCTGTCGATCCGTCTTGTTGTCCTTCGGCGACCACAATGGCGCCTTCGGCTTTTGTTGATCCCGCCGACAACGCGTCATCCGCGCGGCGATTGTAGAAAATGAAAAAGCGTCCGGTCTTGCTGAAATCTGGGTGAAGCACCATGTTCAGCAATCCGCGCTCGTGCGTGGTAATTCTCGCTGCGTTCAGTACGTTTTTGCGAATGTCCATGAATGGCGCAGAGGCAAACGTACCACCGCGCTTGATGCGAATCAGCCCCGCGCGTTCCACGACAAACATACGTGGATCTCCTGTGGCCTGGGCCAATGCCATCGGACTGTCCGCAGTCACGATGCGGGACAACTTCAACTTTGGGGGCACACAGGTGGCCGTGTTGACAACATTCGGCGGGGGCGTGCTCCCGCTGCCGCCCATGGACGTCGTCATGCCGCCCATCACACCACCGGTTGCGGCATTTCCGTCGCTGCCTGCAACGATTCCGCCAGTACCCGGTGCAAGGCCAGCCGTGCCACCTTCATTGGAACTCCCCCCTGAGTTGCCCTGATCGCCACCACCGCCTGAACCATCTTGTTTCGTGTTGCGGGGCGAAGAACAGCTTTGCTCGAATGCAATAGCGCCCAAAATACCAAGTGAAACTGCATACCTGATCGTGGCTGACTGCATTGGCTTGTGCTCCGATCGCCCGGGGTGGAATACAGGCCGTGAGGGCCAGAACCAAACTTTAAGAGATTGGCTCCGGCATCGGTATCTCCCAATTGGTAGACAGGCCCGCGACGAATCGGTGTCACGCTGGTGGGCTGCGGTGCCTAGACGCGAGTGCCCTTCCCTTCCCGGCATGTCCAACGCCATGCACGGTTGCTTCATTCATGAGACCTCTGGAGGTAGTGTGACAACGCCCGATGGGAACCGACCCGAACACCCTCGACGCCCTCATGGCACGCCTCGCCGATGGCGACCGCGGGGTGTTCGCGCGCGTGTTCGAGTTGCTCTGGGGACCCATTCATCGACTATGCGTCAGCCTGTTGAAGAACGACGCGGACGCGTCAGACGCCGCGCAGGAAGCCATGCACAAAATCCTTGAGCGCGCATCCGACTACGACAAGACGCGACCGGCCATGCCGTGGGCGATGGCGCTCGCCGCCTGGGAGTGCCGGACGCTCACCCGAAAGCGCACCCGCCGACGGGAAACAGAAGCGCCAATCGATGAGCTTGGCGGCGAGCACCCTGAAGAGGCGTTCGTCCAACGAGACCTCACGGCCGCCGCCATCGCCGCCCTGGGCGATCTTTCGGAGGGCGACCGCGAGACGCTGGTGGCAGCGTTTTGGGACGAGGCGGCGTCCGTCTCGGGGGCGACACTGCGAAAGCGACGTGAGCGAGCGTTGACCCGTTTTCGAAAAACCTGGAGGCGACTCTATGGACTCGATTGACCTCGCGCACCTCCAACAGCGTGTTCGGTGGGCCTACGAGCTGGGGCGGATGCGTCGAGCCTTGCTCGGTGTGGCTCCCGTTCTCGTGATCGCAGCGGTTGCCGCGTGCGTCGCGCAGCGACCTATGTCGACCGTCTGGTTTGGACTTGCGACGGCCGCGGCAGGAGCGGCCATGCTGTGGTACGGTAGAGATCCTCAGAAAGCGGTGCTTCCCGGAATCGCTGCGGGCCTGGTGCCGCTCGTGCTCGCTCTTTGCGCCAACCAAATGCATGTTTGCGGCCCGGACGGCTGCAGCTCTCTATGCGTTCCCGCATGTACGCTAGGCGGCGTCGTTGCGGGCTTGGCCGTGGCCGCCGTGGGCAACCAGCGACGAGCGGGCATCTGGTTCTGGTTTTCGGCGTCGTCGCTCGCGCTTCTGACCGGAGCCATGGGTTGCGCTTGCATCGGCTACTCGGGGATCGTTGGTCTCGGGATCGGCTTCGCCGTGGGCGCCGTTCCCGGCCTCCTCCGCAGGGCGTTCGCCAAAAAAGCATCGTAGCCCCGTCGCGGTTCGGTGTTGCCCAATAAATTTGGGGCGGGCCGTCACGGTCGCTGGCTCTGCCGCCTAGGCTCCTGTGTCATACCGAGCTCAGCCCGGCGCCCTCTGGCTCTTTGCGATCTGCCTATCACTCACCATCGTGGTTGGTTGCGTGTCAGCACAGACCGGTCAAAATTTGGACCGCTCATACGATGCGGCCGCCGTGAAGCTGAGGGAAACCTCACGGCGCTCGACGGCCGCACAAGCCGACGCGCAAGTTGACCTTGCGGACCCGCTCGAGCGAGATGCCATCGTAACTCAGGCGGTCGCTTGCAGCCCGGCACTTGCGCTCATGGCTCATCGCGCCCGCGCGTTGGTGCACGCGGGACGCGCCGAGGGCGCCCTCCCCGCCGCCGAGCTCGGGTTCGAGGCTTGGAACCTGCCGCTTGCGCGACCCTACGCCCTTGGGGAAGCGGACATGTACATGGTTGAGCTGCGACAACGGTTGCCCGCGGCTGGTTCCTTGGATGCACGCGCCCGAGCGATGGCCGAAGAGGCGCAGGCCCTGCTCGCGGAACTATCGGCGGAGGAACGCTTGGTCGCCCAGCGCGCCGCCGAAGCCTTCGCCGAGTACGTGCAGGCGTTTGAGGAGAAACGTCTCCAAGAGCAACAACTCGCCCTCCTCGAACGCATGGGGCAAGCGACCCATGCCCGCTACACGACAGGCGGCGCCGGGCTCGCAGATGCAGCTCGCATTGACGTCGAGCTCGCGAAAGCGCACCGGGCAGTCGCGCGGATCGCGGGCGACATCGCGCGCACGCGATCCACACTCAACGCTGTATTGAGACGCCCCGCCGGGGCGCCACTTCCGGATCCCCGTGTGGTTCCGCCCGAAACCGTGCGGCTCTCGGTGCAAGAGTTGCTCGCGCGCGCCGAGGCCAACCGCGGTTCCGCGCTTTCCGCCGACGCACGCCTACGCGCCGCCGGAGCACGCCGCGAAGCCGCGGAAGCTGAAGCCCGTGTCCCCGAGTTCATGCTCGGTCTGGGCTACTGGCAAGATCCGCGGATGCGCCCCGGCGTTGGCGTCACGGCGTCGATGTCGCTGCCTTGGCTCTGGGGCCCCGGCCGTGATCGCGCGCTGCAAGCACAGGAAGACGAAGCCGCGGGGCGTGCCGCTCGCGACAGCGTCGGTGTCGACGCCCAAGCGGAGGTGACCGAAGCGCACGCGCGGCTCGCGGCCTTCGAGCAACAGAAGCGGGTCCTTCGGCTGCAAGGCCTTCCCGCTGCTCGCCGCTCGATGGACGCTCTGCGCGCTGCCTTTTCTACCGGCAACGGGAGCCTGCTCGAGTGGGTCGACGTAGCACGCTCCTTCCTCGATCTTGAGATGGAGGTTGTCGGACTTCATTGCAGTCTGGCGCGCGGCATCGCCGGTCTTGAGCGCGCGGTTGGCACGGCGCTGCCACGGACGCGCATCGACGAGGACACAAACCTATGAGCACCGAAGAGAACGCGCCCGCAGATGAGTCGCCTGGCGAAAGCCACGCCGAGCACCGTTCGCCCGGTCCCAGTCGGCAGGCACTGCGAACCATGGCGGTTGTTCGTTGGGTGCTGCTTGGACTCGTCACGGCACTCGCCGGCTATACCGTCTGGACCTACTGGGGGCCAACGCGAAGCGGGCCCGGTGCGCACAGGGAGGATCGGTACTACTGTCCGATGCACCCCGAGATCCGTTCGCCCGACGCAGGCGAGTGCCCGATCTGCCACATGAACCTCGAGCCGATTCCGGACGAGCGTCGCAACCAGTCGGCACCGGCCGCTTCGGCGCCCGCCGCATCGGCGCCCGCGAACGTCACCGCCGTGACGCTCACGGAAGAGAAGCAACGGTCGGTCGGTCTTGCGACGAGCGTGGTACAGAGCGCCTCGTTCGGCGATCGATTGCGCGTCCCGGGGATCATCGGCGCGCCGGAAACAGGGATTTCGCAGGTACGCGTCCGCGCTCCCGGCTTCGTCGAGCGGGTTGCCGTACGGCAGACCGGCGTTCGCGTCAGCCGAGGGCAACCACTCGCGTTCATCTACAGTCCGGAGATCTATCGAGCGCAAGAAGAGTTCATCGCGGCCACGAAGTGGAGCGGGTCGGAAAGCGCGGGCGCATCGGAAAACGGCGGCGCTCTTGACATCGCGAGCGCCGCGCGCCGCGGCCTTGAACTGCTTGGGCTGAGCACCGCCGACATCGACGAGATTGCCCGCACAGGGCGGCCGATCCGAGCCGTTGCCGTGAGAGCCCCCGCGGGCGGTTTCGTCACACGATTCAACGCCATCCTTGGGTCACGTGCCGATCCCGAGATGGTGCTTTACGAAATCGCTGATCTCTCGAGCGTTTGGGTGGTAGCCAGCGTTGATGAGCGCGACGTGGGTGCGCTGCGGGTTGGCACAACAGCCCGCTTCACGGCACCCGGAGGTGAGCGCGAGCCGCTGACCGGGAAAGTCGACCTCATCGAGCCGGCGCTTGACGAGTCGACGCGAACAACACGCGTGCGACTCGTGCTACGGAATCGCGATGGGCGGTTGCGGCCCGGCCAATTCGGCGAGGTCGAATTCGATTTGCCGGCGGCTGCTGGACTCTTGGTGCCGCGCGACGCAGTGATTCGCACGGGTGAACACGAGTACGTCTACGTGGCCACCGGTACGGACCGCTTCGAGCCTCGCATCGTTGCCACCGGCCTGTCTCGCGAGGGTCGAGTTCAGGTGCTCTCGGGCCTCAGTGCCGGGGACCGGGTGGTGACACGCGGCAGTTTCATGCTCGACTCCGAAAGTCGCCTGCAAGCTTCCCTGGCAGCCGCGCCACCGCCCGCGTCCACGTCCTCGTCCGAAGCTCCATCGCCGGAGCAAGGACCATCCTGCGCGTCGCAGTTCGATCGCGAGCGATCACCCGAAAAGTACAGGCAGTGCCGCGCGTGCGAGCGACAGCACGCGGGCATGGGCAACATGGTTGCCGACTGCAAGAACGCCATCCCGCGGCCGTGGAGGTGATGGCGTGATTGGTTGGCTTATCGATACGTCGGCGAAGTATCGCGCCCTGGTCCTGATCGGCGGCCTTGCGCTCGCCATCGGCGGCGTCATCGCCATGCGCAACGTGAAGCTCGATGCGATCCCGGATCTCTCGGATCCGCAAGTGATCGTCTTCACCGAGTGGATGGGGCGCTCGCCCACGCTGGTTGAGGACCAGGTGACGTACCCGCTTGTCACGGCGCTGCTCGGCGCCCCTCACGTCGTCGATGTGCGCGGGCAAACGATGTTCGGCATGAGCTTCGTCTACGTCGTCTTCGAAGAGGGCACCGACGTCTATTGGGCGCGATCCCGCGTGCTCGAATACCTCAACACCGTTCGCAACCGATTGCCGCCCGACGCGAACACCCGCATCGGGCCCGACGCGACGGGCATCGGCTGGGTGTACCAGTACGCGGTCGTCGATCCGACCGGACGCCACGACCTCGGCCAGCTGCGCACCCTCCAAGACTTCTCGCTTCGCTATGCGCTTACCAGCGTGCCCGGCGTGTCCGAGGTCGCCTCGGTCGGCGGGTACGAACAGCAGTACCAGGTGACCGTGGATCCGGTCCGCCTGCGCAACTTCAATCTCACGATCTCGGATGTCGTTCGGGCCGTACGCCGTTCCAACAACGACGTGGGTGCGCGCGTGCTCGAAATGTCGGAGCGCGAGTACTTCGTCCGTGGGCGCGGCTATCTCACACGCGTTGAGGATGTCGAGAGCATTGTGATCCGCGCCGAGCGGGGAACGCCCGTGCTTGTTCGTGACATCGGCCACGTCACCATGGGCGGTGACATACGGCGCGGCGCCGCCGATTTCGACGGCCAGGGCGAAGCGGTCTCTGGCATCATCGTGATGCGCTACGGGGAGAATGCACTCGACGTCATCAACCGCGTCGAACGCAAGTTGGACGAGCTGCGACCGACTCTGCCCGCGGGCGTGCAGATCGTTCCAGTCTACAACCGCAAGACTCTCATCGAGCGCGCCATCGACACACTGAGGGGGGCGCTTACCGAGGAGATGATCGTCGTCGCGCTGGTGATCATCCTCTTCCTTCTGCACCTGCGCAGTGCCCTGCTGCCGATCATTGCATTGCCGCTCGCCGTCGTGACCGCGTTTATCCCGATGTACTTGCTTGGCATCCCTGCGACCATCATGTCTCTCGGGGGCATTGCCATCGCGATCGGCGCAACGGTCGACGCCGAGATCGTCATGGTCGAAGCGGCGCACAAGAAACTCGAGAACGCGCCGAAAAATCTAAGCCCAGCCGCGCGCGCAAAGCTGCTCGCGGAAGCCGCACGCGAAGTGACGCCTGCGATCTTTTTTTCGCTCCTCATCATCGCGGTGTCGTTCCTGCCTGTGTTCGGGTTGACCGGGCAGGCGGGTCGGTTGTTCAAGCCGCTCGCTTACACCAAGACATTCGTCATGCTGTCGGCGGCGCTGCTGTCCGTCACCGTCGCGCCCGCGCTTCGTGACTACCTCATCCGCGGAAAGATCTTCTCCGAGGCGCGCCACCCGGTATCGCGCGCCATCCGCAGGGTCTACGCGCCCTTCGTTCACGTCGCTTTGCACAACCCGAAGACGACGGTGCTCATCGGCCTCATGGCACTGATGTCCGCGCTGCCCATCGCACAGCGCCTCGGCTCCGAGTTCATGCCGCCACTTGACGAAGGCGACATTCTCTTCATGCCAACGACCTTTCCAAACATCTCGATCGAGGAGGCGCGGCAACAGCTGCGGCGACAAGATGAGGTACTCAAGAGCTTCCCCGAGGTCAAGACGGTACTCGGAAAGATCGGTCGCGCCGAAACGCCAACCGATCCAGCACCGCTTTCGATGGTCGAGACGCTGGTGCAACTGAAGCCGCGCAGCGAGTGGCGCACCAAGTACGTGCGGCACTGGTATGTCGGGCGCACGCCTCAATTCATGCGGCCGCTCTTGAACTGGCTCCAGCCCGAGTATGTCCCGACGACGCGCGAGGATCTGGTTCAGGAGATGAACGCGCGGCTGCAACTTCCCGGCTGGACCAACGCTTATACCCAGCCGATTCGCAATCGGGTCGACATGCTGAGCACCGGGATCCGCACGCCCATCGGCATCAAGGTGTACGGAACCGACCTCGCCGAGATCGAACGAGTTGGCACAGCAATCGAACGTGTGATGCACGGCGTGCCAGGCACGCGCAGCGTTCTCTTCGAGCGCTCGGTGGGAGGACTTTACGTGGACGTTGTCCCGAATCGCGAAAGTCTCGCTCGCTATGGGCTACAGGTGCAAGACGTGAACGAGGTGGTCGAGTCCGCGCTGGGCGGGTTGCCCATCACAACCACGGTCGAAGGCCGCAATCGTTTCACAGTCAACGTTCGCTACGCGCAAGACTTCCGCAGCAGTCTCGACGCCGTGCGGGAAGTGATGATTCCCCTGCCGCAAGGCATGGCGCCCGCCGAAAGCGGCATGAGCGGCGACAGTGCCGGAAGTGGCGCAAGTCCTGGTCGTGCCACCGCGCAGATCCCGCTTGGCTCCGTTGCCGACGTGCGCGTGGCATCCGGACCACCGATGATTCGCGACGAGGCCGGGCTGCTTGTGGGCTACGTTTACGTCGACATCGACGCCGATCGCGATGTCGGCAGTTACGTCGACGAAGCCAAAGTCGCGGTAGAGAGAGCGCGCGCAAGCGGTGCCGTCACGATTCCCTCTGGCTACTACCTCAAATGGACGGGGCAATACGAATTTCTTGCCGAGATGGAATCGCGGATGAAGATCCTGATTCCAATCGCGTTGCTCATCACCGTGTTGTTGCTGTTCCTGCAGTTCAAGAACTTCACCGAGGTGCTCATCGTGTTGCTCTCCGTGCCGTTCGCGCTGGTCGGCAGCGTCTGGGCGCTGTGGCTGCTCGACTACAACTTGTCGACGGCCGTTTGGGTGGGCGTCATTGCGCTCGTGGGTCTTGCCGCGCAGACCGGTGTGGTGATGATCGTTTACATTGACCATGCCTACGAGCGTCGGCTCAAAGCGGGCCGCATTAACTCACTTGAAGACATCATCGAAGCGCACTCGGAAGGGACCATTGCACGCGTGCGACCGAAGCTGATGACGGTCAGCACCATGCTGTTCGGACTCGTACCGCTATTGTGGGCGCAAGGGAGCGGCGCGGACGTGATGAAACGCATCGCTGCCCCGATGGTGGGCGGCCTTGTCACGAGCGCGTTCCTGACGCTCGAGATCATCCCGGTCATCTACACGTACTGGCGCAACGAACAGCTTCTGTGGAAGCAGCTCGACGCTGCCGAAGCCCCTGTTCTTCGGTGGCTGAAACACGACATGACGGTGCTCAAGGTGGCGGGCACCGTACTGGTGGCGACGCTGGTCTCGAAGCTGTACGTCGTCGCGCCTGCGCCTTGGCTGGTGGCCGCGCCGTGGCTCGCAGCGGTAACCGTAGCACTGACGCTGACGGGCTACCTGGTGTTCCGACGGCGCGCACATTTCGTCATCGCGCGGATTGAACCAGATCAACGAAAGGAATCAGCGTCATGAAAACGTCTCGAATCGCAATCATCCTCGGCGTGCTACTCTTGGCCAACGCATGTGAGAAGCGCGCCACGCCAATCGCTCGGAAGGTTTCGCCTGCCGGCGCTGCGGAGACCCCGACAGTCCTCGCCGTCACGGTGGATCGAACCGGCTACCACCCCGAACACGATTTCCGCACCGGCAGGACGCCCTGCGCGTCTGACCTTCACCAGAACCTCCGACAAGGGTTGTGGTCGGCAGATCGTGTTTCCCTCGCACAACATTCGCAAAGATCTACCGATAAACCAAGCGGCAACGGTAGATCTCACCATGCCGGCATCCGGCGCCCTGTTGAATCCAACGCCGAAAACCCCGCCACGCCCCTCGGCAGGCGTAAGCAAGGGGACATCTTGGTGGCTAGCTCACATCCGACAGCGAGATGATCTGGTTCAAAGTTTCGCAGGCGTGATCGAAAACATCGGTAGGAACCTGTTTCCACTGATGCGGCTTCGCCGCGCGAGCTTTCCAGTCGAACGACTTTGGCTGGTGCCCAAGAATGTAGCTCACCACGCCTTTGGGGCCTTTGAACCGTATGGCGAATGGATTGGTTTCGTTGA
>Ga0105046_10018829_pt1 | contig 10496 bp, 7 predicted proteins | sample MAT03_FD_78385 | JGI IMG/M metagenome (GOLD analysis project Ga0105046, IMG submission 78385) | Freshwater microbial communities from Lake Fryxell liftoff mats and glacier meltwater in Antarctica - MAT-03 (megahit assembly) | ecosystem: Environmental > Aquatic > Freshwater > Ice > Liftoff...
ACGAACGCGGCGGTCAATATCGGACGCCGGGCGGCAGTCATTCCGCCATACGCGGTGTGTGTTTTGGGTCTCAAGCCCACCATAACTGCAAGCCCCCGCCTTTAGGCGTGGGGTATCTGACAAGGTCGGCGGCCCTACTGTGGAGCAAGATTTCCTCTACTATCTGCAAGATCCGGTGGTCAAGGGTGCAAAGTAAACAAACGAATTTGTAAAAAGGGTGTAAACTGTGCCCCTTTTTCACCTTCTATGGACCATCATTCACCTTTTAATGGCATTTCTACCCAACGATTCCCCCACGATGGTGATTGTGCCTGTGACAAAGTTCACAGAGTTTGGTATAATGCTCTGGCAAGTCATCGAGCAATAGGAGGAAGCACCTTGCCAGACATGCAAAATATGCAGCCCTGTGCGCGCTGCGAGCAAGAACTGCCCGAAGCGTTTTTTGACAGTACCAAAGCCCCCTTCTGCAAGCGATGCACCCATGAAATCAATGACATCCTCCGCCGAAAATACAATGTCATCGAGGCAGCACACTTTCGCGCCCGCCTCCGTTACTCATCTCGTCAACTCAGACGTCGTATGAATACCAATGTGTTTATAGCACAGGCAGGCGACTAAGCCCATCACGCCTTAGCGTCAGCAAAAAGTCACACCCATCGGCCTCATCTCAGGGTCTCTCGCATACGAGAGACCCTGATTGCGTTTTAGGACTATAAGTTGTTTGATTTATGCATTCAAAATTTTGACCTGTAGAGCGGGCATATATGCCGTTCGCTGCTTTTTCGTTGCGGGCACGATAATCGGTACATGTACAGAATAATGTGGTCTTCTTTTTGCCCCATAAACATCAAGCACGTCCCTACGAACCACGTTATTGTGGCCTCCTAACCTGCCGTGTCCGATGAATATGCATCCTACTCCACCAGGAAAATCCGCTGCACAGTCGGTGAGCGATATTTAGCAGTCCCACTGAGAACCTGCAAATTGGGCCGCAAATATGTCTCGCTGGCGACATGTGTGTGCCCACAGAGGACGATTATGCGTTTTTGCGGGTAGCGATCTGCCATCATGAGCAAAACATCCCCGATGGCTTTAGAGCTAAAATGCGGCAGGGAATTGGTGGGCGATGGCTGGCCGTTGTAAAGCGTATTCTCGGCAAAAGGAGGTGGGTGGATGGTGACAAACACCAGAGCGTAACGCTCTAACGCCTGCGTGAGCCGTTCGGTCAAGTGTTGAGCCGCCTCATCAGCGAGGAGCTGCAAGGTCTTCCACAGAACCTCTTGCCCTTGCCCAAGAGCCTGGGCCAGTTCTTGAATCATCACGTAATCGTTGAGCATCATCGTCGAGGTCAGGAAATCGCCATACCGCCCATCGGCCCACCCATCATGGCCGACAATGGCTGCATCAGGGGTTAATTCGAGGTATTCAGATGTTGTGAGATAGCGCAAATAGGGATTATCGCTCAACTGCGCTGTGACGTCCTGGCGAACCTGAGCGATGCTGCTGCGATAAAAATCGTGATTGCCCAGCACAAAATAGACGGGTCGCCCGACGGTGTGCGAGAAGGCTTTGAGGTAGTCGCCAACATTATTCGCCTCGCCAATATCACCCGAAATGACGTAGGCTTCCACCTCCAGTTCCGCAACCTGGGCGAAAAAGTTTTGCAGCGCCGACATTCCGAGAAAATTGAGATGAATGTCTGTTAGCCAGGCAAAGCGAAACGCCTGTGTTGGAGTACGTTTTCGAGACCACCAGCGCATAATTATGTCCGTGCGGCGCGCTGAAACGCCCGCGCCATCTCTCCGGTTGTGGCATAACGATCTTGCGGTGCTTTCGCAGCGGCTTTTTGCAGGACATCATCGACTGTAGCAGGTATATCCGGGCAGCGAAGTCTGACATAAGGCAGGGGTTTCTGAACGACGTTCATCACCATTTGCAGAGGATTAGAACTCTCGTAAGGATGAATTCCCGTCATAGCTTCGTACAACACCACCGCCAGCGAGAAAATATCTGCACGATGAGTAATCTCCTGACGTTGGATGATCTCTGGCGCATGGTAGCCTGGTGATCCAATCATAGAGCCGCTCTGTGTGATAGGTTGAACCTTAAGCCGTTTGGCCGCACCAAAATCGGTGAGATGCGCGTGGCCTGCCTGATCAAACAGAATATTGTCCGGTTTAATATCACGGTGGATGATTTCGACGGCGTGCACGGCATCAAGCGCGGCTCCAATCCGCATCAACATATGCACCGCTTGATGCAAGGTGAGAGGTCTGTACCGCAGCCGCTCACGCAAGTTGCCACCCTCCAACCAGGCAGTGACCAACCAGACACCACTGTTGTCACTCCAGAAATCATACATAGGCACGATACAGGGATGATTCAGACGCTTATTCACTTCGGCTTCGATGCGAAATCGCTGGATGGCCTGCATATTCGCCATCTGCTCAGGCAGAATGCATTTGAGCGCGACGGCGCGCTCACTCTTCAAATCCTGCCCGCGATAAACGGTTCCCTGTCCGCCTGATCCAACGTACTCATCAATGCGATAGTCGCGCACGATTTGCCCTACGAGTGCCTGTGTCACCGGACGCTCTCCAAGCCTATAGCCCGCCGAAACGCTGCGGCCAGATCACGAATATCAAAATAACGCTTGTCAGGGTCTTTTTGTGTGGCTTTCTGAATGACCTTATCGACAGAGGGGGGTAAATCCGGGCGCAGCTCTATCAGGGAGGGCATGGGGTCGCGCAGTTGGCTCACCATCATCTCCATCGTGCTCAGGCCATGAAACGGATGCCGCCCCGTGAGGGTTTCATACAACACAATGCCCATCGTATAAATATCAGTGCGCGGGGTCATGGGCTTGTCTTGAATATGCTCAGGGGAGAAATAAGAGGGCGATCCAACGATAAAACCGGCCTGGGTCAAATTGGGCAGTTCCATGCGTTTGGCCGCGCCGAAATCGCTCAGATAGGCGTTGCCCTCAAGATCAAACAGGATGTTATCGGGCTTTAAATCGCGATGAACCACCTTGATCATATGCGCCTGGGCCAGGGCCGACGCAACCCGATCCATCATGTCGGCGGTTTCTTCCAGCGTCAGGTTTTCATGACGGGTCACATCGCGCAGGCTGCCATTCTCAAACCAGCGCATGACCATCCATGCCCCACGCTCATCACGCCAATAGTCATACAATGTCACAACGTAGGGATGGCGGAGAAAGAATGCAATGGTGGCTTCCATCTGAAAGCGCTTGACCGCCAGCGGATCGCGAAGGGCCTCTTCATCCATGACTTTAATAGCGACGATGCGATCTCGCTCACTGTCATAGGCCTTATAAACAGACGCCTGTCCGCCTTGACCGATTTTCTCCAATTGGAGGTATTGATTCACGCTCTCTCCGGTGAGATCTCGCATCGTGTCTATCCGACCCGTAGTGTTGTCCCATGTCTGCCGCATTTCTAGTGTAGCCCATTTTCCGCCAGAAGGGATACTCTCACCGAAGTTTTTAATTCTCATTGACATTGTTTAGCAAAGTATAGCGATTTACAGTGCCTGTAAATCCATCGGCGCGATAAGTTTCGATCTCGTGCAGGGATGTCACGGCCATAAGGGCCGTATGCTCCTGTTCATCGACATAATGACAATAGCGGTAGGCCCGTTCGCCGCGCCGCCAGTCCAGCAAATAATCATGCGTTTCAACGGTGATGTCATGCGGCCAGGGCACAATGCGCTCGCGAAAACGAGGGAACTCATAAAAGCACCAGGCCGCAATCGCTAAAAAGCCATTGGGCGCGACATGGGCCGCCAGATCACGGAGAATGTGCTCACGGGTGGCGCGGCCTGGGATGTGATGCAGCACCCCGAACAGGACAACGAGATCAAAGGTGTTTTCAGGCAGGGGATCAACAAGGAGATCATGCAGGTGCAGCGTCGTTGTCATCTCATCTTGACGGGCAAGCGCCTGCTGTGCCGCGCTTAACAGGGCAGGATTGTTATCGAGGCCCGTGTAGCTCAGAGGGCCGCTGACATTCTCACGCAGGAAGAGACCAAAGCGTCCATTGCCGCACCCGACATCAAGGACAGACAGCGGAGTCTTGAGATGCGAGACAATTCGATCCCATCCGGGCCAGGACTGTCCACGCGTGGCATCAAATTCACTGGCAGTTGTCTGGTAGAACGCCCGATTAAGGGCGTTCAGGCGCTGGATCGTGGCCTCATCCATGACCACCGCCATTAGAAGGTCGCCATTTCTTCCGAGGTAGACACCTTGGTCGGCAAAGAGAGGGGATCAGTGGTGTTCACTTTGGGTATAACCTGCTGCGCCTCCCACCATTCCTGCCCAACCACCGCTGCAAATGATGCGGCATAGAGCAGAAGGTACGGGACAGCTTGAGAGGCAGTATGCAAGGCCAAGCCTGTCCCCCACAGGGCATAGAGGCATAAGAATGTTTCCATCCGCAGCAGCGAACTCTGGCTCAGGGCATAGCCGCTGGTCTTTAAGACGCTGCCAAATTTCGGCGTGCGCTCAAAGGGGATGGTTTCCTGCCATAGGGCCTGCCCAACCGCCCGCGTATTGCTCCATGATAGGCCCGTTGTAAACAGCACCAGGGCCGGGAAGGCAAGCAGATGCTGCATCCATGCGCCACGATACAGGGCCCGCTGACTGACGATATACATCAGCGGCGGAATCAGTCCGACCACGCCTAAGGGGGCCAGCGGTAGAGACGCCATTTGACGTGTGAGCAGAAGAGGCGGCGTGAGCAGCAGCAGAATCAACATGAGAGGATGCGGCAGGTACTGGGCCAGATGCAGCAGGGCCATCACGCGGCTGGTCAGTGAGCGCGGGCTGCGCCACACGGGGCCACCGAGATACATCAGGCATTGGGTGCTGCCCACAGCCCAGCGGGCCTGCTGCCGTCGATAGGCATTCATTTGTGGGGGGAGTTCGCCGGGGACAGCCACATCAGGCAGATACAGCGATGTCCAGCCCTTCAACTGTGCCCGATAGCTCAAATCCAAATCTTCGGTCAGGGTACGCGCTTGCCAGCCGCCTGCATCCTCGATGCAGGCGATGCGCCACACGCCGCCTGTGCCATTGAAGGGCACAAGCCAGCCTGCACGATTGCGCGCGGTCTGCTCGATCACGAAATGGGCATCAATAGCGAGACGCTGGGCGCGTGTGAGCCAGTTATCATTGCTATTCAGATGTGCCCAACGGGTTTGTACGACACCCAGGCGTGCATCGGCCAGCAGATAGGGCAGGGTGCGCTGCAAAAAATCGGGTGCGGGCACAAAGTCGGCATCCAGAATCAGCACAAATTCACTGTTTGTCTGTTCAAGCCCGGCTGTCAGGGCACCCGCTTTATAGCCAGCACGATCCTGCCGCTGCAAATGCCTGATGTTATAACCACGCTGTTGAAGGGCTGCGACATGATGCGCCACCATCGCGGGCGTTTCATCAGTCGAATCATCCAGGATTTGAATATGCAATCTGTCCTGGGGGTAATCCAGGGAGGTCACGGCATGAAGCAGACGCGCCACCACATACTGCTCATTGTAGAGCGGTAACTGTACCGTGACTGAGGGAGTACGTATAAGAGGAGGTTGCGGAATCGTGTCACGGCGGTGGAAGAGATACTGAAGCAGCAGCCCCCACTGGCTGAACGTACTGGCCGCAAGTAAAAGCGCACAGCCGATGTAGACGACGGATAGGACGCTCATCGAGCCTCGTTTGTGTGATGAGTAGCGCGAGCTAGTTTAAGCCTCGGTTCCCATCCCGTCTAGTGGCAGACGAATGATAAAGCGTGTACCAGTTTCTAATGTACTGGTGACGTTTAGTGTACCGTTGTGCAGCAGGACGATTTCACGCGCCAAGGCGAGGCCTAAACCTGATCCCGGCTGGCGGCCATCCCGACGATAAAACGGCTCAAAGACATGCTCCATGCGGTCAGGCGCAATCCCGCGTCCATTGTCTTCGATCACGACAAGTGCATGATCCGACGTGTGCTCGGTAATGGCAGACAGCGTAATCGTGTCGTTCTTGTCTGTGTAGAGGAGTGAAAAAATGACGATATTAATGAAGACCTGTTCCAGACGGTGCGGATCAGCGAGCAGCGTCAGGGGCAGGGGTGGTAGATCACAGCGCAAGGTGACCTCTATTTGATCAGCCTCGCCTTGCACAAATTCCATCGCTTTGAGCAGCGTCTCCTGAAGCACCAGCGGCTGCTTGCGCATCAGGACATGCCCATGCTCAAAGTAGGACATATCGAGCAAATCATTCACCAGACGATTGATGCGCTCGATGACGCGCTCAATGACACGGATATGCTCTTCCATATTCTGAGGGGCGCGGCGTAAGAGATACAACCGTGTATTGAGGTTGCTAATCGGGGAGCGCAGTTCATGCGCCGCATTGGAGATGAAGCGTATTTTTTGCTCCTCTAACAGGCGCTCTGGGGAAATATCGCGCACAATCGTGACTGTCCGCAGCACATTATCACTTTCCACGTCAACCCGTGAGATCGTCAGGCCCGCATGAAACAGGACACCATCCTTGCGCTTAAGCCGCATGGGATGACGCCAGACTTTGTCTGCCAGTATCTCCCTGGGGATGTTGTTGAGTAACTGCTTTTCCTTGTCTGTGAGGTCTTTAGAATAAAAGAGTGTACTATTGCCGCTGTAAATTTCCTCGACGGTGTAGCCTGTCATTGTCGCCAGGGTATTGTTGGCAAAGACAATTTGTGTCCCTTCAGTATAGAAAACGCCCTCACCGGATGAATCCAGAATGACCTGAAGCTGGCCGCGCTGTCTGGCGAGTTCGAATGTGCGCTCTGCAATCTTCATTTCGAGCTCTTGCGCATAGCGAGCATTGCGAATAGCAGAGCCGATTTTGCCCGCGAGAATCATCAGCCGTTCAGCATCGAGGGATGTAAAGGCATCGGCCATGTTACTGGCAAGATTGATAAAGCCGATGCACTTGTCTTCGACCAATATTGGTGCACCGAGATACGATTTGAAATCAGGGGCATAGATTCGAGACCATTCGGACGAAGAGCTTATGTCATTGACCAAGAGGGGTTCACCGCTCTGAGCCATTGCCCGTGCCAGCGGTAAATTTTCCAGGGCATAAGACTGGGTGATCATTTGCTTTTCAACATGATCGAATCCGCGCTGGCTCACGACACGGACCAGTTCATCATTACCAACGAGCGCAATTGTAGAGCTGTGCGGCTTCATGACCACCTGGGCAATAAATTCCTGAGTCACCCTCAGCACATCAGGCAGTTCTATGCTCGTATTGATCAGGGTGGTCACATCGGCCACAACGCGCATGAATTCGCGCTGTTCGACTTCGGTCGTTTGCATGCGCTCCCGTTCGCCAAAGGCCGCGAGCACATTGGCGATGGACTGCACGAAATAAATATCATCTTCGGTAAAGCGACGTGGTGACGTGTGATATAGGGCCAGCACGCCATAAACGTGCAAATATCCTGGCACAGAGACGCTCAGAGCGCTGCGCACGCGGCCCGGCGGCAGCCAGTCCGGCTCTTTAAATCGTACATCCGTCGCATAATCTTCAACGAGCATTGGCAGAGAGGTTTCAGCCGTATAGCCCATCACCGTGCGCATATCGAAGGGAATCACAGGCGGCACAGTTGCAGATGTGCCACGTCCTACGACTACAAGTTGTTTGGCTTCCGGATGATAGAGGGCCGCTACGCAAATGCCTTCAGGGACGACCTGCTCACACAGCAAAACCACCTGCTCCACGAGACTTTTGAAATCTTCGGCGGCAATTGCCAGCAGCCCCAGCTCCATCACGACAGACTGCTGGACGAGATGCACCTTAATTTCTTCTTCAGCCTGCATTCGCTCTGAAATATCATGGGCCACACAGTACAACCGTAGAACGTCTGGTGTCTCAAACATGGGAATGCTATGAATCGAGAGACGGACCCAGCGCATCTCGCCAGGGACATATGTACGCAGACGTAGCTCGATACTGAGCGGTGGACTATCCTGAAAGCTCTCATAGGCAAAGTTTTTCAGGAAGGCAATATCGGAGGGCGCAACAAGATCCTCCCAACTGTGTACGGAGCTGTACTGCTCTTCGGTCCAGCGGCGCAAGTCTTGCACAGCAGCATTGGTCCAGATGAGGCGCAAATTATTGTCGGGTGACATCTCAAGGATGAATGCATACCCCGACATGAGTTCGAGCATTAAACGCTCACCCTCATGCAGCGGCTGCTTAGGTGATAGGGCTGCCTCTTCCTGGGGCCGCTGACCTAAAACGGCAAAGAGTATTTGCCCACGATCATCGCGGATAGGCTGCACTGTCCATGATACGGCGGCTGAGGTCGTGTCTTTGCGCTGATAAACCACCGGGCCTTTAAAGACCTCGCCCTCAGCCAGTGCCTGCCGTACAAGCTCTGCGGCTTTGGCTTCGCCTTGTGTGCCGAGAAGGAAATGCAGGGTGCGTCCGCGCAGTTCTTCCTTTGAATAGCCGCTGGTGTGGCCAAACACACGGTTGGCTGAGAGAATGAAGGGGCCGTTGCGTACATCCATATCGAGATACAGCAGGCCTTCGGGATAGTTCGCAAAAGCGGTTTCCAGCATCCAGACATCCTGATCGCTCCAGCGAGTGTGCTGGCGCGGATCATAGCCGATGCTTATTGCCAGCCGCTGCCCGCGATACTCCTGGTTTTGCGTGCGCAAGATGAGGGTACGTGACTCGCCGGATTTGTGCTTGACGCGCACCTCTGATTCCTGAATCCGTCCGGCAACACTGTCCTCGTGCGTGCGTGTTTGGACATCGCTCACGACCTGTGTCCACGAGAGGCGTTTGAGTTCGGCGGGCGTATAGCCTGTCAACGCCTCGATATAGTGATTGGCATACAGCAGCGTTGTCCCGTGCGTGACGAAAATGGGGATCGGGAGGCGATCCAGCAGGCGATCCATTGGCAGGGCGCTCTGAGAGGGGGTCTCGGTGGGACGACGGTCATGGGCCACCAAAAGGGTTGCCAATTCCGATTCAAATTGGATCGGGGAAACCGTCACGTCCGTATCGATCAGGCGGCGGTCAATGCGCTGGAAGGCTTGCTGATAACTGACGGTCAGGGCGTTATCGATGTTCAGGTGATGCGGTTGTGTCGCCAGTACACTGCGATTGCTCTCTGGCATGAAATGCCGCACGTCTTGACCAATGATCTCATCAATGTGGTTTGCGCCGAGCAATCGCATGCCTGCCGCGTTCACATAGAGAAATTTGCCATTGGCATGAACGGCCATCAGATCGGGCAGTGCATCGAGCAGGCGGCGGTAATGATCGACATTCTGCTGCTGTGCCTTGCCCAGGGTATTGGCACGCTCGACATCGGATTCGTTCAAATAGCCAATGACCAGCAGCAGCAGGCTTGTAATGCTGAAGGCCGCCATCAATGTCAAATACAATGCGAGATCGGTGATCTGATGATCAGTAAAGGGCAGGAAGATAAGCCCCAACAGATTGATGATGGCAATGAACAGCGTTGTTCGGATGCGCAGCACCAGCAGCGACATCAGAGTCGCGACCATGGCACTAAAGAAGGCAATCGATATGTCGTACCACGATGGGACGAACAGCAGCACGAAGTGTGTGCTGTTCGTCACGAGAATCAATGAATAGAATTTACACAGCGTGAATGAGATGAAGCGCCCAATAAAATAACCGATGGCGAACCCCGCTGCCCCGACGAGAAATCCCATGAGGGATCGGTTGAGAATGAAGCCTGTGACGGCCACCACCAGACACATCACCACGCCTGCCAACAGGATCACCAGGAAGAGACGCGCCCGCCGCCGATCCTCCACCTGTTCGATGGATGAACGCGGTGTGACCAGGAATTCAAGCCATGTTGGAAGATTGTCACTATTGGCGTGCCCGTGTTGGCGTTCCACGCTCGTTGTTATCCCTTACACAATCGGTTCCCTCGATTATAGTTCGAAATTGAATCAAAGGCATAGCTGCGGTGACCAGCGCCTGACTCCAACATCTCATCCATCACGGCCGGTGCGTGTCCGAAGGTGTGCATGTCGATGTCTGGCATCTGGGAGTCAAGCCCATAGACTTCTCATTTGTTCATCTGATGCATAACTACGTCTCCTCAGCCGCTATACAACCAATGGTGCAAGTCGTAAATTTGAGGTGGGATTGGCGTAGGGGCGCAGCATGCTGCGCCCCTACAAAAGCGCTTTGGCCCTTCAAAAACTCTTCGCCATCAAAAACTGAGCCTCGGAATTTGATTTTGCGGGCCAAAATGATCGCAAAAGCGAGACTTGCACCATTGGTTATACACAATATGTTATCGTTCACAAAACCAGACCCGCGCCGAAGAAGCGATGCAGGACACCCTTGTGACATACTCCCCATGCCTAAAGGCAGGGGCTTCTGCCGTGAACGCCGGATGCCATGCTTACGCAAGGTCTTCCTCCGACTGAGACAGTATGAGCCAATG
>Ga0105046_10018831_pt1 | contig 10495 bp, 5 predicted proteins | sample MAT03_FD_78385 | JGI IMG/M metagenome (GOLD analysis project Ga0105046, IMG submission 78385) | Freshwater microbial communities from Lake Fryxell liftoff mats and glacier meltwater in Antarctica - MAT-03 (megahit assembly) | ecosystem: Environmental > Aquatic > Freshwater > Ice > Liftoff...
GCCAGCCGCCTGCTGTGGGCCAGCGCGCTGTGGCCGGCGCTGCAGGCCCGCCAGCGCATCGATGACGCCACGCTGGAATTTGCCACCCCCACCGGGCTGTGGCGGGTGGCCGCCGCGCTGCGCTTCGAGGCGCCGGGGCCGGGGTCTCAGGCCAGCATCACCGCCTGGCTGCTGCCGGCCGCCGAGCGCCAACGCCTGCAAGATGATCTGCGCAGCGCCCGCCGCAGCCTGGATGCGATCCCCGGCGCGGTGCTGCAGTGCCGCCGCCTGCCCAGCGGTGACCTGGCGTTTGCCTACGCCAGCGCTGGCGTGCTTGATCTGCTGGGCGTCACGCCCACCCAGGTGGTGGCCGGCGGCGGTGCGCTGCTGGCTGCGTTGGCGCCCGCTGGCCGCATCGCTTTCGAAGCCAGCCTGGCCGAGGCCGAGCAAGCTTGCGCCGGCGCCTGGCGGGTGATCGTGCACGCGGCCCGCGCGCCGGCACGCGCGCTCGAATGGGTGGCCCAGCGCGAGCTGAACGCCGCTGGCGCCGAGGCCTGGCACGGCGTGCTGCTCGATGTCAGTGAGCGTGAGCGCCTGCATGTGGAACTGCGCGAGCAATCGGCCACCGACGAATTGACGCGCCTGCCCAACCGCCGCGGCCTGCTGCAGCAACTGCAGCGCGCGATCGACACCTGCCGGCCGTTTGCGCTGTTGTTCATGGACGTCGACCGCTTCAAGCAGATCAATGACAGCCTGGGCCACGAGGCCGGCGACGAACTGCTGCGTGAACTGGCCCGCCGGCTGCGGGGCGCCGTGCGGCCGGCCGATCGGCTGCTACAACTGGGCACCTTCGCCAACGCCAACGCCAACGCCAACGCCGACGCCAGCACCGACCCGGCCGGCGTCGACACCGCTGAAACGGCCAGCGCCGAGCCGCTGGCCGCGCGCCTGGGCGGCGATGAATTCGTGGTGTTGGCCGAAGGGGTGGCCGATGCCGCCAGCGCCGCGGCGCTGGCCGAGCGGCTGCTGGCCCGGCTGGGCCAGCCCCATCTGCTGAACGGTATGCAGGTGCATTCAGGCGTCAGCATCGGCATCGCGCTGGGCCACGGCGGCAGCACCTCGGCCCAGTTGATGCGCGACGCCGACACCGCCATGTATGAGGCCAAACGGCAAGGCCGTGGCCGCTACGCGCACTTCGAGCCCGGCATGCACACGCGGGCCAGCGCCGCCTTCGAGCTGGAAGCCGATCTGCGCGCTGCGCTGCGCGGCGGGCAACTGCGCACCGTGTTTCAGCCGATTGTCGAGATCGGATCGGGCCGGGTGGTGGGCATGGAGGCGCTGGCACGCTGGCGCCACCCCAGCCGCGGCGAAATATCGCCGGTGCAATTTGTGCCGGTGGCCGAAGATTCGGGCCTGATCGCCGCGCTGGGCGAAGAGATCCTGCGCCAGGCCTGTGTGCAGTTCCGCGCCTGGCAGCTGGCAGGCCTGCCGCTGCCGGCGCGGGTGTCGGTCAACCTGAGCCGCGCCCAGCTGCTGGACCCGGCGCTGCCCCAGCGGGTGCAGGCCATCGTGGAAGCCGCCGGCCTGCCCTGCGCGGCGCTGCAGTTCGAGGTGACCGAGAGCCTGGCCATGCAAGACGACGCTGCCCGCGGCGTGCTGATGGCGCTGCGCGCGCTGGGCATTCAACTGGCGCTGGACGATTTCGGCACCGGGCATTCGTCGCTCTCGGCGCTGCAGAACTTTCCGGTGCAGCAGCTCAAGATCGACCGCAGCTTCGTGCGCGAGGTGGAAACCAGCGCCTACCACCGTGCGCTGGTGCAAGCCGCGCTGCAGGTGGCCCGGGCGCTGCAGCTGGAGGTGGTGGCTGAAGGCGTGGAGACCGATTCCCAGGCCCGGCTGCTGGCCGAGCTGGGCTGCAGCCGCGCCCAAGGCTACCTGTATGCCCGCCCGCTGGAAGCCGCGGCCATGCCCGGCTACCTGGCCGACGCGGCGCAGCGGGCGCCGGGCCGGCCGCCGTCCACCGAACTGAGCGCCGCCGCCCACACCCGGGCGCACAGGGTGGTGATCACCGATGCCGCGGGGCTGACGGTCTTTGTCAACCCGGCCTTCTCGCTGAACACCGGCTACACGCTGGCCGACATGCAGGGCCGCAAACCCGGCCACCTGATGCAGGGGCCCGACACCCACCCGCAGGCGGTGCAACGGCTGCGCGACGCGGTGGCCAGCGGCCAAGGCTGCCAGGGCGTGGAGATCCTCAACTACCGAAAAGACGGCACGTCATTCTGGATGCTGGTCGACATCGAGCCGGTGCGCGACGCGGCGGGCTGCATTGAGCGCTTCGTCTCGGTGCAAACCGAAATCACCCAGCAGCGCCAGGCCCAGGCTGAACTGGCCAGCCTGCGCGAGCGCATCGCCCATGTCAGCCAGTTGGGGTTGGTGGGCTTCTGGGAGCGCGACCTGGTCACCGGCCAAGGCTGCAGAGACGCCACCAGCCGGCGCCTGTTTGGCTTGCCTGCCGATGGGCCGGTATTCGACTGGGCCACGTTGTTGACGCGGGTCACGCCCGAAACCCGGCAAGGCATGCAGGCCCACTTTGATGCGCTGCGCGCCGGTGCCACCCAGGGCATGGCCGAGTACAGCGTGCGCCATGACGACGGCCGGGTGCTGCATCTGCAATCCCACTGGACCCGCGACGGCGACCGCGCCCTGGGTTTGCTGGTGGATGTCAGCGGCTCGCAGCAGGTGCGGCGTGCACGCGGGCAACTGTTGCAGCAGCTGGAACTGGCAGCGGTGGCGGCCAACCAGTACTTCTGGCGCCATGACCTGGCCAGTGACCGGGTGGCATGGCTGCCAGCCCAGGGCCACCCCTACCAGGCCGACGCCCAGGGGCACAGCGCCGGCCAGGCAATCCTGCAGGCCACCTTGCCCGAAGACCGCGGCATCGTGCTGCAAGCCCGGCAAGACGCGCTCCAGGCCAGCGGCGTGGTGGAGGCCGTTTATCGGGTGCGCAACCCCCAGGGCGACGTGCGGCACATGCTGACACGGCGCATTGCACTGCGCGACGACGACGGCACGGTCACGCAGGTGCTGGGAGTGTTGATCGACATCAGCACCGAGCGCCATCAGCATGCCGCGCTGCAAGCATTGGCGCAGCAGAACGCGCTGGTCGTCGAAGCCGCCAAGCTGGCGCCGTACCGGCTTGACCTGCAGACTTGGCGCTTCCACTTCGACGCTGCTTTCGCCCAGCTGTATGGGCTGCCCGAGGGCAGCACCGAGCTGGCCTGGGACGACTGGCTGGCCCGTGTGCACCCGGATGACCAGCCCGGCGTGCGCCAGCGGGTGCAGCAGCTGGTCACCGCGCCTGCTGCGCCCTTGACACGATCACGGTTCCGGGTGCGCATGCCCACGGGTGAATGGCGCTGGATCGACGCGCACCGTCATCTGCAGCAGGATCCCGAGGGCAAGCTGTTGGCTGCGGTCGGCGCCCACCGCGACATCACCGACGAGGTGCAAGCGGCAGACACCGCGCAAGCCCTGGCCGCCGAGCAAGCGGCCCGCGCCGAGCGGGCCTTGTTGATGTCGGGTGCCAGCCACGAGTTGCGCACGCCACTCAACGCGGTGCTGGGCTTCACGCACCTGCTCAGGGCCGGCTTGGCCGGCGCTCAGTCCGACAAGGCCCAGCGGTATCTGGCGGGCATAGAAGACGCCGGGCGCCTGCTGCTGCGGCTGAGCGACGAATTTGGCCAGCTTGCGGCGCTGGATGCGGGCCAGGCCCGGCTGAGGATCGAACCGGTGGCGCTGGCGCCGCTGCTGCGATCGGCCCTAGCGATGGTTGAGCCGCAAGCGCAGGCCGCCGGCATCGAGCTGGTATTGACCAGCGACGCGCTGGACGGCTGCGTGCTGGTGGATGAACAACGCCTGCGGCAGGTGCTGCTCAACCTGTTGAGCAACGCCATCAAGTACAACCGCCCGGGCGGCCGGGTGCTGGTGGGTGGCCTGAACACCGGCGGGCGCTGGCTGATCATGGTGCACGACACCGGCCTGGGCATGGACGAGGCCCAGTTGGCGCGCTTGTTCACGGCCTTCGAGCGCGCCGGCCGCGAGACCAGCACCATCGCCGGCAGCGGCCTGGGTCTGGTGCTGTCGCGCGGCTGGGTGCGTGCGATGGGCGGCGACATCACCGTCACCAGCACGCCCGGCAGCGGTTCGGTCTTCACGCTGGCCCTGCCCGCCGCCGACGGGCTGCCCCGCCAGCCCCAGGCTTGAGATCGAAGCGACGCCCTCGCCGGACGAACCAGCGCCGTCAAGTGACCGCCGTTGATCCGGCTACGCCGGGCCACTGGCGGTGCCCCTTGCCGGGGGGAGGCGCCGGTAGGCAGACGCCGGGGGCCGAATCGCAGGCCAGCGCCGGGCCGCTCCCAAGCGGCCTGCGCACCCCCTCGGGGGGTGGCGTCGGTAAGCCGACGCCGGGGGCCGAATCGCAGGCCAGCGCCGGGCCGCCAGCCTCAGCTCACCAAGTGACCGCCGTGGATCCGGCTACGCCGGGCCACTGGCGGTGCCCCCTTGAGGGGGAGGCGCCGAAGGCGCATCGGGGGTGGGCCCATGTCACACCTGCATGTTCATGATGTCGGTGTAGGCCTGCACCAGCCGGTTGCGCACCGTCAGCGCGGCAGTGAAGCCGATCTGCGACTTGTTCATCGCGATCATCGTGTCTTCTAGGCTCACCGTCGGGTTGTCCAACTGCAGTTCCTGCTGCTTGGCGCTGGCATCCAGCTGCGCATCGCTCACCGCCCGCAGGGCCTCGGCCATCGCGCTGCTGAAACTGGCCTTCTCCACCGGCTCGGCCGCCGGTGCCAGCTTGCCCAGCGGCATGCCGTCCGGGCGCAGTCCGGCCCGGGCCACGGCCTGAGCAAAGTCGAAGGGTTTGAGTTCCAGTTTCATGGGGTGTCGAGTTGGCAATGTCGGGCGCACTGTCCTTTGCCACGCCCTGCACTGTAGGCCCCGGCCTCGGCCACGATGGCGCGAACTGAAGCCCGAATTACGCGCTGTTTGCGCCATGCGCGCTGGTTTCGCCGTCAAACAATCGAGGCCGGACAGGGCTGCACGCCACACCGCCCCGCTCGCCGTTTCAAGCCCCCGCAGAAGTTGCACCAACCGCAGTCGCCATGGACGCAGCCGTCACCGCCCTGACCCCCGCCAACGAGGCCGCCCTGCTGGCCGAGCGTTTGCCCGACACCGCCCGCGGGCCGCTGGGCCGGCTGCAGGCCCTGCCCGCCCGCAAGAAGATGATGTTGAGCGCCGGCACGGCCGGCCTGGCCGCGCTGCTGGTGGTGCTGGGGCTGTGGAGCCGGCAGGTGCCGATGTCGCCGCTCTATCCCCAGGCACTGGCCGACAACGAGCTGGGTGCCGTGCTCACCGAGCTGGGCAAACAGGGCGTGCCCTACGAGATCGGCCGCCTGGGCAGCCTGATCATGGTGCCCACCGAGCGGGCCACCGAGCTGCGCGCCAAGCTGTCGAGCCTGGGCTACCCCAAGGCGCCGGTCACCGGCTACGGGATCAGCGAAAAAACCAGTTTCGGCCAATCCACCGGCCAGGAGCGCACGCAGAAAGAGCGCGTGCTGGGCAGCCTGGTGGAAAGCAACATCGCCACCATCTCGGTGGTGCAGTCGGTCAAGGTGATCGTGGCGTTGCCGCAGCAGACCGGCTTTTACGCCGACCAGAACAAGCCCTCGGCCTCGGTGGCACTGACACTGATCCCCGGCCGCACGCTGGACCGCGGCCAGGTCGCCGGCATCGTCAACGGCACCGCCAAGGCCGTGCCCGGCTTGTCGCCCAAGGATGTGTCGATCACCGACCAGGACGGCAACTGGCTGACCCAGCCCGACAGCGAAACCAACAGCGACCTCAGCGCCCAGCAGCGTAACCACTTGCGTGAGACCGAGGCCCGGTTGCTGCGCCGAGTCAACGAGATCCTGGAGCCCGCGCTGGGCCCTGAAAACCTGCGCGCCACCGTCACCGCCGAGCTGGATTTCAACCGCGTCGAGTCGACCAGCGAGGCCTACTCGCCCAACCAGGGCGCCGACGCCAAGGCGTCGGTGCGCAGCAACAAGAGCCTGGAGGCCGGCCCCACCTCCAGCGCGCAGCCCACCGGCGTGCCGGGCGCGTCCAGCAACCAGGTGCCCGCTGCGGCCACCGCACCGCTTACCGCGGCGTCGGCCTCGCCGCTGCAGGCCGCGCAGGGCGGGCTCACCGGCAGCGGCGCACGGCGCGAAACCGTCGTCAACTACGAGGTCGACAAGACCGTGGAGCTCAAGCGCAACGCGGTGGGCGAGATCAGGCGCATCAACGTGGCGGTGATGGTCAACCACCGCAGCAGCCTCGACGCCAAGACCAGCAAGCCGGTGAGCACGCCGCTGTCCGAGGGCGAGATGAAGAACCTCACCGAGTTGGTGCAGGAGGCGGTGGGCTACAAGAAGGAACGCGGTGACTCGGTGCGCGTGGTCAACATCCCGTTCCGCATCGAGCCCAAGGTGGCGCCCGAGCTTGTGCCGTTCTGGCGCCAGCCGTGGTTGCTGGACCTGGTGCGCGCCGGCGGCATGCCCGCGGCGCTGACGCTGGTGGCGATGATGCTGTTGCTGGGCGTGGTGCGCCCGGCGCTGCGGCCCGATGCCCCGCCGCCCAAGCCGGAAAACACCCTGGACGCGGTGGTGGGCGGCAACGAGGCCCTGCCCGCGCCCACCGCCGAAGAGCAACTGGCACTGGCAGCCCCCCGCATCGAGAAACAACTGCTCGACGCCCGCACGATGGCCCGCGAAACGCCGATGGCGGTGGCCAACATCCTGCGCACCTGGATCGACGGCCAGGCCGCCTGAGCCGCTGCACGCCAAGTCGCCCGGCAACCCGCAACCTGACCTGAAGCACACCCCACATGGATGACAACGGCGTCGAAGAAGCAGCCATCCTGCTGATGTCCCTGGGCGAGGAAGAAGCGGCCGAGGTCTTCAAGCACCTGGCGCCCAAGGAGGTGCACAAACTGGGCGAGACCATCGCCCGGCTCAAGGTGGTGCCGCGTGACCGGCTGAACAAGGTGCTGGACCGCTTCTCCACCGACGCGGCCGAGGCCCACACCCTGGTGGCCGATACCGACGAGTACGTCAAGGCGGTGCTGCGCAAGGCGCTGGGCGAGGACAAGGCCAACCTGCTGATCGACCGCATCCTGCAGGGCAGTGACGTCACCGGCATCGAGGGCCTGAAGTGGATGGACGCGCAGACCGTGTCCGAGCTGCTGCGCAACGAGCACCCGCAGATCGTGGCCGCGATCCTTGTGCACTTGGAAAGCGACCAGGCCAGCGAGGTGATGAAGTGCTTCAACGAGCGCCAGCGCAACGAGGTGATGGTGCGCATCGCCACGCTGGACGGCATCCAGCCCGCCGCGCTGAAGGACCTGAACGAGGTCATGAGCAAGGCGCTGGCCGGCGGCGACAAGATGCGCAAGACCACGCTGGGCGGCGTGAAGCCGGCGGCCGAGATCATCAACCTGCTGGGCAGCGCGATAGAAACCAGCGTGCTCGACTACGTGCGCGAGAGCGACCCCGACCTGGCCCAGAAGCTGATGGACAACATGTTCGGCTTCGACGACCTGATCAAGCTCGACGACAAGGGCGTGCAGGCGGTGCTGAAGGAAGTGCAGAGCGAATCGCTGGTGCTGGCGCTCAAGGGCGCCACGCCCGAGATGCGCGAGAAGGTGTTCAAGAACATGTCGAGCCGCGCCGCCGAAACGCTCAAGGAAGACCTGGAAGGCCGCGGCCCGGTGCGGGTGTCCGATGTCGAGGCCGAGCAGAAGGAAATCCTGAAGATCGTGCGCCGCCTGGTCGAAGAAGGCCAGATCGTGATCGCCACCGGAGGTGCGGATGAATTCCTCTAGACGCGACGCGCGGCAGGTGCCGGCACCGCCCCAATCTCGCGGCGGCTTGCCCTACACCCGCTTCATCCCGCGCGAAGAGCTGCAGGGTTTTGCCGCCTGGCGGCCCGATGCGTTCAACCAGCCCGGTGACCCGGCGGTGGCGTTTGCGCAGCCGGCGGCGCCCGGCTCGGCCGGCGCCAGCGTGCGTGCCGCCGCGGTGGGCGAACGGCCGGCCAGCGGGCCACCAGCGGCCTGGCCGGCGGCCAATGATTTCAGCGGTGGCACGGCCGCCATGGCGGGCCCGGGCGCGGGTGCAGCCACGGCGGCGTCGGCTGCCAGGCGCATGGCGGAGGCGGCCGAACCCGAGCTTGTGCTCGATATCGGGCCCAGTGTCGAGTCGGTTCGGGCCGACATGCAGGCTGACATGCACCGCCAGGTGACCGCCGCCCGCCAGCAGGGCTACCAGGACGGCTACCGCGATGGCCTGGTGGCGCTGGAAAGCTTCAAGGAAAGCTTCGCCAGCCAGGTCAGCGGCCAGATGGCCTTGGTGCTGCAAACGCTGGACCGCGAGCTCGGCCAGCTGGAGCAGCAACTGGCTGCCCGCGTGGCCCGCGTGGCCACCGAACTGGCCCGCCAGGTGGTGCGCAGTGAACTGGCGGTGCGCCCGGCGCTGGTGGCGCAGGTGGCGCAAGAGGCCGTCAACGCGGTGCTGATGAGCGCGCGCCACATCACCGTGCATGTCCATACCGACGACCATGCCCTGGTGGCCCAGGGCTGCGCCGAGGCACTGGCCGCCCGTGGCGCCCGGCTGCTGGGCGGCAGCACGGTGCCGCGCGGCGGCTGCCGGGTTGAAAGTGATGCCGGCGTGATCGACGCCCGGGTGGCCACCCGCTGGGCGCAGGCCACCCAGGCGCTGGGCACCGGCGTGGCCTGGGACGACGGCGAGGCCGACATCGTGGCCGGTGGTTCGGCAGGTGGTGCGGCGGGTGGTTCGGCGGGTGGTGCGAATGGTGCTGCGGCCGGCGGGGCCGACGCATGACGGTCGACCTGCCGATCGATACCGGTATCGAGGCTGATGGCGACACCTCGCCTCGCCTGCGCCGCTGGGCGCACTACCTCGACGACCTGGTGGCCTACGCCGCCGTGCAGACGCCGCTGCAAACCCACGGCACCCTCGTGCGCGTGACCGGCCTGGTGCTCGAAGCGGCCGGCGTGCGCGCGCCGGTGGGCGCTGTCTGCGAGGTGCATGGCGACGCACCGCAGCCGGTGCTGGCCGAGGTGGTCGGCTTCAACGGTGACCGCGCCTTTTTGATGCCCACCGGTGAGCTGGTGGGCCTGTCCAGCGGCGCCCGCGTCAGCCCGCGCGCGGTACAGCACATGCCGCCGCAACTGGGCCGCGACAACGCCTTGTGGCGCCGCAGCGAAGACCGCGGCCTGCATCTGCCGATGGGCGACGGCCTGCTGGGCCGGGTGGTGGATGCCCACGGCGTGCCGATGGACCGGCTGGGGCCGCTGCAACATGTTCGCAACGAGCCGATGGTGCGCCGCCCGATCAACGCGATGGAGCGTGACCCCGTGCGCACCCCGCTCGACACCGGCGTGCGCGCCATCAACGCGCTGCTCACCGTGGGCCGCGGCCAGCGGCTGGGGCTGTTTGCGGGCACCGGCGTGGGCAAGTCGGTGCTGATGGGCATGATGGCCCGCTACACCGAGGCCGACGTGATCGTGGTCGGCCTGATCGGCGAGCGCGGCCGCGAGGTCAAGGAATTCATCGAGGACATCCTGGGCGCCGACGGCCTGGCCCGCAGCGTGGTGGTGGCCGCGCCGGCCGATTCGCCGCCGTTGGTGCGCATGCAGGGCGCCACCTACGCCACCGCGGTGGCCGAGCACTTTCGTGACCAGGGCCGCCACGTGCTGCTGCTGATGGACAGCCTGACCCGTTTTGCGATGGCCCAGCGCGAGATTGCCCTGGCCATCGGCGAACCACCCGCCACCAAGGGCTACCCACCGAGCTGCTTTGCCAAGCTGCCGCAACTGGTGGAGCGCTCGGGCAACGGCCTGAACGGCGTGGGCTCGATCACCGCCTTCTACACCGTGCTGAGCGAGGGCGATGACCCGCAAGACCCGATCGCCGACGCCGCGCGCGGCATCCTGGACGGCCACATCGTGCTGTCGCGTGACCTGGCCGAGGCCGGCCACTACCCGGCCATCGACGTCGAGCGCTCGATCTCGCGGGTGATGGGCAACGTGGCCGGGCGCGAGCAGGTGGAAGCCGCCCGCCGCGCCCGCGCCATGCTGGCCAGGGTCAACAAGGCGCGTGACCTGATCCAGCTCGGCGCCTACCAGCCCGGCCACGACGCCGAGCTGGACCAGGCCATCAAACTGCACCCGGCGCTGACCGCCTTGCTGCAGCAGGACATGCATGACCGCTCGCCGCTGGAACAAAGCCGTGTGCAGCTCACCCGCCTGATGGCCTCACCGCTGAACGCATGAACCACTCCGAATCAGTAGCCGAACGGCGGGCCGAGCGCCGGGCCGCCAACGGCCAGAGGCGGTTGGCCCTCGGCAGGCACAGGCAGTCCGCAGGGACTGCCTGTGTCGGGCCTCGGTTCA
>Ga0105046_10018832_pt1 | contig 10495 bp, 10 predicted proteins | sample MAT03_FD_78385 | JGI IMG/M metagenome (GOLD analysis project Ga0105046, IMG submission 78385) | Freshwater microbial communities from Lake Fryxell liftoff mats and glacier meltwater in Antarctica - MAT-03 (megahit assembly) | ecosystem: Environmental > Aquatic > Freshwater > Ice > Liftoff...
CGCGCCTGGTGGCGAGCGCCTCTGGCTGCGCGCCGAGCGCGAACACCGCCTGCACGTGAAGGGCAGCTCGACGGTGCACATCGATGGCGACTCGTCGGTGAGCGTTGGCGGAGACTGCGATGTCGAGGTTGCCGGCGGCTTGAGCGTGAAGTCGGCCAGCTTTTACCAGCAGACCGGCCCGCACGAGGTGCGCACCAGTAAATCGATCCATTCGGCACGCGACGAGCTGCGGCTCGAGTCCGACACGATCGTGATCGAGGGGAAATCGAAGGTGCAGATCCTCTGCGGTGGATCGAGCATCACGCTGACTCCCGGTGGGATCACGATCAGCGGGGGGAAGGTCACCATCCAGGGCGGCGAGGTGAAGATCGCGGCCCAGGGCATCGTCGACATCGACGGCCTGCCCATCACCCTGAACTAAACGAAGCTTCGGCGAGGCGCTCCAGGTTCCGAATATGAAGCTGCTCAAGCTCGAGGTCGCAAACGTGCTCGGCATCCCCGACGGGAGCTACGGTTTCGTGCGTGACGCGTCGTCGCCCGCCGATCGCGTGACGATGCTCGTCGGCCCGCGGGGCGCGGGAAAGACGTCTCTTTTGGAAGCGATCGTCTTCGCCAAGGAGCAAGTGGGTGGGTATGGCCCGGCACGTCGCCCCGAGTCGCTTCTTCGCGCGGGGGCTGAAAGCGGCCGATTGCACGCGGTGTTCCAGCTCGACGCCGAGGAGCAGCGCATTGCGGAGTTGGATCGCGCCGAGGTCGCCGTGACCATCGCCTTGCAGCCAGGCAGCCCGCCAGTCGATATCTCGCGCGGCGCTCGAGCCGTGTTCAACCGCTTCTCTGCGGACCCCAAGGAGGCGAAGCTGGAGTACTTCCCCGACAACCGGTCGCTCGAAGTCGAGGGTGACGCGACGACGGTGGAGCAGGAGAAGCGGCTTCGCCCGTCGCGTTCCCCGAGAAAGTATGCGGGCCTCGTCGCGAGCCTGGAGGCGCGCTCCACGCTCGACGGTGCGCGCGCCCTGCAGGAGACGGGGCGCAAGGGCCTGCTTTTCGCCGATGATGCGCCGGATTCGCTCGGCCCCTATCGCTATGCCCTCGGGCAGCTATGTCCGGAGGTTCACCTCGTCGGTGTCGTCCCGCAGAACGGGGCTGCGCGCATGGTCTTCGCCCTGAAGTCGGGCGCGACCGTCCCTGCCGAGGCGCTCTCCGGCGCCCAGAAGCAAGGGCTGCTGTTCTCGGCGACGATCGTGTCGCTCGGCCTCGCAAAGAGCCTCATCCTGGTCGACATGCCGGAGCTGGGCCTGCACGCCGCCGACCACGAGCCGTTCTTTCGAGGCCTGGTCGCCCTCGCGCCCGGCGCCCAGCTCATCGTCGCGACCGGGTCCAGCTCGGTCGCGCAATGCGTGACGCGTCAGCAGACCATTTTCCTCACCCCCGCTCGCTGAGAGGCTCGTATGCCCCCCGCCATGGTTCGTCTCACCGACACCCAGCCGTGCCCGGCGACGTCGCCTCAGTCGCACGGCGTCGCGATGGTCACCGCCGGCCACCCCAACGTGCTCGTGTTGGGACTGCCGGCCGCCCATCTCGGCAGCCCTGTCGTGTGCGCCGGCGCGCCGGCGCCCAACGCGGTCGCCAAGGCATCGACGACCGTCCTCGTGGGCGGGGTGGGCGCAGCGCGCGAGGGTGACGCCACCGCACATGGCGGCTTCCTGAAGGCCAGCCAGGCAACCGTCCTGGTCGGAGGGTAGTCGCGAGAATGTTCGTCGCTCACCTCACGCAGTGGCTGAAGCTGCCCGGCCTCGCGCGAAGTGCGGAGCCAGTGTGGGTCACCCCGCGTGGCGTGCGCCCCGACATCTTGGAGCTCGAGCGGGTGAACCCTCAGATCGGCTACTTCCTCGTGCACGATTGGTCGTCCGAACCGCACCTCTTCGAGGGCGTCGAGCAGATGTTCCGATCGGTGGGTGGTGAGCCTGTCGTGCACCCCGTCACCCACGGGGACCGGACCGATCCGGTCATCGAGGCCCTCCTCGATGAGAGGCTATGGCTGTGGCGCGTGCCAATGCTCGGGGTGCTGGCGCCCGCGGTGTTTCCGGAAAAGCCGAAGTCGCGGGCGCCGCCGGGGAAGCCGACGGAGGTGCTTACTTGGATTGAGGTGAGCCTTGTGGATGAGGAGGAGCGCCAACCCGTGGCGGACGAGCCCATCCACCTGGTCGAGGCGGACGGTCGTGTTCATTCGCTGCGAACCAACGGGGACGGCCTCGTGCGCATCGATGCGATTCAGAAGGGGGTGTGCGAGGTGTCCTTTCCGAAAGTGGACGGAAGAGAGTGGACCCGGCTCGCGGGCTCCTTCCCGGTAGGCAGCGACATGGTCGATCGAACGCACGTCGTCCAGGCGCGCGAGTGCATCGCTCGGATTGCGCATCACTTCGGGTTCCGGTCAGGCGCGACGCTATGGAGCCACTCGTGCAACAAGCCGATACGCGACGCGAAGAGAGACCCGAACATCCTGTGGCCGGGTGATCGGATACGTATTCTCGAGCGGGATGCTCGGGTCGATGATGCCGTCGCGGGAAGGCGGCATGAGTACATGGTGAAGATGCCCACACGTTGGCTTCGGCTCGTGCTCCACGACGATCTCAGGAGGCCTCTTGCCAACACCCCCTACGTCCTGAGCATTCCGGGGCTCCCGGCGGTGAGCAGTACGACCCTCGGCAACGGTCTGCTCGAGGAGCCCATCCCACCGTGGGCGACGGAGGCTCGCATCGTCTGCGGGGACTACGTCTGGCCGCTCGCGATTGCTGACCTGCGCCCGCTTCGCGACGCGCCCGACCACGGCACAGAGGGGACCCTGCGCAGGCTCCGCAATCTCGGGTGCCCCGCGGGCCGTCCCGACGCAGAGCGGCTGCGGGAACGTCGCGCCGAGCTGTCATCGGGCGACCAGGCCAGCGCCATCCGCCCGGCGTACGACGCGGACCTCTGGATGCACCAGGTCCGCGTCGGATGGCTGGATTCGGGCGAGCTTGACGAGGCGACTGGCGAGTCGGTGCTCGCTGAGTACGGTGTGTAGGTCGGCTCTGGGCAACCGGCCGACCGCGCGAGTGGAGACGCGACGATGAGTGACGACGACGACCTGCTATACGAGATCGCACCGAATCAGCGTCAGCCGCTCCACCCCAGGGTCAAACGTCTCCGGCTCGGGGCGACGAATCACGAAGGGTATCCGTACGAAGTGCGGTCAACCGCATTCTTCGCTGTATGGATTCCACCTATGGGTGGTGACCTCGTTGTCGAGGCCATAGCCGACGCCGTGCCGCTCCTCATTGTTCGGCACGGTGCCAACGTCCTCGCTCGGGCGCACGGCAGCCGCATCGTGCATCGTCTCGCTCCTTCATTTTCGGGGATCATCGACGTGACCGTGAGTCCTTCGAACGCGCGGCTGAGAGCCTCAATGACCTTCGAAGGTTGGCCCACCGACTCAGATGGGAAGCCCATCGTGCCCTGGAACTTTTGGTACTATCCGTACAATCCCACGCCGGGTGGCTTCCCGTCGCGCGACGTCCAGCTCGATGCGATGCGGAAATATGACCGGCTCGCGGGGCTCGTTCCGAAGTCCGGCGCCTACGCTTGGGAGCGGGACCACCATTGTATAGACGGAGTCGCCGGCTGGGAGGGCCACTGCGATCCCAGTGCTTATGCATCCGTGCTCTTCGAGCAGCCGCCCGGCGAGGCCGTGAGTGACGGGATCATCTTTACGCGCAACGAGCTTGAGTTGCTTGCCGCCGAGTGGTCTGGATGTCGGCTCGAGATTGACGGTGGATGGAATCAGGGCCCGGGTACGATTGCCATCCGCGTCAGGCGACACCCCGCCCCGCCGCCCGAGGACCTGAAACCCCGCCCCCCGAGAAGGGCGTACCCGGCCGGGTGGGCGACCCATCTCCTCCGACCCTCCGAGATGGGCGAGAGGGTCGCGGGCGAGCCGAGAGAGAAGTGGCTTGGCGATCGGTATTTGACGCTGATCCAAGGGTTCGAAGACTGGAAGGAGCACGAGGGCGAGGTGCGCACCGAGGCGGCGAAGGTCGCGCAGCAGCGCGGCCAGATCGTCGACCAATTCGGCAAGGCTGGGCTCGAATTGTGGAGGTACCTTATCGATGAGTATCAGGTGCGAGCAGGAGAGCCATTGAGCGGTCTGCGGCGTCCTATCGTCGGCGACTTTGGGCCTGCCATCGGAGACGAACCCGGGCAGGTTTGGAACCACGCGGTTGCGCTCGTGCGCATGAAAGCGACCGAACGCTCTCTCGATCCTGGCTACAACGATCCACCGGACCCCCGGGACTTGGACGCCCGGATCGAGGTTTTCATGAATCTCGACCAGCGCCCGAGTCTCAATCTTGCTCCCGAGGCAGATCCTGCGAATCATTCCGCCGCAGACGTGGTTGGTGGTCGTCCGGTGCCACGGCCAGGATGCCATCAGTCGGCGGTATACACGATGCAGTTCGATTTTCGAGCGCACGCGGTGACGCAGCGGCCGACGTTGCGCTGGCTGCGTGCGACACTTGCGGGAAGTGAAGCGTACGCCCCACGCAAGTTCGGCAGTCCGAAGCGTCCTGAAGAGCCTGACCCCAACGCCTCGCCAAGGTCGGACGCCGGGAACAGTAAGATCGGAAGTGAGCTGCTGCAGCTCATCCGCCTGCGGGGAAGGTATCGGTGACCAACGTCTCGAGGGTACCCATCGCTGGGGCTGAGCGTCGTCGAACTTGGATTCGCCTTGTTGGGTTCATTGCCCTTGTGTCGCTCATCGCGGTCGCCATCCTCGGGTACAGTCAACTACGACGACAAGCTGCTGTTCGCGACGTGGCGAGGGCCTATCTCGAACTCGAAGTGTGTCTCTATGGCGACGCGTTGCCCCACGATGAGACGGGCGCGCTTCGAGCGCGATACATCGAGGTATGCAATGACCCTCGCCTTCGCAATGAGCCCCCGAGGTGCGCGCCTCGCCTCGCTGAGCTTGCTGCCGCCTGGGACGCGGTCGACGAGGATCCTCGATACGGAGAGGCGCGCAGGAAGACTGCTGAAGCAATATCGGCCTCGACCGAGGGCCTGGCCGCGCGCGAGCGGGCATGGGTGGCGCTGACCCTCGCAGTTCGCAGTGCCGATCTGCCGGAGATCATATCCTTGGGAGACGCATACTGCACCGCTGTCGGTGGCGAGGTCGTCGCGCAGGACGGTGATGCGCTCGCGCAAATAAGGCAAAAAGACACCCAAGAGGAATCGGTCTCACCGGCGTACTCTCGAAATGCGCGCGCTTCGTCTCGAACCGAAAGACTCCTCGGCTCCGACCTGCGGCTGCTTTGGCCGACTCTTGACGGGCCGGTGGGCTGCTGGTTTGGAGCGGGCGGAGCGCCAGAAGCGAGATGTGGTTCCGGAGGGCCGCTTGGTCCCTGGGCCCTCTATCCAGCCGCACCCGGCGCAGAGGATGTATTCTTCGGGGCGCCGCTCGGAGATCCGAGTCACCGGGAGGACGCCGCGCGCTTCCAGGTCTTGGGCGTGGTGGGTCGGACCGCCCTGGCCGAGGGCGATGGGCGCCCGCCCCACGAGGGATGGATCGGGCGGGGAGGCGTCGTCACGATGCTGACACACGAGGGCCGGCGCCTCCGCGTCACGTCGTCGGATCGCAGATGGACTGAGCTGGAGCTGCCCGAGAACACCCGAGTCCGCTGGATGCACGTCCTTCCAGGGTGGGTACTGGGCGAGGAGCGGGCTGAGCGGAGTACAGGTGACGAGGACGGCGCTCTGCACCCCGCCGGGCGGATCTTCGTTGTCGCTCGTGATGATGGAGGGCAACCCTCCGGACCGGCTCGAGAGGTCGGTGTGATGACCGAATGGACCACGCTCCGCGGCTGCGTGGGAGTGAACGGCGGTGCTTCGCTCGTCTTCCTTGGCACAGCGCGCTGTTCATCGAACCAAGTTTGCCCGACGGACATTGCTGTCCTCAGGCTGGGTAGGGGGAACGCTGACATCTCGTATCTTCTGCAGTCGATGGAGCTGCCAGGGGCCAGCGCCTCCGCCCCGCGGGCCTGGGTCGATCGTCACGCTTGCACTCCCTCGGGCAGTCTGCGGTGGGCATTCATCACCGAGGGCCTTCGCGAGCTGAGCTGCGGGCGGGACCGCTGTGTCCTTCGCGAGCTTTCGACGCTCCGCCCAGGTTGGCAAGGCTCGGTGGCTGATGCTGCACCGGTCGGCGAGGACCAGATCCTCCTCGTCGATCTTCCCACGCTGGGCGCGGGTCCCTTGCAGCCACGCTCAGAGCCGCTCCGCGCACGCATTGCCACGCTGGGTGAGCTAGCCATCGAACGCCCGCGAATCCTGCTGGACGTGGAGCGCAGAAGTGACGATGAACCCTCCGTGTTCTCCGAGGTCCGGGCATATGGCCGGGGCGAAGTCGGCTGGGTGACTGCGGTGGTTCGCAACCAGCTCTTCGCGATCCGTCTTCGGGACGGGCATGCGGCGGAGATCGTCCGTGGGCTGTGACGGACCGTGAACTTCATGGTCGAGCATAGCGATCCAATCGCTCGTTACGCCGCGGTCCCGCTCCGTGCAGGTTGAGCGCGCAAACTCGAAGGACCGAGGGCTGCGCGCCGCCGCACCGGTCGAAGTGCGGCGAGTAGGGATTTTGGTGCGACCAGGCAAGGCTGGTCCGAGAGGAATGAGGTTGCGATGACGTCATAAAATTCGGTACATCGTCCAGCGGGTGCGATCCCCGCCCGGCGAAGGGTGCGCACACCCAGCCGGTAGCGAGCCTTGCGACGGACGCGGTGACGCGGCCGGCGATGCGTGGGTGCGCGAGGGTGTGGGCCGTGGGGAATGCAGCCACGAAAACTATTTCATCCCGGGTGCCGAGGGGTGTCGAGAGGGTTGGATTCTTTGAAGGCGACGGCGGTTTCTCCGCATCAGGCGAGGGGGAGCCGCATCCGGCGGGGCGAGCGACCACGGCACGCAGCAAGAGGACGGTCCAGGCACCTGGGAGGCCCACGTTCTTCCTCGGCAGACACCGGAGCGACGGAGACCCGGTCATCACTCTCCGACGCGCCGCGCGCCGTCTCCGCCACGCCGCTCGCTGCTTGCTCCGCACGCTGGCCAAGATCGAACGGATCTCTGCGACCGTCTTCCGGACTTGATGTGTGCAGAGCGGCTGGAAGAGTTAGCGCTTCAACGACTCCACGGCGGGGATCGGAGCCGAGACGCCGTTGGCCACCGAGTTGAGGATGTCGTGCAGAAGAACGTACGGAGCAACTCGCGCTTCGAGCTGCGCGGTATTTGCCTTGATGGTCGCGAGTTGCGAGGCCGTCTCGTCGTCCCATTTCGGTGCCGACGGAGGCCGGGTAGAGGTCGGCGCCACGGTTTGGGCCTTCCGGCTCGCCTCGTTCGCACGAGCCATCTCCAAGGCCTTCACGTAGGGGAGCCCATGCTTCCGCATGAGCGCGCGAGCTTCCCTCTGTTCCTTGTCCATATGGGATCTCCAGAGCGCCCGCTCGAACATCCCCCGCACGCATCCAGAGCAACCGCTTGAGACCGTTGACCAGGAACCAGCAGTCCACGAGCCGGGCTCGCTTTGCCTCATCTCCTCATCTTCAGTCCACGGGGAGGACCAGGATGGAACGGAGGACGCGGACTACGCCCTTGTTTGCCGAGGCTAGCAACCGCTGCGCAGACGTCAAGACGACTGACTATCCGAAAGGCGGAACCCCGAATCCTGGAAAGCGTGGGATCTCACGCATGAACCGGTCGGTGCCGCTTCGTCGGAGCCAGTGCTCCATCTCAACCTGAGCTGCCGCGACGGCTTCTTCCTCGGAGACACCAGCGTTGAGCATGTCCGCGAAGACGCGCGTCGAGCGTGACGACGCACGACGTATCCAGAAGCTCTTCATCCTCTCGGCGCCGAGCCAACCATCCCCCATCCGGTGGTTCATCCTCTCGTTGAACGCACGCGGAGTCATCGCGAAGGGCTGCGTCCAGAGCATCAACTCCCCGGGCTCGGTGAGCCAGTCGTAGCTGCCGGTGATCGCTCTCCCCGTCGCCAAGTCGACCTTGTGGCCCACGTTGACGGCCGGGCTGTTGAGCCAGGGATGAAGTAGGACCGAGAACTCGCACACGTCGAAAAGCCACACGTAGGCGACGAGGGGGTTACGCCCAGCATCCTTCCGAAGGACGATCCCGTGGGTCACCGTCTCGGGCGGGTGCGAGGCCGTCACGACGTCTCGCGCGACAGGACCCACGACGGTCGAGGCGACCGGGTCTCCGCGGATGAAGGCTGCTCCGAAGCTTCGGGGTCCGAGCGGCACTCCGACTTCACGCGCGAACGAGGCGGCCATCTTCGCGACGCATCGAAGGATCTGCTCGTCCTCGAAGCCGTGCGTGAAGACGCTCAGCTCCAGCGACACCTCGTCAACGCTCCGCTTGCTCCCTAGGGTCGCGGTCGCGGGGTCCTGCTTCGTGTAGAGCCGAATCCGGCGGCGCACCTCGTCCTCGTTGGGCCCGCTGATCGTGACGTACTTCTTCCCGGTCTCGTCTCTCCAAAGCGTGGGGTTCGCGGCGACGACAGGGTTTCCTCCGGGGTCCAGCTCGTACCTCGTGCCCGTTGCCTTGTCGCGGACCTCGATGCGAGGCCCCTCCTTTCCTCGGTCACGGATCACGTCGAAGAAGACGGACAACGTCTCGAACCGCTTCGTGAGGGCTGCTTCGGTGGACGAGCCTCCCTTGGAGTTACACGTCCGGCAGATCGCCCGCCTCGTGGTGAAAATCCCCCCGATGGCTTGCGGGATGATGTGCTCCTCCGTCAGCGCGTCGCCTTCGAGCCGGGCTAAGCAGAGAAGGCACCGATCCATCCGTCGAAGAGAGCACACACGCCCGGACGCAAGAAGCCCCCGAGGGATGCCGATGTCTGCCGGGGGACTCTCGTTCTCACCGGCGAGGTCTGGTCTTGGGCTGCTCGCTCGTCGATGCTCGTCCCATGGACGAGCATCGACGTTCGACCCGCAATCGATCTTCTCCTCCGACGGCGACGGCCGCTCCATGGCTCACCCAACGTTCGGACGTGCCCCCGTCGCAACGGGCTACTTCTGGGCGGCGAACCGGGTCCTCGCGGCGTTGAAGGATGGTGGCCGGTTGCCGTGCGACCTTGCGGTCTACCCCGCCGTCTTCCTTCTTCGTCACGCCGTCGAGCTGACCTTCAAGGAGTTGATTGCCGCGCTCGACATCGTCCAGGGCTTGCCGCGTCGACACCTGCACGGTCACGACCTCAGCGTCCTCTGGAATTACCTCGGTCCGAGCCTGGAAGTCTTCGACCTCTGCGAATGGGGGCTTGGCGAAGAGAGGCCCAAAGCCGTCGATCGCGTGGAGCCGAAGCTCGATTTGCTCGTGGCCGTTCTCCACGAGATCGATCCCGACGGGGAGAACGCCCGCTACGACATCCAGCCCCACCCGGAGGAGGGCAAGATCAAGGTCACGCTTGCCCGGTGCCGGCGCATGAACCTGGGCGCCTTGGCGTCCATCACCGCGGACGTCGAGGTCTGGGCCGACTGGAAGATGCACCTCGTCCAGGACTACCTCGACGCCTACACGTCGGTCGCTGCTACCTAAGCGGTCACGGACGATGCTCCAGGAAGATGTCGGCGGAGCACATCCTCCCGAAGGAGATCCTCAACGAGATTTCTTGGAACGGAACAATGGTCCGCGTCGGCGGATGGGCCGGCCAGCCCGTGGGCGAGCTGAGGAACCTCGGCATCAAGGCTCTCACTGCAAAAATCCTCTGCAGGGAACACAACGAAGGCTTGAGCGAACTCGACAGTGTCTTCGTAAAGCTCTGGCGCTTCATCGACGCGGCGAACGAGGACCCCGAGCGCGTCCCCGACGAGGTCCACCTTCCGGGCCCGCTCGTCGAGCGAGCCTTCTTCAAGCTTCTATGCGGCGTCCTCGCGTCACGGGGCAACAAGCTCCCGCAGGTTTGGGGCCATCTCCTCCGAGGGCGACTCAACTGGCCGAACGGCACGGGCCTTCACGTCGTGGAGCACGGTCGGGAGCGCGCGCACACGCGACAGTTCCACCTCCAGGTGGACACCGACCCGCCTGGCGGGCTCGGCTCGATCCTCTCGCTGACGACGCATGTTTGCGGGCCCGTCTTCCGACTCGTGATCACGCCGGAGCAGCCGGGGACCCGACGTCCGTCCCAACTCGTCTTCCAGCTCCCCGACAAGGCCAAGACGATGCACCTCGACTGGCCCGAAGGAATGTCGACGGGCCGCGGCGTCCGATACACGAAGAAGGGTGAGTACGAGGTGCCCGACACCTCGTGGCCCGAGTGCGAGTAGGGATTTTGAACCGCGAAAGTAGTCCGAAGGCTACCTGAACCCGAACGCCCGGTGCGCTCGCGGGGCGCGTTTTCGGGTCCGAAGGCGTCGGCCAGAAGGGTCGTGGTCGAGTCGGCGGGCGGACCGAGGCCAGCGAG
>Ga0105046_10018833_pt1 | contig 10495 bp, 7 predicted proteins | sample MAT03_FD_78385 | JGI IMG/M metagenome (GOLD analysis project Ga0105046, IMG submission 78385) | Freshwater microbial communities from Lake Fryxell liftoff mats and glacier meltwater in Antarctica - MAT-03 (megahit assembly) | ecosystem: Environmental > Aquatic > Freshwater > Ice > Liftoff...
CGCAGAAGACCTCTTCAAAATCCCACATGACGGAAAAACACTTTACCTCATCCCTACCGCCGAAGTTCCCGTCACCAACCTCTACCGTGACGAAATTTTAGAAGAAAAAATTCTTCCACTCCGCCACTGCGCCCTCACCCCCTGCTTCCGCAGCGAGGCCGGCAGCTACGGCAAAGACACCAAAGGCATCATCCGCCAACATCAATTCCACAAAGTTGAATTAGTAAGTTTCACCACGCCAGACCAAGCCGAAGCGGAACACGAACGCCTCACATCCAACGCCGAAGCTATTTTAGAAGCGCTCAAACTCCCCTACCGCCGAGTCCTCCTCTGCGGTGGAGACATGGGCGCCGGCGCCCACAAAACCTACGACCTCGAAGTCTGGCTTCCCTCCCAAAACACCTACCGGGAAATTAGTTCCTGCTCATGGTTCAGCGACTTCCAAGCCCGCCGCGCTAAAATCCGCAGCAAAAATAGCACCAACGGAGCAAAAACCGCATTCGTACACACGTTGAATGGTTCAGGATTAGCCGTAGGCCGAACCTGGGTTGCAGTCCTAGAAAACTACCAACAACCAGACGGCAGCATAAAAATCCCCGAGGTTTTACAACCCTATATGTCCGGACTCGAATTTATTGGGCGTTAAAGGCGTAGCGATCCTTGTGATGAAGTTGCTCAGAGGACTTGTGGCAAGCGAGAATTACGTACCCCCCATCAGGGTATTATATAAAAAAGAGATAGCACCTGATGAAAAAACCAAAATCCTGCCAACATCTCCAAGCCGAAATCATCAATTTTGAATTTGAATTTCAAAACCTGATTTCGGTTTGTGTTGATTTCCAGAACCAACCTGAAAAAGCACCCATCATTTCGAACTTAGAAAAGTTAAGCATAGACGTAAAACTCCTTCACCAAGAATTAAAACATCAAGTAGAATTTGGCGATATTCTGGAGAAATTAACCCAAGATTTTGAGGATAATGTAAAAACTCAACTGTATTTTAATACTATTATAAAAAATCCTGAGCAACCAGGAGCATATCAATATATCGCTGACTACGATGGGACAAATGAAGCTGGAGGAAAGGGCCAAGATTTGAGAAATAAAGTTTACATGATGCCAACATTGGAAGAAGTTCTGGACCTCATGAACCCAAAAGAAACACAACAATATAGGCAAATGCTGAAAAAAAACCTGGAACCAAAACTCCAAATTACACCACTTGCGTATAATATCGATACACTTACAAAAAAAATCGATGACAAAAATGGAAAAATATCCGTTCTCAATAGAGAAACAACTTTTGAAAATGAAATACATGGGAACGAATTTTTGTATGATTTCGAAACACTTCGCAGCACCGATAATGGCCGAAAACTGACAGTAACTGGAGGAAAGAGCAAATCCAGTTTTATCCAAGAAAATAATGGCTGGCTTATTGAAATCATCCCAATGAAAGAAAATATTGCCCCAGAAATAGACAAAGAAAAAGAGCTCACTGGCCGGTTTAGAACGCATGGAGAAAGAGCCGAACTATACTTCAACGAACTACAAAGCCATGGCGAAGTCAGCTTGAACTTTGAAAGTTACTTGATCGCAAAAATGAATAGTTTGAATGTTTCGAGCTCTGGAAACTCTCCAAGGCCAAAAGAATTAGAAAGCAAATCTCTGACCATGTTATTAGGATCTTTACCCGCAGATAATCAATCTATATCTTGTTCATATCAAGAAAATGGAAAAACCTGCTTATCTTTAGATGAAATTGGCGGTGTTGGACAGGGGTACAGAACTTGCCGCAGATCAATTCGAATAAAAAGTCAACTCCTCCCTAGAGCCGCTCTCCCGAATCCCCTCAACATTTCCCCAAAAATGTGTTAAAATAAAGATAACAAAAAAACTAAATTAAAAAACATGATTGCAATGTGCACAGATTCATTGAAGGGCTACGGACTAAACCGTATTTTTGAATTTGTGAAAAAAGCCGGATATGATGGCATTGATCTCAACATCGACCCTAAAAATTTTGACACTCAAAATGCCGCTTATATTAAAACACTCATTGAGAAGTACCAACTTCCAGTTTTAGCAATTACGACCCCTCCAACCGGCAACGCTCATAAAATACAAGAAGCCGTAGCAATGGCCAAAGAACTCGATACCAAAATTATTATTATTCAACCACCGAAAATCTTTGATTTCCGCTACATTCAATGGTTGAAAAACGAAATTCCAAAAATTCGCCAAAAAGAAAACATTTCCATTGCCTTAGAAAATTCCTCTTCTGAAACTTTCCTTGGCATTATTCCTGGTCACGCCATGAATAGCGTCGTAGAACTTAAAAATTTCAAACATGTTTGTGTTGATACGACTCGCGTTGCTCAGAAAAAAGAAGATTTAATTCGCATTTACAAAACCCTCAAAAAATATCTGGTGCATGTGCATCTTTCCAATGTCAAGGCTGGAGCAGATTACTATCCGCCGCAAAATGGCATTCTTCCAATTGAAAGCTTCCTCACAAAACTGAAACAAGACGGCTATCCAGGCTCAATTTCCATGAAAATTAACCCAAAATTCATGGATGTAGGAAACGAAGAAAAAGTAATGAAAGCACTTGATGATCTTAAAAAGTACTACACCACGTACTTTATTAATATCGCCACACTTCCACCTGACATAAAATCTGAATAGCCAAAGAAAAATTTTCTTTTCTCCTTAAAAAAGACTAAGATAAAAGTGTCGCCATCACTTTTTTTTGTCATGATTGAACTTAAAAATATCAGCAAATCTTACAAAGTCGGTTCAAACGTACTACTGGCAATTAAAAATTTGCAACTTACCATCGAAGATGGCGAATTTGTAAGTATCATTGGTCCATCTGGATCAGGAAAATCCACACTGCTCCATCTAATTGGCGGTCTCGATACTCCATCAGACGGCAGCCTGCTCATCAACCATAAAAATATTTCCCATAACGATGACCGCGCGCTTTCTACATTTCGCAATAAACAGATAGGCTTTGTATTTCAAGATTTTCATCTTCTCAATCACCTGACACTTGAAGAAAATATTTCATTGCCACTCCTACTCAACAAGCATCTAAAACTTACTCCTCAAGAAATAAAAGAACGCACCAAACAAGGTTTAATTGAAGTAGAACTTTTAGACCGCGCCCACCACAAACCAACGCAAGTGTCCGGCGGGCAAAAACAGCGCGCGGCAATTGCCCGGGCGCTTATCAACCATCCTCAAATAATTTTAGCTGATGAACCAACGGGAAACCTTGATTCCACCACTGGAGGAAAAATCATTCACCTCCTCAAAAAAATCCATCAAGAACGGAAAATAACACTCATCATTATTACCCATGACCAAAGCATTGCCTCTCATTCACAACGTATCATAGAAATTAAAGATGGGCAGATTGGCCAAGAAACACATCCGCATAAATTGACCCATTAATCATGTATTTTTCACTCGCCCTTAAAAATCTTAACGGAAACCGTGTACGTTCTGCCATTTCTATGCTGGCACTTGCCATTGGAATTACCAGTTTAAGCCTTCTTACCTCACTTTCTTCCGGCGTAAAAAACTACGTTTCCTCACTTTTTGATGCCCAATCCCCACTGACAGAAATTGTGGTAAAAGCCCAAAATAACAATTTCAAACTTTTACAAAAACTTGCCAGTCAGGATAAGAAGAATATTTCTCCGGAAATTGTAGATGAAATCCGCAAAATTCCACATGTTACAAGCGCCATAGCCCAAAGTGCACTTCCAAATATATCAACCTTACAAATCGGGATTTTAGGGCAATGGCTCCAAACCGACAGCATGGTTTTCGGCGCCCCCCACGAACTCCTCAGTGACACGAACATTTCAAAAATTGATTGGGAGAGCAACCAAGAACCATACCCAGCAATTGTTTCATCCAAACTCTTGGATCTCTATAATTATACTGTTGCCCCAAATAACAATCTTCCCGCTCTCAACGAAAAAAACTTTATCAATACTGAAATCATAATCCTCCCCAATAAATCAACATTTTTCAACAATTCAACTAATACTATCTCTATACGTGCAAAAGTCATTGGTTTCTCTGATAAAGTAAATCTCCTTGGACTGACAATTTCCGAAAAAGCCCTGAGCAGTATTTATCAAAAAACTATGAACACTCCGCTCCAAGATTATTACGCTATCAATCTTCAAGTTGATGATGCGAAAAATGTTCCCATCGTAAAAGCGGCAGTAGAAGAAAAAGGCCTCACAGCAACTTCAAACCAAGATATTTTTAATCGAATAAATAATTTTTTCCTTTTCCTTAATTTTGCCCTTTCCTCTTTAAGTTTTATTATTCTAATTGTTGCAGGATTTAACATCCTCAACACTTTTCTCGCCAATGTAACAGAAAGATTTAAAGATATTGGCATTCTCCGTGCCATTGGAGCGCAAAAAAGTGACATTCTTAAACTCTTTGAAATTGAAGCAGCTCTGCTCGGATTTTTTGGAAGCGTCCTTGGGGTATCCATTGCTTTTTTACTGGGCACCATTGGCAATCTCATAACACATTCAATATTGAGCCAATTTATACCTGCTGAAATTAATCTCTTCAACTTGGAACCCCTTTCTCAATTCGGACTAATACTCTTTGGCACTATATTAAGTATTTTCTTCGCTTACTTCCCTTCACAAAAAGCTGCAAACCTAGACCCAATTCAAGCTTTTAGTCATTAAGAATTATTTCTATGAAAAATATTGACCATAAAATTATTAACTTCTCTCAAAATGCCTTCATTCCTTTCGCACGCTTTACAATTTTCATCATCTTCTTTTGGTTTGGCATACTGAAAGTTCTTGGATTTAGCCCTGCAAATCCCCTCGTTGAAGCACTTTTACAACAAACTCTACCATTTTTAACATTCCAACAATTTATCGTAGCGTTCGGACTTTTTGAAATGTTGATAGGGATCAGTTTTCTCATCCCAATGTTCACGCGCGTAACTATAGCCCTATTGGCTTTTCACATGGTGACCACTTTTATGCCGCTGATCCTCCTCCCTCAAGTTACTTGGCAACAATTCTTGGTTCCAACCCTTGAAGGACAATACATTATTAAAAACTTTGCACTCATCGCCACCGCAATTGGAATAGCTTCACAACTAAAACCCTTCAAATCTACCCAAGAATAGCTACCAAGAAACAAAAACAGACCCACCGCAACACAAAATGGCAACTCCAAGACTTTATTTTTGACAAGACCTACTACCACAATATAATATCTTCAAGCTGCGGGAACTCTACGTTTATCGTGCCCTTCCCAGCCCAAAAAACTATAAAAAACTACTGATCTATGAGTTTCAAAATAATCGCTATTGTATACCAAAAGCGAGTGTTTTGAAACTCATGCTACCTCTCCTCGTAAGGCGATTTTCATTATCTTTTTATAATCTTCCGACACATTATGGCGAAGAAAAAAGCTGCATCTACAAAGTCTTCTGCACCTAAAAAACTGCAGAAAGTAAAGCCTTCAACCGAAGAAACTCTTCCGAAGAAGGCAGAAAGTAAAGCTTCCGCCAAGCTGGCAAAACCGACTCCTCTCAAAAAGGTCATCGTTGCTAAACCCCCTACAAAGGCTGTAGTAAAGAAACAGCAAAGTCCTAAGACTGTAGAAAATCAACCAGAAACCACGAAAAGCGAGGAGGCTAAATCAACGAGCAAAACAGCTCCTGAAACAGCAAAGGCTCCAGAAAAAGCTGAAGTCAAAAAAATCACCAGCATCGCTGATGAAATCTCCAAACTTCTCCCAAAGGAAAACATCGTAATGAAAGAAACAAGTGGAAGAAAATTTTTCACCCACCGTATCGATCAAGACGTAGTTTTACCAAATCTTATTGAAGTACAACTCGATTCATATCGATGGTTTTTAGAAGAAGGTATTCGTGAACTCCTTGACGAAATCAGTCCAATCGGCGATTTCTCAGGCAAAAAACTCGAACTTCACTTCTTGGATCACTCAATTGGCGAGCCAAAACACGACCCGCAAACATGTAAGGTGAAAAATCTTACCTATGAAGCACCACTAAAAGTGCATGTTCAATTAATCAACAAAGAAAGCGGAGAAATTAAAGAACAAGACGTATTCCTTGGTGGAATTCCACTCATGACACCAAAAGCAACCTTCATCATTAACGGAATTGAAAGAGTTGTAGTAAGTCAAATTGTACGTTCTCCAGGCGTATTTTTCTCGAAAAACGCTCTCGCTCCAGGAATGCATAGCGCAAAAATCATTCCAAAACGTGGTGCTTGGTTAGAAATTGAAACGGACAAAAAAGGTATTTTAAGTGTTAAAATTGATCGAAAACGAAAGATCCCAGTAACTTCCCTTCTCCGTATTTTCGGCTACGAAACAGATGAAAAAATTCGCGACATCTTCACTGGCGTTATGAAGGATCCACGCAACGATTTTATTGCTTTGACTCTTGAAAAAGACAATGCAAAAACTCCTGAAGAAGCATACCAAAGTATTTACAAAAAACTTCGCCCAGGTGACCTCGCGACTCCAGAAAACGCCCGAGCACTCATTACGTCAATGTTCTTCGACTACAAGAAATACGACATGGGTCCAGTTGCACGTTACAAACTCAACAAACGTTTCGAACTCCCAACTCCAAACACGAAACAATTCCACACATTCCAAATTGAAGACCTGATCCATATCCTCAAATATCTCATCAGATTGAACAACGAGGAATTATCTCCAGATGATATCGATCACTTGAGCAATCGTCGTGTAAGAGCGGTTGGTGAACTCGTACAAAACAAATTCCGTGTTGGTCTGCTCCGTACTGAACGTATCGCAAAAGATCGTATGACGGTTATGGATCTCGAAACGGCTACTCCAACTCAACTAGTAAACTCACGCCCAATTACTGCTGCCCTCCGTGAATTCTTTGCAAGTTCTCAACTTTCACAGTTCATGGATCAAACAAATCCACTCGCCGAGCTGGCTCATAAACGCCGTCTTTCAGCTATGGGTCCAGGTGGTCTTTCCCGTGAACGTGCCTCATTTGACGTTCGTGACGTACATCCATCACATTATGGCCGTATCTGTCCAATCGCCACACCTGAAGGTCCAAACATCGGTCTCGTAGTGCATTTGGCTACGTACGCTCGTGTAAACAAGTATGGTTTCATCGAAACTCCTTTCACGGATGTTTCCGGCATTGCTATCGTTAAAAACCCAACTGAACTTATTGGTTATACAACCAGTGAAGATGTTATTGATGACCGAACAAATAAAGTCGTCTTGAAAAAAGATGTAAAAATTGATGAAAAGATCGCGAAAGAACTTCTGAAACTTGGTATTGAAAAAATTCGTGTTCTCCCGCATTTAACAGAAAGAACTCGTTATTATGATGCTGATGAAGAAAAGGGCAATACAATCGCGCAAGCGAACACCACTCTTGGTGCAAAAGGCCAAATTTTAGACACGCTCGTTTCCGCTCGTAGAAAAGGCGAACCAGAACTGGTAACTCCAAACGACGTTACACATATCGACGTTTCTCCAAAACAAATTATTTCTGAAACTACAGCGTTGATTCCCTTCTTGGAACATGATGATAATACTCGTGCGTCCATGGGTTCAAACATGCAACGTCAAGCGGTTTCCCTCATTAGCCCATCCGCCCCGGTGGTTGGAACAGGTATGGAAGAAATCGTAGCAAAAAGTTCCGGACAAGTATATTTGGCTGAAGACAATGGAACCGTTTCTTATGTTGATGCTGACACTATCACCGTCATCTACGACTCTGGTAAAAAATCCACCTACAATCTTTTGACTTACACCCGTTCAAACCAATCAACTTGTATCCATCAACGAGCAAAAGTTAAAAAAGGAGATCGCGTAAGCCGCGGAGATGTTCTCGCCGATGGCCCCGCAATTGACAACGGTGAACTCGCGTTAGGCCAAAACGTTATGGTAGCGTACATGGCTTGGCAAGGTTTCAACTACGAAGATGCGGTAATTATCTCAGAAAGAGTAGTAAAAGACGGTCTCTTTGATTCCGTACATATCGAAACTTTCACCCTCGACGTCCGTGACACAAAACTCGGACCCGAAGTAGTCACTCGAGATATCCCAAACGTTGGTGAAAACAAGCTCAAAGATCTCGACGAAAACGGCATTGTACGTATTGGTGCAACCGTCCGTGAAGGCGACATTTTAGCTGGTAAAATTACGCCAAAAGGTGAAACTGAACTTTCCGCTGAAGAAAGACTTCTCCGCGCAATTTTCGGTGACAAGGCCCGTGATGTAAAAGACACTTCACTTCGCCTTCCTGGTGGTGAAGGTGGAAAAGTCGTAGGCGTACAAATTTTCACCCGTACAACCGGTGACGAATTGCCAAACGGCGTCAATCAACAAATTAAAGTATCAGTTGCTCAAACCCGTAAAATTTCCGTAGGTGACAAAGTGGCGGGAAGACATGGAAATAAAGGTGTAATTTCCGTCATCGTTCCTCAAGAAGACATGCCATTCCTCCCGGATGGGACTCCAGTTGATATCGTTTTGAATCCACTTGGTGTATCCAGCCGTATGAACATTGGTCAGATTCTTGAAACCCATTTAGGATGGGCTGCCAGCAAGCTCGGCTTCAAAGTCGCTACTCCAGCTTTAAACGGAATTAAAACTGATAAAATTACTGAACTCCTCAAAGAAGCCGGACTTCCTGAAGAAGGAAAAATCCAACTTTATGACGGTTTAACTGGTGATCCATTTGACCACAAAACAACCGTAGGTATCGCCTACATCATGAAACTTTCCCATTTGATTGAAGATAAGATTCATGCACGTTCTGTAGGTCCTTACTCTCTTGTAACGCAACAACCGCTCGGTGGTAAAGCGCAACATGGTGGACAACGTTTCGGAGAAATGGAAGTTTGGGCGCTTGAAGCCTACGGCGCAGCACACACTCTGCAAGAAATGCTCACCATTAAATCAGATGACGTTTACGGTCGTGCAAAAGCCTACGAATCAATCGTTAAGGGCGAAGCCATCAGGAAACCTCGAACTCCAGAATCATTCAATGTATTGATTAAAGAGCTCCAAAGTTTGGGTCTCAACGTTCAATTCAGCGAAGCAGAAATTGAAACGAAAACGGAAGAAGATCTTTACGAAGGAAATCCAATTCTGGAAGAAGTGAAAGCGCTTGAACAAAACGCACTCATTATGCCAGAACTAAATCCTGAAATTGAAAACCGTTTCAAATCTGAAGAACTTGCTGCCGATTTAGGCGGTGATATGAGCGAAATGAGCGACATTGATTCAGAAGATCTCGAGAAACGAGAAATCGCTGAAGGTGGCGATCCTGAAGATCTGGAAGATTTTGCTGACATGGATGAACCAGCAGATCTTTTCGACATCGAAGATGTACCGGAAGAAGAATTAAAAGAACTCGAACAAGAAAGTAGCGAAGAAACAGAGGAAGAAGAACTCTAATTTCAGCCCTACTTTAACACTCACCTAACTATAATTTACGTATGAGAAGTATCAACAAAGTGATCCTAGTAGGAAATCTCACTCGCGACCCAGAAATGCGCCAAACCCCGGGCGGTCAAGCAGTTGCAACATTCTCAATTGCTACGAACCGTGAATGGGTAACCAAAGACGGACAAAGACACGCAATCACGGAATATCATGATCTGGTAGCTTGGGCCCGTCTCGCAGAAATTTGTGGACAGCATCTGAGAAAAGGAAAATTGATTTATGTGGAAGGATACTTAAAAACACGCAGCTGGGATTCCCAGGAAGGCATCAAGAAATTCAAAACCGAAATCGTCGTTCAAGACTTAATTATGCTTGATAAACGCGAAAGAAACGACAATTCCGATGAATTTGTTCCAGAAATAGACGGCAATGGTGTCAACGTCTATGAAGCAGAAAAATCTGAACCTATTGCTTACAATCCAGCTCCTCGCCCAACTCCCTCACCTGCTCCGGCATCCGCATACGTACCAACTCCCGCCCCGATAGTTATAGAAAACTACAACATTCCAAAAGTTGTAGATATCGACTCGGATTTAGGTCTCTAATCGTAATTTTGGACTCTCATCAACTCATTTAACTTTAAAGTAAAGATGATTTCAAACGAAAAAAATGAAAAGGGTATCAAAGCGAGCGATAACTTTAACAAGATATCTGTTTCTATCGCTTCCCCTGAAGACATTTTATCTTGGTCACACGGTGAAGTAAAAAAACCGGAAACCATCAACTACCGTACTCAAAAACCAGAACGCGACGGTCTATTCTGTGAAAAGATTTTTGGACCTACCAAAAACTGGGAATGTTATTGCGGAAAGTATAAACGCGTTCGTTACAAGGGCGTTATCTGTGAAAAATGTGGCGTAGAAGTAACTCATTCATCAGTTCGTCGCGACCGAATGGCTCACATTAAATTAGCCGTACCAGTCACCCATATTTGGTATCTTCGTTCAACACCAAG
>Ga0105046_10018835_pt1 | contig 10494 bp, 10 predicted proteins | sample MAT03_FD_78385 | JGI IMG/M metagenome (GOLD analysis project Ga0105046, IMG submission 78385) | Freshwater microbial communities from Lake Fryxell liftoff mats and glacier meltwater in Antarctica - MAT-03 (megahit assembly) | ecosystem: Environmental > Aquatic > Freshwater > Ice > Liftoff...
TCTCGGGACTTACCGAGGGCGAAGACATCGAGATCGTCTTCAACGGCACACGACCGGGCGAGAAGTTGTACGAAGAGCTCTTCTTCACCGGCGACGAGGTACTGAATACCTCGCACCCGAAGATCATGAAGGCGCGCTACGAGCCGCCCGATCTGCGTGTTTACATGCAGATCGTGCAACTGATCGAATCGGCAATGCGGAACGCCAGCGACTCGTACCTGCGTCGCAGCCTGGAAGAGATCGTGCCGGACTTCGAGTCAGACAGCCGTCCGAGTCGCAACACGCCGACGTCTGAGGTGATGGAACGCTCGGCGCTGCTGATGGGCGCCTCGCGCGGCTGACTCACCCGTCAGACGCGATAGTACTCCCGGTACCACTTCACAAACCGCTCCACCCCGACCTCGATCGGGGTCGCTGGCGTGAAGCCGGTATCCCGCGTCAGGTCTTCGACGTCCGCATACGTCGCCGGCACATCGCCCATCTGCATCGGCATCATGTTTTTCTGTGCGCTGCGGCCAAGCACCTTCTCGAGCGTCTCGATCAGGTACATCAACTCGACCGGGTTGTGATTGCCGATGTTGTAGAGTCGATACGGCGCGGCACTGGTTCCGGGATCTGGACGCGAACCATCCCACGCTGCATTCACGGTCGCCGTGCGATCGCTCGTCCGCACCACGCCCTCGGCAATGTCATCGACGAACGTGAAGTCACGGCGCATCTGGCCGTTGTTGAACACATCGATGGCGCGGCCTTCCAGTATGGCCTTCGTGAAGAGAAACATCGCCATATCGGGACGCCCCCACGGTCCGTAGACCGTGAAGAAACGCAAACCGGTGGTCGGCAGCTTGTACAGATGACTGTACGTGTGCGCCATCAGCTCATTGGCTTTCTTCGTCGCGGCGTACAGCGAGAGTGGGTGGTCCACATTCTGATGCACGCTGAACGGCATGGCGGTGTTCGCGCCGTAGACGCTGGACGACGACGCGTACGTCAGATGCTGAACGCCGTTGTGGCGGCACCCTTCGAGGATGTTGGTGAATCCGACGATGTTGCTGTCGATGTAGGCGTGCGGATTCTCCAGGGAGTACCGCACGCCGGCCTGCGCCGCGAGATGGATCACCTTGTCAAAGCGACCGCCAGCGAAGAGCGCCGCCATACCTGCCCGATCGGCCACATCCAGCTGCTGGAATGTAAATCCCGTGCGGCCGGTGAGACGCGCCAAGCGGGCGTCTTTCAGCGTTGGATCGTAGTAGTCGTTGAGATTGTCGATCCCAACCACTTCATCCCCCCGCTCCAACAGCGTGATCGCGACGTGAGAGCCGATGAAACCGGCGGCGCCGGTGAGGAGAAAACGCGTCATAGCTGGATGTGGAAGGGAAAACGGTGAAGCTGGCGTGAATTATGGCGCCGAGCGCGATTCCCGCTCCGCCAACGCCATATCGGCATCGCACATCATCTGCACGAGGCCACGGAAGGAAACCTTCGGTTCCCACCCAAGGACGCGCTTTGCCTTGGCGGGGTCACCCAGCAGCAGGTCCACCTCGGCCGGTCGCAGGTGACGCGGGTCCTGCGTCACCACGGCGCGCCAGTCGAGATCGAGGTACTCGGCCGCCACATCCAGGAACTCCTGCACCGTATGCGTCTCGCCAGTGGCAATCACGAAATCGTCAGGACTGTCCTGCTGCAGCATCAGCCACATCGCTTCCACGTAGTCTCCGGCGAAACCCCAGTCGCGCTTCGAGTCGAGATTGCCGAGCGCGAGCGACTGCTGGGCTCCGAGCTTGATGCGAGTCAGGCCGCGCGTGATCTTCCGCGTGACGAAGTTCTCGCCGCGACGCGGACTTTCGTGGTTGAACAGAATGCCGCAGCTGGCTGGAAAGCCGTAGCTCTCGCGGTAGTTCACCGTCAGCATGTGCGCGTACACCTTGGCGCAGGCGTACGGCGAGCGCGGATAGAATGGTGTCGTCTCCGACTGTGGCACGGCCTGCACCAGTCCATACTGCTCACTGGAACTGGCCTGATAGAACCTGGGCTTGATGCCAAGACTCCGCATCGCTTCGAGCAGGCGAAGCGTTCCAGTCGCGACGACGTCGGTGGTGTATTCAGGCACGTCAAAGCTCACGCGGACGTGACTCTGGGCACCGAGATTGTAGACCTCATCCGGCACCACGCTGGCCAGCACCCTCTGCAGCGACGACGAATCTGTAAGGTCGCCGTAGTGCAGCTGGAGCCGCTTCCCCGAAGAGATGTGTGGCTGCTCGTAGAGCGGATCGATGCGTTCGGTGTTGAACGTGCTGGCGCGGCGCACGATGCCGTGGACTTCATACCCCTTGGCGAGCAGGAACTCCGCCAGGTAGGAGCCGTCCTGACCAGTGATGCCGGTGATGAGCGCCTTCGGTGGTGTCATGGAATGCGAGAGTCTGAATTCCGTCGGTTTACGTATCGCGAACGTCCGAAAAAATGGAAGTTAGCAGCCCACAGAGGGCTGAGCCACCGATCCGCGGCGCGCACCCATCTGACGCGCATGACTACGCCTTCAGCAGGACACCCTCGCGCTCCAGCCGCCCGCGAAGCACCGCATCCACCCTCACCCGGACGATCAGGGCATCATCGTCGGCCGATTGCTCCAGCACCTCACCCTCCCGGTACAGCGTGGAGAGCAGCTTGCCGTCAGCCACCGGCACGCGAACGCGAACGATGGGACGCACCGCACGCACCCCCTCGCGGAGCCGCGCGCGCAACGGTTCGAGCGCCGCATCCGAGTGCGCCGATACGAAGAGCGAATCGGGGATCAGGTTGCCCACACGCGTGCGCACGGCTTCATCCACCTCGGGCGACAGGAGGTCCATCTTGTTGAAGACATGCACGAGCGGTGTATCGATCGCGCCGATCTCTGTCAGCACCCCGTCAACTACGAAGCGATGCTCTTCCCAACTCGGGTGGCTGGCGTCAAGCACGTGCAGCAGCAGATCCGCCTCACGCACTTCATCAAGTGTCGCTCGGAAACTGGCGACGAGATGGTGAGGGAGCTTACGAATGAACCCGACGGTGTCCGTCAGCAGGCAGTGATACCCCTCACCGAGATCGACATCGCGCGTCAGCGGATCAAGCGTCGCGAACAGCCGGTCTTCGACGTACACCTCCTCCGAACCGCTCATCGCCTTCAGGATGGAGCTCTTGCCGGCGTTGGTGTAGCCAACAAGAGAGACGCGAAACGTCCCCTCGCGATTTGCGCGCAAGGTGGCGCGATGCCGCGAGACATCGTGCAGTCGCTCCTGCAACACCCGAATGCGGTGCCCGATCAGACGACGGTCCGTTTCGAGCTGTGTTTCACCCGGGCCCCGCATGCCGATACCGCCGCGAAACTTCTCGAGATGTGTCCACATCTTCGTCAGCCGCGGCAGCATGTATTTCAGCTGCGCCAGCTCGACCTGCATCCGTGCCTCGCTGCTGCGGGCACGCGTCGCGAAGATGTCGAGAATCAGCTCAGCGCGATCCATCACGCGCTTGCCGACGATCTGCTCGATGTTCTTTCCCTGCGTCGGCGACAGCTCGTCATCGAAGATCACCAGCGTCGCATCGAGCTCATTCAGACGGTCACGCAGCTCGTCGAGCTTGCCGCTGCCCAGATAGGTGCCCGAGTGCGGCTTGTCGATCTGCTGCGTGAATGTCCCGCAGACCTCAGCACCGGCGGTGTCGGCCAACCGTGCCAGTTCGGCGAGGTGTTCATCCACCTGATGGCGGGCCGCCGTGCGCTTTCGTGGCGCGCCGACTAGCAGCGCGCGCTCCGTTGGCGGCGTCAGGGTGATGAAATCACGCGCGATGGTACACCTCGTCTACTGGCGGAACGTCTTCGAGGCGTCGAACCGGCCCGCCTCGTTGAACTGTCGGGCAAAGGTGCCCACGAATGACTTCAAGGTAACGTCGCCGATCAGGCGATACGGAATCTCGCCGCCACGCAGCAGTTGCGGGCCGAGCCGCTGCAGCGCTCGGAACCCGAGCCGGACCGGGAGCCGTACAATCGCCGAGTCGCGCTTCGCCACCAGAAACGCACTGTCGATTGCCCCCGATCCCAGCTCGAGGCTGTCAACCAGCAGCCGGTAGCGTAGCTGCGACGCACCGAGCGAGTAGCCGTTGGGATTGTAGATGTTCAGCAGCACCTCGAGATCGGCGCCCTCCACCCCGATCCCACGGATTCCGACGCCGCGGAAGGCAACATCGGGCTGTGTGAACACCGCCTTCGCAGCCGTTGCGCAGCCGCCGGTCCCGGCCGCCGCGGCAAGCACGCCAACCACCAGCATCCGTCTCCATTGCATCAGGTGCATCCCTGCTCCATTTCTTGTGTCAAAGCGGCTCGATTCGCATGTGCACGCCTCATCCCTCCGTCGGCTCCTCGCCACGCCGCTCGGCAATGCGGGCCGCCCACCACTCAAGGCGCTTGGCGATCTCCTTCTCGTACCCCAGAGTGCCGGGTTCGTAAAACACCTCGCCGGCCAGCTCGTCCGGCAGGTGTGAATGCATCGGCACCCCGCCAGGCTGTGCGTGCGCGTACTCGTACGTTGCACCGTAACCCAATGACTTGTGAAGCGACGTCGGCGCATTGCGAAGGTGCATCGGGACCGGCGCGTTCGGTGTCCCTCTCGCGCTCGCGAGTGCGGCATCGAGAGCCACCTTCACACGATTGGACTTCGGAGCGGTTGCCAGATAAATGGTCATCTCCGCCAGCGGGATCAGCCCTTCCGGCGCACCAAGCATACGGAATGCATCGCGTGCCGCAACCGCCAGTTGCAACGCGCGCGGATCGGCAACACCGATGTCTTCCGCTGCCATCGCCATCGCGCGCCGGAAGAGCGTCATCGGATCCTCCCCGGCGTTGATCATCCGCGCCATCCAGTACAGGGCGCCCTGCACATCGCTCCCCCGCAACGATTTGTGATACGCCGACAGAAGATCGAAATGCTGCTCACCACTCTTGTCGTGGCGCGGCAGGCGCTGCTGCAATGCACGCTCGAGAAGTTCAATGGTCAGCGTCGCCCCATCGTCGAGCGCGGCCGCAGCGGCTTCGAGCGTGCCGAGCGCGCGACGTGCATCGCCATCAGCCCAGTGCGCCAGCGTATTCAGCACACTCGCATCCACGTGCAGATGCCGCGTGCCCAAACCGCGATCCCTGTCACGCAGTGCGCGCTCCAGCAGCTGCTCCAGATCATCCGGTGACAACGGGTGCAACACGACGACCCGCGCACGGCTGAGGAGCGCGGCGTTGATCTCGAAGCTCGGCGCCTCGGTCGTGGCACCGATCAGCGTCACCGTGCCGTCTTCGACGATGGGCAGCAGCGCATCCTGCTGTGCCGCGTTCATGCGATGTATTTCGTCGACGAAGAGCAGCGTCCGCGCACCGCTGCCAACCAGCCGCTGCCGCGCCTGCTCCGCGACGACGCGCAAGCGCGGCACACCGTCGCTGACAGCGCTGAACGGTTCGAACGACCATCCGATGCGCTGCGCGATGAGCCGTGCCAGCGTGGTCTTGCCGGTACCCGGCGGCCCCCAGAGAATCATCGAACCGAGCACGCCTCGTTCAATCGCATCGTAGACCGGCGTACCCGGTGCAAAGAGCTGACGCTGCCCCACGTACTCGTCCATCGTCCGCGGCCGGAGCCGATGCGCCAGCGGCGCGACGCTCACCAACTCGCTGAACAAGCCGGGGCTCGCACTGCCCGGGGCTGTTCCCCGCCGCGCTGTCATGCGGGCGAATGCAGATCGAGCGCCCCGACAAACGTCTTCAGCGCCGCCGACACGGTACTCGCAGACGGAAACTCGCCGCGCGCCGGACGCCACAAGCGACCACGGACCCGCGGCCGCTCACGCAGTCCTGCGCGATCGAGGAGATACAACCAGCGATCGGTCCGCGACCACGTCACGACTTCCAGATGGGCCGACAGCGTCAACTGATCGGTGCCGCAGTCCAAGGTGATCTCAACGCCGCCCGCGCCGATCAGCGGCACACGCATTCCGTAGAAGGCATCGAGAAACGAGGATTGCGTGACGCCGTCGCCGCGACAGCTTTCGCCGTTTCGCCAATCGTCGATCGTCACGGAGAACACCGGAGATAACGCAGGCACGAGTTCGCTGAACAGTTCGGCCATCGCCTCGGCATTGCCGACGGCGCGCGCCCCGACCAGGCCATCGCGGCGCATGACCGCATAGGTATCGGTGGCATCACGAAAGCGTCGCCATACCGACACTTCAGGAACCGGACCTCGAAAAAACGCCACTTATGTCTCCTGCGACAGCAGTCGCGCAGCGGACAAGAGCTGCTCCGGTGTGTTCAGCCGAGGGTCATCCAACACACGATCCAGCAACCGATGCAGCACCCGCCCCATCGCCGGGCCTGCCTGAAGTCCTGCGACCCGGAGATCATCGCCGGTGACGGCAAGGTCGCCAATCGCAATCGGATCACGAAAGGCGATCCGTAGCATGCGCCGCGACAGCGCCATGACCTGCATCTGCGTTGGAGCGCTCACGCCCGCGGCACGCCGCGAGGCCCAGATCGCAGCAAAGGCTCGCAACGTTCCGTGCACGCGCATGCGGCCGATCCGCGCTACCACGCGACGGAGCGCGGCATCGTCGGCCGTGCGGGACGCTGCGACCACTTCGAGCGCAACACCGACGGTCGTCCACGACTCAGCGAGTGCGACAGCGAAGGCGATGTCGGCGTTCGAGGCGCGAAGCGCTGTCAACGCCGCTTTCGCTCCCGCGCCACCGAGCGGTACGAACGGCAGCGCCAGTCGTGTCAGCGCACGAAGCGAGGCGCGTTCGGGCCGAGCACTCGCGCCGGCCAACGGCACCTGATCGATGGCAGCGAAGCAGTCACTCCCCATCTCTGCGAGCGCCGGGACGAGCACCGCCAGAGCTCCGGCGTTCCGCCAGTGCGCGAATGCAATCGATGGACAACGCACCTGTTCGAGCGTCTTCGTCCACTCCTGAAAGACCCGCTCCACGGAGAGTCGTGTGAGCGCCGGCGCACTCTCCACGATCGCGTCCCACGTCAGCGGCTCGATCGCAAACGCGAAGCGTGCCGCAAACCGAATCGCACGCAGCGCCCGCAGACGATCTTCCGCCATCCGGCGCTGCGGGTCGCCGACGGCACGAATGATCCGCGCTTCGAGGTCGGCGGCGCCTCCAAACGGATCGCGAAGCTCGCCAAGCGACGGAGACCACGCCATCGCATTGATGGTCAGGTCGCGTCGCGCCAGATCTTCGGTGAGCGAGACACCAAAGCGAACCACAGCGTGCCGGCCATCCGTCTCCACGTCGGCACGAAAGGTGGTCACTTCATGCAGGCGACCATCGGTGCCGAACACACCCACGGTGCCGTGATCGATGCCCACTGGCACGATGCGCGCAAACAGATGGCGCATTTGAACCGGCGTGGCGGCGGTGGCCAGATCCCAATCCAGGTCAGCGCGCCCGAGCAGCGCGTCGCGCACGGCACCTCCCACACACCACGTCTCAAAGCCTGCCGCCTCGAGCTTTCGAACGATCTCGCAGACAGCTGGCGGCGGAAGAATTCTGGGGGTCATGGGCGCGGCAGTGCGTCGCCCAGCGCGGGAGCCCCGGGAGGAAAGGTTCCCACCCGAAATTTCCGGGTCATTCGAGCGCGTTGCGGCGAGGTCCGTAGCATTCGTTAAGCTAACCGAGCAAGAACGACTAGCTTTCACGCCATGACTTTCAACGACTTCGAACCGATGCTGGTAGGCTCTCAGGCGACCGCCGCATTCCGCACCGACCTGGCTCAATACGCCTCCCGCCAGCCAGCTGAGCGCATCAGCGCATCGGCCAGCAGCCCACGCGTCAAGGTACTCCGCGTGATTGCGCAGCTTCTTCACGCGGAACCCTCCCTGGAAATAGACCGTGTGCAGGTCCGCGGAGCGAGCGGCTGCGCAGACTTTTCCGGTCTGATCACCGTCACTGATGCCTTTGGCGAGTCGCAGGCGTTCGCGTTCGAGTGGAACTGCGAGTGGAAGGCGAAGCAGATGGGCTATGTGGACGGCTTCGGGTTCCCCGACCAGATTCGCGCCGCGCAGGAGTTTGGTTGGCAGTGTTTCCAGCGCTGGGACCGGCAGCCGGCCGCGCAGCTCGCCTGAACGTTCCGGCGGTGCTCAAGAGCCGCCAAACACAGCCCGCAGAGCATCACCGCTGAGATTGGAGCCCAAGGCGAGCATGAGATCGATTCGTGCCTGCGTTGGGCGCTGCGAGCCGGCGAAGATCGTGCCGAGCTCGCCAAGTCGGCGCCCCCCACCGGGATAGCCGTACGTCTGTCCAACGCGTCCGCGCCCCGTACGACTGGTGATGACCACCGGCTTCCCGGCATCGCGCCATCGTGCCAGCGCGTCGGCCATCAGCGGCGGCACATTCCCACGGCCAAGTGCCGAGATGACGATTCCGCGCGCGGTCGGGAGCACGGCATCCAGCAACCGGGCGTCGGCACCGGCCCACGCACCAATGATGTCCACCGGCGTCGCCAGGGTGTCTGGCGACAGGACGCTGCGTTGCAGCGACAGCGCCCGCCGAAAGATCACTGCCTCGTCATCCACTTCCGCCACCGGCCCCAGTCCCGGGCTCTCGAACGCGTCGAGGACGTGCGTGTGCGCTTTCGTGACATCGAGAGCGGAATACGCACGCCCGTTCATCACCAGCAGTACACCATAGCCGCGGGCATCGTGATGTGACGCCACGCGCACTGCGTCTACAAGATTGGATGGCCCGTCCCAGCCCAGTTCACTGAGATTGCGCATGGCGCCGGTGAACACAATCGGTTTTGCCGACGCGATCGACCGGGCAACGAGATACGCAGTCTCTTCGATGGTGTCGGTACCGTGCGTGACCACAACGCCGTCGATGCCGGGCTCCTTCACCAGCTCGAGCAGGCGGGCACGCAACGCCCACATCCGGTCCGCATCCATGTGGGGGCCGGGGAAACGCCCCCAATCCTCGATGCGCAGCTCTGCCACATCGTGAATGCCGCGTGCAGCGGCGATGATATCGCGGGCATCCAATGCCGGCACTGCACCGCCCGCCTCTGTATCGACGCGCATCGAGATGGTGCCGCCGGTAAAGACCATCGCGATCACGCGCGCCGCGCCGTGCGTTGCGGAATGCGTGGCGTAATGCGTGGCGTCATCTGTCTTGTCATCCGCACAGCACGCTGCCGCCATTGATATTCAGAATCTCGCCGGTGATGTGCCGCGCGAGCGGACTCGCCAGAAAGAGGATCGGACCGGCGATGTCCGCCGCCGACGCGAGCCGGCCCAGCGGAATGTTGGCAGCGATCCGCGACTTCTCGTCCCCGAAGACCACCGGCGCGATGGCGTCGGTATCCACCCACCCCGGAGCAACCGCGTTCACCGTCACCTGCCGCGGCGCCAACTCGATCGCCATCGACTTCGTGAGCGAGATCATTGCCCCCTTGGCGGCGGCGTAGTCGGCGTGAAACGCCTCACCGCGCTGCCCCGCCGTACTGGAGACGAACACGATCCGACCGCCATCGGTCACACTTCGGGCCGCAGCGCGTGCGCACTGAAACATCGCCTCATAGTTCTGCGCCGCCGTGTCGTGCCACCGCGCATCCGTCATCGTGGCAATCGGCTCGGGCGCTGTGGGCCAGACGCCGGCATTCGCCACCATCACATCGATTGCGCCCATCGCTGCCGTCGCGGCGATGCACAGCGCATCGGCGCCACCACGCTGCGAGAGATCGGCGGCGATCGCCGAGGCGCGCACGCCGAACGACAGACACTCCAGCGCGACCGCGTCGGCCTCGGCTCGTCTGGACCGAAACCCGATCACCACATCGGCACCCGCGCGCGCAAACAGGACTGCGCTGGCAGCTCCGATCCCTCGTCCACCACCGGTGATCACCACCCGTCGCCCACGCAGATCGATCATAGCGTGGCCTCGATCAGATCACAGATTGCGTGTTCTATGTTCAGGTGCAGCTCCTGCGCGCGGTCGGTACGATTGGTGGGAATCACGACCGAATGGTCAGCGACGCTGAGCAACTCGCCGCCGTCACGCGCAGTGAACGCGAGCACTGCCACCCCTTTTGTCTGCGCCGCCCGCGCCGCCAACACCACGTTGGGCGAATTGCCGCTGGTGGAATGAATGATCAACAGATCACCCGGCTTGCAGAGTGCCTGCACCTGTCGCTCAAAGATGTGATCGAACCCAAGATCATTGCCGACGGCGGTGATCAGCGACGTGTCCGTCGTGAGCGCGACGGCCGGATAGGCGGCGCGATCGCGTGTGTACCGCACGACATACTCGGTCGCCATGTGTTGTGCGTCGGCCGCACTCCCGCCGTTACCGCAGAAAAACAGCGTTCCACCGCGTGCCACGGTCTCCTGCACCATCGCGGCCGCACGATCGAGTTGGGGACCGATTTGCTCCGCAGTGCGCAACGCGGTCTCGGACAGTTCGCGCAGCGCGCGCGTCAGA
>Ga0105046_10018836_pt1 | contig 10494 bp, 5 predicted proteins | sample MAT03_FD_78385 | JGI IMG/M metagenome (GOLD analysis project Ga0105046, IMG submission 78385) | Freshwater microbial communities from Lake Fryxell liftoff mats and glacier meltwater in Antarctica - MAT-03 (megahit assembly) | ecosystem: Environmental > Aquatic > Freshwater > Ice > Liftoff...
AGCCAGCGTAAGCTCATCCTGCGCGTCCAAGCGATTGTAATAATCAAAGGATAGGATCGGCTGACCCGATCAGCTGATGTGATCGATTAATTCGGGTGCTTCTGCCCCAATATCTACAAAAGCTATGAACATAAACATCGTCGATTCTGCCGCGCCAGCAACCGCGGGACTTTTAAACCTGGATGCACGCATCCTTGCCAATCTGCCCCCCGATCTGCGCGATCAATTATTAGATTATCTGCACCACTGGGGCAATCCAGAGGAGTTGCTGGCCGTGATCGCCACCCTGCGCGAAGCCCACGGTCCCCTGCTCTTTTTGTTAGACTACCAGGCCCGCGCCCATTACCGCGCCGGCCAGTTCGAGCAGGCGCTGGATGTGATCGAGCGCCGCCAGCGCCGCAGCACCACTGTCGCCAGCCAGGTGACAGAAGCGCAAACGCTGCTGGCCACCGGCCACGACGCGCATGCCCAAAATGTGGCCGATGACATCAGCCAGGCCCATCCGACCAATATTAACGCGCTCGGCGGCGCCGCCGAGATCTATACGGGCTTAGGCCGCTTTGACCATGCCCACCTGCTGCTCGACACCTATCTCGCCCGCCGGTCGGGGGACCGGGTGGCCTTGCTGACCCTAGCCTATCTGGCCCACCAAGCGGGCAACAACACTCTGGCCGACGAGAATATCCAGCGTCTAGGCACAGGTATTCCGACTGAGTTGGACAACGAGCAGTTGCAAAAGTTTAAACGACTACTCGATGCGTTGGACAAACAAGAAAGCAGTAAGGCTGTCCAGTTGGAATTAGCGCGCCGGCAAGATGTAGAGCTGCGCGCGCTGCAACAAGCCCTGGCCCCGTTCAGCAACACGACGGGCATCACATCCGCCGATCCGATCGCGCTCTACAATCAATTGAGCGGTCCAGAATCGATCAAGGTCGATCGCCAGGAACAGCGCGCGATTCAACTCGAAGCTGTGCGTCACTTTGGCTTCATGAAATTGCGCACCGGCCAGATCGAGGTGATGGCAGCCATTCTGCGCGGTGAATCGATGCTCACCGTCATGCCGACCGGTGCGGGTAAATCACTCTGTTACCAATTGCCCGCGCTGACCCTGCCCAAAGCCACACTGGTCATCAGCCCGCTGATCGCGTTGATGAAAGATCAGGTCGAGAGCTTGCCCAGTGCGGCGCGCAGCAAGGCCACCTTTATCAACAGCACGTTGAAAGAAGAAGAACTAGTCGAGCGTATGGCTGGCGTGGCGCGTGGTGACTATAAATTGATCTACGCTGCGCCCGAGCGGTTGCGTCAACGCGCCTTTCTACGGGCATTACGCGCGGCGGGGCTGGATCTCTTTGTGGTCGATGAAGCCCACTGTGTTAGTTTGTGGGGCCACGATTTTCGCCCCGACTATCTCTTTATCCAGGAGGCGCGCCGCGAACTAGGCAACCCGACCTCATTGGCGATGACGGCCACCGCGCCGCCACGTGTGCGCGACGAAATTGTCGACTATATGAGCAGCGACGGCACCGCCAGCCGAGATGGTACGGTGAACACCCCGCAACGGCCGCGCGTCATGCTCTTGGATATCTTTCGTAACAATCTGCATCTGACCGCGCTACGTTTTCAGAATGAGGAAGACAAGCTAGCTGGCTTGCTCAAATTTGTGGCCGAAACACCCGGCAGCGGCATTATCTATGTGAATAGCCGCCACAAGAGTGAGACGCTGGCTTTCCAACTGCGCGATGCTGGCGTTAAGGCCGAAGCGTACCATGCGGGCTTGGCCGACCGCGGTGCCGTCCAAGATCGATTTATGAGCGACAAGACACGCGTTGTCGTGGCCACCGTCGCCTTCGGCATGGGTATCGACAAAGCGGACATTCGCTTCATTGTTCACTTTCATCCATCGCGTAGTCTGGCCGCCTATTACCAGGAAGTGGGGCGCGCCGGCCGTAATGGTCAACCCAGCCAGGGTGTCCTCTTCTATAGCAATAATGACTGGGCCAATTTGCGCCGCTGGGCTAAAGCCGACGAACAGAGCATCGAATTTCTAGAACGAGTCTACGCGGCGATTGCCACCCAGTTAGGCGTGGCAATTCCCAAAGAGATAGAGGGAGCAGGCGGGGAGGTGGATAACGAGACGGCGCAAGCGATTGATGAAAGGCAAGCGAACGGAGCCCAAGACAACGATTCGAACGCCAAAATCCCAATTACTCAATCGGCCCTTGGTCCGGTTGATGCCCGCCGATTGCAACAAGTGCTAAATTCCGACGAAACGACCGTGCGCGTCGCCGTCAGCATTCTAGAGCGGGCAGACTTGCTCAGTCGCAGCTTTGACATCCCGCAAGAGATTGAGATCACCGTCCCGCGCAAAATGTCTGCGGCCGCCCAAAAGGATGAGGAATTTACGCATTTGCTCAAAGGCCTGGCCTTACGGCCTGGGCAGACCGCCAGCTTTAAGATTATGGATATTGCCACATTCATGGGCTGGTCGCTGCATGATGTCGAAGCGATTTTGCTGGATTGGGAAGCAGCCAAGTACCTGACGAGCAAGAGCGGTCGGCGTGCGATGCTGATCGATCTGCCGCCTCGCCCCGCCGATCTGCGGGCGCGCTTGGAACGGCTGATCAGCCAGTCGAGCGCCGTTGCCCAACGCCGCATCGACGAGATGATCGGCTATGCCACCGCCGAAACCTGCCGCCACGGTTATATCAGCGCGCACTTTGGCAGCCCGCCGCGCAACCGCTGCGAAGTGTGCGATAACTGCACCGGCATTCGTCCCGACATTCATGTGCCGGTTGAAGCGCCGATGCACCTGCCAGACGACGCCGACATCGAACCGATGATCATCGACTGTCTGATCAGCCTGCCCAAGCCAGTGGGCCGCGGCGGTCTGGCCCGCATCTTGGTGGGCAGTTTACGCGCACCAGTAACACCGGACAAAGCGCGCCATCATGGCCGGCTCAAAGGGCTGGGTGAGACGCAAGTGACTGAGTATGTCGACGATCTGTTAGAGCAAAATCGGCTCCGTCAGTATGAACGCCAGGGCTATATGGTCTTAGCACCCACCATGCGCGGGCGCGCCGAAGCCGAGATCTGGCTGCTGGAGCATCCAGAATTGGCCACCCTGGGCGAAGCACCCGAAGTAATCGCGAGTGACACCGAAGAGACACCGGATGAAGGCGACAAGTACACGCCGCTGCAAAAAGCGCTCTGGCTCTGGCGCCGGCGCAGCGCCGAAGAACAGGGCCAACCGCCTTATGTGATTATGAGCAACGAGTTGATGCTGCGCATCGCCGAGTTGCGGCCGCAAAACGAAGATGCGCTAGCGACCTTGCCGGGCATGGGGGTGCAACGGCTGCAGCATTATGGCCCCACGATTCTAGACTTGGTCAAGCTTTACCCCGTGCAAGAAGGTGATCAAGCCCTGCTGCATACACAACGTGAGACACAAGCCCAAACAGCCCAGGAGATCAAGCAAAAGTTTCAAGAGAAATCACCGGCTGTCTCCCCGCAGGTGGAGCGGCGCATTTTTATGAAACTACAAGAGTTACGCCAGAAAAAGGCAATCAACGAACGCTCTAAACCGTATCTGATCGCAGGCAACACCCTGCTCAAGCTGATTGCCCAGACAGGACCGAGCACCCAGGAAGAGTTGGAAAAGATTCTCGGCTTCCGCAGCAGTGGCTTTAAGGATGAAGGCGAGAAGATTTTGGCACTGGTAACGGAAGCACGCAAGGCAACTTGAACTAGAATCCACTTAAAAACGCAAAAGTAAAAGAAAGCCCCATCACATTGTGGTGGGGCTTTCTTTTGTACCAGATTGGCGTAAAACCGGTGCTCCGGCCCACATTAAACAAGTATTTGTCGCACTGAGCAGCACCCAATAAAGTTTCGTCAGCCTGTCAGCCTTTTAGCGGCTGACTGTCAGGTCTATATCATTGTTAGAACCGGGCCATCCTGGTATAATATTCTCAACTCGACCGATACATAGCAGTCGAGTCTAGAAACAAAAATCAGGTTAGCTCGTAGAGATTATAGCACAGTCTACACTGTAAAATCGGCGCAACGCGCAGCTAACCCTATATTCACTCGTTTAGGAGGAAACAAAATGGCATCCTTATTAGAAAAAGTCTCAACCCTGATTTCGGCCAACTTGCATTACATGATCGACCAGGCCCTGCAATCCAATAGCCCGGCTGTGATCGACCAATACATCCGCCAGGTAGAAATCAACCTGGCCGACCTGGAAGACGCCGCCGCTACGGTAGGTGGTGAGGTCAAGTCGATCAAGCGCCGCCTGAATGATCAAGAACAACGGCACACCGAACTGGATCGCGCCGTCGATGCCTTCCTCACCGAAGGCAACAACGGCGCCGCGGTGGCAGCCCAAAGCCAACTGAACAGCACCGCCCGCTTGGTGGAAACCTACCGCGAGCAAGTGCAACGCCAAGAAAGCGAATTCCGCAAGTTGCTGGATGCCAAGGTCAAGTTGGAAGCGCGCCTCGCAACCATGAAACAGCAACGCGAAGAGCTACAGGCTTTGCTCGACCTGGCCAAGAGCAAAGAGACCACCGTCAAGGCGATGAAGAGCTTGGACGACCTGATGGGCTCGGGCGACAGCGATATCAAGCGCATCGCCGATAACATCTACAACCGCTTGGATAAAGCCAGCACCGCCAGCGAGATGCGCGCCACCAGCCTGGACGAGCAGATGGACCAGGTATTAGAGCGCAGTGTCCTGGAATCGCAATTGACCGAGCGCAAGAAGAAATTGGGGCTGAATTAGTAACAAAAAGCTTCGCTCAAGGGGTGGTTACCCCGCTGCCCTACATTAGAAATTCATGAAGCCGTAGGTCATCGCTTGCCGCGTGACAGGGCTGGCAGATCCGAAAGTTACCGGAAATCCAGCCCCTGGCACCGGACAAGCGATGACCTATGCAGGATCCATAACGAGACAACCCATGAACCGTACGCGTGTCATTTTTATCGCCATTGTCGGCGTTGCTATTCTTATCGTCGGCGTTTCTCTGTTGCTGCGCACCACAAATCCAACTACGCCCGTGGCTGGCCTTACGGTAGAACAGCCAGACGCCGTCACTGTACGCATTGTCACGGCCCTACCTGTAGAGCCGTGGGTGCGCGGCGCGGCCGACGCCTTTAATCAAGGTAATAATAGCGTCGATGGCGTGCCCGTGCAGGTCGAAATAGTAGCCGTCGATGGCCTGACCGCCTTGGGTCGCTGGGACCGCAATGACTACGGCGCGCTCGATGCCGATGTCCGGCCCGAAGATCTGAGTGTAGAAGCACGTGCGGCGCTCGAAGACTTTCCCACGGCCTGGATTCCCGATAGCCGCTACCTGGTCGAGTTGGCGAATGCTTCTTACAAGGAGCGATTGGGACGCGATGTCTTCTTGACCGACGGTGAGTATCGGGCGCGCCCGATTGCGATTAGCCTCTTTACTTGGGGCATCTATGAAAGCCGCGGTCAAGTGCTAGAGCAGAAATTTGGCGCTATCGACTGGTCCACCATTCATGATGCCGCGATCGCCAAAGGCGGCTGGCCAGAATTGGGTGGCGATCCACAATGGGGTTATTTCAAGCTTGTAGTGCCCAACCCTAGCAAAAATGCCGGTGGTCTGGCCGCTATGATTGCGATGGCCGGTGAATATTACGACCGCACCGACATCGGCGTTGAAGATATCACCAATCCAGAGTTTCAAGCCTGGCTGGCCGAAATGATGGGCGCAGTCACGGATTTCAGCAGTGCGAGCGCCTATACCGCAGAAGATTTCGCTCTTTTTGGCTACAGCGTGGGCGATGGGGGACAACTCTTAGAGAGTGATTTGCTGCAAAACATGCAGGGCATTGTCACGCGCTGGGAAGATCCGCTCAAGATCTACTATCCGACCTACGTCACCTGGTTCGACTTTCCGTTCACGGTTTGGGTAGGCCCCGAAACCAGTGCCTTGAAAAAGAATGCCGCGCTTGCCTTCCAACGCTTTTTGTTAAGTGAGGAACAGCAGCAGGCAGCCCTAGTCTACGGTTTGCGCCCGGCCAACCCCAATATCGCCGTCGATGCGACGCCGGATAGCCTCTTTGTCAAGTGGCAAGAGCGAGGTGTGCAACCAGTGGTGCCGCGCACGGCCGCTATGCGCAACCCAGATCGAGAAGCACTGCTGACCCTGTTGCGCTGGTTTGAACTAAATGTGGCGCGCTAATCGATTGGAAAGTGAATTGTAAGTCCAGTCGCCGGCCGGATATATCACGCCTGCCATCAGCGCCCATAACTGAACAAAAATAAGGCGCAGCGCATTTTCTAATTCTGCGGTGTGTCTTAGCAAGGTAAACACGATGAGCCAATTTATGCAGTCTAACGCCCGCCCACCGCGTCGGTCACAGTCATCCGTTTTTCGCAATCGCAACGCCATTTTAGTCGCCGCTGGTGGGCTCTTACTCACCTTAATTGTCTGCGGCTCTGGCGTGATCTTTGCGGGGCTGCGCGTGGTAGACTGGCTGACGCCTGACCAGAGCAACACCCCTGTCCAGACGGGACCGCGTTGGGCCGCCGACAACGCCGAGTTGACCGTGGCCGTCTCACCGGTGATGGCGCCCGTGTTAGAAGAGCTAGCCGCCCAGTTTAATGATCAAGCGCAGCGCGCCCCGGACAATCAACCGTTGACAGTGCGTGTGGTAGTCTATGAACCGGTGAAGATGGTGGAAGCTGCCCTGGGTGCGCCCGACTTTCAGGCCCTGTCGCCCGATAGCTCGCTTTGGCTGGATCGACTAGAGCAACAATGGAGCCAGCAAAGTGGATTGGAAGGCAATGAAAGCGGCGAACAGCAGATCCCGATTGGCCAACGTCGCACGGGCACGCAGGTGCGCTACGCCGTCAGCCCAGTGGTAATTGCCGCCTGGGAAAGTGTGGCACGCGACCTGGGCTGGCCAGAGCAGCCGATTGGTTGGCAAACAATTCAGGAGAAAGCAACGCAAGACCCAGATTTCAAGTGGAATCACCCTAGCACTAACAATGCCAGCGGTCTCTTGGCGACACTGGCCGAGTTCTATGCCGGTGCCGGGATCACACGCGGCCTGACCGAAGAGATCGCGACCGCGCCATCGACCTTGGCCTATGTGCAGGCGGTGGAAGGGACGGTGCGCTTTTACGGTGAAGGGGAAGAAGTGATCGTACAGCGCTTGGCCGACGAAGGCCGCGCCTTTCTCGATGCCTTTGTGGCCCAAGAGCGGGTCGTGATCGACTGGAACCGCGGCAACCCGGCAGAACGGCTGGTTGCCATCTATCCGGCGGAAGGAACACTTTGGACCGATCATCCGCTGGCATTATTGGAATTGACCGGTGAACGTGAAAATGAAAATGCCATCACCGACAATCAGCGGCTCGCCTACCAAGCCTTTGCTGCCTATCTGACGGGTGAAGCAACGCAACAAGCGCTGCTGGCTGCTGGCTATCGACCGGCGGATCTAAATATCGATCTGAGTGCAGCGGGCAGTCCATTTGCCGATGCCGACGCGGTCGATTGGCGTCAGCCACAGACAACGTTGCAAATGCCTTCACCGGCCGTGATTGATGTGGTGCAAAATGTTTGGTACTACACGAAGCGCCCGACCAATGTCTACTTGGTCGTCGATACGAGTGGCAGCATGGAAGGCACCAAGATCGAGCGAGCGAGAGAAGCGTTGCGCGCCTTTGTCGAGCAGATCAAGGGCGACCGTGACCGGCTGGGTATTGTCGAATTTGGCAGTGGCACGAAGAGTTTTCTGCCGCTGCGTCCGCTGGATGACAATGCGCGCCGCGATACGCTAAGCCAGATCAACCGGATGGAGGCGCTCGGGGGCACCGCACTGATTGATGCCGTTTACAGCGCAGTCACCGATATGCAAGCGCAGGCCGATAGCCAAGCGATCAATGCATTAGTCGTCATGACCGACGGCCAAGAAAATGAGAGTAACTATAGCCAGCGCGATCTGAGCGCACTGATCCGCAGCCGGCCTGAAGCGCGGCTTGTCATCTTCACGATTGCCTTTGGTGACGACGCCGATGAACCCCTGCTGCGCGATATCGCCGAAATCGGCAACGGCCAATATCGGCGGGCCGATGAAACTGATATCGACGAGTTATATCGGATTATTTCAACCTACTTTTAATCGACGATTTTTGATTTACGATTTACGAGGTCTTCTCGTCGACATCGCGGTTGAATAAACGAACCATGATTTGTTGATTAAAGCATCATTTCATCTACGAAGTAGCTTCATAAATCGTAAATCAAAAATCGTAAATCAAAAATCGTAAATCCTATGACCACCATTCGTTCCGAGTTGCAACAAAAAGCCCAAAGCGTCATCCTCCAGTACGCGATCTTGCGTTGGGAGAGCGCCGTCATTATCGCGGTGACCATCGTGCTGACGTTCTTATTGCGACGCCCATTTGTCTGGTGGCCTCCCTTTGGCTGGCCGCTCTTGGGATTGATCGCAGTCGCAGTGTTGGTCTATTCCAGCTTGATCGATGCTGATACCAACGCCCAGGTGCTGCTGGTACAGTTTCAAGAGCAGTTCGCGCCCGGCTCGATCAAAGACAAAACTTTGCGCCAACAAGTGGAAAATGCGCTCGAATATCAGCGCCGCATCGAGACGCAAATCCGCAAGCAGCGGGCTGGCCTGATTCGCGACAAGTTGGAAGATACGGCCAACCAGATTACGGAATGGCTGAGCAATATCTACCAATTAGCGCTACGCCTTGATGCTTTCCGGGCTGATGATCTGCTTGCCCGCGAAAAGGCATCGGTGCCCAAAGAGATCGAGCAATTGACCGCCCAGCAACGGCTGGAAAGCAATCCGGCGGTAAAACAACAATTGGGCGACGTGATCACCAGCAAAGGCAAGCAGTGGCAAACCCTGCGCGACCTAGACGCGCGTATGCAACAGGCTGCTTTGCAAATGAACCAGAGCCTCACAGCCCTGGCGACGATCTACGGCCAGGTGCAACTGATCGATGCACAGAGCGTGGACAGTGGCCGCGCCGAACGCCTGCAAGCCGATATCCACGAACAAGTGGCGCGGCTGAACGACCTGGTGAGCAGTATTAATGAAGTGTATGATTATAGTAAATAGCAATTAGTAAGCGGTAATTAGTAAGTCAATGTCATTAAGGTAAGGCAATGTAGGTGCGGTTTGTAACCGCACATTGGTGGTCTCGCCGAGACCGTGCGGTTACAAACCGCACCTACATGCGATGAGTTTGATCTTAACTTAATGACATTGGTTAGTAAGTGATTACCATTTACCACTTACTAATTACCATCTACTACTTCCATCATCGGTGTGAGGAAATAAATGGCGCAACGAATCCATCTAACTATCTTACTGATCATCGGCCTGCTCTTGTCTGCTTGTAATAGCGACGGCGACAGTGGCGGCAGCAGTGAACCAACGCGCGGTGACGCCGTGGTCTTTGTCGCCGTGCCCTTGAGCGGTTTCCAGGCCAATGGTGGCCAGACGATCTTGGGGGGCGTGCGCCTGGCGGCCGAAGAGATCAACCGCGCCGGTGGTCTGCTGGGCTACCGCCTGGTTGTGCGTCCGCTGGACGACGAATCCGACAGCGAGGTTGCGGTCGATCAGGTCAGCCAAATCGAACAGGCACTCAACGCTGGCGAACATGTGCTCGGCGTGATTGGTCATCTGAACAGTGGCCAGACCGCGGCAGCTATGGAACTCTACAAGGATATGGCAGTTGTCGTCATTACGCCTACGGCCTCGGAACAAAGTCTGACTAGTCATGGCTACACGAATTTTTTTCGGGTCAATGCCAATGACAACGTCCAGGCAGCAATTGATGCCCAGTTTCTGGTGGAAACACTAAAGGCGCAGAGCGTGGCTGTCGTCCACAATGACACCGACTACGGCAAGGGTCTGGCGGCGTCGATCAGCAAAGAGTTGGAGCAGCGCGGCGCGACCGTGGCCTTGACCATACAAGTGCAAGAGGGCCAGAGCCGGTATGCCAATGAAGTGCTCGAGATTGTGGGCGCCAACCCGGATGCTATCTTCTATGCTGGCTATGAAATTGAAGCCCCCTATCTGCGCGCCGAATTGGTAGAAACTGGCTTTACCAAGCCCATGCTGGCCAGTGATGGCGCTTTTCTGGCCGCTACAATCGACGAATCGAACGGCACCGCCGAAGGGATGTATGTGAGCGCCTTTGCCCCCAGCCCGCGTGAAGTAGCAGATGCGAGCTGGATCGAGGCCTATCAGGCAGTAGAATATCGCAATCCAGACACCTATTCGGTTAATGGCTATGTGGCGATGCAGGTGTTGGCCGAGGGCGTACGCAAAGCCAATAATCTCGACACCAGTGCCATCGCCCAATCGTTGCGCAACAGCGTGCTCAACACCTTGCTCAACGGGCTGCGCTACGAAGAAAATGGTGATTTAGTTGACCCCAAGATTTGGATTTATCAGGTTGTGGACGGGGAGTTTCAGCAG
>Ga0105046_10018838_pt1 | contig 10492 bp, 6 predicted proteins | sample MAT03_FD_78385 | JGI IMG/M metagenome (GOLD analysis project Ga0105046, IMG submission 78385) | Freshwater microbial communities from Lake Fryxell liftoff mats and glacier meltwater in Antarctica - MAT-03 (megahit assembly) | ecosystem: Environmental > Aquatic > Freshwater > Ice > Liftoff...
CAAAACCGGAGACTGACGTCTCGCGGCTCGCCGTGGCACTTTGGCACCCATTGGAAATCGAATTCATCACGAGACGACTCATGAAAACCTTCCTTCGATTCCTTACGACTCTCATCCTGCTGCGATCCTCCATTGCCAATGCGGCGGACAAATACGCTTTGCTGATTGGCGTGACCACGTACGAGAACGCTCACATGAACCGCACGCAGCTGAAGTATCCGGAAGCGGATGCGAAGGCGGTCGCGGAGTTGTTGGAGAAATCGGGTTAGACGGTAAAGTTGCTGATCGAAAAGCAGGCCACTCAGAAGGCGATTGAAGCAGAACTTACAAAGTTGGAGAGCGAGGGCACTCAGGACGGAGTGGTATTCATCGGTCTGTTCGGTCACGGCGTTCAATATGGTAATGATGCATACTTTGGGCCCTACAATACCAAGTTACGCAAAGTGACAGATTTCAAGGGCAATACGATCACTGAAAACGGCAAGCCGAAGCTGGAGCCCGAACCGACATCCATGACATCAATGCAGCGTCTGCTGGAAGCACTCAATACGGCGGGAGCTGGCAATCGAGTTCTGATGGCAGACTGTTGTCGCGAAGACCCCAGTGCGGCTCGTGGTCGAGCGTTTGGAAGCAGCGTCAGGATCACCGATCTGGAACAAGGCACGGCAGCGATTTTTTCATGTTCTAACTCCGAGCAGGCGTTTGAGCACGACGACTGGAAACATGGAGCCTTCACCAAAGCCTTTCTGGATTACTGCAACACTCTGGGTGAAGGTTCGGACGCCACAGTTTCGACCATGACAACTCCCTTGTTTCGCAATGTGGAATCCATGGTCAAAGCGAAGGCTGGCGGCAAGACGCAGCGAGTGAATCCGATTACGAACGGCATTGTGGATTTGCAGATCAACCTGAAACAGCCAACACTGCCGGATTTGCTCACGAACAGTATCGGTATGAAGCTGAAGCTGATTCCGGCAGGTGAGTTTTTGATGGGCAGCAGCGATGCGGACGTCGCGGCGGCATTGAAGTCGGATTCGGAGTTGAAGGAAGAGTATCTTAAACCAGAACAACCTCAGCATCGAGTAAAGATCAGCCGTGCTTTTTACGCAGGTGTTTATGAAGTGACGCAGGGCGAGTACAAAACCGTGATGGCGACAAATCCGAGTTACTTTTCAGCATCCGGTGGCGGCAGCGAGAAGATCTCTGGCCAGAACACGGCTCGTTTTCCCGTCGAAACAGTGAGTTGGTACGACGCCGTGGAATTCTGTAACAAGCTGAGCCTTCGTGACGGACTCCCGGCCTATTACACACTGACATCTATTGAACGTGACGAAGGAAGCATCAAGTCGGCAGTTGTCACTTCGGCGAGCGGGGGACGTCAGTCCCCTGATTCATCCGGCTACCGTCTCCCAACCGAAGCAGAATGGGAATACATGTGCCGCGGCAATACTCGCTCCGCGTACTGGTTTGGCAACGTTCTGAACGGAGACAAAGCGAATGTTAATGGGAGCTATCCGTTTGGCACGACCACGAAAGGAACGGATTTGGGGCGTTCGACAACAGTCGGCAGTTATGCCGCGAATCCGTTTGGTTTGTACGATACGCACGGCAATGTCTGGGAGTGGTGTGAGGACGTTTATGACGAATCGGCTTATGGATCGCGTAGCGGCACCACAGCGGATCCGCTGTCATCGACAGGCTCAGAAACTCGTGTGTTGCGTGGCGGTTCCTGGTCGGCCTTTCCTGGCTCACTCGCTCTGCCTATCGCTACTGGCTTCCACCTGACTACCGTCTCAACTTCGACGGCTTCCGGGTGGTTCGTTAGTTTCGTAGCCTGAGGACTCGTCATTCCTGAACCCCTTTACTGTTTTACCACCTAACCGGGCAAAGCCCGGTCGAAATTATTTGGTGAGCGGGGGACGTGAGTCCCCTGATTCGCGATTCCCCGCGATTCCCGCGATTCACGATGCTCGCAGGATTTATGAACCGACGGAACAAAAATCAGAAACACAAATCCGGAGACTGACGTCTCACGGCTCGCCGGGGAAATCATGGCGGGGGACAAAGAATCAGGGCAATCATTTAACAAACGTATAGCTCAGGCCCGTAGTTTGCGAACCACATCCTATGCCGAAAGCCGAAAGAGAACTGATCATCATTGAAAAAACACACGAGCTGCTCGTGTGGACGTTGAAGCACATCGAAAAGTTTCCGCGTAGTCATCGATACGGCGTTGGGCTGCGATTGGAACAAAGAATTACGGACGTGCTGGAACACTTGCTGAGGGCGAAGTATTCGCGAGACCGCTTATCAGAACTGCAACAGGTCAATCTGGAGCTTGAACTGTTGCGATTTCAGTTTCGAGCGGTGAAAGATCTCGGCTGCCTGTCGATTGAAAGCTACGGCTCTGCAGCTCGCTTTGTCAATGAGATCGGCAAACTGCTGGGCGGCTGGATGAAACAATGTGACGCTCGTGGTGGACATAATGAGGCATCAATGAAAGGAACTGGCCATGAAACGAGTCGGAAACCTGTGGCCGGAACTGATCCGCTTTCGCAACCTGTTGACGGCCGCCCATAATGCATGCCGAGGCAAGCGTCACCAGTCCAACGTCGCCCAGTTTCGGTTTCGTCTTGAAGACGAATTGGTAAAGCTGCAGGACGAACTCGAATCCGGCACATACCAGCCTGGGCAATATCGCACGTTTGAAATCTTTGAACCGAAACGTCGAATGATTAGTGCGGCCCCGTTTCGTGATCGAGTTGTTCATCATACTTTATGCAATGTGCTGGAGCCGGTCTTCGAGAAGACGTTTGTGTATGACAGCTACGCCTGTCGACAGGGCAAGGGAACCCACGCGGCCATTGATCGAGCCCAGCAGTTTGCCCGGAAACATCCGTTTGTTTTGAAATGCGACCTGCAGAAGTTCTTTCCGACGGTCGATCACGAGATTCTGAAACAGACCATTCGCCGCAAAATCAAAGATCCTCGGGTTCTGTGGTTGGTGGAAACCATTATTGACGCATCCAATGATCAGGAAATGGTCGATGGATGGTTTCCCGGCGACGACCTGCTGACACCCTTGGAACGTCGTCGAGGCTTGCCGATTGGGAATCAAACGAGCCAGTTCTTTGCGAATGTTCTGCTGAATCCGCTGGACTATTTTCTGAGAGACCATCTTGCAGTCTCTGGGTACGCTCGCTATGTGGATGATTTCGTCGTCTTTGGGGATGACAAGCAGGAACTGGCGGAAATTCGTGAGCGATGCCGGAGCTTTCTGAACGGTTGTCGGTTGCGTCTGCATCCGAAGAAATCAGTGATTTCACCGACTGCACAGGGTTTTCCGTTTCTCGGTGTACGAATTTTTCCAGATCGCCGTCGCCTGCCTCGCCAAAACCTGGTTCGGGCCAGGCGGCGTTTGCTGGCGATGCAGCAAGCGTTTGAGCGAAGGCAGATTACTTTTCCCCAGATCCGCCAGCGGTTGATGAGCTGGCATGGTCATGTCATGCACGCGGACGCAAATGGCTTACTGGCCGATATTCTGAACGGCACAATGTTCACACGGAATTCGATTGCGGATTAATAATGGCGAGTCGCGAGACGTCAGTCTCCGGATTTGTGCTTTCACTTGCGATTTCGCGGAATCTTAATCAAGGGACTGACGTCCGCCGCTCGCCGCATTAGACTTCCTGAGGGACGTGCGGGAATCGTGTGTTGCGTGGCGGTTCCTGGAACAACAATTCCAGGAACACACGCTCAGCCAATCGCAACAGGAATCCACCTGACAACCGTAACAACAACAACGGCTTCCGGGTGGTTCGTTAGTTTCGTAGCCTGAGCACTTCACTGGTCAGGACCTGTCAGGTCCACTGCCGGAATTCTGTGGTTCATGGATTACAGAAGCGAGCAAAGTGCAGTCCACCGTGCTGCCCTGCGTCGGGTACTTGTGCTCGGCCAAAAGATTGATGCCGCTGTGGGGTCTGGTAGGTTCGCCGAACGCCCCCACGGCGGTCCGTTTTGGAAGGTGTGTCCATAACTGGATCAGGAAAACGAAACCCAAATCCCGAGACTTACGTCTCGCGGCTCGCCGGGGAGGTGGTTGTGAACGACGAACATATCCGCTGTGATCGTTATTGGTTGTTGACATCAACGACGTACGGAAACTGGCTGCCGGGTGACAGTCGTGGATTTGTCAGCAATGTGCGAATCGATGACGGGCCGGAGGTTCGCCATAACATTCCGGGAACTCCATACGACGCAGATCTGCCTCCACTTCAGGAACATGTTCGATCCCAGTTGAAGGGTGATCCAGTCCGCTTTGATGCAGACCACGCAGTGCAACTTTTGGAACAGTTTCAGGAAACTGCAATGCACGGCAAATGGCGACTGTTTGCGGTCGGGATCATGGCCAATCACATTCACATCGTGATTGGCGTTCCCGGTGATCCGGCATCGAAAACACTTCTCCAGTCAATGAAAGGTTACGGAAGTCGGCGATTGAATCGACTGTACGGGAAGCGTGAAAGTGGAACGTGGTGGACTGAATCGGGATCGAAAAGAAAACTGCCAGACGATCGAGCGGTACTTGCCGCAATTCAGTATGTCATCGATCAGGAGTTTCCGCTGATGATCTGGACCACCGCCGTGCCGGAACTTGGTCTGTCGGGTGGCAGAATTGTTTGATCGTCCTCGGCGAGCGGGGGATGTCAATCCCCTGATTTGCGATTCCTGCGATTCACGATGGTTCAGTCTGAGGAACGACGACAAAAAAACAAAACCCAAATCCGGAGACTGACGTCTCGCGGCTCGCCGGGGGGGGGAAACTGTTACTCCATCATTCTTACCACACGAAATCCGATGTTATAGCCGTAAGCCTTTTTGTCTGCTGGCACGCGAACTGCGCACCTTTGGAGGGCAAGTCGTCAGGTGAAGCAGGCTCCTCGGATCGCCCTGAGATCCACGTCGCTGGGGCCGATCGGATCTTTGGCGATGCTTTGATTGTAGAAGTCCGGATCATAGCCGTCGTCGCACCATTCCCAGACGTTGCCGTGCATGTCGTAGAGTCCAAACAGATTGGGCTTCAGACTTCCAACGGGTGCCAGTTCGTCGAATCCGTCACTGCCAGCGACTCGAGTGGTGCCAAGTCCGTCGAAGGGCTTAATGCTCATCTGGTCGCCGGGCTCAACGATAACTTGTTCAAAAGACCGACTTGTCAGGCGAGATCCATCCGGCGTTGCAGGGCCAAGTTCACTCTTGAGCTTGCGGAGATAAAGTTTGGATGAAGCCGAACGATTCATGAACGCGATTTCATCCTGCGCACCAATTGCCGATTCCTGGGCAACCTGTCCCCATTGTCCGTCGGAGACGTCAAACGGATACGCAAAACCCTTCTTCAAATATCCATGTAGCCAACCATCTTTGACTCGCCCCTGACCCTTATAGTCATTGCCGACGTAAAGCCTGAATTCGCCGTAGTCAGTGTATTGAGGATGAGACGCATCAGGCACGTTCGCTCCCGTGACAAGGCTTTCAGGGTCTTCGCCGGTCCAGTATTCTGTTGTTGTTCCAGCTCGGCAGGCATATTCCCATTCGGCCTGCGTCGGCAAACGATATGTAACGCCGTCTTCGCGACTTAGCCACGCACAAAACGCCTTCGCATCTTCCCAGCTTACGATCGTGACGGGATGTTCGTCGAGTTCAACCTTGTGACCTGGTGCTTTCCAGGTTTTTCCTTTGTTGTCATCCCGTGCACCGGTTGGATTTTCCGCAGACGTGGGGCTTTTTTCTGCGGTCGTCTGATAGCCGGTAGCGGTGATGAACTGACGGAATTGCTGCGTCGTGATTTCATGCTGTCCCATGTAGAACGGCTTTGAAATTGAAACGCGATATTGCGGCAACTCATCTTTAAAGTCCTCTGCCTCTTCATCGGGGAAGTATCGCTGTTCCACTTCGCTCGCCGACAGTTTGCTGCCCATCATAAAATTGCCTGCGGGAATCAGCTTCAGCTTCACTCCGATGCTGTTCGTGATCAAGTCTCGAACAGGGTTCGGTCGCTTCAATTCAATCTGCAAATCCACGATGCCAGAATTGATGTAGGTCACCGTTTGTTTGCTTTTGCCCTTTGTCTTGTCGGCCACCATCAACTGAACGTCTTCCTCCACACTTTCAGCCAATCGTCCCGCCTTGACGCTGCCCTGAGCGGCGATGCTGGTGGCCTGTTCCAGAAGGGCTTTGGTGAACGCTCCGTGTTGCCAGTCGTCATGCTCGAATGCCTGTTCATTGCGAGAACACGCAAACAACGCGGCGGTGCCTTCGGGAAGATCAGCGGTGGTGAGGTTACTACCGAAGGCGTTGCGGCCGCGAGCGGCTCCGGGGTCTTCGCGGCAGCAGTCGGCGAGGATAATTCTGTTCTTCGCAGGGGAACGTGTCAGCGCGTCGAGCACCTGCCTCATTGAGATCAACGACGCTGGATCTGGCTCCAGAATGAGTTGCTTGTTTTTATCACGCTGAACGTTGCCCTGGAAATCTTTCTGATCCCGCGTGGCTGTGTCGTAGGGACAATATTAGCCGTCCTGATCGTACTGCACTCCGTGACCAAACATGCCAATCAACACGACGCCTTCGGCATTGCCTTCTTTGCCAAGCTGCTTCAGAGCGGATTCGATGTTCGACTTCGTGGCCTCTTTGCCTTGCAGAACCTTGACCGTGTAACCTGCTTGCTTTAGCAGATCCGCCACGGCGGTTGCATCATCTTCCGGATACTTCAACGGACTCGAATTCATCCGGGCGTGATTGTACTTTGTCACGCCAATGAGCAGAGCGAATTTGTCGGCGGCGTCGGAGTAACGTGGGTTGACGGCAGCGAGTGCAATCAGCAGGCGAATAAGAGTCTTCATGGCTTGCTCCAGGATCACATTTGCATTGTGCAGATCGCATGAACGTTAAGTCCATTGGCTGTTGTCCGCTGTAAGCGAACTTTCGTCACGTCAATTTACCCTTGATAACAGCGTGCTTCCAGTCAACGGCTGATTTTTGAATGGACTAATCATGCTCTGCCTTGATTTACCAAACGTTCACCGCCAAAAACAATTCGTAAAAAATCGTCCCGGAATCCTCGGAAGATGCCGCTGGAGGCACTGTTCTCCGAAGTCAATGGTCCACAACAACACCTCACAAAAGAAAAAAGAACAGAATCGTGTCGGTTCTTATAAACTGCCTTAACGTTCAGTCCCGCAACCAATCACGAACATTGATCGTCACGGTTCAGGGCGGATTCTTTGGATTGCAGCACGACGACAATCTGGAATCACTGCAACTCGGCTTCGAAGACTTGAGCAACCAGTTGGAATCCGCTCGCAACGTGATTGTGAATCTGGCCGAAGTGTCCATGTTCGGAGCCTCATTCCTGCAAGTCCTGTTCAAGCAACTGGCTCCGTTCAGAATGCTGGGAATTCAATTTGTTCTGTGCGGCGATCAAACTGGCCTCGTTTCCATGACGGCAATGAACCGCTGGCTGACGGTTTCACGGAATATCGACGATGCATTGGCAAGCATGCTGGGAACGCGCGGCAATTAGAATCTGAACTGCGAAGGTCTGCTGCCTGTGCTGGCCGCGTAGAGACCATGTGCGTTTGTTCATGCTCTGTGAATTCCCAAGTATTCAATCTGGCTGAGAGTGCAAATCACACAACCGCCGGATAGGATTTGCAACCGCCTTAGGGCAATTTGCATCGCGTTGTGAAATTTGCCGCCCCAAAGGCGGGCCGTGAGACGTCAGTCTCCGAATTGGTCGCGTCATTGAGATTCGTGCGACTCTTTTTGACTGCCGTTATTTCAATCATGTCCCAATGAGTCGAGCAAAACAGTGAAACAGCAAAACAGTGAAGAACGAAACCGGAGACTGACGTCTCGCGGCTCGCCAGAGAAATAAAAAAAATCCTGGAAGATCGGAAACAGGGCACCGTTTACCTTTGAAATCCAGAACACCAAAATCGCCCCCTTCAAGGAATCAACGTGATGAAATCGTTCCTGTTTTCCCTGATCGCAGTATCGCTCATGACGATGCTGCAAGCCGTTTCTGCGGATGAAACACCGCTCGCCGCCAAGGCTGCCGCGATCCTGGAACGCAACTGCCTGCAATGTCATCGAGGAGCCGGGTCGGCTTCGAAGTCGAAGTTCGACGTTCGCGACGTAGCCTCCATGATTGAAAACGGGGTCATTGTTCCTGAAGCTCCAGACGATTCCATGCTCTGGATCCTGGCTCACCGAGGCACTATGCCGCCTCGTTCGCAACCGCAGTTGGCTCGTCTGGTTGGGGATGATTCGCAAATCCTTGCGGACTGGATCAAAGCCGGGGCCAAAGAATTCCCAGAGCCGGTCGCTCGTCCGGAAGTCACGCTGGATGCTACGCTGAAAGCCATCGCGGCTGATTTACGCAAACTGCCCGACACTCGCACTCGAAGCCGTCAGCGTTACTTCACGTTGTCTCAGGCACACAACAACCCGGCTTTAAGTGCCGATTCACTATTGCTGTCCCAAGCCGCACTCGCAAAGACTCTCAACAGTCTGTCATGGGAACCGGATATCGCCCCCGTGCGAATCGTCGATGAGAAGAACGAACTGAGGACTCACACCACGCTCTTTGCTGTGGATATCGAAAAGCTCGGTTGGACGACGGAACATTGGCGAGCCGCGCGGGCTCGGTATCCGTATGCCATCGGTTTTGGCAATCTGGACGAACGCACTCTTGAGGTTATCGAAAAAGAGATCCTGGGCCTGACTGGCAGCCGTGAAGGGCTGTACCTCGTGCGAGCGGACTGGTTTGTCGCGACCGCCATGCAGCCCCGGTTGTATCACGCTCTGTTGTACGAATTAACGCTGCCAGAACTGGCGAAACGCCTGGTCGATAAATCGAGACCGGACAATCCCAAACATATGACAGCACTGGATCTGGAACGCCACCTTGACATCGACGTCGCCGAGAACATTCTGCGTGGCGAAGACAACGCCATGCGATGCGGATTCACTCCCAGCGGTGTTTCCGGCCAGAACCGACTCATCGAACGCCATCATATCAGAAAGTACGTTGGAGCCTACTGGAAAAGCTACGACTTCAAGGCTGACAACCGTCGAGCCATCCTGTCACAGTTTCCGCTCGGCCCGGATTTCCCCGGCAACGAATCCAAACTGGCGTTCGATCACGACGGCGGCGAAATTATCTTCAATCTGCCAAACGGCCTGCAGGCGTATCTGCTTGTGGACGGTAAGGATAATCGTATCGAAGCGGGACCGATTGAAGTTGTCAGCGATGCTCTGAAGACATCGGGAACAGCAGCGATTGTCAATGGCCTGTCATGCATGTCCTGTCACAAGGAAGGCATGATTGATCCGCCAGAAGACGAGATTCGTGACTTCGCCCGCGTCTTTGGGGCCGAACGGGATCGAGTGCAAAAGTTGTATCCACCAAAGGACCTTCTGGAACCAAAGATTGCAGAAGATTCACTGCGATTTCAGAAGGCACTGGAGGCCACGATCGGTAGCATTCTAATGACCGGCGAGCATGCCAATCGAAGTTTCGGCGACATGCCGGAACCCGTCAGCGAAGTGGCACGCAATTACCTTCAGGAGGAACTGGACCTGCGAGCCATCGCAGCGGAGCTGCATGAACCCAACGTGAGCCGTCTGAAGGCAAAGATCGAAGGCGATGATCTGCTGCGAGAACTGGGGCTTGGCGTTCTGCTGCGTCCCGATGGAAAGATCAAGCGAGCCTTCTGGGAGAGTACTCAGGGAGGCACTTCGATCATGCAACTGGCGGCATTCACTCTGGACTACACAACGCCGCAATTCAAAGAATAGTCGCGTTTCGGCGATTGTGACTCGGCGAGCGGGGGACGTCAGTCCCTTGATTGCGATTCCTGCAATTCAAACATTTCAACTTACAGAACAAAAAGCAAAACCGGAGACTGACGTCTCGCGGTCGCCAAAGAAAAACACATCGGAGACAAAAAATCATGCGTTCTATTTTCATGCGCCCTATAGTCACTCTCATCGCCGTTGCCCTCTGTGGACTCTCAACAACAACCGGCATGGCCGCCACTCGCACTACGCTCGAAAGCCAGATGGTTAGTCTTTCGAAACAGGTTGAGGAAGCCTTGACGTCCGATCCTCGGGTCGCGGGACAAACTGTTGTCCTTGGGGAATTTCGCGGCGAGGGGGAAGCCACCGGCACAAATTTTGGTCTGCGAATTGAACAGACACTTCGCGGCAACCTCGGAACAGTGCTGAAGGAAAAAGGCAGGTTCACACTTGCTGGAAGTTATCTGTATGCCGGATCTGACGACCCGACTACGCCCAATGCCAAAGTACTTGTGGTGACCGCACAGATCAAGAATGACCGGGGCAAGAGCATCATTGAGCTCACCGTCGAAATCAACGACACCGACAGCATCATTCAGGTACTTGGACTGACCGCCAGCATCCCGGACGGCCCGAA
>Ga0105046_10018839_pt1 | contig 10492 bp, 10 predicted proteins | sample MAT03_FD_78385 | JGI IMG/M metagenome (GOLD analysis project Ga0105046, IMG submission 78385) | Freshwater microbial communities from Lake Fryxell liftoff mats and glacier meltwater in Antarctica - MAT-03 (megahit assembly) | ecosystem: Environmental > Aquatic > Freshwater > Ice > Liftoff...
AAAGCGATCGAGGTACCCGTGCTGCCGACCACCGGCGGCGCGAACGGCGTGAACGTCGCCACGGGCGGGCAATTCGGCGTCCGCGTGGCGGGCATCGCGGAAGATCAGGGCGAAGGCCGACTCGTATACGAGCCTGGCCACCCCGACGCCAACGAGGCCGGCTACGTGCGATACCCCGACATCGATACCACGCAGGAAATGGTCAAGCTGATGGATGCGAAACGCATCTTCGAAGCCAACGCCGCCGTCTTTCAGACCGCCAAGTCGATGCTGCGCGCGTCGCTCGACATCTGATATATAGCCGCACTGTCGCTGCGGGCTCGGGGATTGGCGTGGCTCTTCCTCCTCCTCCTCTCCGAACCACACGGTCCCCGACCCGCAGCACGTCTCGTCGCACCGCACGTCTCGTTTCACGCGCTGCACTCGCACGACTCGCGAATACCGAACAGCTGAGATTCACATGAGCGTCAACGGCATCAACAACACCCCGCTGCTTCCCAATCTCGGCTCGCTGTCGCGGCCCGAGACGGCACGCACGCAGAACGGCGCGCAGAACGGCGCCGAGCGCGCGCAGCAAGCCACGACGAACGCTCGCGCGTTGCAGCACGCGGCGTTGAAGCCGCAGACGCCGATCGCTGGTCAGTCCAGTGCGCAGAGCACGGTGCCGGCTGAAGCGCCCGCCGGCACCGACCCCACCCTCTGGAGCGTGTTGACGAATGACGAGCGCAACTTCTTCGCGAAGTCCGCCGCGCTCGGCCCGCTCACGTACAGCCGCGTCAAGGACGTCACGAATCCTGCGCCGCCGGCGGCGCGCGGGATTCGCCTCGACGTCCGCGCCTGATCCCCGACTTCCACCGACAGATCATCATGCAGAATCGAATCGATCTCCTCACACGGGCGATGCCCGAGTTCGGCGCGCGCGACACCGGCATCTCCAGGCAGGTTCCGGTCATCGGTGAAGGCGAGAACTCGTTCGGCAATACGCTCACGAAAGCCATCAACGAAGTGTCCGACGCGCGCGATCGCTCCGGCGACCTCACCAAGCGCTTCGCCGCCGGCGAGAACGTCGAACTGCATCACGTGATGGCGGCCAGCGAGGAAGCGGGCATCGCACTCGACATGATGATCGAGCTGCGCAACAAGATGATCGATGCCTATCGGTCCGTCATCGCCATGCAGTCCTGAGTAAGCGACCGTCATGAACTCCCTCTTGGAATCTCTTTTCGGACGCATGGACAACGGGCGGAAGATCGCGATCATCGCGGTCGGCGTCATCGCCGTGGTGCTCATACTCGGCGTGGCACAGTGGGGCACGCAGCCCACGATGGTGCCGCTCTATGCGGACATCCCCGTCCAGAATGTGAAGGCGATGACCGAGAAGCTCACCGAAACGAGTATCGCGTACGAGCTCGATCGCACCGGCTCGACGATCCTGGTGGCGAGCGCCGATCTGGCGCGGGCCCGCGTGGAACTCGCGGCCGAAGCGATGCCGAGCGGTGGGCGTCCCGGCCTCGAGCTCTTCGACAAGCCGTCGTGGGGCATGACGGACTTCACACAGAAGGTGAACTATCGCCGTGCTCTCGAGGGAGAACTCGAGCGCACGATCGGCAAGTTGAAGAACGTCGAGATGGTGCAAGTACATCTCGCCCTCGAAGACGCGCAGATGTTCAAAGAGAGCGAGCGTCCATCGAAGGCCTCGGTGACGCTCAAGATGGCCGGTGGCGAGATGCCGCGCGCGGAGACGGTGCACGGCATTGCCAGCATGGTCGCCAACAGTGTCGGCGGCCTCGATCCGGAGCACGTCACGATCGTCGACGAGCGCGGACGGGCACTCACGCTCGAAGACGAAGGCTCCGTGGCCGGTCTCTCCAGCCGTCAGCTGTCCGTGCAGCGTGAAGTCGAGACGTACATGGAACAGAAGGCCGACAAGCTGCTGAACAGCCTCGTCGGCGTCGGCAATGCCCGCGTGCAGGTCGCCGCGTCGATCAATTTCGACAAGGTCGAGCGCACGGTGCAGGCGGTCGATCCGGAACGCCAGGCGCTCGCGACAGAGCAGAAGGCAGAAGTGACGCCGAGCAATCCGTCACAGGGCGCCAGCAGCAGCACCACCGCCATGCAATACGAAAACACCAAGAGCGTCGAAAGCTTCAGCGGGGCAATCGGCAACGTGAAGAAGCTCACGGTGGCGGTGCTGGTGGCCGACAAGGTCACCATGCCGGTACTCGATACCACCGTGAAGACGGCGCAGGAACCGACTATCACCGTGCGCACCCCCGAAGAAATCGCCCGCATCGAAACGCTGGTGCGTAATGCACTCGGCGTCGATTCCACGCGCGGCGACATGATCTCGGTTGTAAGCGCTCCGTTCGACGTACCGGCGCCGATCGTGCAACGCGATTCGGTGCTACCGCCACAGGACGTAGTGGCCAAGCTGCAGGCGAATCCGAAGCCGGTCGTGGCGATCGCCGCGCTCATTGTGCTTCTGGTCATCGCGCTCGTCAGTGTGAGCGCCCTCAAACCCAGGAAGTCGACCGCGATCGCGGGTGCAGCGCCGAACCTGCTGCTGCCAGCCGCAGGCTATCCGGAACTGCCCGCCAGCTCACAGATGCAGTCCGCCATGCAGGGCCTGAACCAATTCGAAGAAGAGGAACTCGAGGAGCCCAAGCGCCCCGTGCGCCTTCCCCCTCCACCAACCACTCCGGAACGTGAGCAAGCCATGGCCACCGTTGACCAGCGTCCCGACGCGGCGGTCCGTGTGATGCGTGGTTGGCTTCGCTCGTGAGTTCGTCCATGATCGCACTTCCCAAGGGCGGCGCCAGCGCCGACAAGTACGCTCTCGACCGTCTCACGGGTCGCCAGAAGGTGGCCATCGTATGCATGGCGATCGGTACGGAGCATGCCGCCAAGATCACCGCCGGCCTGCATGCCGAGGAGGCGGAGATCGTCGCCCTCGAGATGGCGCAGATCGATCGTGTTCCGCCCGCGACGGTCGATGCCGTACTGGCCGAATGGCTCGAACTCACGCTCGGTGTCGATTCATTGAGTTCCGGTGGTGTGGAGTTCGCCAAGGACGTGCTCGAAAAGGCGTTCGGACCGGCCAAGGCGCAGCAGATTCTCAAGCGTATCCAAGGGCAGCTCGCCGACAGCGATCGCTTCGGTCGTTTGCGTCGCGCCGATCCGCAGCAACTGGGCAGCACACTACGCGGTGAACACCCGCAGACGATCGCCCTCATTCTCGCGCACCTCGATCCGGGCCACGTGGCCGCCATTCTGCGCGAGCTCGAACCGGCGCTCGGCGGTGACGTGATGTTTCGTATCGCGAAGATGGAGAAGGTGTCGCCCGAAATGATCTCGTTGGTGGAACGCGCGATCGGCAGCGAAGCCGACCTCGCCTTCTCGCAGGGTATGTCCACTGTGGGTGGACCGGCCGCCGTGGCCGCCGTCCTCAACCTTGTCAGCTCTTCGCTCGAGAAGGAAGTGCTGGACCTGGTGGCCGAGAAGGACGCGCACCTCAGCGATCAGATCAAGAACCTCATGTTCGTGTTCGACGATCTCACCACGCTCGACGATAAGTCGCTGCAGCGCCTGCTGCGCGAAGTGGACGTCAAGCAGCTCGCCCTGGCCCTCAAAGCGGCCAGCCCCGAGCTCAAGACGAAGATCATGCAGACTATGTCGCAGCGCGCAGTCGCTGGCCTCAAGGAAGAGATCGAGTTCCTCGGCCCGGTCAAGATGCGCGATGTGGAAGCAGCACAGACGGATATCGTATCGAAGGTCCGCGCACTCGAAGAGACCGGCGAGATCGTGCTGAGCGCCGGAACCGACGATGTCATCCTCTGAGGACCGACCGATGCGAGCAACAGCGTGGTCGCTCGACGAATTCGCCGTGGCCGACGGCTTCGGCGAATTCACCCCCGCCGAAACGCGGACGCCCGCGCCGTCGGCAGACGACCTGGAATCCGATCTCCAGGCGCGTCTTGCCGTGGAGCGGTCACGTGCCGAAGCGGCGGCTTACAACCGCGGCCGAGCCGATGGCGAACGCGCGGTCCGTACCGGCATGGACGAAGAAATCGCCTCGGCGATGGCGCTGCTGTCTGATGCGGTCGACAACGTGCGGTTGCACGAGGCGCGCTGGGTCAGCAACGCTGAAGAGAACATTGCGGCGCTGGCCGTAATGGTGGCGCGTCATATCGTGCAGCGCGAAGTGAATGCCGATCCATCGTTCGTGCGAGACGTGGTGCAGAGCGCGATGGCGCAGTATCCGCTCGATCAGGAGCTCACGATCCGCATCAACCCGGAAGATCTCATCGCCTGCCGCGCGTCGATCGAAGACGCCGGTCGTCGCGAGATCCGCTGGATCAGCGATGTGTCGATCCTGCGCGGCGGCTGCCTGATGGAAGGACGCGAGCGCATCATCGACGGCCGTGTGGATACGGCGCTGGAGCGCGCGTACCGCAGCCTCGGTGGAGTGCAGGCGTGATGACGCCCACGCGCACCACTACGCCGTTCGGAGACGGATATCACTCGATGCTCGATGCCATGCAGGACCGACTCGCCCACAGCGAGCGTTTCGGTTCGTACGGTCGGGTCACCCGCGTGGTCGGCCTTGTGGTCGAAGCCACCGGCATCGATGTGGGACTTGGTTCGCTGTGCCGCATCACCAGTCATTCGCGTGAGCGGTCGGTGCTGGCCGAAGTCGTAGGATTCAACGAGCGCAGCGTGCTGCTCATGCCCCTCGGCGAGCTCGATGGATTGCATGCCGGCGCCAGCGTGCAACCGCTGGGTCGCACCTTCGGCGTAGACGTGGGTCCCGGATTGCTGGGACGCGTGCTGAACGGCCTCGGCCATCCGATCGATGGCAAGGGCAAGCTCGACACCGTGGATCGCGTCCCCCTCTCTGCTGAACCGCCCAATCCCCTCACGCGCGACACGATCGATCGTCCGCTGGAAACGGGTGTGCGCGCGATCGATGGTCTACTCACCATCGGCCGTGGTCAGCGTATCGGTATCTTCGCGGGCTCCGGCGTCGGCAAATCCACGATGCTCGGTATGATCGCGCGCAATGCGCAGGCCGATGTGAACGTGATCGCGCTGCTCGGCGAGCGTGGTCGCGAAGTGCGCGAGTTCATCGAGAACTCGTTGGGTGAAGAAGGACTCGCTCGCTCCGTCGTGATCGTGGCTACCGGCGATCAGGCCGCGCTCGTGCGCGCCCGCGGTGCCCTCGTCGCCACGGCGATCGCCGAGTACTTCCGCGATCAGGGCAAGCAGGTGCTGCTCATGGTGGACTCGGTCACCCGTGTCGCGATGGCGTGGCGTGAGATCGGACTCGCGACCGGCGAGCCCCCCACGACGAAGGGCTATCCGCCCTCGGTGTTCGCCAACCTGCCGCGCCTCCTCGAGCGCGCTGGCAATGCCACCACGGGCGGGATCACCGGCATCTACACCGTGCTGGTCGACGGCGACGACTTCAACGAGCCGGTAGCCGACGCCTCGCGTTCGATTCTCGACGGCCACATCGTGCTCACGCGTCGTCTCGCGGCGCAGAATCACTTCCCGGCCATCGACGTGCTCGACTCGAAGAGTCGCGTGAAGGACGCCATCACCAACGAGGTCCAGCGCCGCGCGGGCAGCGCCATGCTGCGACTCGAAGCGGCCTATCGCGAAAAGGAAGATCTGATCATGGTCGGCGCCTATCAAAAAGGGAGCGATCCCTACGTCGACGCGGCCGTCATCTATCGACAGCGCGTGCTCGAGTTCCTGCAGCAGCGCCCCGACGAGACCACGCCGTACGGCGACACCTACAGCGCGCTCGCCCAGATCGCCGAGGCCATCGAGTCGTCGGTGCGGAGACGCCCGTGAGCTTCAAGTTCCGGTTGCAGCGCGTTCTCGAATTGCGCGAGGAGCATGAGAAGGCGAAGGCGCGCGCCTTGGCCAGTGCACGTGACAACGCGGATGCCGCGCATCGCGCGAAAGACGAAATCGCCAACCTGCGCGATCACAGCAAGCAGCAGATCTCGACGACCGCGAACAGCGGTCCGCGCATCGGGCATCTCCACCAGCTCGGATTCGTACTCGCGTCGCTCGATGAACGGGTGCTTTTGGCCGCCGATGCGGCAAAGCTTGCCGACGACGACGTGCAGAAAGCGCAGGAGATGCTGGAAGAAGCCGCTCGCGATCGACGCGTGCTCGATCGCCTAAAGTCCCGTCATACAGACACTTGGCGCGCCGAGAGCGCCCACAAGGACCGTGTCGCCATGGACGAGGTCGCTCTGGCGCAGTTCTCGCGTAAAGCAGGGCTGACTGCGGCGGATGACGCCGCGAGCAGCAATACCCCTATTGATGGTTCGCATTCATGAAGCAGCTGATCATCCCGATCGTGATTGGACTCCTGGCCGGCCTTGGTGGCGGCACGGGGTACTCGTACATGAAGACCTCGTCGAAGTACACGGCCGACTCGACGCATCTGGCCGACAGTCTCAAGGCACATCCGGCCGACTCCACGCATGCGGATTCCACACACGGCGAGGCGTCGCCCACCGACTCGGCGACACACGCCGGCGCTCCAGCGGACAGCACAGCCCACGGGATGGATGTGCCGGGCTCGCACGAAGCTGCAGCACCGCTGACACCGGCCGATAGCATTCGAATGCTCGATGCTGCACGTCGCGACCTGAAGTCGGGGTCATCAAAGGCGTCCCCAGGGAAGGTCGCCGACGCGCTTCCGACGCCCAGTCTCAAGTCGCAGACGCAGTCACCGCCCGACGCGAAGGCGAGCACCACCGCTGCCGCCGACATCGTGAAGGGCGCGCGTGATGCCGCGATGCAGACGGCGCTCCCCGAGCAGCGCCTTGCCAAGATTTTCTCGGCAATGGCCGCGAAAGACGCAGTCAAGGTGCTCGACCAGATGACTGATGCTGATGTGCGCGCGATTCTCGGCATGATGAACGACCGCCAAGCGGCCGCCATCCTGACCTCGATGTCCGCCGCACGTGCCGCGGTCATCACGAAGGGTGGAGCCAAGGCCCCCGGAGGATCGCTATGAACGTGATGAAGGCGGTCTCCACCGCCGTCCTGCGCCCGGAGCGTGCTGCCGATCGGGGGATCGAGCGCACCGCACGCCCGGACAGCGAGCATTCCGAGACGGAATCAACGGCCGAAAGTACGAGGAAGCGCAGCGTGTCGAACGCGCAGTTCTCCGCGCTGCTGGCGCTCATCGCCGGTGTCGGCTCGCGTGTTCGCTCCGATCTGATTCAGCAGCTCCCGGCCGAAGGGGCATCGCTCGTGGACAAGCTGCTCGACGAAGCGGCCGCTGAGCAGACGTCCGATGAATCGATGGGCGACACGCGCACGGGTCAAGGCGCGTTTCCCGGTGAAACGGGAGTGCGCTCGGCACAGGAAGTGAGCGAAGCGCTGCGCTACGGCATTCTGAATACGTCGATCGACAACACTTTTACCGACCGTACATCCGCCGAGTCCTCCTCGGATGATATCGTTGACCTGCCCACGTACGCAAAGAAGCGCAACACGAACGGCGTACTCGGCATTTCCCGCGCGGCGCAGGAGATCGAGGGCGAGCGTAACGCGCTCGCCGTGCTCTCGCGTATCGCGACCAAGGGTGGCACGTCGCTCGAACAGTTGATGGCCATCGGCGATGTCCGTGGTGCAGACGCCCGCGCTGCGCTGGATGCGCTGCTGTCGAAGGCTGGCACGCCTGCCGGAAGCGAAATCGCCGACAATGCGGCCGCCGCGGCGGCAGCGAGCGCGGCAGCGAGCGCGGCCGCCGCGGTCAGCGCCTCAGCGTTAGCGGCAGCCGTGGCGGCATCGGCGGCCGACCCGACCACACCGATCAAGGATCTCAATGCCGTTGCCCCGGAGCTCCGGTCACGGGTGCAGCGCGTGATCGATCGGATGAAGGGCGAGTATGGTCACGACGTATCGATCGTCGAAACAGCCCGCTCGCAGGAGCGTCAGGATCATCTCTACGAGCAGGGGCGTTCGCGTCCCGGTGCCGTCGTCACCTGGACGCACGATTCCGCGCACACGCGTGGTGACGCGGTCGACGTGATCGTAGACGGTTCCTGGGAAAATGCGCCGGGCTTCGCCCGTTTGCAGCGCATCGCCAGAGAAGAAGGGCTTCGCACACTCGGCTTGAAGGACCCGGGACATCTCGAGCTCGCCAATCATGGCGAGCGCGCGCTGGCTAACGCGATTCCGCAGCTCGACAAGGTGACCGCCGCGTTTCAGCGCCAGTCGTCGGCGGCGGCCACGACAGCGGCAGCGACGACCGCGGCGGCGACGGGTGCACCGTCTGGAGTGGCGCAGGTCGCGACTGTCGCTGGCGTCGCGCGGGTCGCACGCGTCGCTGATGCCGGAAATTCCCCGGCCGCGTTGGGCGAAGGGGCAGCCGCGTATGTGGCGCAGGCCAACGTCAACACGGGCGCCAATGGCCAACAGCAAGGCAACGCGTTCGGACGTGGGGCGCGCGACGAGAACGGACAGCCGATCAACGCAGGACGGAAGCTCGGACACGCCACGCAGGAGGCTCCGAGCGACGCGTCGGGCTTCGGTGCAATGCATGGCAGCGCCCAAGGCAGCACGCCGCTGGCAGGAACCGAGAAGGCGTCTTCGATTGCACAGGCAGCGGGCAGCGAGCAGGCACAGCGCGTGTCGGACATCCAGGCCATGCGCGCAGATGCGCCAGCCGGTCCGCTATCGCGCATGACGCTCAACGTTGAAAACGCGAACGGCACGCAAGATCGCATCACCGTCGACATGCGGGGCAACGTGGTTGACACGTTCATCGCGACCGATGCGTCGAGCGCCGAGCGGATGAAGCTACGCACGGGCGAACTGCAAGAGGCGCTGGGCCGTCATGGTCTCGACGCCGAAACGGTGCGCATCAGCGGCGGTGCAAAATTAGAACAACATGACGCGTCACGCACGATCGGCAGCGAGCGCGATGCGCTCCGCGCCAACGGCGCGACGCCGACCACGTCGGGCGAGAGTGCCCAGTCGCAGAGTCAGCGCGACCGGGCATCTGGCCGCGACTGGGATAAGCAGCAGGATGCTCGCCGCGAGCAGAAGGAGCAAGCGGCGCGGGATCAGCAGCGCGAACAGGCGGGGCAGCGCGGCTGGCAGAATCTCTTCAACGGGACCACGTGATGATCACCGCTACACGGAACGTTACCAGTGCGTTCGATCCGAACACGCGAACGCCGAGTTTCGCGACGACGGACACCAAGACGGGCGCAACGCCACCGCTCGGCGCTCTCGAACCGTCCACCAAGGTCAGTGGCTTGTCCAAGACGAGCACGATGGGCAAGGACGAGTTCCTGAAGATGCTCGTGGCCCAGCTCAAGAATCAGGATCCCCTGAATCCGATGGACGGCAAGGACATGGCGGCACAGCTCGCCCAGTTCTCTACCGTCGAGCAGCTGATCTCGATGAATAAGTCGATGGAGGAACAGGCCGCGTCGGCGGCGGAAACGTCCGACGCGATCAAATCGCTCGAGAAGACGCAGAATGAGCGGGCCGATGAACTGGCGCAGCTCATCGAAGGACAGATGGCGATGAGTACGGTCGGTAAGACCGGTGTCACCATCGGCAACAATACCTTCGTCGATAAGGACGGCAAAGGCACGATCGTCGTGGACAGCGGCGCGCTGAAGGGAAGTGGCCGTATCACGATGACCAACGAGAAGGGCGAGACCGTCGGCACCGCCATTATCGACAAGGTCGCGGGCGGGCAGATGTCGTTCGAGCTCGGCGACTACGAGTGGAAGCCGCCGCTCGCGCCCGGGAAGTACACGTACAAGTTCGAGGTCGCAACGGATGGCGGCCTGTGGCAAGCAGCGAAGACGTACACGGCCGGACGGATTACCGGCATGCGGTACGAAAGCGGCAACCCCATCCTGATCATCGGCGATTCCATCAGCGTCCCGATGTCCAAGCTCACACAAGTGCGCGCCTGATCGCGACCTGACCCACGAGGATTTTCACAGATGCTTCGTTCTCTCTTTGCCGGTGTGTCCGGCCTGCGCAACAACCAAGTGCGCATGGACGTGATCGGTAACAACATCGCGAACGTGAACACGGTGGCCTTCAAGGCTGGTCGCGTGACGTTCAAGGAAGGCTTCGCGCAATTGCTGCAGGGCGCGAGCCGTCCGCCTGGAGACCAGGGTGGTATCAACCCGGTCCAGATCGGCCTCGGCATGCAGATCGGCTCGATCGACCAGATTTTCAATCAGGGTAATCTCGAAACGACCGGCTTGAACACGGACGTCGCGATTCAGGGCGACTCGTTCTTCGTCGTGCGAAAGGGCAACCAGAGCTTCTACACGCGCGCCGGCAATTTCCAGGTGGACGCCAACGGTCAGATGGTGTCGCCGGCGAACGGCTTCATCGTGCAGGGTCGCATCTACGAAAACGGCGTGCTGCAGGACGGCATCCGGGACATCCGCCTGCCGTTCGGCCAGAAGGTGTCGGCCAAGCCGAC
>Ga0105046_10018840_pt1 | contig 10492 bp, 6 predicted proteins | sample MAT03_FD_78385 | JGI IMG/M metagenome (GOLD analysis project Ga0105046, IMG submission 78385) | Freshwater microbial communities from Lake Fryxell liftoff mats and glacier meltwater in Antarctica - MAT-03 (megahit assembly) | ecosystem: Environmental > Aquatic > Freshwater > Ice > Liftoff...
AGGATTTTCGAAAATAGTGAGCAAGAGAACAAAATCCCGAAGGGATGGCAGGGATTTTATAGCCTATAACACCTCTGCGGGGTTGGGTATTAATCGCCTCTTAAAACTATAATCATTTGACCCTTTCAGGGTCGGAAAACAATTTTGCATAAGGTGAGATATCAGATTATTTCTGCAAATGTACATACAAACGAACAAAAGAAACCATGGCAATACATCCAATTTCCTGAAAACATCATAAAATATCCGGGCACGCTTCAACTTCATCCGCCAGCTTTCCAGCGCCCACAGCCGCCCAGAAAGTTGAAGCGCACCTTATCCCCTTCGCCCCTTGATAAATAGAAATGGGAATAATGTGCCATTCCATTTATTAGCAAATCTGTTATCTTCCATCATTGTAGAGATTCCCAAGTCGCGGTTCAATAGGCAGAAATCTACAGGACATAGGCATTTGTACTGACTTTTATAATCAAGCCTTGTAGAGCAAGACTTTTTTTGCTATTCTGTAAGCACCAAGAGGGAGCATGACCCATGACTAAAAAAATACGTGTATCAATACTGGACGATCATCAAAATATTATAGATGGCTATGTTTTTCGTTTAAGTGGGAATCCACAAATCGAAGTAGCGGCAACAATCAACTTCGGTCAGGAATTGGAACCAACACTTGCAATGCACCCCACTGATGTTCTATTGCTGGATGTGAGCGTCCCCACCTCGGCTGAGAATCCAAATCCATATCCAATCCTATATGCCATACCCAAGCTGCTCCAAACATACACGGGGCTGAACATCCTTGTCATAAGCATGTATGCCGAACGCGGACTGATCCGCGCGGTGATGGAGGTCGGGGCGAGTGGATATGTATTGAAAGATGACCAGGCAACGGCTAGAGATCTCGCAAACGTTGTGTTGTCGGTCGCTGGCGGAGGAATCTATTTCAGCCAACTGGCACATCAGCTCTACTCAAAATATTTACAAAAGGAGGGTCAGGATGTTCTGACCCCGCGCCAGCTCGAAGTTTTATCTCTCTCGACAGCATATCCAAACAAGACAACTTCAGACCTGGCTGAAATAATGTCCGTCAGCAACTCAACCGCGCGGAATTTGTTATCCGCCGCCTACTTGAGGCTCGGGGTCAATAACCGTACTGCGGCGATCAGTAAGGCAAGGCAATTGGGATTGATCACTCCCCATCAGCCTTGATCTTAAAGGTCGTGGGGGCGAATGGTACGCCACTTACTTCTTCAAACAGTCTATAGGCCGGCACTACCATCTGTTCAACGAAAGATGTCAACCCTTCGCGCCCACTATGCGGTACCGGCAGGGTAGACAGTATCCCCAATACAGTTTGATGTCTGTTCAATAATTGATAGATACAATAACTGACTGCCCCGCATTGGATCAGGATCTCTTGCGCTTCTTTCAGGAACCTTGAGTTGCTCCCCGCATACGGATAGAGTTCCTCAAACCGAGCACGTGCCGGATGGTCAACGAGGCGCGCAAATAGGATTGGCAATGCCGAACGTCTTTGGATCCAATCCGAATTTGCGGGAACTTGCATCGTGTCATTTAAATCATCATGGATTTGAATCATCTCACCATATAAACTTCCAATTTCCCCAATACGATTGACCACCTCGACGGGCGCATTGCCAAAGAGTGCGCCGAGTTCAAAAGCAGATCGAAAAAAAGATGAGCTTTTCAATTCAACCACTTTCCAGTAACCGGCTTCATCGGACGGATTCTGAACATCCAGGTATTGGCCCAATGAAATGGAAGCCATCATCTGACTCAGGCTTTTCATTGCCAACAGTTTATTCTTTGGCAATGCTTCGCTTTGAAGAATAGCCTGAGAACTGGCGGCAAGGAAAGCCGAGGCGAAATTGGCTGCCTGGGCGGCACCGATCCGATGAAACTCGCCGCGTGGATCATCATCCAACATGTCGTCAATCAGAAGAATACCAATCAGTACGCATGCGATGGATGCGGCAGCAGGAATAGCCTGCGAGACATTCCCCCCAACGGTTTCGCAGGTCAGGATCGGGAGTCGCCAGTCGCGCGGTTTCTTGAACGCGGCCTGCTCGAGCAACGTTGTTGCCGCCGGCCATGCTTTCATAAGCGGTATATTTGATATATAATCCGCTGTGCTATCATAAATATTCATGTATTCAACTCCTTCGGGCTGGCTGGTGGTAGCCAGCCAGCCCATTTTTCTATTTAGATGGTTTTCTGAACTGGAGGTTTACCAGGGTTCCCAGCCCAGCCCATTCGTCATGACCATCAATCGGGATGGGCTGAGGCGGGTAAATAACCTCAACATCTTTAGAGAGGGCTCGTTGATCTCGGTGGGAATGGAAAGTAGCTTATAAAATTTAATCATGTCTACCATAATGTTTCTCCTTTTGTTTGGTTTGAGTGATAGAAAAGAAATTCGTTCGCTTTCATTTTCAGGTATTAACTTATCGACATCACCTCCTTCAATAGATTAGGAACCACGCCATGCACAAACCCGCAGAACGGCTCAAAAACATCTTTGAGCAAATCCTTCCCTGGCTTGTCCTGATAATCCTTTTGTTTTACAGCTATATCAATTTCTTCCAGCATCCTTTTGGATTTAGCTGGCTCTCAAATGGAACGATTAATCGTGTCTTTGTGGAGCAGACGGGAACACCCACCCTGAAAGTAGGGGATCGTATTGCGCAGATTGGGTCACTACGTTGGGATGCATTTCATTCCGATCTGCGCAGGCCATTCTTTGAAGGGGTTAAACAAGGGCAAGCTACTGCCATCCAAGTGGAACGCAACGGCCAACTTATTACTGTTGCGTGGATACTGCCCGGAGTCAACCGCGCCGAGCAGCTAAATGCTCTGGCTAACCAGTGGCCTATTGCTTATTTTTTCTGGATCGCCGGTCTCTTGACTGTTATTTTTTTGCGCCCAAAGGATGAACGTTGGTGGCTGCTTGTTGCATTTAATTTTGTGACCGCCATTTGGTTGGTGGCAGGCAGTGGCCTCTCCAACTACCATCTCTGGTACAGTGCGCTTGTTCTGCGCATTGCGATCTGGCTCAGTTTGCCGATTTACCTGCATCTACACTGGGTCTTTCCACGACCCTTGGGGATATTGCCGAAGCCATTGGTCATTCTTGGATATTTGGTGGCAGTGCTACTTATGGTTGGCCAATGGTTTCAGATATTTTCTGGCAGTCTCTACTTCATGGGTTTCCTGATTGCTATTCTAGGCAGCCTGATCCTGCTAATCGTTCATTTCTTCCGCCAGGTCGAAGTCCGCCGCGAAGTGCTCTTTATGACTCTTCTGGGATTTTTCGCTTTCCTGCCCATTATTGTCGTGACTGCAGCCTACACCTTTGTTGATAATGTTCCGCTGATAAGCACACTTTTCTTGATAAACTTTGTAACCATCCCATTTGCATATCTCTATATTGCGTTTCGCCGCCAATTGGGCGGGCTTGAATTGCGCATGAACCGTCTGATCTCAGCATATTTTTTCATTGTTCTCGTGGCCCTTGTTGGGATTCCCCTCTTCGCAGTCGCAGATGGTTGGCTGCCAACACCCGATAACACGTTGGTAGTAGGAAGTATTGCAAGCCTGATTGCCGCTGCGCTCGCCATCTGGTGTTTCCCATACTTTCAAAGTTTTCTGGAACGCCGCCTGCTGGGTATCCTCGTAACGCCTGCGCAACTCCAGCAGAATTATTCAGCACAAACCTCAGCTAGCACATCCATTAATGCGCTTGTTGACATGCTCAAAGATGTTATGCTGCCCAGTCTTCTGGTTCGAGAGTTCCTTTTCTTGAAGTTCGACAATGACTCAACCCAGGTGCTACTTGCCAGCGGGGTTGATCCGGACAGGATCATAAAGGATCCCTCCTATCAAAAACCCACAGCGTGGCAAGACTCTAATCCCGAAGATAGCTCCCCGATTAAATCCTTTCTGTGGGTACGACTGGTATTTGTACTGAAAGTCGGGGATGATGTTCTTGGCGTCTGGCTTTTCGGAAAGCGCGATCCTGATGACTTCTACCCGCAACAAGAGTTGCCGATGTTTCGCTCGCTGGCCAACCAGACAGCAATTGCTTTAAGCAACATTATCCAGACTGAACGTCTTCATGCGGCATATCAAAAAGACATCAAACTATCCGAGCAGGAGCGCCGGCGCTTTGCCCTGGAATTACACGATGATATCCTCAACAAAATGGCGATGTTGATGATGGAACTAGGCGACCAAAATCTCACTCCGAATTTTACGAGGCTATATGGCGAGTTAACATCTCGAGTACGCGAAATGATCAAGGAACTGCGGCCTGCCGCACTGGACTATGGCATTCCAATGACCCTTGAGGATTATGTTGACACCTTGAACGATCGCTTGTCGAAGAAGCTGCACATTTTCCTTGACATTCAATCAGACGGTACCAGGTATTCGGAAGAAACAGAATTACATCTGCTGCGCATCCTGCAGGAAGCTTGTTCCAACGCCGTACACCACGCGGGCACGTCATTAATTACGATCTCCGGCTCCATGACTGCCCAACAAATTGAACTCATGGTTCAGGATAACGGCGGCGGATTTGATTCAAAAGATACACTTGATTTGAAATCCCTTGAAGCCACCGGACATTTTGGTCTGGCTGGTATGTTCGAGCGCGCCGAATTGATCGGAGCGAAACTAGTTGTCCTTTCAGAACCCATGAAAGGTACTCGTATTCAAATCACTTGCAAGCCTAACGGTGTTGGGTAGTCTTGAGGATACGGCTCAGGAGAAATGCAAGCTGCTGGTTTCTTGTATTGATCTATTCAGTTGTTAAGGTGCCTGGATTTTGACTTTATGAAAACAATATCTCGATCCAAATCAGAACCTGAGCAACACGAGGGCTGTCAAGATGGATTCCAGGAAAATTAGAATTCCCTTGGCAATGAAACTGCCGCGCTGTTGCTGACTTACCTGTGCTGGCTACTTCACTCATCCGCCTGTTATTTTTTATTTTTAGGCGGAAATTTCGTTAGACGATTCCCCTTTTCCCTCCAGGGTAGTCTCGGTTTATTTTATGAATACGCACTGGGGTCATTTGGATGATCGTTTTTAGGAAAACACACCAATTACAAACAGCAAAATACAATTCGATTTCATATCCCGATCATCGATCAATATTATTCACCCTTGTTCGTTAAAGTTTTTAATGCAAAGGGGATATGGGTTAGTTCAGATATGCAGATCGGGAATAGCTATGGTGTAATCCACCAAGAATTTCTTTCGATGTGATCCGTCCGCTTGTTGGCTTTGACTTTGGCAGTTCATAATGATTGGGGATGCATTGAGCAATGCCCTGATGCGGTCGTTCCTGATTAAAGTATTCCGCATATTCCTTTAGAAGTACGAGAAGAATCAAGATTAATATAAATGTAGGCTGCTTATTCAAGAGTTTGGGATGTCCTTATCCGTGTGAAGTGAAAAAGGCTATCCTACTACATCTTCCTACTCCCCTCCAGTTGCCAACCACCGATTATGGTTGTACCCGAACCACGTAAAATTTATCAAGTACTGTCTGCTAAAGAAGCCGAAATCCACAAAATGATCCGCGTGATTGACGAGTCGGAAGAAGATTATCTCTTTCCCGCAAGTTTATTCTCTCCAATTTCACTGCCACAAACGCTTATGAAAGAATTAGCATTATCCGCGTAACCTGTGCTGGCTATTTACTTCATCCGCCGTTTTTTTTGATAGTAATTTTGCCGGTTTATGACTGATGTCTTTTAGACGAGGTTTATGAAATATGGTTGTATTTACCTCGCCTGTAATAAAATATACCAAATATCGCTTGACACACTTCCTGTCTTCGAATAGAATGACCGAGAAGTTACAAAAAAGCCCCAAAAAGACTCAAAAATCAACTCATCGTTAGTTAGCCAAAATGTTAGGCACCGAGGGTTCTATCCCCGTCGGGACCGCCAGAAATAAACAAAAGAACCGACCTAAAAAGTCGGTTCTTTTGTTGCCTTTTACCAATTTACCCCCCACATTTGAAGACAAAAAATAGTTACGCTCTGCGGGTTCCATTATTGATTATCTTTCATCGATCCCCGCGATCAGGTATAGCCACAATTCATGCAACACGCCCTGGCGGAGGGATGTTGCGTTGTCAGGCTGAAAACTTGAGCGGAGGCTATCCAACGATGGTTTGTCTTATCGCAAAATGGGACAGCCGTCCTCATCCAAAAATTTGCCAAGTATGCTGCTCCGTGAGTTAAGATTACACGTCCGTTTTACCGTACACATCCGGGCGGATGAACCAAATAGCCAGCAGGCCTTATCCAGTCCTTGATGCGTTCTTGAAGTCAAAGAAGGATGTTGCATGCCAGGCTGCTTCCGAAAAATTATGAGGGTAAAGCAGCATGATAATCCCCTTTCCATTCGGCTTTGCTTCATAATTCAGGGCGGATGAACGAAGTAGCCAGCACAAGCTCAAAATGAGAAAATACTGGGGGGAAACCCAAGTCTTTTATTAATGTTTGCACAATTTTCTTGTTCTTTGCTTTGGTAATTCCGGCAGTATTGGCAGGTTTTATACTTTGTTCTTGTACAAGGCGGCCAAGGCTGCGCCGATGGCTTGTGAAAGGTCACCAAGCGCGGCAGCGACGATACTAATGGCATCGCGCTGGTAGGGCCACAGGTATTCACGTGCGGTTGAGCGCACGATGCCCAAATAGCGCTCGCGAAAGGTGATAGTAGTCGCTTCGGGATCCATCAACCCTCCGCCGATGACCACAAACTTGGTGTCGAGTGCCATAGCTAGATTGGCGACATGCAATCCCAATGCTCTGGACTGGAAGTCAAACAATTCTGTTGCAAGTTTGTCGCCTTTTTGGGCCAATCCGCGCAGGGTAAAGGCACGTTCCTTGGGTCCAAGAGGTGATTTCGCCAGAAAATGTTCAGGATATTGCTCCAGTTTTTCAGCAAGCAGGTAGTGCAAGCCCGCAAGGCACGTGTAAACTTCGATACAGCCCCAAGTGCGCCCGCATCCACAGGGGTAGGCTTTAGTAGTGCCAAGCAAATGCAGGGGCGCGGGCATATGACCGGCTTCCATACCGGCCAGGGTATCGCCATCCAATGCCAATCCGCTTTGGTCAATGTAAGCACATCCCAGCCCGGAGCCGGGGGCAAGCATAAGCACCGTGCCACTGCTGTCGCCGCGCGCATGCTGGGCTTCAGCCACACCGCCCATGTTGCCGTCGTTACCAACCGTTAGCGGAATGGCACGCCCAGCGCGTTCGGATAAGGCATTACTGTAAGCAGAATGCACATCGAACCCGGCAAAGTTTTCGGGCAGGTTGGCTGAACGGTCAAAAACGCCATAGCGTTGGAATGGGCCGGGAATGGCCAATCCCACCCCACCGACCTGTTCCCAAGTCAGGTTATTTTGGGATAAGTAAGTGCTTGTGGCCTTAACCCAACTATGCACAACAGCTTCGGGACCATGAGTCGAATTTGTGGAGGATTGCAATAATTTTGTAGAGATGGGTGAGCCGTCACTTCTTACACCTCCTACTTTAGATGTAGTTGCGCCACCATCGGTACCAATATAGACAATTTTACTCATACGTTCTTTTTCTCCTTCCAGTATAGTTTTTAATCTTTCATGCAAAATCGGGCAGTGTTTGTCGACAGTCACCACACGCCCAGAACATATCTCTGGGGTTATCCACTATAACCAGCTCACATAAGGCTGCCAATCCCTTTTAAACGCCTTTGTCAAAAGACATCATTCCATTGTACATCGCGAAACATTTGGGTGCGCTGGTTACTTGCTTCATCCGCCAGACTCTTTGAGATTTTAGACAAGAATTTCGTCCCAGGGAGGGCTCGTTTTTTTTACAAACAACAGCCAGTGAAGAAATTTGCTCATCATGCTGCTCCTGAGAAATTGTGAGGATAAACAGTATGATACTCCTCTTTCACCTCACGCATTCGGGCGGATGAGCGAAGTAGCCAACACGGGCAACTCAAAAACAAGACTAATCAAAAAATGCAAGCTATCTGATTCATTATTGATTGATCACAATTAGTTAAGGTTGATCAAAATCAGAGTGACTATTCCCATCACTAATCCAATCATTATCCCATACAGAATTGCTATTCGTATAATTTCACCATCCCGTCCCTGTAAATTAAATGTACTACACCCTTGTACTGACTACTTGAATCTAGCCTCTCAAATACGGGCGGATAAACCAAGTAGCCGGCACACCTATCTATAGTGAAGCGGCACATCCAACAACACGCCAATTATTGCCATTAAGAATATAATAATGAAAGGCTGTCTGTTCAAAGGCTAAATTCATTTCCTTTTCCTTCAAATGTCCGCTGTCCTACCATATCCCCTCCTCTGTTCAATTATCTATCACCGATTTTGGCGGTACCCAATTCGCAACGGAAGAATACCAGCCAAATCAGTATATAATTATTGGCATGGTACTCACTCATCCATCCAATTTACTAATGGAGTTTTATGTCTGATCGTCCACGCATTGGCGTTTGGCTGACTCGTACTGATCCGTACTGGGTGCAGATCAATGAAGCGGTTTATCTGCGCGGTCAACAACTTTCTGCAGATCTGATTCCGTTGGAAGCGATGATGGAATTTGCAGGAACGCCAGATTCTGACCCGGGCAGGCTCGTCGAGGATATTCTCTCGTTCGGGCTTTCGGCGCTGATTACTTCGTACATCCCGAAGCAAGATGCGCTGCGTATCCTCGAGGCGGGATTGCCAATCGTTCATTTGTCTGAGACAGATTTTACACATTCAAAACTGGTTGCCTTTGCGGGCCTTTATGACAGCGCTTTGCTGGCTGGGAAGTTTGTGGCAGAGCGATTGAATGGCAAAGGCAGGGTTCTGGTGATCGGCGGTTTGTGGGAGAAAGATGGGGAGGTAGGCAACAGCCGAGTCACAGCCATCGCTGATGTGTTCAAAAATTTCCCGGCATTGAATTGGCAGCATATCCCCACGCCCTGGGCTTACGAACAGGCTTACCCAGTCATCGAGAAATCTTTGAAAACCATATCCGGTGATATACATGCCATCCTGGGCATTTCAGATTCGCTGGCGTTAGCCGCCCGCAATGCCGGGCGTTCGCTGGGACGGATTACGCCTCAAACGATCATCGTGGGTATCAATGGCGATCCGCTGGCGTTGGCGGCAGTGGCAGATGGCAGCCTGACCGCCACGGTCGAAACGGATTCTGCTAATTTTGGAAGCGAAGCCATGGACATCGCTTACGACCTGGCGCTTGGGAATTCATTCCCGCGTAATTTGAGTATTCACTCAGCATTAGTGACTGTTGAAAACGTGGGAGAACTCGCGCTTAAAAAGTTGATCGCGATTGCAGATATTCCTTCGCGTCTGGTGGGAGTCAATCGTGAGGCGGAGCAGTATCGGATTAAGCAATTGGAAACAGTGACCAGTATCAATCAACAGGTGGGCGGTTTGCTTGATCGGCAAAAACTATTTAATAAAGTAGCCGAACTTATCGCCAAGAACTATCATTACAATCGAGTGGTTATTTATCGCTGGCATGATTCAGCGCGGATATTGCTCAAAGAATACCCGCGACCAGTCTCAGGGGCAGAAGGCGAAGCGCCTATCCAGAAGACCGGGCTGATCGGTCAGATGATGCTCAAAGGCGAATCCATTTTTATCCCGGATGTCGTACACAGTCTGCATTATGCGCCTGACCTTGATTATCCACAAACTCGCTCGCGCGCTATTTTGCCCATTCGCTATAACCAAAAAATTATCGGCGTATTGGACCTGCATAGTTCGCGCCGCGTTCAACATTTGCGTCATGAATTGCTGGGACTGCAACTGCTGGCTGACCAGTTGGGCATTGCATCTCAGAATGCGAGTTTGTATGAAGAGTCGCTTCAGGCGCGTTCTGCCGCCGAGAAAGCCGACCAACTCAAAACCCGCCTGCTTGCGAATGTGAGCCACGAACTGCGCGCTCCGATCAATGTTATTTTGGGCTACACCCAGACCGCCTTGAAAGAACCGAATATTTATGGCGTGAACCTGCCCACTGAACTGCGCCGCGATCAACAACAAATTTACCAAAGCGGTGAACATTTAGTGCGCCTGATCAATGATCTGCTGGATATGTCGCGGCTCGAAATCGGTGAGCTTGATCTCTATCCTGAAATGCTTGAGCCGCGCCTATTTCTCAAAGACGTGTTCAACAGCATGGCTGATACAGCTCGCCGCACTGGAGTGGAGTGGCGGCTCGAGCTGCCCGAAAGCCTGCCTCTGATCCAGGCAGACCCGGTGCGCCTCCGACAAATTTTTCTCAACCTGCTGAGCAACGCCAGCAAATTTACAACTAATGGGCTTATCACCCTGGGCGCAGATGTGGAACCGCCGCACCTGCATCTTTGGGTACGCGATACGGGCGCAGGCATTCCGCCCGAAGCACAGCAGCAA
>Ga0105046_10018847_pt1 | contig 10488 bp, 11 predicted proteins | sample MAT03_FD_78385 | JGI IMG/M metagenome (GOLD analysis project Ga0105046, IMG submission 78385) | Freshwater microbial communities from Lake Fryxell liftoff mats and glacier meltwater in Antarctica - MAT-03 (megahit assembly) | ecosystem: Environmental > Aquatic > Freshwater > Ice > Liftoff...
TATATTTAAGGTCCAGGGGCTTGGCCCGTCGCGCGAAGGCGCGCTCGGGACCTGGTGGGTCCCAGCGGTGCGGCTTCGCGCCGCAACGGCGACGCCCTGGCCTTGCCTGGTGATGGATCAACACAAACGTTGGTTGGTATTATTCCGCCTCAGGCCCTTAGCGTCCCTTCCGCCGCAGGAAAGCGAGCAGTGCCATGCCCAGCCGCACCACCTGCGCCTGGCGGGTAAGTTCGGCGCGGGCGCTCTGGCGCAGCGCCAGGGCATCGCGTTCTGCCTTGCCCGGTCCCAGCCGTACCGCCGCCACAACGAGCGCCAGGCAGCATCCCAAGTCGACAGCCAGCACGACGGATGCCGCCTCCACCGGAGTCAGCCGCGGCATCAACGCCATGAAGCCGAGGACGTGCAGCATGGCCACTGCCGCGGTCAGGAAAACAAGCCCGCCCAGCAACAGAATGCCGCGCATGGCGTGCCGACGCAGCAGCAGGCGCAGGCGCAGCCGTTCGGCCATCCCCAGCACCCGCAGGAGTTTTACGGCATCGTTCACCGCGCCGCGCGCCTCGCTGCCCGGCGGATCAGCGAACCAGGCGGCCGAGGATGTAGCCCACCGCCGCCCCGGCCAGTGCCACGACGGCGGTAGCCAGCGGCTGGGTGCGCATGTGGGTGCACACCGTCTCCATCTCGCCGGCGGCAATGCGCTTGACATCGCGCGCAATCCCCGCGGCCGCCGCGCTGCTGTCGTTCACCAGCGCATCCAACTGTGCGCGCAACTGCGCGATCTGGGCTTGGATGTCCTTTTCCGCGTCGCTGTTGTTGCCAATGGTTGCCATCGTCTGGAATCCTTGATTTGCCGAAATTCGGCTCATCCAGGCAAATGGGCTTCCAACCGGCCAACCCCAACGAGAATCATGCAATCCCACGTCCACTTCGATCACGTTTGTAGGAGCTTTGACGGCGTCACCGACATCGTGCACGACCTGTCGCTGGTCGTGGCGAAGGGTGAGTTCCTGACCCTGCTCGGCCCGTCGGGCTCAGGCAAGACCACCACGCTGATGATGCTGGCCGGGTTCGAACGCCCCGATGGCGGTGAAATCCTGCTCGACGGCGCGCCGATAACGCGCCTGCCGGCGCACAAGCGCAACATCGGCGTGGTGTTCCAAAGCTACGCGCTGTTCCCGCACATGAGCGTGGCCGAGAACATCGCCTTCCCGCTGCAGGTGCGCGGCATCGCGCGCGCCAGCCAGCGCGAACGGGTCGCCCGCGCCATCGACATGGTGCGACTGTCGGGCCTGGACGACCGGCTGCCAGCCCAGCTCTCCGGCGGCCAGCAGCAGCGCGTGGCACTGGCCCGCGCTCTGGTGTTCGAGCCACGGCTTGTACTGCTCGACGAACCGCTGGGCGCCCTCGACCGCGCCCTGCGCGAGGAGATGCAGGCCGAGATCCGCCACCTGCACGCCGCCCTCGGCGTGACCATGCTGTATGTCACCCACGACCAGGCCGAGGCGCTGCGCCTGTCCGACCGTATTGCCGTGCTGGCCGCCGGCCGCCTGCGCCAGGTCGGCACGCCGCAGGCGCTGTATGAAACCCCGCAGGACGCCTTCGTCGCTGGCTTCCTGGGCGAGAGCAATTTCCTGCCTGGCGAAGTGGTGGAGATCGAGGACGACATCGCACTGGTGCGCCTGGATTGCGGCGCGCTCGCCGAGGCGCTGGCCGGCACGCTGCACGCCGGTGAGCGCTGCCAGGTCGCGGTGCGGCCGGAGCGCATCGCAGTCGCCGGCATCGCCGCCGAGGAGATGGGCGAGGGCGCGCTGCCCGCCACCCTGCTGGAGGCATCCTATCTGGGCGACCACGTGCGCCTGCTGCTGCGCGTCGGCGTGCCGGGTTTTCCCCCCGCCGAGGTGGCGGTGAAGCGCCCCGCCGGCGTGCCGATGGCCGGGCTGGAACCTGGCCTGCCGGCCGCACTGGCGTGGCAGCCGCACCATGCGCGCGCCTTCCCGGCCTCCGACGCCCCGCCGCCGCGGCGCGGATTGGCTTGACCCGCCCCGCGCCATGCTGCACGGGAGAGGCACAGCTGCGACCGGGTGCTGCGAGCAGGTGATCCACAACCATAGACCGCAACGCCTGCCGCCACCGCCCGCCCGGACGATCCTCCGGCGCGTGGCGGCAGCGCTTGCCTGCGTCCTGTTGTTCGCCAGCGACCCGGCCGCGGCGCGCGACCTCACCGTGGCGCTGCACGACATGCTCGCCCCCGGCGCGCTGCGCGATGCCATCATCCGCCCCTTCGCCCAGTCGGCCGACACCGCCGTTGACATCCAGCCATGGGAGGGCGGGGTTGCCGCCCTGCGCACGCGGCTGGAGGCTCAGCCGGGCTGGGACGTGTTGTCGCTGACCGGTGCCGAGGCGCTGGCCGGCTGCGAGGCGGGGCTGCTGGAAAAACTTGACTGGGCGGCGTTGGGCGGGCGCGACCGGCTGCTGCCAGGTGGTGCTGGCGAATGCGCCCTGGGCCTGGGCCTGCGCGCCCTGGTGCTGGCCTGGGACCGCGACAAGCTGGCGGGCGCCGCCGCCGGGGCCGGCCCGGGCTGGGCCGAGTTCGGCGACGTGGTGAAGTTGCCGGGCCGGCGCGGCCTGCGCAAGCAGCCCCGCGGCACCCTCGAGGTGGCGTTGATGGCCGACGGCGTGCCGCCCGCCGAGGTGTATCGCCAATTGCGCACCGAGGCCGGGGTGGAGCGTGCCTTCCGCAAGCTCGAACAGCTGCGCCCCTACGTCGTGTGGTGGCAGGACGAGGTCGAGGCCGCCCGTCTGCTGACCTCCGGCGAGGTGCTGATGACCAGCGCGCCCAGCACCGGCATTGCCGAGGCAATCCGCCAGGACGGCCGCGGCTTCGCACTGCAATGGGCCGGCGCGCTCACCAGCGTGGCCGGTCTGGCCATCGTGCGCGGCACCCCGAATGGCGCCGCCGCCACGCGACTGCTGGCATACGCCGCCGATCCGCGGCACCAGGCGCGGCTGGCGCCGTTGTCGGCTCTCGGCCCGCTCGCCCGCGGCGCGCTCGACGGCATGGCACCGGAGGTCCTGGCGCTGCTGCCCACCGCTCCGCCAGCCCTGGCCGCGTCATTGCCGTCCGACGAGGCGTTCTGGCGCGACAACCTGGCCAAGCTGTCCCAGCGTTTCGATGCCTGGCTCCCCCGCTGATCCCGCTCCCGGTGCCACGCTGGCCACCCGCAGCGAAGCGGGTGCCACCGTGCTGTGCTTCGCAGGCATGCTCGATTCGGTGGCCACCAGTGCGCTGTGGAGCGAAGCGATGGCCGCCGCCGCCGGCCAGGACCGGCTGGTGCTCGACCTCGCAGCCCTGACCGGCTGCGACACCACCGGGGCGGCATTGCTCGCCGCGTTGGCCGCCCGGCCGGGGACGACGCTGCGGGATGTGGGCACGCAAGTGCAGGCGCTGCTCGACAGGGTGCAGGCGATCGGCCCCGTCCCGGCGCCGCCCGCGGAGCCGCCGGTCACTTGGCGTGAGCTGCTGCGCGCCGGGACGGATGCTGCACTGGGTGGCGTGGCGTTCCTGGGCGAGGCGGTGGTGGCGCTGGTGCGCCTGCCGTCGCGCGCACGGCAGTTTCGCCGCGCCGACCTGCTGCGCACCGCCGACCAGGCTGGGGTGGGCGCGGTGCCACTCACCCTGCTGCTGGGCACGCTGATGGGGTTGATCCTGGCGTTCCAGTCGCTGGTGCCGATGCGCCGCTTCGGCGCCGACCTGTATGTGGCCAACCTGGTGGCCATCAGCCTGATCCGCGAACTGGGCCCACTGCTGGCCGCAATCATCCTGGCCGGGCGCACCGGGTCGGCCTTCGCCGCCGAGATCGGCACCATGAAGGTGAACCAGGAGATCGACGCGCTGACCACCATGGGCATTGACCCGATGACCATGCTGGTGCTGCCGCGCATGATCGCCGCCATGGTGGTGATGCCGGCGCTGACCGTGGTGCTGGAGATGTCGGGGCTGCTGGGCATGACGCTGGTGATGGTCGGCGCCGGCTATCCGCTGGTGACCATCGGCAACCAGGTCGCGCAATGGGTGCAGCCGGCCGATTTCTTCGGTGGCATCGCCAAGGCGGTGGTGTTCGGCGCGGTGGTGGCCGGCATCGGCTGCCGGGCCGGGCTTGCTACCGGCATCGGCCCGCGCGCCGTTGGGTTGTCGGCCACGGCCGCGGTGGTCGGCGGCATCGTCGCCACCGTTGTGCTGGACGGTATCTTCGCCGTCGTGTTCTACCAGCTCGGATGGTAGCCATCGCAGAACCCGCCATCACCATCCAGGGCGTGAGCCAGTCCTTCAGCGGCCGGGTGATCTTCGAGAACGTCTCGGCCACCATCGCGCGGGGGGAAATATTCGTCATCCTCGGCGGCTCCGGCTGCGGCAAGTCGACGCTGCTGCGCCAGATCATCGGGCTGCTGCCGCCAAGCTCCGGGCGCATAGAGGTGCTCGGCCACGACATGTACGCGGATCGCGGCGACGTGCTGACCCGCATCGGCGTGATGTTTCAGGCCGGCGCGCTGTTCGGCTCGATGACCCTGTTGGAGAACGTGATGCTGCCGCTACAGGTCTACACCGACCTGCCGGAGGAGGCCTGTGCCGGCGTCGCCCAGGTCAAGCTCGCCCTGGTCGGGCTGGCCGATGCCGGGCGCCTGATGCCCGCCGAGATCTCCGGCGGCATGGCCAAGCGCGCCGCCATCGCCCGCGCGCTGGCGCTCGACCCGCCGCTGCTGTTCCTCGACGAGCCGTCGGCCGGGCTCGACCCGATCACTTCGGCCGGGATTGACAAGGTGATCCTTGACCTGAAGCGCGATCTCGGGACTACCTTCGTCGTCGTGACCCACGAGCTCGCCTCCATCCTGGCCATCGCCGACCGCTGCCTGATGCTCGACCGAGCGGCAAAGGGCGTGATCGCCGAGGGCGACCCGCGCAAGCTTCGCGACGACAGCACCCACCCCACCGTGCGCGCCTTCTTCCGCCGCGAAGTCTTGGCATCATGACCGGCACCTATCTGCGCGTCGGCCTGATGCTGCTGGCCAGCCTGGTGCTCGGCGTGGCACTGGTGCTCTTCCTCGGCCGCAACCGCGTCTCCGACGGCGTTGGGTACGAGACCTATTTCAAGGAAACGGTCCAGGGGCTGGATGTCGGCTCGCCGGTGAAGTTTCGCGGCGTGCAGCTCGGTCAGGTAACGGCGATCGGCCTCGTCTCCGCTGCCTATGCCGAGGCTGCCCTGGGCGTGCAGGAGGAGGTCAACCGCATGGTCGTGGTGCGCTTCGTCGTCGACCCGAAGAAGCTGGGCCGCGTGCCCGCGCTGATCGAGGCGATCGCGGCCGGGTTGCGCGTGCGCCTGGCCAACCAGGGCATCACCGGCCTGGCCTACCTCGAACTCGACTTCATTGAGGCGGCGCGCTTTCCGGTCTGGAGCGTGCCGTGGCGGGCAGAGCTGCCGGTGATACCCTCGATGCCCAGCACCATCGCCCAGTTCCAGGACGCTGCCCAGCAGCTCGCGGCCAAATTGCAGGATGTCGACATCCCCGGCATCGCCACGTCGATTCAGGGCCTTGCCGAGGACGCGCGCGGCCAATTGTCGAGCGGCGAGCTGCGCGCATTGCTGACTGAAGGTGCCGCACTGATGAAGACGCTGCGCGCAGGCACCGATGCTGCCGACATCCCCGCTCTCGCCAGCGAGCTGCGCGAGACGGCCGCCGCCCTGCGCAACCTGGCCGGCGGGCCGCAAAGCCGCGAGTTGATCGCCGCCACCACCAAAGCCGCCGAAGCCCTCAGCGCGGCGGCCATCCGCCTGCCGACGCTGATCACTGGCCTGGAGGTCGCAGTGCGCCGGGTCAATAACGCCACCGCCGACGCCCAGGCCGAGCTGCTGCCCACCCTGCGCGACGCCCGCGCCACCGCCGCCAGCCTGCGCGATACCAGCGAGACGTTGCGCCGCTACCCCGCCTCGGTGCTGCTCGGCGGGCCGCCGCCGCGCGAGCGGCCATGAAGGCCCCCACGATGCAACGCCGCTTGCTGCTGGTCGCCCCGCTCCTCGCCGGCGTCTCCCTTGCCGGGTGCGGCCTGTCCGAGCGCCCCTACGCCGAGCGCCGCCAATGGCCCCTGGTCGCTCGCCGCGCCCGCGTCGAACAGCCGCGCCCAACCGGCCCGATCCTGCTGGTGCGCGCCATGCGCGCCGGCCCGGGACTCGAACAGCGCGGGCTGCAATCGCTGCAAGCCGACGGCTCGATCCGCAGCGAATTCTACGAGGAATGGGCCGCCCCGCCCGCCCAGGGCGCCGAGGAAGCGCTGCGTGGCTGGCTGACCGATAGCGGCCTGTTCAGCGCCGTCATCGCCCCCGGAAGCCGGCTGGAACCCGACCAGGTGCTGGAAGCCGAACTGACCGGGCTGTGGACCATCCCGGTCACCAGCCAGGCCCATTGCGCCATCGGCGTTACCGTGGTGGCCCAGCGCGGCACCACCACCCGCGTGCTGCTGCAACACCGCCTCGCCGCCGAAACCCCGATGGCCGGCACCTCGCCCCGCGAAGCCGTCGAAGCCCAATCGGCCGCACTCGCCGCGGTGCTGGCGCGGATCGAGGCCGCGCTGCGAAGGTAAGGCCAGGGCTCGGCCCTGGACCCGCTGGGGCCAGCGGCCCCAGACCCCATTCGTTTAAGCGCCTCGGGCTAGAGGGGCCAACGGAGAGGTTGCAACCGCTCGGTTGGCCCCTCTAGCCCAAGGCGCTTCATGGTTGAGGGTCCAGGGACCTCGGGTCCCTGGTGGGTCCTACGTCGCGCGGCTTCGCGCCGCGACGGCGACGCCCTGGCCTGATACCAACCCCTCTAATGATTGACCGATAGAGAAAGCCAAGGCCAGGGCTTTGCCCTGGACCCACCAAAGGCCGACGGCCTTTGGAAACCATCTTTATTTAAATAAGATGAGGTCCAGGGGCTCGGCCCCTGGTGGGGTTCGGGGCGAAGCCCTGACCTTACTTGGAGATGGGTCATCACAAACGTTGGTTGGTATTACTTCGCCACCTCCAGCCCCCGCGCCAGCAGCCGTGCCCAGATGTCTTCGGCGGTATCGGCGAAGTCGAACAGCGCCAGGTCGGCGCGCGCGATCATGCCTTCCTCGACCAGGGCATCGAAGTTGACCAGCCGGCGCCAATACGCCTCGCCGAACAGCACCACCGGCACCGCCGGCATCTTGCCGGTCTGCGTCAGGGTCAGCACCTCGAACAGTTCATCCAACGTGCCGAACCCGCCGGGGAACACCACCAGTGCGCGCGCCCGCATAGCCAAATGCATCTTGCGCATGGCGAAATAGTGGAAGCGGAAGCACAGCTCGGGCGTGGTATAGCGGTTGGGCAGCTGTTCCCGCGGCAGGGTGATGTTGAAGCCGATGCTGGGCGCCCCCGCCTCCTGCGCGCCGCGGTTCGCTGCCTCCATGATGCCGCCGCCGCCGCCGGTGGCGATGACGTTGTCGTGCCAGCGGTTGCGCGGGGCGAGCGCCCCGCCGCGTTCCGAGGCGATGCGGCCGAAGGTCCGCGCCGCCTCGTACCAGGCAAGTTGGCGGCGCATCCGCGCCAGCGCCGCCCGCTCGTCCTCGCTCTGGGCGGTCACTTCGGCGGCTTCGAGTTGCTCGGGCGAGGGTGCGCGGGCGCTGCCGAACACGATCAGGGTCGAGCGCACCCCCCAGTCGCCCAGCAGCAGGTCGGCCTTGGCGTATTCCAGCGCGAAACGCATCGCGCGCATTTCCTCGCGCAACAGGAACGCGGTGTCCGCGACCGGCAGGATGTAGCTGCGCGAGCGGGTCTGCGGGGTATCGCTCGCATCATCTTCGTTCAGGTCCATTGCCGGTTCCCCCGCCGCTTCAGGCCAGCGCGCGATGCAGGCTGTCCACCAGCCGATCCACCTCGGCCAGCGTGTTGTAGTGCACCATCGAGGCGCGCACGACACCGTTGCCCTCGGCCAGGCCCAGGTTCTCCACCAGCCGGCGCGAGTGGAAGTCGCCATAGCGGATGCCGATCGGATCGTGGTCAACCTGGGCCACGATCGCCGCCGAATCCCGCCCCGCCACTTTGAACGCGATGGTCGGCACCCGAAGTGCCGGGTCGGAGCTGCGCTCGCCGATGATGCGAATGTCGTTGCGTGCCCGCAGGAAGCCCAGCAACCGCTCGGCCAATGCCGCCTCGTGGGTGGCGATGGCGCCAAAGGCGCGGTCCAGCGCCGCCCGCCCGCCGCCGCCGCCCAATGCCTCCAGATAGTCGACGATGCCGGCAGCGCCCCAGCTCATCTCATAGCTGGCATTGCCCGGTTCCAGCTTGGCCGGCACTTTGTCGCGGCCGTAGAAGTAATGATACAGCCCGTCCAGCTCCAGCAGCTTGTCATGCTTGCCATACATCACGGCCAGATGCGGGCCATAGGTCTTGTAGAAGCTGAACATATAGTAATCGACATCCCAACCCGCCACGTCGAGCGCCCGGTGCGGCGCATAGGCCACCGCATCCACCACCAGCTCGGCGCCGGCCGCATGCACGCGGCGCGCAATCTCGGCGATCGGGTTGATGGTGCCCAGGATGTTCGAGGCATGGGTCACCGCCACCAGCCGGGTGCGCGGGCCCAACAGCCGGTCCAGGGCCGCCAGGTCCGGCTGCATCGTTTCACGGTCGATGCGCCATTCACGCACCACCAGCCCGGCCTTCTCCAGCGCCCGCCATGGCCCGATGTTGGATTCGTGGTCGAAATCGGTCACCACCACCTCGTCGCCCGGCTGCAACCGCCCGGCCATCGACTTGGCCAGGAATTGCGCCAGCACGGTGGTCGACGGGCCGAACACGATCTCCTCCGGCCGGCGCGCGCCCAGCCAGGTCGCCACCCGCGCCCGCGCCGCGGCCACGCGGGCGGAGGCGCGCTGCGAATGCACATAGCCGGCGCCGGTCTGCACGCTGGTGGTCACCATGTACTCGGCGACCCGCTCGGCCACGTCCTTCAGCACCAGCGACCCGCCGGCATTGTCGAAATAGGCGAAGCCGTCGGCCAGGGCCGGGAAACGGGCGCGGACCAAATCTAGATCGAGGGCCATGGGCAACCTTTCGCGTGCAGGTCCAACCCTACCGCGCCGTGGACTGGCTGCGAAGCGGGGCCGCGCGGAGGTAAAACGCCTCCGCACAGCGCCGCCGGCCAGCACGGGCTCACATTCGATTAACGGTGGCATACCGCTTGCTTAGATCGATCTGTCTGGCGGTTCCCCGCCGGCGTCCACACTGCCCGACGTTTAAAACCAATCGACGATAGTGCTGATCCGAATGCCTTCGTACCCACCACATTTCAGGCCGCGCACAATGCCAGGCCGTCCTCTATCGGGGCGGCCTGGACCTTGTTGCACCGCCTGCCCGCTCTGAGCACCACGCTGCCCCGCCCCAATCCAATCAATAGACCGTATTTTCATCCACTTAAGCTTTAGGAGTCTGCCGCAATGACCGACCGTGCGCTGCTGCCCCCCGATCATGCCATCCTCAGCGAGCAGATGTCCGACGCTGCGAGCGAGCTCGCCAACCGGATCGAACTGGGTGAGTTCGACGACCTCGACGAGGGCCAGTTGAACGACCTGCACGCCCTGTCCAATGCCATGGAACGTTGGGCGGCGATGGCGCACATCATGGAGGAGCGGCTGTTCGCGACGCCCTCCGCCGCATCTTTGCCCGTAGCCCGCCGCGGCGTCGCAATTCGCAACTAGGCTACTCAACGCGCCGCAACGGCACAACGCATCGCAATTTGCAACGCGCAGCCTCCCCATTCGGGGGTTGCGGCCAGGCCAGCCCCGACCGAAACTCCTGCCTGTCGAGGGAGCAGGATCGCATGGCCACCAGATGGCAAGACCAGACAGCACTCGTCACCGGCGGCGCCCGCGGCATCGGCCGCGCCACGGTGCGCAGGCTTGCAGCCCAGGGCTGTGCGGTGGCGATCAACTACACGAGCCGCCCCGACGCCGCCGAGGAGCTTGCCGCCGAACTGCGCGCCACCGGCACGCGCGCCATCACCGTGCGCGCCGACGTGGCCGACGCCCAGGCGGTCGATGCCATGGTCGCCCGCACCGAGGCCGAGCTGGGCCCGCTCACCATCCTGGTCAACAACGCCGGCATCGCCTGGCCGGCCACCCTGGAAAGCTGGGAGCCCACCGGATTTGCCCGGCTGCGCGCGGTCAATGTCGACGGGGTGATCCACTGCATCCGCGCCGCGATGGGCGGCATGAAGGCGCGTGGCTACGGCCGCATCGTCAACATCTCCTCGGTCGCCTCGTTCGCCAACACCGGCTTTGTCGGCAACCATTTCTACGCCTCCACCAAGGCCGAGGTGAACCTGCTGACCCGCCGCTTCGCCTATGAGCTGGGCAAGGACGGCATCACCGTGAACGCTGTCGCCCCCGGCCTCACCCGCTCCGACATGACCCAGGGCGGCCGCTCGCCCGAGGAA
>Ga0105046_10018848_pt1 | contig 10488 bp, 9 predicted proteins | sample MAT03_FD_78385 | JGI IMG/M metagenome (GOLD analysis project Ga0105046, IMG submission 78385) | Freshwater microbial communities from Lake Fryxell liftoff mats and glacier meltwater in Antarctica - MAT-03 (megahit assembly) | ecosystem: Environmental > Aquatic > Freshwater > Ice > Liftoff...
GAGGTAAAAGATGGTCGCGGCCCAGGCGAAGACGGCGAGCCAGGCGAGGTGGCGAAGCGGGGTGCTCAAGGTTCGGTGTTCGGTGTTCAGGGTTCAGTGTTCGGTGTTCGATGTTCGATGTTCAGTGTTCGATGTTTGAGCATGTTCGGCACGAGCCCCTCCTGCGTCGCTCGCCATTGCAGAAAACATCGAACATCGAACATCGAACACCGAACTTTGAACATCGAACATCCAATACCAGCCTCGGCAAAGCGCATCCTCGGCATCGAAGGCGGCGGCACCAAGACGGAGTGGGTGCTCATGGATGGCGGCCCGACTTCGCAGGTGCTCGACTCGGGCCGGCTCCCGGCTTCGAACATGCGCCTGATCGACGATGCGCAGCTCGCGCGGCTCTTCTCGGTCCTGCCGGCTGGGGCGACGCATGTCGGCGTCTTCCTCGCCGGGTGTGCCACGGAGGAGGATGCGGCGCGGCTACGCCGGCTGGCCAGTGCAGCCTGGCCGCGGGCGGAGCTGGCCCTCGGGAGCGATCGCGATTCGGGTCTCGCGTCCGCTTTTCGCGGGGCGGAGGGGATCGCCGTGATCTCGGGCACGGGCGCGGCGGTCCACGGTCGGAAGGGTGCGGCGGTGGAGAAAGCGGGTGGCTGGGGCCAACTGCTCGGCGACCGCGGCGGTGGCTACGATCTGGCGATGCAAGGGCTGCGGCTGGTGCTCACGCACTACGATCTGGAGCGGGAGATCACGCCGCTGGGGCAGGAGATCCTGCGCCTGCTCGGGCTGAACCGGCTGCAGGATCTCGTGGGTTGGGCGATGCAGGCCGACAAGATGTCGGTCGCGCGGCTCGCGCCGGCGATCTTTCGCGCGGCAAAGTTTGGCGACTCGGCGATGCAGGAGACGATCGAAGCTGGCGCCCAGGTGCTGGCGCGCTACACGGCAGCGGTGGCGCGGCGGCTCGATTTCCCCGCGCCGGAGGTGAAGCTCATCGGCGGCGTCTTCGCCTACCACCCGGAGTACGTGAGCCTTTTCACCTACCGGCTGAGCACGCTCCTGCCGCAGGCGCGGGCGAGTGTCTGCGCGGAGTCGGGGGCGATCGGCGCGGCGTGGCTGGCGGAGCACACGAGCGGCGGACCGCCAGTGGCCCGCCCGGGGTCCGGGGGAGAGCCCCGGCCGGTGGCCGGCGGTGCAGCGGAATTGGCCACCGCAGCGACCGAGCAGAGCCACCCGCGGGCGACGGATCTGGAGCAGCGCACCACGGCGGAGCTGGTGGAGCTTTTCATCGCGGAGGAAGATCGCGTCGCGGAGGCGCTGGCCGCGTGCCGCGCCCCGCTCGCGGCGGCGGTGGAAATCGTCAGCGCGGCGTTGCGGGCGGGCGGGCGGCTTTTCTATGCCGGGGCCGGCACGAGCGGGCGGCTCGGGGTGCTCGATGCGAGCGAAATTCCGCCCACCTTTGGGACCGAGCCGGAGCTCGTCCAGGGGATCATCGCCGGTGGGGCGACGGCGCTGCAGCACGCCGTGGAAGGCGCTGAAGATGAAGCGCCGGGCGGGGCGCTGGCGCTGCTCGAGCGCGGCGTCGCCGCCGGGGATGTGGTCTGCGGCATCGCGGCGAGCGGGCGCACACCTTTTGTGCTCGGGGCGCTGGGCCGCGCGCGGGAGCTGGGCGCGCGCACCATCCTGCTCACCTGCAATCCCGCCCGGCTGGCCAGCCCGGTGCCGTGGGATGTGGAGATCGATCTGCCGACGGGGCCGGAGCTCGTCACCGGCTCGACGCGCCTCAAGGCCGGCACCGCGACCAAGGTGGCGCTGAATCTCCTCACGACTTGCGCCATGATCCGGCTCGGCAAGGTGCGGGGCAACGTGATGATCGATCTGCGCATCTCGAACGAAAAATTGCGCGACCGCGGGGCGCGCATCGTCGCCCGGAATCTGGGCCTGAGCTACGAAGCCGCGCGCGAGCGGCTCGTGGCGGCGGGGTGGAACGTGCGGGCCTGCCTCGAGGCCGGCGCGTAGCGGGCGGGCCGGGGCGCGGCGACGCTGTGGAGAATTCGCGCGCGGAACTGTCCACCCTGTCCAAAATCGACCATTCCGTGGAGGGCTCGCGGCCTGCGGAGCGGGCTTGAAAAGCGGCCCGCGAAAACTTTTTTCCCCGGGAGAAGCGAAGTTTTTTTGAGCCCACGCGGTGGCTGGCACTGCCATTGCTAACGAGCGATCGTCCGCGATTGCGGGCGAAGTTTTCAGAATTCAAACAGGGGAGCAGCTCGACTGGAGGGATTGACCAAAATGGTCCGGGGGGAACCGTTTTGGTGGGCCAGTCGAGCTGCGATCCCCCGGGTTGGCCGGGAGGCGGAGCGAGTCCAGCAGGGCATTTCTTTCCGATCCACGCGATCGCGCCTGCCCCTCGTCCGCTCCGCCCCGGGGAACCCCGAGGCCCGGAGCCCCGCCTTTTTCAGTTGAAGGTTGAGGTCGCCGAAACCGGCGCTAAGACTGCGCCCGCCATGTCCACCGAGATCGCCATCCAACTCTCCGTCTTCCTCGCCAACAAACCCGGCACCCTCGCCCGGGTGTGCGACGCACTCGCCGGCGCGAACATCAGCATCCTCGCCCTCACCATCTCGGACACCGCCGATTACGCCGTGGTGCGCATGGTCCTCAGCGACTCCAAGCGCGGGCTGGCAATCTTCGAAGAGCGCGGCGTGCTGGCCATCGAAAGCAAGGTGCTGATGATCGAGAACAGCAACAAACTCGGCTCGCTCGGCCGCATCGCCGCCAAGCTCGGCGCGGCCAAGATCAACATCGAGTACGCCTACCTCGCGACCAGCCCCGGGGCGAAAAGCGGGCTGCTCATCGTCCGCGTCGATGACGCAAAGAAGGCCCTGCGCGTGCTGCGGAAAAAGTAACGCGCCATGAACTCGGGCACTTCAGGGAAACTCATGCGCAAGACCAAGATCATCTGCACCCTCGGGCCGGCTTCGGAGTCGGCGGAAATGCTCCACGCCCTCATCGAGGCGGGGTGCAACGTCTTCCGGCTCAACATGAGCCACGCCAACCACGACTGGGTGCGCCAGATCGTGCCGCGCATCCGGGCCGTGGCCACGAGCCTGGATCAAGTCGTCGGCATCCTCATGGATACCCAGGGCCCGGCCATTCGCACCGGCGACCTGCCGGCCAAGCTCGATCTTAAGCCCGGGGACAAATTTGAGTTCACCGTGCGCGGCGAGCGGAGCGAGGAGTTGCACTCGGTGGACGTGAATTACGACGGGCTGATCGACGACATCTCGGTCGGCGACACCGTGCTCGTGGACAATGGCGTCCTGCACATGAAGGTGCTCTCCAAGACCCGCAATCGCATCCAGTGCGAAGTGCTCACCGAAGGCACCATGGGCTCGCGCCGGCACATCAATCTGCCCGGCGTGAAAGTGAATCTGCCGCCGCTCACCGAGAAGGATCTGGCCGACATCGCGGTCGGCGCGGAGCTGGGCGTGGACTTTGTCGCCCTGAGCTTCTGCCGCGAACCCAGCGACGTGGACGCCCTGCGCAAGGTGCTGCACGAGCACGACAGCCAGGCCCGCATCGTGGCCAAGATCGAGGATCAGCTCGCCGTGAAAAACCTCGACGCGATCATCGACCGCACCGACCTCATCATGGTCGCCCGGGGCGATCTCGGCATCGAGTGCCCCGCCGAGGAGCTGCCCATCATCCAGCGCCGGACCGTCAAGCGCTGCGTGCAAAAGGGCCGGCCGGTGATCGTCGCCACGCACATGCTGGAGTCGATGATCTCGAATCCCGTGCCGACCCGCGCGGAGATCACCGACGTGGCCAATGCCGTGTACGAACAGGCCGATGCCGTGATGCTGAGCGGCGAGACCACCGTGGGCAAATATCCCGTGGAGTGCGTGCGCGTGCTCGACAAGGTGGCGCGCCGCATCGAGTTGAGCGGCGGCGCGGCCTTTGCCAAGGAAGCCCTGCTCGTCGATGACCGCGAAAAGACCGTCCACTCCGCGGTCATCCTCGCGAACTCCTTTCCCGACGCCAAGATCGTGATCTTCACCCGGCGCGGCCTGATGGCAAATTTCGTCTCCACGCAGCGCCCGCAGAATCGGCCGATCTACGCCTTTGCGCCGACCTACGAAGTCTGCCGCCGGCTGTCCCTGAACTGGGGCACTTTTTCGCATTGCCTGGCCTTTGACCCGAACCCGACCCGGACCGTCGGGGCGGCAATGAATCACCTGATCGAGAAAGGCCTCGCCCAATCCGGCGATCACATCGTCGTCGTGAGCGACATGCTCGCGGGCGAGGAACGCGTCCACTCCATCCAGCTCCGCATCGTGCCGTAAACGGGGCGCGGCCGCGTCAGGCCGCCGCGGCCGGCGCCGGGGGCAGCTCGGAGCGCTTGATCTCCGCCCGGAGATCGCCGCTCCACCAGAGGACGATCGGTGCGGCGATGAAGATCGAGGAGTAGGTGCCGACGAGCACGCCGATGAGGATCGCGAGCGCGAAATCGTTCAGCACCGGCCCGCCGAGGAAGTACAGGCCGGTAGTCGTGAGCAGCGTCACGCCGCCCGTGAGGATGGTGCGGCTGAGCGTCTCATTCACGCTCATGTTCATGATGTCCTGCACGGAACCTTTGCGGCCGGCCTTGATGCCTTCGCGGATGCGGTCGTACACGACGATCGTGTCATTCACCGAATAGCCCGCGATGGTCAGCACGGCGCCGACAAAGACCAGGGAAAGCTCGCGACCGAAGAGGGCAAAGACGCCGACGGTGATGATCACGTCGTGGAGCAGCGCGACGATCGCCCCGAGGGCAAAGGAGAATTCAAAGCGCAGGGTGACGTAGATCAGGATGCCCACCATGCCGAGGGCGAGGGCAATCAGGGAATTGCGGGCGAGTTCCGTGCCGACCAGACCCCCGACGTGCTCTTCCCCCTGCTTGGTAAACTTGGCGTCCGGGAACTTCGCCATCAAATGCGCGGCGATCCTGGAGCTGGTGCCATCGGCGCTGCGCACGGTGAGAAATTGTTTCGTCGAGGAGGCCTCGGTCTGGACCACGATATCCGAGAGGTTGATCTCGCCCAGAGCGTCGCGCACCTGATTGTCACTCGGGCGCGGCCCGGCGGCGTCGAGCGTGAGGCGGTCGCCGCCCTTGAAATCCACGCCGAAGTTCCGCTCGCCGCGCATCGCAAAGATGGCGATGGAGGCGCAGATCACGAGGATCGAGAGCAGCGCAGCCATGCGGCGCTTGCCGAGGAAGTCGATGTTCGTGCCGCCGATCAGATTCGACATCTTGATCTGCTTGATCCAGCCCCACTCCAGAGCCCAGGCGAAGAGATTCCGCGTCACCACCATCGCGGTGAACATCGAAGCCATGATGCCCATCATGAGCGTCACGGCAAAGCCCTTCACCGGTCCGCTGGCCATCCAGAAAAGGATCACCGCAGTGATCAGCGTGGTCAGGTTCGAGTCGAAGATCGCCGAGAAGGCGCGATCAAAAGCGTGATTGACCGCGGTCTTCACCGATTTGCCCTCGGCCAGCTCCTCGCGCAGGCGCTCGTAGATGAGCACGTTCGCGTCGATGGCCATGCCCAGGGTGAGGATGATGCCGGCGATCCCCGGCAGGGTGAGCACCGCCCCGAAGGAGCCGAGCGCGCCAAACAGGATCACCACGTTCACGGCGAGCGCGATATTGGCGATCATCCCGGCCGCGCGATAGTAGGCCAGCACACAGACGATGGTGAGCGCGATGCCGACCAACCCGGCGCGCAGGCCGCTCTGGATGGCGTCTTCCCCGAGCGAGGCCGAAGCGCTCCGCTCCTCCTCGATCGAGACCGGCGTTTGCAGCGGATTTTCCAGGGCACTGGCGAGATTGCGCGCCTCGGCTTCGCCCATGCTCCCGCCACTGATCTGCGCCTGCCCACCGTAGATCGGGCCGGTTTTCACCCCGGGAGCCGACTGCACCTTGCCGTCGAGCATGATCGCCATCTGCGACCGCTCGCGATAGACCTGATCGGTCAGCTTGCCAAAGAGATCCGCGCCCACGCTGTCGAACTCCAGGCTCACTTCCCAGCCCTCGGTGCCGAAGCCGGCGCCGGCCCGGGTGACGTGACTGCCGAGCAGATCGGGCTTCTTTTTGATCAGGAGCTGGCTGATGGACTTCTTGCCTTTGCGGTCGGTCTCGTAGGGCTCGATGCCGTAGCCCGGCGGCAGCACCGCGGCGCCGGCTTCGATCTGCGGGATGAGCGAATCGCTCTGCGGATGCACGAGGCGAAACTCCAGCTTGGCGACTTTCTTCATCTGCTCGCGCGTCTCCTCCAGGCGCTGCGGATCGAGCCCCGGGATCTGGACGAGGATGCGGTCGCCGCCGGCGGGCGCGATCACCGGTTCGCTGGTCCCGAGCGCGTCCACCCGTTTGCGGATCACTTCCACGGCCTGGTCCACCATCGAGGGCGTGATCTCCTTCATCGTGCCGTCGTCCTGCTTTTCCGAGACCAGGCGGATGAGGAAGGACGTGCCGCCCTTGAGGTCGAGACCGCGCCGGATTTTCCCGGACCTCAGCACCGTCTGGCCATCGGCCGAGAGCACATCGTTCGGCGGCAGGAAGGCCCACACGCTGAAGGCGGCGATGGCCACGGTGAGCACCGTGCCGAGGATGCGCTTCACCCGGTCGCTCTCGGTGAAGAGGTACCAGGTGAAGAGGACGAGGAGGCTGAATCCGAAGAAGAAAGTCCAGGCGGCGGGGCTCATGGGGCAGGGTCAGGTATCGAAACTCAAAACAGCGGAGACGCGACCGACTGGTCGCGGAGTGCGGGGGGCGCGGCTCCTTACTCCTTCTTGATCGTGGCGATGGCGGCCTTATCGACCTCGATCCGGCAGCCGTCGTCCACCTTCAGGAGGAGCGTCGCCCCGTCCTTCACATTGGCGATGATCCCGTGGAGACCTCCGGTGGTGACCACCTTGTCGCCGGTCTTTAGCGCCCCGACCATCTCCGCCAGCTTCTTCTGCTGCTGCTTCTGCGGGCGCAGGATCAGGAAGTAAAAGATGATGCCGATGCAGATGAAGGGGATCAGCATGCTGCCGATGCCCGGCTGCTGGGGTGGCGGGCTGGTTTGGGCGAGAGAGACGAGGGAAAGCAGGTGCATCGTGCGGAAAAAGCGGGCTTTCGCACCGGGCGTGGGAGCCCCCGGCGAAAAGGGAGCGGAAGGGTATGCAGGAGGTCTGGATTGTCCAAGGAATTCGTCGGCGCCGCCCCGGGGGCGACCGTGGAGGGTGGTGCGGGAGCGCTGCCATGCGCCGTGGAAAAAACCCTTGCGTGCGTTCCGGCGGGTCACTAGTTTTCCGCCCGCTTTAGACGCGGGTGTAGCTCAGTTGGTAGAGCACTTCCTTGCCAAGGAAGATGTCGCGAGTTCGAGTCTCGTCACCCGCTCCAAGTTCTTCCCAGCGAAGAACCTGCCCTCGCACGAGAGGGGAAAGGTCATTTTTTTCGCGCGTCCACGACGGCGATTTCGCCGCGGGAGTTGCGACAGTAGATGAGGCCGCGGGCCAGGACGGGGGCGGTCCAGCATTTGCCGCCGAGGACTTGGGCGCGAGTCGTGGGCTGGAAGCCGGCGGGTGAGGCGGGGCCGATCATCAGCTCACCCGGGCCGCTGAGGGCGATGAGCTGGCCGTCGGCGAGGATCACGGCGCCGCTGCCGAAGTTTGCCTGGGCCCATTTCTCTTTGCCGGTGGCGAAGTCGAGGCACTTGAGGGCGGCCTTTTCCGTGGTGTCGCCGTCGGCGCCGTAGAGGTGGCCTTGGTGGAGGACGGCAGCGTTCATTTGCGAGCGCAGGGCTTTGGTCTTCCAGAGCTGCTCGGGCTCGCCGGAGCCGAGGCGGTAAAGGGCGCCGCCTTTGCCGTAGCCGGTGGAGAGGAAGACGCGGTCGCCGTCAAACACGGGATCGGCGGCGTTCACATTGTACTGGGTGAGCCAGCGGATGCGCCACGCTTCCTGGCCGTCGCGCACATCGACGGCGACGTAGCTCTGGCTGGAGGCCATGACGGCGAGCGTCCGTCCGTCGCGCTCGAGGGGCAGCGGGGTCGAGTAGCCGCAGTTTTTCCCGGCGGATTTCCACACGACCTTCCCGGAGGCCTTTTCGACGGCGACTCCGGCGTCGCCCATGTTCAGGATCACGAGGTCGCCCACGACGAGCGGCGCCCCGGTGAATCCCCAGTCGGGCCCGGGCAGGTTGGTTTCCTTTTGCAGATTCTTTGACCACACGATGCGGCCGGTCGCGGCTTCGAAGCAAAAGGCATCGCCCCAGCGGCTGAGCCAGTAGAGGCGGTCGCCGGCGAGCGTGGGTGTGCCGGTCGTGCCGCCCTCAAAGAACACGTCGCCCAACTGGGCTTCGTAGCTGTGTTTCCACCCGAGCTGGCCGCTCACCGCGTCGAAACAGAAGACGGTGTCCTGCTTGTCCTCATGCCCGACGGTAAAGGCGCGCCCATCGCCCACGACGATCGACGAAAAGCCGAGCCCCACTTTCGCCCGCCATGCGATCGGCGGCTCACCCGACGGCCACGCGGTGAGCCAGCCCTGCTCTTCGGCGACTCCCGTGCGCTGCGGTCCGCGCCACTGGGGCCAGTCGCCAGCGACTGCGGAGGCCCCGAGCAGCACCGGCATGGCGAGGGTGGGCAGGGACCGTTTCAGGGCGGAGAAAAAGGCGCGCATGGAGGAGGTATCCCGCACCCCGGCCAGGGAGGAAAGCGCGAAGTCGGCCGGCTTTGGAGGCCCCGCAGCGGACCGGCGGCCGAGATTTTTCCCCGGAGGCCGCTTGATTTGTTGCGCGGGGTCCAGCATCCGCTTAAATCTCCCGGCTGCTCACGCTGCCGTACTTATGGATACCGCTGTCGCCTTGAAAGAATTCGTCACCGCACCCATCAATAAATCCCTCGCCACCGAGGAGAAACACCGCTTCCTGCGGGATATGCTGCGGATCCGGCAATTCGAGACTGTGGCCAACAAGGGGTATCAGACGCAGCGCATGGGCGGCTTCCTGCACCTCTACATCGGGCAGGAAAGCGTGGCGGTCGGCACCATTTCGCTGCTCGGAGCCAACGACCACGTCATCACCGCCTATCGCGACCACGGTCACGCCCTTGCCTCGGGCATGGGGATGAACGAGTGCATGGCGGAACTTTATGGCAAGGCCACGGGCTGCTCCAAGGGCAAGGGCGGCTCGATGCACTTCTTTGCGCCGGACAAAAACTACTGGGGCGGCCACGGGATCGTGGGCGGCCAGACCCCGCTCGGCCTGGGGCTCGCCTACGGGCTGAAGTACAAGGGCATCACCGGGGCCGCGCTCTGCTACATGGGCGACGGCGCGGTGAATCAAGGCGCCTACCACGAGTCCCTGAATCTCGCGTCGCTGTGGGATCTGCCGATCATCTACGTCATCGAAAACAACGGCTACTCGATGGGCACGAGCCTGGAGCGTTCGAGTGCCTTCCGGGATTGCCTCGCCCAGCGGGCCGAGGGCTACGCGATCGACTGGGATCGCTGCAATGGCGAAGATCTCTACGAAGTCCGCGCCAAGACCCAGATCGCCCTCGACCGGGCCCACCGGCAATCGCGCCCGACCGTCCTGGAGATCGACACCTACCGCTACTACGGCCACTCCGTCGCCGACGCCAAACACAAGGGCGGCTACCGCAACGAGGAGGAGATCGAGCGCTACAAACAGAACCACGATCCCATCCTGCTCTGGAAAGCGCGCCTGGTGAGCGAGGGCATTCTCACCGAGGAGCAGTTCGACGAGATGGAGCTGGCCGCGCGGGCCGAAGCGGATGCGGCCGCGAAGTTTGCCGAGGAAAGCCCGCTGCCGGCCGACGAGAGCATCACCGAGGACGTGTACTTTGAAGTCGATCGCCAGACCGAGGCCGGCCGCACCGGGCGGCATTTTTTCAACTACTGATGCAAGTCGAAGTCGAACGTGAAGCCGATGGGCGATGGATTGCGGAAGTGCCGGTGATTCCGGGGGCCTTGGTGTATGGAGCTTCCCGCGATGAGGCGATCTCGCGCGTCGAGGCGCTGGTGCTCCGGGTGCTGGCCGACCGCCTCGAGCATGGAGAACCGACCGTGGAACTGGAGGAGGTCTTTTCCGTCAATGCATGAGTCGATGGGGTTCGGCCAAAGCCCGTCGCGTCTTCGCCGCCCTGCTGCGCATCGGCTGGAGGGTGAAACGTGAGACCAGCGGCTCCCATCGAATCCTCCAGCGCGACGCCTGGCCGGATGTCGTCTTCGCTTTCCACGACGGCGATGAAATAGGGCCCAAGATGCTCGCCAGAATCGCCAAGAACACCGGCCTAAACCCAAACGATCTCTAAACTCAACGGAACTCCGACATGCCCAAACTCACCTACCGTGTCGCCCTGCGCCAGGCGATGGCCGAAGAAATCGAGCGCGATGAAAACGTCGTCATCATGGGCGAGGAAGTCGCCGAATACGATGGCGCCTACAAGGTCACC
>Ga0105046_10018850_pt1 | contig 10487 bp, 12 predicted proteins | sample MAT03_FD_78385 | JGI IMG/M metagenome (GOLD analysis project Ga0105046, IMG submission 78385) | Freshwater microbial communities from Lake Fryxell liftoff mats and glacier meltwater in Antarctica - MAT-03 (megahit assembly) | ecosystem: Environmental > Aquatic > Freshwater > Ice > Liftoff...
AAAGCTTTTTCCTCATTGCCTTGCGCGTTCTGCTCGCGTTGTGAAATGAGGAATTGGCAAGCTGATGCCCATTTTGAGAAAAATCCATGAGATAAATCCGACGATTTGACGAAAGGGAAGATGATAAACCATTTTGAGCATCATCAAACATAAAATAGCGTCATCTGAATATTGTCTTGGAGCACCAATAAAGCTAGGATCTTTAGTTGTACGCCATTTAACGAGCGCGTCTTCCGTCACCCAAAAAGAAATATTTCCACGATTCTCAAGGGATTTGCTAGACTGAGATCAGTTCCGTACTTTGTATTGAACCATTGTAAGCTTCCTTAGTTGTGATTAACGAGAGAGGCTTACAATTTTTTTATCCCATCGACAAGGTTTTTTTTAGATTTTTGAGTTTCTTCAGATTCTTTATGCGAGACTTATCCTACAAAGCCGACTCATCATACAAGGCCTTTTTAAAGTATAAAAATTAAATTTTTGTTAATAAAATTCAAAGAAATAGGAAAATTTTGCTATAAAATATTCTTGTTTTCACAAGATGAGCATTGACTTTGCGATTCCCCATTTTACAACATTATCAGAATAACAAAGTGATGACGAAAAAGCTTGTTTTGATGACTTTCCTAAAAACGACTCACTGATGAGTTTTTATAAGGCTTGGGTGTGGCCGATCCAAATGACGTGGAGAGCCTCGGCATGAGAAAAGTTAGGAATGACAAAAGGCATGATGCCTCCTTTAAAATCGGCGGAGACGGGACAAGCAGCGGAGCCATTACTATAGAGGACGGTGGCGATGGCGTGCCCTGTGCCGGTTAAAATAGACAAAGGGTAGAGTGTGACGGTTTCAATGTCCGCTTCTATATGGTAGGTGTAGCCGTAGCCATTACCAGAAGGTGTTTTCAAATCAATCCGTGCACTGGAAAGGCGGACCCCTGTTTTGTTTTCTTGGAGAGGAGGAAGCTGCACGGTGGCGGCGATAGAGGCAAGAGGGCCTGGGACCCCCGGAAGACCGGGGGGACCTTCGGGACTTTCACCAGATAAACCCTGAGGACCTATAGGTCCCGCAAACCCTGTCGGACCTGTGTCACCGATGTCACCCTGCACCCCTGTGGCTCCTGTTAGGCCTTGAAAACCTTGTGGACCTACAGGACCTTGAGGTCCCGTTTCTCCTGCTAGACCGGTAAGCCCTGTCGGACCTTGAAACCCTTTGTGTCCTTGAGCCCCTTGTGGGCCTTGTCGACCTGTTGTTCCTGCGGGTCCGGGCGCACCTTGAATTCCTTGTGGGCCAGGCGTTCCAATGCCTAAAGGTCCATCAGGACCGCGGGGTCCACGTGGCCCTGAGGGAGGACAGTTAGGACAAAAAGCTTCTGCAGTGGCTCCGATCAGGAGGGCAACAACAAGCGTCATCCGCATCATTAGTAATTCCATGAGTAAATACGGTGGTTTTTTCCAAGGGCAATGATTTCATGTCGTTGAACAGGTTGTGTGAAACTCGGACAACAGCTGGTAGGGCAACCACAAACAGGAAAGGAGAAAGCGAGTTCGATCTGCATTTGTGTGTGGAAGTAGCTGTCATGTGATCCAGACAATTGAAGTTGGACATTATCCCAAGACGTAGGTTGAAGAGCGAGCCGTCCTTGAAAACCACCGAAAGTTGTCGATTTATGGTCGTTGAGGACATAGCCACCAAGTGCTAAATACCAACCGTTATTCCAAAAACAGAAACTTTTTCCAATCTCTGCGTCTCCCCCTTTCAGGGTGTAGCGACGTTGACGCACTTTGACGCGGAATTCCCCTTCATAAAAGCAACTGCTCCGTCGATGTGAAGCAGAATGGGATAAGGGAAGGTATCCGTTGATCCTAAAATCAAAATAGCACGAAAGAAATTCAGCTCCAGCACCAACCTGGTACACTTCACCTCGATTATGATGGTGGTAGTCAAAATAGCTATTAAGACCGATGGCCATGCCATCGGCTACCAGCAGACGGAAACCACCCCCTAAGTTGGCGGCTCCGTTACCATCATCTAGCAGGTGAACGCGTCCATCCAGAAAACCGAGAGTCCGCGCTTCGGAGTTACCCGACATAAAACCGGTAAGAGTGGAATACCCCTCTTCATAACCAATTCCTTGTCCTTGGCGTGTTCTTAAATCAACTTCAAAGTAGCCCATGAGTAGAGTGGGAAGACAAATAAGTGTTAAAAGAAGGGGATTCATAATGCAAAACCTAAAGCAAAAATGTTGAGGAAAGAGGGACGGTTCGGAACACGGATTTGCACCACATGTGTTCCTGGTATCGCTTGGAACAGGGAAGGGGCTGCCCAGACATCACAGCCCGGATCTTGTATATATTCAGCAAGAGCTGTGACAACAGGAGTCGCGAGGTGACTAAAATAAAGTGTCAATAAACCAGCTGTGGCGTCGTAGTCGTAATGATAGCCATGTCCGTCGCCTTGGCTGGCGCTTAGATCTAAGCGAGCCGCGACAACAATCATCGTTTGATTAGGGGGAACGAGAGCAGACGCAACCGCACTACTTCCAGACGGCCCCATCAATCCAGCGATGCCCTCAGCTCCTTGAGCTCCTCGTGTGCCACGAAGGCCTTGTACTCCTTGAGCTCCTGGCAAGCCAGGCAGGCCCATGTCACCGGTAGCACCTTTTACCCCTTTTATACCTGGGCGTCCAGGAAGTCCTGTCGGTCCACGCTCTCCAGCAGGTCCCACATCCCCTGATGCACCGGGTAATCCTTGAGGTCCCATGGGACCCATCGCACCCTCTACGCCGGGTTCTCCTGGATCACCCGCAGGCCCTGGTCGTCCTTGCGCACCGAGAGGTCCCATCGGTCCGACAGGTCCAGCTGGTCCGGGAGCCCCTGCGGTCCCAGGAGGTCCTGGAGGCCCAGGAGGTCCTGGTTGAATCACAGCGGCGAGTGTCATTTGAACGAAGCAGAAGAAAAGTAAAAGTTTTTTCATTCGCGTACCTCAATGGACAAGAGACGTAAACCATCGATGGAGGCGACTTGAGGCACCGTGTATTTAAGCGTCACATAAGCGCGATTGCCCTGAACTGTCCGGCCCACAATTTGTACACAAGGCTCCCCAATTAAAGGAGATCCAGGGCGATGACGAGGAGAAGCCAGGACCGTCAATTGTTCGACATAACGTGCAGAATCTGTTGGATAGATAATTGTCAGAAGGTCGGGATTATGGAAGGTATATGTCACCCCTTGTGAAACAATAGGGGAAGACGCTCCCAATGGAAGTGTGGCATCATAAATCTGAAAACGTTGGCCGGCGGGAAGATGGGTTGTCAGTGACGTATGTTCGATACTCACCCGCGGACCCACTTTTCCAATAGGGCCTGTGGGACCGTTAGGTCCCGTTGTGCCTGGCACTCCAATGGGCCCTACAGGGCCTCTATCGCCTCTTGTTCCTGTGGGCCCTGTGACTCCCGGTGCGCCTTGTGGCCCCTCAGCGCCAGGTAAACCCATCGCTCCTTGCACTCCTTGGGGACCTTGTGCGCCTGGAAGGCCTTGTGCACCTTGTAGTCCTTCGTCCCCCATTGTTCCCGTTAATCCTGTGATTCCTTTGGGTCCTTTCACTGTGCCATCAGGACCCGCAGGACCCGTAGGGCCTGTCGGTCCTGTCGGTCCTGTTAATCCGGAAGGGCCTGGATTTCCAGCGGGACCTGTGGGTCCAGGAGGACCATTTTTGGGTTTGGCGTGGCCTGCTTCCAGTGAAAAACTGACAAGAAGGAGAAGCAGCAGAAATTTTTGCATATCTATATTACATAAGTGTTTAAAGGAATTTTGACAAGTGACGGTTTATACCCGAACAGGAAATTTTGGGTGTGTTAATATCCATTACAAACAACACATGGTCATTAAAAGCGTTATTATTGCCATCGGCGATGAAGTTCTTAGCGGAGCGATTGTCAACCGCAATGCGGCCTGGTTAAGCCGGCAACTCCTCCAACTCGGATGGGAGGTAGATCGCCATGTGGTCATTCCGGATCAACGTGCTGTGATTCAACAGCAAGTCGCCGCCAGCATCGCCGATTACCCCCTTGTGATCGCTACAGGCGGATTGGGTCCCACCTATGATGATCTCACACGCGATGCCGTGGCTGAGCTTTTACACACTCCGCTTAAAAGACATGAGGCCGTAGCCGACGATCTGCGCCATCGTTACGGTGAGGCGTTAATCTCTTTGGAACAACAAGCGTTGGTTCCTGAGAAAGCGATCGTACTCCGCAATCGGGTGGGCACAGCGCCAGGCCTGTTGTTTCCTACAGAAAAAGGATGTGTGGTGCTCCTCCCAGGAGTGCCATTTGAAATGCGCACCATTTTTGAAGAAGAATTGATTCCCTATTTGTGTCGTCACTTTGTGGGGCAAACCAAACCGACGACTCTTGTGTCACTTTTCAAGCTCCCCGAATCAGCTGTTGATCCCTTTCTAAGAACGCTCGATGTGGAATGTGGCATCTATCCCGCCCTGGGACTGTTACAAGTTCGCCTTTCGGATCCCGATCCTTTCAAATTGGAAAAAGCACGGGAGCGTTTTGTGTCGCAATTTCGCGATCACCTCTATGAACCCACAGGCCCGATCGAATTGGCTGTCCAGAAACAGCTCGAAAAACGAGGGGAAACAGTGGCAGTGGCCGAATCGTGTACAGGAGGAGCTGTGGCCGCGCGGTTCACCCGTCTTCCAGGAATTTCTCAGGTGTTTTTAGGAGGAGTCGTTACCTATTCCAATCGATTGAAAGAAGAACTACTTGGGGTCACGTCCATTTCCGCCTACGGCTCTGTAAGCCGAGAGACAGTGGCTCAAATGGCGTGGGGTTTGGAAGAGTTGATGGATGCCGATTGGGCGCTGGCTGTCACGGGGATAGCGGGACCGACAGGGGGAACAGCTGAAAAACCGATAGGAACCGTTTGGTGTGCGCTCAAAAAAAGAGGCTCCGATCCACGCGTGTGGCCACTCTTAGCCCACGGCAGTCGGGAGATGATCATCGAGCGAAGCGTGAATGATTTATTGGCGACTCTTTATTCACAACTTGTTAAAATTGAGCAGTGATTACTAGTTTACAAAATGAAAAAGTCAAAAATGCGATTGCCTTACGGGATCGGCGGGATCGAGATGCCACGGGGTTATTTCTCATCGAGGGGTATCGTGAAATTTACCGCGCTCTAGGAGCTAGACGCGCCCTCAAGCAACTCTTTTTTGTCCCCCCTCTTTTCCTAGGAGAAAATGAACACGCCCTCCTCGATCAGGTGAAACGAGGTGGAGCGGAATTGTTGGAATGCACTGAACCTGTTTTTCGCAAACTCTCCTATCGAGATCGTCCCGATGGATTAGTGGCGGTGGCTCCCCAAGTGCATCTTAAACTTGAGGATCTTGTCTTGCAACCGCGCCCTTTTTTAGTGGTAGCGGAAGCGATTGAAAAACCCGGAAATTTGGGCACCATTTTACGCTGTTCCGATGCTGTGGGAGTGGATGCTCTCATTGTGTGTGACAAATGCACCGATATTCACAATCCTAATGTCGTCCGCGCCAGTGTGGGAACGTTGTTTACGGTTCCTGTGGTGGAGACAACAAGTGAGCAACTGCTTCCCTGGTTGAAAGCTCATGGGATTGCGATTGTAGCCACGACACCCTCTGCGGAAACCTATTACAACCAAGTCGATTTACAAGGACCCATCGCGATTGCGATGGGAACAGAGCAGCTCGGTTTAAGTCAAAAATGGTTAGAAGAAGCGGATCTTAAAATCAAAATTCCGATGAAAGGAACCGCAGATTCGCTCAATGTGGCCATGGCCACCACAGTTGCACTCTACGAAGTGTTACGTCAACGATGCAAATAATCTACGAAGACAATCATTTACTCGTTCTCGATAAACCTGCAGGGCTCTTAACACAACCGACCAATTTGCAATCCGATAGTCTTGAAACACGTGCGCGTGCATGGATCAAAGAGACCTATCAAAAGCCGGGAAATGTATTTTTACATGCCGCTCATCGCATTGATCGGCTTGTCAGTGGGATTGTGGTTTTTGCGAAAACGAGCAAAGCCTTGTCCCGTCTACATGCCCTTTTACGGGAAAGAAAGTGTAAGAAAATTTATCTCGCACTCGTCGATCATGAACCTTACCCTTTTACAGGAACACTGGAAGACTGTCTGGTACATGATGATTATCGGGCTACGCTCGATCCAAAAGGAAAATTGGCGCGTCTACATTACATAAGAATCGGCGATCATCGGTTGGAAATCGATCTTGAAACGGGTCGTTACCATCAAATCCGTGCACAGCTTGCCGCTATTGGTTCTCCGATCAAGGGGGATAAAAAATATGGAAGTCGGCAATCCTTCCGGCCTGATGCGATTGCGTTGCATCATCATCGTTTAGAAATCCTCCATCCTGTCAAAGGAGAGATGTTGGTTTTTATCTCTCCCGCACCTTTTTAGAATGCGCTTATTTTTCTTCAGATGAAGGGGATGTTAAGGAAGGCAGCGTCCGTAGCACCACTTCGAGTTCTTCAAACTCTGCAATCACTTGCGAGAGGGCTTGCACGGCTCCTTCGCTGCCTGAAACATTTTGAAAATGTTCTTTGAGATCACGAAAGGGTTTGAGCAGAAAAGGAATGGGAAGGTCTTGGTTTTGACGTAGGCTCTCTTTGGCAATTTCTGTCATTTGAGAAAGAGCCGGCACGATCTCTTGCGGAGGACGCCCTTTGGCAACTTCCGCTAAAATGACCGTTGCTTGGGTCCCCACATCTGAACTTCCTACTTTTTGGGCTTTGAGAGCACTTTTTCCAATCGAATAAAGCGCCATACCGGAGGAATTAGGATCCAACACTAACGCCAATTTCCCTAATGTGGAAAGGGCAGCTCCTTCTTTAGAAGCCTGATACACATTTTCGAGCTGTTGAAAAAGGGATGGAAGCGTAGCTGGGGAGAGTGTAGCGGCTTTTTGGTGAATATTTTTAAGTAAAGCAAGACCCAGTGCGGTGTTATGACGTCGAAAAGCTCTCTCAGCCGTTTCTGCCGCAATTAAGGGAGTTTTGCTGGTGAGATGAGCGGAAAAAAAAGGATCGAAATAGGCTAAGGTGCGCTGCACGAGAAAAAAAAGAGCGACGAGAGAAAGAATAGCTATAAAAGGGGGATAATTGCCAAAAGGGGCTACAAAGAGGATAGCTAAGGGAATTTGGACGAAAAGATCGCGACGATAGTGGGCGGTGAGACCTGGAAATAGATCAAGTTCCATTTTTTCCAGAGGTTTCCATGCGGCAATATACGCCAAGACACCGAGCGCTAACGCGAGAGTCCCTATATCCATTAATTTAGATATAGCACCGATGGAGGGTTTATGACCACCTACACTTGTCCCATGCATCCCGAAGTGAAACAGGAAGGACCCAGTGCATGCCCCCTTTGTGGAATGGATTTAGAACCTTCGCTTCCCGTTGAGGAAGCTCCTTTAGAATGGAGACCTCTTGCTATTGCCGCTTTCTTGACACTACCTGTCATGATCGTGGGAATGGGGCACCTTCCTGATACCCTTTTTTGGCAATTTCTCTTCACGACCGCTGTTTTAGGAACCGGGTGGACCTTGTGGGAACGTACATGGGATTCCTTCCGAAACAGGTCGCCCAACATGTTTACATTAATTTCATTAGGCTTTTTTTCAGCCTACTTTTATAGCCTGTGGAGTGGCGAACTTTACTTTGAGGCGGCAGCGGTCATTACCACCATAACGTTGATTGGACAATAAGGGGAACAAAAAGCACGTCGTCGCACATCAGAAGCTTTAAAACGACTGCTTCATTTAGGAGCTAAAACGGCTCTTCGCGTCTCCCCACAAGGGGATGAGGACATTCCGATTGACCACATCCATCCAGGGGATGTTTTACGAATACGTGCTGGTGAAAAAGTACCGACGGACGGCATTGTACAGGCAGGACAAACATGGATGGATGAACCGATGATCACGGGAGAATCGATGCCCGTCGAGAAAGGCCCAGGTGATACAGTCACAGGAGGGACCTTCAATGGACAGGGAATGTTACTTATCCGCGGCTGTGTTGAAAAACTTAAAGCACTCATCTTCAGGTTTTTTTTGGGATCCCAAAAAATCTGACCCCTTGTAGATAGCGCCATGAGCTATCTAATTCTTTACAATCGTAAACATTAGGCAAAACCTTGCACTTACTTTTCTCTACAATCTCGCGGGTATAGCGCTCGCTGCTTTTGGACATCTCACCCCTATCTGGGCCAGTTTCGCCATGACGTTAAGTTCATTAAGTGTGATTTTAAATGCTTTAAGATTGAAACGTAGGTGAGTGATCACCACGTATTTTAAGGTGAGTGCGTTAAAAGATCGTGCACCAATTGACCGAATAATTGCAGTTGTCGATTGCTTGTAAGAGCAGCCAGTGTTTGAAAAAGAGGGCCTAAAAAGTGGCGCGCTTCATCTTCAAAAGGAATCTGGTTTTGTTGGTTAAGACGTAATGATCTATAAGCCTCTTCACATGCAGGACGGAGAGTTTCCCATAGGAACTCTCTTTCATCTTCTTCAATAAATGGTAAAGCAGCACATAAATGATCAAGGTGATGGTACCGCAACATTTGCATCAGTTGAAAACGGTTAGAAGGATTAGAAAGACCTAAAAAGGCGGCCCCAAGAGCTTGGGGTGAAAGCGTGGAAAGCCGGGAGAGAATGGAAGGGCCCCAAACCGGATGTTCAATGAACGAGCAGACAAAACCGGGTGAAAATGTGTCCCAATTGGAAGGGGGATTCCAGTTGATCGATTGGGATAAAATCGTATCAGCTTCTGCACGACAGGAGGGCGCGTTCTGGAATAGAAGAGAGACATATTTTTCTGGAAGAAGATGTAAATAGGGAATCCAAAAGGGAAGGGAAGCGTTGGGTAATTTTTCAAGCCATTGCGGCCATGTATGTGGGGGAAGTTTTTTCAAACTTTCGATCCACACGATCCTTTCATCAGATCGACGCTCTTCTGCAAAGAAATAAGTGGTCCAGACGCCTATTTCTGAAGGGGTCGCTCCTTCTAGAGCCGTTAGTTGAATAGACGCAGGCAGGCAGCGGAGCAAGAGCATTTGATGACGAGGAGTGGAGTGTGCAAAACACAGGGGAAGCTGATCCAATTGGGTCATTAAAGCCTGCAGAAGGGGAATTGGATTGTCCAACTGTAACATCAAAGGAATTAGGGGTTCAGGCTTTCCTCCATTCTGTATAAAATGATGAAAAATAAAAGCGGGGTCGGGATAAAAGGTGCTTATTTCCAAGACGCAATCCGCTGAGAGTACGTGCAGGACTGACAAAAAACCTTCTGCATTTTTTTCAGATAAAACTTTAAAAAAAAGAGGCAGCTCTGCCGAAGGAAGATGTTCAAAATAAAACAAAAATTGGGAAGGAGTGAGCCGGGAAAGCAGGTCAATTGTGTTCCAATTTCTCATACACATCCGAGAAGAGCAAGACAGGGGATTCATTGACATGGGTTTAACTCATAAGAGTTGGAAAACGGGTTAAGACAATCATTTGAAAAAGTGCTGTTATCTCTTGTAAAATAACTGACTAAAGCGTGCCATGTATTCCCAATATTTGGGAATGGAATAGCTTATCTAGGAAACATTTCGTAAAGGGGAAGGAGACTAAAGCTCTCTTCATCTTCCGCTATACAGGCATTGAGTAAAACATCCAAGGAATAGATATAACGGGGATGTTGTTGCAAAAATGTCCAAATTTCAAAAAGTCGGGGTTGATCCAAGTAACGTTGGACGGCTTTTAAGATTTCCTCTGGGTCTAAACTACAATACAAATGTTGTAGATCAGCTGCACTATTCAAGCCAGCAGCGCGCATCTATTGCTTAAAAGGAGCTAGCAAGGGAGATGTAAGCAGATCGTCTGAAGAAGTAACGAGAGGTTGTCTCTCTTTCCGCCATGAGTGAAGCTATTCCTCTATTTTTTCTTTAAGGAATTTCCAACGGTCTGACTCTACTTTGACAGGAAAATCAAGACTTGGAAATGCACGATCATAGGCTTTTCGCAAAGGTGTATAGAGACGTTGAAAATTTTCCAGGAGCGTGCTTAAGGCAATGATTTTTTCATCCAATAGGGATTGACGTTGCATTGCCTCAAAACGGACATAGGCCAAGATAGTTTCATGCTCAAATAACGCCGCCTCTTTACCGGCCAAATGTTGGAGTGTTTCCTCTGGAATAGAAGGAAAAATCTTTGCGAGTTGTTCCTCTGTACAATCTGCTATGGAAAGATCTTCGAGACGGTAAATACCCAATGCGACTCCTTTCATTTGTGTAGGCGTCAGGCGTTGAGAGAGGAGTGTAGGATATACAAATGCGATCAGAGAGATGAGGCAAGAAGGCATGAGGGGGACGAGATCGTCTAAAGTCTGCGGGTCTTCCATCCAATTCCGCCAATCATCGATAGTGTACCAATGACCTTCA